>JAEEGL010747470.1_pt1 | contig 49542 bp, 47 predicted proteins | sample 9134231 | NCBI WGS metagenome assembly JAEEGL01 (sample SAMN16246548, study PRJNA631951) | gut metagenome | biome: gut microbiome; feature: rumen; material: fiber-attached | host: Bos | place: Iran: Karaj | collected 2018-10 | reverse complement strand
TCATTGCTGCAGTACTTTTAATTCCTTTTATGTATAGTTTCTTTTACTTAAAAGCATATTGGAATCCTTATGGTGATGGTAATATAGACAATATACCTGTTGCTATTGTTAATGAAGATAATGGTAATAAAGGTAATGAATTAATTGATAGTATTAAAGATTCAAAGAAATTAAAAATAAATGTTGTAAATAAAGATGAAGCAAGTAATGGATTAGATGATACAACTTATTATGCTGTAATTACTATTCCAGAAGATTTTAGTGAATCAATGGAAAGTATATCTACTACTAATAAAAAACATGCTACTATTACTTATTCTCCAAATCAAAAATCTAACTACTTAGCTAGTCAAATTATTAATAGTGTTGTTAATGCTGTAGAAAAGAACTTAGATAATAAAGTTAATTCAGAGATTGTTGGTAATTTATCAAATAATCTAAATGAAGTTCCTGAAAAGTTAACTACTATCGAAGACGGCTTTAGTAAACTAAATGATGGTACAAAGAAATTAAAGAATGGATCTAATGAATTAAATAATGGTGTTAATTCATTAAAGACAAACTATAGTAAATTTAATGATGGAATTTATACACTTAAGAATGGTGTTAATACACTTAATGACGCAACTTCTAAGTTTGCATCAATTAATACTAGTATTACTACTCTACAAAATGGTGTTAGTACTATTAAAACTGGTAGTGATACATTTACTACAAGTTTAGATAGTTATACTACTACTGTTAACTCACTTTTAAGTGCTGAAAAGAATATGGTAATTGCTTGCCAAGCTGTTGCCTCAGGTAATACTGATGCTACTGTAATGGCTGCTTGTAAATCAGGTGCAATTCTTACTACTAAAGTAAATAATATTATCTTAGCTTATGAAAAGTATCCAAATCATAATGGTATTGATACTAATACTTATTATTTAGCTAAACAATTAAAGAATTATGGTTATGGTGAATTAGATTTAGTTAGTGCTGTTCAAAAATTAGGTTCAGTAAATATTGTTCAAGGTAATAAACAATTAAATGCTGGTTTAACTCTATTAAATACTAGTGTTCAAGGATTATCTACTTTAGGAGATAAACTTACTGAATTACAAACTGGTATAAACCAAATTAATACAGGTGTTAATACACTTGCAGATAATTCAACTAAGATTAATAATGGAATCACTTCATTAAGTGATGGATCTGAAAAATTAAATAACGGAATTGGTACTCTAGACTCAAGTGTTAGTGATGCTAAGAGTGAATTAAGTAATAAAATTAATGATACTAAGAACGATTTAAAATCATTAGATGGTTTAAAAGAATATAGTGAAGCTCCAGTTACTGTTAACACTGAAGTTAAAAATGAAGTTTCAAGTTATGGTACTGCATTTGCTCCATTATTCATTTCTATTGCATTATGGGTTGGTGCATTAATGAGTTTCGTAGTTTTATATTACGATAAACAAAATAGATTTGAAAGATTAAGTATTGATTGTAAAAATAGAGTTAAGAGAAACTTAAGATATTATGGTTTAGCTACTCTATCTGGATTAGTACTTGGAGTATTATTACAATTATTCTTAGATTTAGAAATTACAAATGTATGTTTATACTATGTATCAGTTATATTAGTTGCTAATACATTCATGGCATTAATGCAATTCTTAATAGTTAATTTTGGTGATATAGGTAAATTCGTAGGATTAATTATTCTAGTATTACAACTTGCTGCTTCAGGTGGTACTTTCCCTATTGAAACAGTTACTAAAGGTTTTAGATTCTTAAATGGATTACTTCCAATGACTTATACAATTAAATTATTAAGAGAATCAGTTGTAACTATTGAATCAAGTTTACTTATTAAGAATATAGTAATTGTATCTATTATATTCGTAGTATTCTTCACAATTACTTTAATTAGTGATTATTTAAGACAAAAGAAAAACATGGAATAATCCATGTTTTTTGGTTGTTTAAATATTTTTTATTTTCCTTACATTAACCAAAGTAAAAGAAACTATTTTTTAGTTTCTTCTTCATTTTCTTCAATATACTTTAAAATCTTTCTTTGATTCTTTAATATTTCATCCATCTTATTATGTAATTCTTCAAGAATAAGTTCGCTCTTTAAATCTGTTCTGTAATCATTTTGATTTCTTAAAGAGTCTTTAGCAGCTTGTCTATTTTGGCTCATCATAATTACTGGAGCTTGAAGAGCAGCTAAACAAGATAAAAGTAAATTTAATAAAATAAATGGATGTGGATCAATTTGATTATCACCTTTTAATATAAAAGTATTAACTACCATCCAAGCAATTAAGAATGTTGAAAATCCCAAAATGAATCCCCAAGAGCCAGCGATTTCTGAAACTTTATCAGCAATTCTATCACCTTTAGTCATTTTAGCTTCTTCTTGTTTATCTACATCAATACTTATTGGTTGATCAACAAGTAAATCTAATAATTCTTCTTCTGATTGTTCATCTAATTCATTATTTTTAAGTAACATTTTTACTATTTCTTTTTTTGTTTTTCTTTTTGTTTCCATATTATCACCTTAATAATTATAGCACATTATTTTTTATTGATTCCATATTTTATTAATAGCGCAAGTAATATTGAACCTACACTATTACCTAAAATCATAACTAAAACATAAAGAACAGTTTTTAATGTCCACATATTAGCTACACTAAAATAATACATATTAGCAACACAGTGTTCAAAGCCTGCAAGTATAAATATTGTTATTCCCATGAATATTGGAACATACTTACCAAAGTCCTTTATCTTTTTAAATAAATCTACAGCTAAATACATTATGATTCCACAGAATACAGCAAGTATAAATATACTTAGTAAATTATCATTTAATTTAGTTTCACAAATTGCATGGGCAGTAGTTTTAAGTTTAAACTCTAATCTTGTAAATGTAAGTAGATATCCACAACTAATTGTTCCAAGTAAATTACCACCAAGTGTGATTATTAGTTCATTTATATAACTTAACTTATTATCAATAATATATCCAATCTTACCTGTATATAAGTTTAATCCATAAGCACATATTGCAAATAAACCTATACTAAATAGGAATGCACCCAGCATTTTATTTTCTAAAGATAAATAAATTGTTCCTCCGATACTAATCATTATTCCTGCAGCTACTGCTCTTAATAATATTCTAAACTTTTCTTTCATTACTCATCACCTATGATAAGAATAACACATTTTTTATTTAAATAACAAAAAAAGATTAAGTTTTTCTTAATCTTTTATTGAATACTATCAATTCTAATAGTAACTGTTAAAAAATCTTCTTTCGAATTAATAACTTCAGTTTCTTCCCCAAGATTTAAATAGTTTTCAGTTAATTCATATTTATCTGAACCATCAACAAGTTCAATTACCATTGAATCTTCTTGTAGATCAACTATTCTAAAACTTATATCTACATCATAAAATGTGAATATATCATTTACTTTATAGTCTGATAAATATGCTGTTTTAACATGACCATTAACATATGCTGTCATACTGATGTTAACACTAAACTCTTCCATCATCCTATATTTCCTCTCCAAGTTGGTATTTTAGCACTTTTTCCAAAAAATTAAAGTAGAAATTAAAAAAGATAAGAAAATCTTATCTTTTATTTAGCAAATGCAGTTGTAGGTCCTCTATCACTTTCATATTCATGAACAATTTTATAACCATTCTTTAATATATTATTAATAGAATAAATATTATCTGAATGAGCTTTAGTAAACATATGAGTTTTACCTATACTTTTTACATATTCATCCATTACTTCCATCATTTGTTGTTGTAAGTGATTACCTACATATTCTTTACTAACCATGATTGGTCCTAAGCTTCCTGTATCATTCTCATCATATTCAACATTATGTTTTCTTAATGTTTTATTGAATACTGGAATATAAAACATAGAACATACTGGAGTTTCTCCATCATAGTACATCCATATCTTACCACCGATTGGAAGTATTTCCTCAATTTCTTCTTTAGTAAATGTACCTAACCATTCTTTATGTTCCATGTTATCTCTAACATAGTTATATAGTTTTAAATATTCATCTAAATCAACATTAGTACTTACTTCTCTTAAATCACTTAATTTCATATTAATAATTACTCCTTTGTTTTAAACATAAATACATCTTCGATTCCATCGTTTTTAACAGTATAATTACCATTTGTATATTCATTTATAATATTATTCCAAAATGCATATGCAGTTGGATTGTTTTCCATTGGTTGTACTTCCCAATCACCTTTGAACATATTGAATATATCATAGGCTACTCTTTTACCAATGTGATATCTACGATACTTAGGAAGAATTAAAAATTCAGAAATACATTTTCCTTCTTCATTGAATTTTAAATTTTCATTAACCATTGCCATTCCTAAATAAGATTTACCATTTTTTATAAAGTAAGCATCTCTATCATCATCAGTAAAATAGTTATCAAACCAACCATATTCAAATCTACATTCTTCATCTATATCATTATCTATATATTGAGAACCGTCATATAATGCATATTGAAGTAATCTATATAATTTATCTTTATCTTCTTTTTCAACTTTTACAATTTCGTAATTCATTTTATTTTCCTCTTAAATATTCATCTCTAGTTATATTATATTTTTTACAGGTTAAGAATTCATTATCAATAAAATATGTTGATCTATAGTCTCCATCATAAGTGAATCCTAAACGTTCCATTATCTTCCATGAAGCAGGATTAATAGCGGCTGCTGATGTTCTTATTTCATCTATTTCTACTTCAGTAAACATATAATCAATCATTGCTTTTGCAGCTTCAGTTGCATAACCTTTTCCTTGGTATGCTGGATCGATATACCAACCTACATCTCTGATATTTTCTATCTCTTCACTCTTTGGTTGGCAAGTTATTTGACCAATAACTGTATCAGTATCTTTTATAAAAATACTCCATGTAAATTTATTACTATTATCTTGGTTTCCTATACTTACTATTTTCTTTTCATAGAAAGGTTCTTGTCTTTCCCAATCCTTTAATTGAGATAAGAATATCTCTCTTGCTTTCTTAGCATCTTCAATATTAGTTTTATCTAATTCATTTTTATTGAAGATTCTATCTGGAGTTGGAAAATATAAATTATTAACCTCATCATTACATAATATTTCCCAAAGTCTTTTTTGTTCTTCCATTGTAGGTATTCTTAAATCTAATCTTTCTGTTTTAATTTCTCTTGTTTTAATATCTTTCATCTTGTCTCACCTGAGGCTATTATAACAAAAAAACTAGGTTTTAACCTAGTTTATTTTTTCTTCTTTCTTAATAGTAATAATAATACTAATACAGATATTACTAATAATACTGTATAAGCTATTATTTTATCTCCAGTCTTAGGATTTTTACCATCTTCATAAAGAATAACAAATTCAGAGAACTTATCACTTGAAATAGTAATTGTTTCATCACTATCGTCTTCATCTCTGAATGAATCATATACTACTTCATTGTTTTCACCTATATGTTTTCTAACAATAGTAAATACTCTACCTTTCTTTTGATATTCTTTAGGTACCTTTAAAGTAAATGTAATCTTTTTACTACTTGAGTTAAGATTCTTAACAAGTGAATCATTAACATATAATTTTAATGTAGCATCTACAGTAAATGCAATTTGTTTTGAAGGATATTCTTCATTTAACTTGTTAGTTAATTCTTCATCAATAGTAATTGATTTAACATCAAATACTATATTTACATCATCACCATTTTCAATTGCTTCTTTAATATCCTCATCATCCATGACTGCTTCATAAATAAGTCCTTTTTGAACAAATAATGCTGGTGAATTATCTTCAAGAACAACATCAACATTTGCATTAGGAGTTGTATCTAATGCAGTAGCTATTTTTTTAGGAGTTCTTATTATAATTGGATCAGTAGGATTTCCTGGCATTTCTGTGTATGTCTCTTCATATCTTGCAATAATAGTATAAACTGTATCTGGTTTAAGTCCTGTGAATATAGGAGACTTTTGCCAAGTAGTACCATTATCAATTGAATATTCATATCCAGGAACATTTTTAATTGTTATTTCATCTTCAGTAACAATAAGTTCAAATGTATTAGGAGATTCTTTAGCAGCATTCTTTGTTGTTACACTTGTTTCTTCAGGTTCTGATGCAGGAGTTTCTCCGACTGCTTTAATACGAGATAAAATAGTATAGTTTTTACCAGGTTCTAGACCTTCGAATACTCCGCTGTCTTGCCAATGTTCACCATTATCGATTGAATACTCATAACCTTCTTTTGTTTCAACTTCAATTCTTGTATCACTTAAGTTTTTAACATTAGCAGCTACTGCTTTAAGAATATTTGCAATTGATGCTATTACATCTGGATCTAGAGATGAATAGTAATTTGTTTCACCAACTTCATCTTTAGCTAAATCGCCAAGTTTTGTTGTAATTGCAATTGCTTTATCCTCTAATATAAATCCATTTAAAGTATCCGGAGGATTAATGGCTAAATCTTCAGTAGTAGAATATGTAGGTAAACCAGAAACTGTATCTACCCATAAACCTTCTTGATATGCACTTGGTACATTAAATCCATGACCTCTTGCTGTTCTTGCTCTATTATCAAATGATACGAAGAAGAAACCGTCTAATGTATTTCCTCCACGAGCAACAACCATTGCATAATTATCTTCTCCACCTTCTTTAGATGAATCAGGACTACATATTATTTTATTATAAGTTGCATATACTCCTTTTGTATATGCATCTTGATCTGGGTCAAAAGTTCTTGTAAATCTAACATCAGTGATTGGTTTATCACCTAAGTTTGTTACTTTAACCTCTGTATTATAGTATTTATCATTAACATCGAATGAATATATAAGTTCAAGTTTAACGTTGTCACTAGTGATACCTGTTACAATTGCTTTAAGTAAATTGTTTTCTGTATCTGATGCATCCGCAACTGAAAGTGCTTGAATTGGAGAATTCCAATTTACATTCATTCTATCTGCTTGAACATGATTTTTAGTAACGCCATCTATTTTATAACTAAGAACTATTCTTTCTTCTTGTGTTCCAGGTAAGAAGAAATCACCAGTTGTAGGCGGATTTCCAACGTCCCATCCATCACCATCTGCTATTAAACCTACGCTTGAATTTGTATGAGCATGGAATTCTGAAGGAGCACTTGCTTGTGTTCCAAAAGAACCACCTTTACTAATACCTACTTCAATATAATTTCCACCGAGGAATACATCACCTGTTGAATTACTTGCACTTCGTGCACCTGGCATGCCTGCATTAGCAATTATAGGCAACATAAAAAATATTCCTACAGTCAATAAAAATTTCTTAAACATTAAACTCACTCCTACTATACATTTATAATACCTTATATAAATATTTATTTCAATTTTTTTATAATATAAATTATTTTTTAAAAGAAAAAGATTGAGATAACTCAATCTTATTTATTATATTCAAATAATACAGATGGTCTATGGCCTTCACCTGTTTTCATCTTATTGGTTTTCTTAACTTTATCTTTTATAATTCTTCTGAATGCAGGATCTAATAGTTTTTTACCTAAAATTACTTCATACACTTTTTGAAGTTCTCCTAGTGTGAAATATTTAGGCATCATATTAAATACAATGTCTGTATATTCTAACTTATTCTTAAGTCTTTCTAGCCCAGATAGAATTACTAATGGATGATCAAATGCAATTGATTTATTATCAACAACAACAAACTCATATCTATCAGTAGTTTCTTCTTTTAGTTTTTTCTTAATAGTAAATGATAAAGTAGTCTCTCCATTATCAAGCACTATTGTAACCAAATTATTCTTTTCTTCATATAATATTATATCAAACCATGAAGCCTCTTTATTTAAAGTTTCATTTAGTCTATTCTTATCAATTAGCGACATATATGAAGTAGAAACAATACGCATTCTTGGATCTCTCTTAGCATTACCAAATGTATATAATTGTTCTAAGAAAATATTATCTAAGTTAGTTTCTCTTTTTAAAATTCGAACTGGTGCATCATCTAAGTCTTCATCATAGCCTACGAATCCACCAGGTAAACACCACATATCTTTAAATGGATAAGAATCTCTCTTAACTAAAAGAACACTCATTTTCTTATCATCAGTTTTACGATAATTATTAGTTTCATTACTAGATACACTTAAAACTAATATATCTGTAGTTAAAGATAATTTCTTAAATTCATCGGGATTATAGTCTTTTAAGAATTCTTCTTCGCTTCTGTATTCTTTCATAGCTTCACCTCTACTTTGATTATAACATTCTTTTTAACAATATGTTATTAATTTAATATACTTAACAGTTCAGTTTTTATTCTTTCTATAATTAGTTCTTTATTATCTTTTCTTTCTTCATATTTTGTATTCATCTTAAATGTATGATAAGTATCATCATCTTTTAAATAGATACTAACATAAATAGTATTATCATCTCCATATGGATTTGCAGAATCAAATACTCCCATCTTACCAGTAATTCCTACTCCGATATTAGAGTGAGCAAAGTCACTTATACTTTTACTCATTTCTTTAGCTACTTCCATACTATAAACACTATATTTATCTATAGTATCAGCACTTACTCCCATTTTTATTTTATATTCATTTGAATAAGTAACTGCACTAAATCTTAAGATTTCACTAGCACCTGGGATGTTAGTAATAGCGTTTGCAACACCACCACCTGTGCACGACTCCATTGTAGATATAGATTTCTTTAATTCAATTAACTTTTCAACGACTTCTTTCATTTTTAATCACCTTTACTATTATAGCATTTTATCTTCCATACAATTTATTTTCTTTAATATAATTTAATACTTTATTATCTAAATATTTAACTCCACCATTTCTTATCTCTGTTGATGAAATATCTATTGGTTCATAATCTTTAGCAACAATTAAATTCTTAATACCTAGCTTATTCTTATAGTATTCAATATCTATATTATCTCTAGGTACTACGATTATATTATTTTTAATTAATTCTTCATAATTATGCCATTCATTTAGTCTTAATAGATTATCTGCTCCGATTATTAAATATAAATTAAAATCATACTCTTTCTTAAGTTCATTCATTAAATCACTAGTATAAGGAATATTATTATGTTTAGTATCTATATGAATTAATTCACTTTCAAAAAACTTAAGCATTTCTATTCTTTGTTTTAAATCTACTAGATTTTGTTTATCCCAATAATTACCTGTTGGAACTATTAAGACTTCATCTACATAATTATTATTTATCAAAAACTCAACTAAATTAATATGTCCATTATGTACTGGATTAAATGAACCAATATATATTCCAAGTTTCATGTTATCACTTACCTTTTAGCTTTAATCTCGCCATATTTATATGATGGCATAAGTTCTAATTTAAATTTATTTATTTCATGTTTATGATCTATAATTTCTTTTATCTTTTCGTCTTCACAGATACCTGTTCTTAAGTATTTATCAAGTACGTCATATGTGAATCCTAAGTTATCTTCATCACTTTTTCCACATAAACCATCACTAGGAGTTTTATAAACTAACTCTCTTGGAAGCCCAAGTTCCATTCCGATTTTCTTAACTTCTGTTACTGTTAGATTAGCAAGTGGAGAAACATCACCAGCTGAATCTCCATATCTAGTTGAATAACCTACCCAATCTTCAGATAGATTGCATGTATTAATTACTCTTCCATTTAATGTTTGACTTACGGCATATAAAGTAGACATTCTAATTCTTGGAGGTAGATTAATAATTGATTGTTCAGTTAATTCAGTAATTCCAATATCTTTAAGTGCATTTATAATATTTGCTTTTTCTGCTTCAACTGCATCTTTGATATTAACTGTTATATTTTTAATATCTAAAAGATTACATACTTTAATTGAATCACTTATGTCTTTTTGTACTCCATTTGGCATTAAGACTCCAAATACTCTATCTTTTCCTAAAGCTTCAACTAAAAGAGCTGCAGTAACTGTTGAATCTTTACCACCACTTATTCCTAAGACTGCATTACATCCTTTACCATTTATTTCAAACCATTCTCTAATCCATTTTAATAATTCTAATTTTGTTTCTTTTGCGTTAAATTCTTCCATTATTTAATCCTTCTTTCTCTTACACGTGCTAATGCAAGTTTGGAATTAGAACTATTTATATATCCTAATTTTTCTAATTCATCTGCTTCGTTTTCGGTAAATTCCATGTATTTAATATATTCACCTTCATCTAGGTGTTGTTCATACTTTTTCTTACAGTTGTAAGCAATAAAGATATGATTAAATGCACTTGAACAACCTTCATCTTGATAGAAGGAGTCCACTTCTACTAGACGTTCAGGAACTAATCCTGTCTCTTCTTGAAGTTCTCTTAGTGCTGCTACCAAAGGAGTTTCATTATCTTCGATATAGCCTGCAGGAAATCCTACACAGACTCCTTTTTTAGTGAATACTCTTGGCTCAATTACTAGTAATAAGTTATTTCCAATATAAGGAACAATTATTACTGCAGATCCTTCTTTTGATCCTTTAATAATTTGTTCTCTCTTTTGAACTTCACCATTATTAAGTGTATAGTTATAAGCTTTAACTTTAACAAAAGATGCCTCAGTTTCTTCACGACTAACAGGTTTAAATTCATCAACTATTTTATCTATTTGTTCTAGTTTCTTCTTGAACATTATTAACACCTTTCTTTCTTGATAGTGTTTTAACGTCTTCTGCTCTTTCAAATCTATTTGTTGCATAATCATATTTTAAATCCATTTCTTCAGATTCTGAAACATAATTTTCTAATTCAAGAACCATTTCTTCAGGAATATTTTCTCCATAATACTTTCTTAATAATTGAATAACATGTTCCGCATAACCGAATCCCTGATGGTGTATATCTTCTTTATAAACTCCATCTTCAAATCTATTAGCAAAGTCTTTATTTATTTCTTCCCTATACTCTAATTCATACCAATGTCCAAAATGCCATGCAATATCATATGCTGCTCTCATAAATGCTTCTTCATGTGTTTTTCCATAATAATAAACATCTACAATATTTCTATCAGCATTAACTTTTGCGATATATCCAAATTTATCAAAATATTGTATACCATAATAAGGTTCACAAATAACAAATTTAAAAAAACGATCTGAATTTATATAAGGAACATCCCAATTAGGATCATCTGTTATTATTCTTAAATATCTTATTAAATCTTGTCTAATTTCATGAGTTTTTATTTTTTCTTCTTCAGTATACTCATTTTTATTATATATATTTGTTTTATCCAACCCTTTAAATCCATAAAAATATTGATCTATAATTTCTGGTTTCATCATAATATCACCTACTTAACTAACTTTCTTGTTTTTTGAATTAAATCATTTTTAAAATTAACATAATCTTCAGTACCATCTACATAGTATTCAGCAGGATTAACTGTTCTTTTAACTTCTGGATATAATGTATTCATTTGTTCATTACAATAGTTTTGTTTTATTAATAAATCTGGATCATCATATACAAGTTCTCCATTAATAAATATTGGTTTTTGAAGTTCAACTAAATCAAAATTATTAATAGTAGTTTGTTTTAAATAATCTGTTACTGAAACAATATTTAAGTCATGTTTCTTAATTTCTTTATTGTATAAATCCATTACATCTGCGATTGCATATCCAGTTTGTTTATCATATGCTCTATAGATTTTTTTGTATCCTGGGTTAACAATTTTAATAGTATCATTACTTAGTTTAATCTTTGGTTCCCAAATACCTTTAGAATTAAGTGCTACTTCTTTATATACACAACCCATTCTTCCTTCAGGTTTAGAGATGTTATCACCAACACCTAAACTATCAAACTTAGCACCTTGTTGAATAAGTGTTTCAATTGTTTCAGCAGTTAATCCATTACTTAAACAAATCTTAGCTTGAGGAAATCCAGCATTATCTAACATCTTTCTTGTTTCTTTAGATAGATAAGCTAAATCACCAGAATCAATTCTTATACCGATGTGATCAATTGGTAATCCATTTTCCTTCATAAATTCAAAAGTTTTAATAGCATTTGGAATACCACTTCTTAGAGTATCAATTGTATCAACTAGAAGAATGCAATTATTTGGATAAGTTTTTGCATAAGCTTTAAATGCATCAAGTTCACTATCATATGATTCAATCCAACTATGAGCTTGAGTTCCCATACCTTTAAGATTAACCATATCAGCTGCAATCATATTACTTGTTCCAACACATCCCGCCATGATTCCATAAATAGATGCATCAATTGCTGCTTCAAGTCCGTCTGCTCTTCTAGCACCAAATTCCATTACTCCAACATTTCTTGGAACTGCTTCGATTATTCTTCTAGCACCAGTTGCATGTTCCATTGCTCCATTTACTATTGATAAAAGTGCTGTTTCTACAATTTGTGCTTCAATTAAAGGTGCTTTAACAGTTACTAGAGGTTCATTTGGAAATACTGGTGTTCCATCTGGGATTGCATAGATTGATCCATGGAATTTAAAATTCTTTAAATAAGTAATAAATTCTTCTGGATAACCTTTTCTTCTAAAGTAATCTAATTCTTGTTCACCAAATTTTAAATTTTCAATATAAGGAATGATTTTATCAATTCCAGCCATTACAGCATATCCTCCATTGTTTGGTACTTTTCTGAAAAAGATATCAAATACTGCTTCTTCATTTTGTTTTTTATTATTTAAATAACCATTTGCCATTGAGAATTCATATTCATCACTCATTAGTGTATAGTTTCTTGGCATTCTTTCATGTCCGTTATAAGTTTTCATTATTTTACCCTTCTTCCTAAAATTTTAATTCCATTTGCTTCCATATCTTTAAGTGCTTGAGCTGTAACTTCTTCGGCATTATGTCCTGGAGCATCATATGTATCTATTGCATCAGCTTCAACATAGATATCAACATCTTTATTAAATTGATCGAAATAGTTTCTTAATGTAATTCCGCCATTCTTAACGCATACTTCTGATAGGCATCCCATCAAAGTTACTGTTTCTAGATTTTCAAACTTATTAATTTGTTCTTGGAAACCAGGAGCAAATACAAAGTTTGTTGAGTTTTTTGGGAAATCATATGCATCTTTGTAATATTCCTTAAGTTCATCAATAAGTTCTGATTCTGTAGAGCCTTTTAAACAATGTTCTGGGAATGTTTTAAATTCTACAGCATCTTTTGTGTGTTCATCTCTGATAAAGATGATTCCTTTTTCTTCATTATTCTTATATTCATCTAGTATTTCTTGTTGTCTTTTAACTACTCTCATAATACTTGGAGCAGCAAGTGTTCCTTCCTTAACAAATCCATTAATCATATCAATGTTAATTGCTAAATCTTTAATTCTTTTTTCTTCTTTCATTTTCTTTTCCTTCTTCCTTTTGTTTTTTACATTTTGTTATTAACAAGTGTTATAAAAAAACTATCTTGTTCTTACCTTTTGGGCTACTCTATAAAATTCTACTTCTAAGTTACCAAATCCATAGATTTGAATCATTGGTGAATCACATAGACAAACTTTAGAAATATTTATACTTTTTATATTATAGTCACTTCCTAAGAAGTAATTTAATATTTCATATAGTTCATGGGTGCTTAACTTTTCTTTTGATTTATACTCTCTTTTAGTTAATGCTAATGATTCAATTACCGATATTGATTCAGGATCAATGGAAACTCTCACATCCTTATTTTTTACATCAGTATAATACATACTTATTATTCTTTTTAATTCTTGATCATTTAATGTTATTTTCATTTTTATCTTCCTTTTTTCTTATTATCGCTTTGTTAATATCAAATATTAAAATTAAATTTTTCTTTCTCTCTTTTTAATTTCATCTTTAGCAGAATTGTATACTTCAATTAATTCACTAGCATCAAATTCAATTGTTATATGATCTGAAGTAGACATAATTCCATCTGCTTTATCAATTCTAACTTCAATTCCATCAGCAGCTAAAAGTGTATCAACATACTTTTCATTAAATGTTTCATTCTTTAAATAATCAGGTTTCTCATATGTTTTAGATTCTTTTAATCTTGGATCAGTTAAATATCTTAATCTTATACGTGCTTTTCTTTGTTCTGGAACTAAATATATACTATAACTAGTAGGTATTCCAATTAGATCAACTTTATTTTCTAAAGACTCTTTTATAAATTCACCTGAACTAAAATCAAATGTTTTAATTGCTTCTAAGACTATTCTTTGATATGGTCTAACATACTTTTTATTCTCCTCATATAATTTTGTAAATGTTGTTTCCTCTACTTCTTTAATTGCTTTACTCATTTCTAATCTAAAATCTTCTGTCATATTAATTTCTTCTCCTTTGTGTTTTTATCATTTTGTTAATATCAAATATTTGAATAAATCAGATGTTTTCCACATCTGTTATTAACATTTTATTAAAAACATTTATAAAAGTCAACTATTTTTTTAATTTTTTTTAAAATTTTTTTAAAATAAATAAAAAGCTAGTTTTCACTAGCTTTCTTTATTAGGATTTTCTACTTCTTCTCCTATTACACCATTTTCATATTTAAAGTATTTTTTACATGTATTACAGAAAATATAATTACCATCTGGTGTAACTGTTAGATCAGTTGATCCACATACTGGACATACTAATTTCATTTCTATTCTCCTTTCTTAACTATAAGTACCCATTCTTCTTTTAATGATAACTTTTTAAATTCATATCCATAAGAATTGAGTTCTTTCTTAAAAGTAAGAAAAGCATGATCAAACTTAAATCCAGTTATTTTCTTTACCTCATCAAAAGATAATTTATACTCATCTTTTTTATTTTTAACAATATAATCCCATAAGGGTTGATACTTACTCATAAACTTAAACTCTCCTTACTCTTAAAGTATAACATAAAAAAAGTCTAGATTATCTAGACTTTACATTTCCATTTCTATAAACTCAGTATCATTACCTAACCTATCTTTAGATATTACTGTATTAGTAATTTTGAATCCAAGTTTCTCATAAGATTTAATTGCCCTTTTATTCCAACTTCTTACTTCTAAGAAAAAAGTTCTCTCAGGATATATCTTTTTCATTTCATTAATTGAATCATTTAAGAAGAAATTACCTAATCCTTTTCCACAGTATTTTGGTTTTAATCCTACCCCTATATATAATTTATTATTATCCATTTCCTTCATATTAGAGTAAAATACAACTTCATTATTTATAGTATATACAATATAGTTATTCCATCTATCTTCCCTTGTCATACCATATTTCTTATTCTTACATTCTTCATATGATGGAAGATTATAATCTGAGTAATCTCCTTCGTAAATCCACTCGGTTATTTGTTTAGCAAATTCTTCATTCATTGGACTTTTCTTTATTTCATCAAAATTCATACTTTACCTCATTTATTTATATAATTCTTGAATTAGTTTATTTGAAATTATTTCAGCATTTTCATATAAGTACTTACAGATATTAGTTCTGAAATAGCCAAACTCTAAAAGACCTATCTTTCTAGGATCGTTTATATATTGTTTATATCCATAAGTACTATTTAGTAATTGTAGTAAATATACATAAGGCATGTATTCTATATCATATTTATTTAAAGGAACATGTTTATTAACTGTTTTTACATATTCTACCAAATGATCTAAATTAAATTTACCATTCTTTGCATCACTATCTATATAACTATAACTTCTTATTATTTCCCATGCGATTGGCATCTTACAAGCTGACACAAAATCAATAACTGCATTTACCGAATCATCCTTATAAATAAATTGGATTTGACTATAGTCACCATGAGTATTCTTAATTGTTAATTTAGAATAGTTAGAAAAGTCTTTATCTTTGATAGATTCTATCATAGAAAGTTTATCTTCTAAATCAGATTTTATTTTTGAATAATTACTATCAGTATCATCTAAAAGTGATATTAATTTCTCATGTTTAAGAGTAGCTTCATTTAAACCTGATTCTGTGTACCATTCACTTATATCAAATGTAGGCAATTCTCTATCAAGTGTTTCTAGGGATTTAATAATACGACCAAAAAGGTCTGCACACTCAAGTGTTTGTTTAAGAGTTCCTTCATTATTATGCAAAGTATAACCATCTATAAATTCTTGTAAAATAATTATTCTTTCTTTATAAATACAATAGAATTCATTATTCTTTGTTTTTATATAAGTTGGTACAGGAATGTAATCTTTCTTTAAATGATTAATAATATCTATTTCATTTATTATTTCTGTTTCACTATAATCAGATTGAAATTCTTTTAAAACATATGAATTATTATTTAATGAGTAGATGTTAGCGCTACCCCTATTAATTCTATCTACATTAGTTATATCTAATCCATAGATTTCTTTTACAAATTTAATTATTTCTTCATTATTAATAAATACTGTTTCTTCAAGCATATTTACTCCTTGATATTTATATCTTTATTAAATTATAGCATAAATGTCACTCTAAATGTCACTGTATTTTTAATTGACAATAACCATTATTTATAATACTATAACTACCGGAGAAATGAGATTAATATGGAAGAAATAAAAAGCATAAATAGAATACTTGAAGATAGACCTTATTTAGGTAAAAGACATGATGGTTTTCCATCAGTTGGTAATAAGAAAGATGGTTTTTCGGAACCAATTAAAAAAATCGCAGATGGATTTTCATTATATGATAGTTTAATTGCTACAAGAAACTTTAATAGTAAAAAGGAATATAACTTTACTAGTGGAGATCCACTTCAATTTGAGGCATTTCCACCTATCAAAGATGCAATGCATAAATATATAGAATCAGAGTTTGGTTATAAATATCCTTACTCTGAGGGTGATGATAGAATCAGAGAGATACTTGTTAAATATTTAAAACAAGAAGGAATAGTTAATACTGATCCTTATGACTTTAATGATATTAATGATGTAGGTTTATCTAGATATAATCTTACTTTTACAATTGCTACATCTCATGCTTTTCAATATATCATGGATATTATTACTAAAGAAAATGATGTAATAATTGTTCCTGGTCCTAATTATGGATTATTTGCTATAAGACCAGAAAGAATGAATGCAGATGTAAGAGTTCTTCCTTTGAAAGAAGAAGATAACTACTTACCTAACCCTGAAGAACTTGAAAACTTAATTAAGAAAACTAATAAAGAACTTGAGGAAAAGTATAAAGGACAAAGTTATATTCCTAAGGTAGTTGGTTACTTAAATGCTAATCCATGTAACCCTACAGGTAAAGTCATGGGTAAAAGTGAATATGAAAGACTAAAGAATATTGGTAACGTTTGTAAAGATAATGGTGTATTTGTTATAGATGATTTAGTATATAGAGATATAAGTTATTCTGAAGAAGGAAAAGCATTGCCTATGGCTAGTATCCCAGGACTATTTAGAAACACTATTACTCTATTTGGATTAAGTAAGTCTTATGGACTAGCTTCCCTAAGAAGTGGTTTTGTAGTAGCAGATGAAGTTATTATTAGAGAAATAGTTAATAGAATATTCCAAGAAATGGATGCAGTTCCTGCGATTATTGGAGAATCTCTTGGTGGAGCTTTTAATAATACTCATTTAAGAAATGAAGAATATAAAGCTTACTTTTCTAAATTAAGAAAAGAATATATTAATAGATATCAAGTATTTAAATCTTTAATTATGGGTATTGATAGTATAGATAAAGAGCATAGATCAGAAGTATTAAGTACTTTATGGGAACACTCTAATAATAAAGATTATTTTAAATTATTAGATAATGGTATTAACGGAGTTAATATAATGAAGAATCTAGAACCAGAAGCTGGTTTCTTCTTACTTCTTAACTTTAATGAACTTAAAGGAATGCATTATAATGACTTTGTTATTAATAATGAATTTGATTTACTTAAATACTTCTATAACGATATAAAACTTAGATATATATTAGGCAGTGGTTGCCTATGGCCTAATGAAGAAGATTTAATTGGTAGATTTACTTTCGCTAAACCATATGAAGATTTAATTGAAGTATCTACTTTAATGGATCAAAGCACAAAAAAGCTTGTAAGATAACTTACAAGTCTTTTTTATTTATGTCTACTTTAAGGGGTTCACTTCATTTAGAAGTGTCTTTCTTTTTATAATTTATATTATTTATATGTTTTAATACTTTAATATTTTCTTTTTTTAAGTCTTCACTATTTAAACCATATAATGGCGGATATTTATGTTCAATTTGATCATAATATTCTGCGATTTCTAATCCTAACGTTCTATCTACAAAGAATCCATTCTCAGTAATAAAACCTTGGGTAGCTTTTCTTAATTCTCCGATTGGTTCCATAGTAAAAATGTCATAATGTCCTTTATAAGAATAGTATATAGTATTATCTTTAAGTAGTGCTGCAGCGACTATTCTTCCATATTTTTCATATTTCATAAATTATCTCTTCTTAACTAGATGTAACATACCATAATCTTTGATTGATTCAGTTGCCACATTAACCGCAGTTTGAAGTGCTTCTTCATCACTCTTACCAATTGATTTAAGTGCACAGAATACTCCGGTTACACAATCTCCTGCACCTGTCTTATCTACGACAAAATCACAAGTTGGTGCTGATACACTAAATGTCTTTTCATCTGAGATATACTTACATCCTTCTTTTCCTAATTTAATTATTTTAATTGGTGCATTACAATCAAATAATTTAGTAAATTCTTTATCTATAAATGCTATGTCTACTAGATCAAAAGAAGATTTAATAATATCAAACATTTTATCATCATAGTAGTAATCTTCAAGGGTATCTATACTAAGAACAGCATTAGAATTTTCTTTTAAATACTTAACTAAATTATATTGAGCTTCAGGATAATTAGTACATACATGAATATATTTTGCATTTAGAAATGATTCAGGAATATCTTCAGGAAAAAGTACTGTGTTAGGATTTACAAATTCAGAGAAGTCTCTTAATTGACCATCTTCACTTGTGAATACTTGTTTAAACATTGTTGTTTTACCCTCGACTGTTTTTACTCCACTTAAATCTAAATTATAATCCTTTAAAACATTAAGATCATAATCCGTTCCTACCTTAGCGGAAACTCCAACTTTTGTAAAAAGTGAAGCTGGTATTCCAGAGTAAATTGTAGCTCCTCCATAATTCATTACTTCTTTAAAGTCTTCTGAATCTCTATTTGGAAAATAATTATAATCATATGATATGTTGCCTACGACTACGAAGTTTAAATTTTCCATATTATCACCTAGTTGATATTATAGCACAAAAAAAACTAGATTATTTATCTAGTTTTAATTTCTTAATATCTAATTCTTTATGTATATATGAATCAAATAAAATATTATAATTACTATCTTGAATAATTAACCTTTCGAAATCACTTGGAGATTCAAAATTTAGTCCATAACTATATTGAGTAATAAAAAGAGTATTACCCTTTGATGTTTTTACAGTAAAAATCTTTTTAACATTATCTTTTTCAAAATATTCAATCGGAGAATGAGGAGGACATGTTGTGAAATTTTTTTTATAATAATCAATAACTTCAACAATATTACCTAAGCCTAGATTATCGCTTACATATGTTTTTGTATATGTCCATATATTCGTAAGTAATAACTTGTTTTTTAATTCCATTAAATATTTTTTTAATAACTTGTTTTTCATATAATCACTCACTATTCGTTAATTACATTTTACAACTTAGTATTTCTGATATCAAACAAAAAAGACTAGAAAAACTAGCCTTTTTGTTATTCTACACTCTTAAGTGATTCAATTAAATCTATTTTCTTTAACTTAAAGTGAACTCCAACACTTACTATCGCAGTAAACACAAGCATGAATCCAAATGTTTGAACATAACTCATGAATTGAATATCTTTAATGTATTGCATTGTATTTATTTCAATTGAATCTATCATAGCATATGCATAATATGTTCCTACGAAAAGACCTACTAGAATACCTAAGACAGTAATTATAAATTCTTCTTTCATGATATAATTATCTACTTCACGATTATAGTATCCTAAGACTTTTACTGTTGCTATTTCTCTTTGTCTTTCACTTATATTAATATAAGCTAAACTATAAAAGACAACGAATGAAAGTACTGCTGTAAATAAAACTAAAACATATACAATTACATTTAATGATTTAAATAGTTGAACACATTGGGCTTTAACTGCTGAAACTGATACTGTACTTAAGATGTGAGTATTCTTATCTTTAATAGATGTCATAATATCATTTTCTTTAGATAAATCATTTAATCCAATATATTGTGTATTTATTTTATATTCATCTATGTTTTTTGTATACATATGTTTATTAAAGTAAACATAATCTCCAATATAATTTTCAGATATATTAGTTATTGTAAAATCATATGGAAGATTATCACTTTCCATGATAGTAATTGTGTCTCCAACTTTCTTCTTTAAGAATTTAGCTAACTTTTGAGTTACTACCACAGTATTATCAGTTAGAGTTATTTCTTTCTTAGTTTTAACATCTCTGATAGTTAAAGTTTTCTTAAAATCTTCATAATCATTAGGAACGATTAAAGAAACTCTCTTATTATTTATTTCTACTTGATCAATTCTAGCATAAACATTAAAACTTAAATCTTCATCTTTAATATATTCATTTAATTCTAGTTCTTCTGCTTTTCCATCAAGTGATATTAAAACATCGTTATGATTAATACTATTATATTGTTTATCTACTACGAATGATATTGAATCTTTAATACCATAACCTGATAAAAGAATCATTGTACAAGATGCTATTCCAAAGATAGACATAAATATTCTTCTTTTATATCTAAAGATATTTCTAATAGTTAATTTAGTAGAATAACTAAATCTATCCCAGATAAATGATATTTTTTCAAAGAATATCTTTTTACCTATTGGAGGAGCAATAGGTCTTAATAGTTCAGTAGTTTTTTCTTTTACTAAATTATTAATAGTTATAATAGTAGAACCTACGATACATAATAAACTAATACCTATACCTAGTATGATAGGCATATGATTTGTATCATATACAAACTCAGGAACATTATGCATAATATTGAATATTCCTATGATTATCTTAGGAATAGTTTTATAGCCTATGAATGCTCCAAGAATACCTCCGATTAGTGTTGCAAATGTTGCATAGAAAACAAATTTAAGTCTTACATCAAAGTTACTGAAACCTAAGGCTTTAAGTGTACCTATTTCACTTCTATTTTCAATAGCCATTCTTGCCATAGCAAGTAAACTAATCATTACTGATACTAAATAGAATATTACAGGAAATAAATTAGATAAATTATTAATACTATCATAACTACTTATGAATGTTAGATATTCATTATTATCTTCCCTAGTTTGGATAAACCATGTAGCTTTTTCTATCTTCTTAATTTTCTCTCTTGCAAGATTTATTTTTTCTGTCACTTCTTGTTTTTTATCTTCATATTCTTGTTTGTTTTTATTATATAGATCTAAATTAGAATTATATTCATCTAGACTATTATTGTAGAACTCTAAGCTTGAATTATATGTTTTAAGTCCTGAGTTATAATCTTTTAATCCTTTGTCATATTGTTTAGATGCATTATTTAATTCTGTTTCTTTAGAGTTAACTAAATTTAAATTCTTATTATAATCAGAATAACCATTATCAACTTTTCTTACTGCATCAAATAACTTTAAGATATTATCATTATTAACTATAAAGTCACTTAAATATTTTTGAATATCATTATAATATGGAACATTTGATGGTATAGATCCTTTTACTAAAGTAATAAAACTATCATCAAATATCATTCTCTTTAATTGATTAATAGTAGCAGCATCTATTACTTCATCTAAAACAATATAACTATTATTTAATAAGTCTTTATCTAATCCATAACTTGAGAATAAACTATCTAAGTTTATTCCAAAAGTATAAGCAAGTGCTTTAATATTTACTGTACTACTTTCAATCATGTTATTGATATCAATATTATTATCACTAAATATTTTTATAATGTCAGAAACTGAGAATGATGAACTATCATACTTTTTAACAAAAGAAGATAACTTATCATAAGTAATATTATAACTACTTATAGTTCTATCTATTTCTGATTTACTATTATTTAAAGTAACTAAAGCATTTGCTAATTTCTCTTTAGCTTTACTTATTTCTTTAGTTCCATTTTGAATATCTCTTTTAGCATTATCAAGTTTTGTTTTATTCTTATCAAGTTCACTTTTTCCTTTATCAAGTTCAGTTTTTGCATTATCTAATTCAGTTTTTGCATTATCTAATTTTGTTTTAGCATCATTTAATTCACTTTCTGCTTTTTCAAATTCTTCATTAGCTTCTTTTTCCTCTTCATCTACTTTTTTAGTAGATTCTTCGATTATTTTTATATATCTTTCATTTTGTCTAGTTTCTTTGATTGATGCAAGTTTTTCTTCATCTTTATCTATTACTTTTAAGTAATCATCAGTATGAGTTATGTATTTAGTAGTTTTATTTTCTAAAACAAATATTTCACTATAATAGTCCATATTAAATAAACTACTTAATGCATATGCATAATAACCTACTTGTCCATTTCCAAGTTTAGTATTTCCTCTTGACTGAGATACTTCGGTTTTATTAACATATTCGGGACTTAAAACATAACCTACGATTTCTAATTCTTTGGTTTTAAGTGTATCATCGTCTTCTTCAAGATTAAGAGTTATTATATCTCCGATTTTATTTTCACTTTTTTTATAAACTCCATCTTCTACTAAAATTTCATTATTCTTTTCTGGCATTCTTCCTTCGGTAATTATTAAATTATTAATATTTTCATTTATTTCATGAATTCTTAATACTTGTTCATATTTACCATCAAAGAATAATCCATCCTTTGAATGTGATGGTACTACTTCAAAAGAATCACTAAGCTTTTTTATTTCACTTACATCGTCATCATCTAATCCAAGAGATGAATTAACTTTAAAATCATATACTCTATTTTCATCATAATATTTATCTAAAGATTTTAACATCGTAGGTCCTGACATTTTCATTCCTACGAAGAATGAAACTCCTAAGAAACTTAAAACACACAATGAAAAGAATCTCTTTAGAGATTTTTTTATTTCCCTTAAACTCATTGTGATAATTCTATTTTTTCTCATTTAACGACCCTACTTATTTTTTTACCATTCAATATCTTTTACTTTAGTTGGTTTCTTATTTATTTTTACTTCTTCAACTTTACCATTTTTTATTTTTATTACTCTATCTGCCATTGGTGCAATAGACATATTATGTGTGATTATAATTGTAGTTATTCCTTCGCTTCTACAAGTAGATTCAAGAAGTTCTAGGATTTGTTTTCCTGTATTGTAATCAAGTGCACCAGTTGGTTCATCACATAAAAGAATTTTTGGTTTACGCGCAATTGCTCTTGCTATAGATACTCTTTGTTGTTGTCCACCTGAAAGTTGTGATGGGAAATTATCCTTTTTATCTTCAAGACCAACTTTCTTTAAAGCTGTCTTTGGACTCATTGTTTTTTTACACATTTGAGTTCCTAACTCAATATTTTCTAAAGCAGTTAAGTTTTGAACAAGGTTATAGAATTGGAATACAAATCCAATATCATTTCTACGATATTGAATAAGTTCTTTTTCTTTTATCTTAGTGATGTCTACACCATCAACAACAACAGAACCAGAACTAACTGAATCCATTCCACCTAGGATATTTAAGCAAGTAGATTTACCAGAACCTGATTGTCCTAAGATAATAACAAGTTCTCCTTCTTCCACAGTGAAACTCGCTTTATTTAAAGCTTTAAGATCTACTTCACCCATTTTATAGATTTTTTCTACATCTTTAAACTCAATATACGCCATACTTAACTCACCCTTACTATTAATATCATAACACAAAAAAGACTAGATTACTCTAGTCTTAACGTAAGCTTTTTAAATATTCTTTATGACTATTTGATACCCTAAAACTTTCACATGCTTTTTGAATAGCTTTCTTATGTATCCAGTCATCTAATCTTTTTTCTTCAAAGTAAGGAATAGTTTCTTCATACTTCTTAGCTAAAGCTGTTGCAAAGTACCAAGCAACCATCATTTTTAAATAGTATTCATCACTTTTTACTGATGCAACAAGTTCTAAATATTCAGGTTTAAAATCTTCACCCAGATATTCATTCATCAAGATTCTAATTCCAAATCTAGATGTATAGATGTGTTTAGATTTAATCCATTTCTTAACATATGGTAAAAGTTTATCATGATGTTTTTTAAATACTTTTGGTGATGCTTGATCAGATACTGGCCAACAATCAACATATGGTAAGAATTCTTCAACTTTCTTAATGCATTCATCAAAGTCTTTTATCATAGATATTATAAAGAAATGAATTAAGTTTTCTTCATAATATTTATGTGGTAAATCATTTAAGAAGACTTCTTTTTCATCACTATTAAAGATTTTTTTAGCAATATTTCTTAATTCAGGAGTTCTAATTCCAATGATAGTATCTTTATTTATGTTAGGTACTAATTTAGATTGAAATTCTTTATACTTTTCGTCTTTTAATTTAATTAGTTTTTCTTTCATGTTGACCTCCTTTGTAAAGTCATCAAAATAAATAATAAAAGATATAAACTTTTTTATCTTTCTTTTTACTCATTACTCTAGTCTATTTTAATTAATATTTAATGAAGGATATGTTTCCATCATTAAAGTTTTAAATTCTTCATTACCTGTGGTAATTACTACATTAGAATTAATACCATATAATACTTTTTCGTAATCACATGTACTACTGAATTGATTAAAGCCACTTAAGTCTAAGTTCTCAATTGAACTCATATTAGCAAATGTGTTTCTAAGTGATGTGATTATACCCGTATTCCAGTTTGTTAAGTTAAGTGTTCTTAAATTAGAATTGTTATAGAAGGCACCTGAGAAGTTCTTAGCCTTAGTAACATCAAAGTTATGTAGATCTAATTCTTCAAGACTTGAACAATTATAGAATACACTTACAAAGTCATATAATTTAGGACTCCAATTATCTAAGTTAATTGTTCTTAAACTAGAACATCCACTAAACATAAATCCTATGTCTGATAATTCTTTAGTATCAAATGATGATAAATTTAATACTTCAAGTGATGAGTTACCTGCGAACATATATGCCATTCTAATAACTAAATCAGTTCTAGCATTTTCAAAGTCATAACTCTTAACATTGGTTAAACCTTTAAATAAAGATGAAGCATTAGTTGGAAGATTAATATATCCATTAGAAATAATAGTTAAATCATACATGTTTTCTTCTGAAGCTTCAGTTAAATAACCTTTGATTGTTCCATCTTGATTAAACGATAAATCCCAACTAGTAACAGCATTACTTGGAATTGTATTTTCCTTTTTAAATGAAACACTTAATATTTTAGTTCTATATTCATTACTTCTATAATCTAATCCATTAGAAAGGTCTGAATTCTCTTTCATCAAATATGATTCAGTTTCAATCTTACCTCTAAGTAATTTCTTTATATATTTACCTGATTCACGCATTATTGAATCTGGTAAGTTTTCATCCCAAGCATGTTCTTTATATGCAACGATGTTATAAGCCCACATACCTGAATCCCAACTGAAGTAAGTAAAACTGATATTCTTTTCTTCTAACATCTTAAAGAATGAATAAGCTTGAGCATCATTAATATAACTACCTACTGGTACACCAGTTTTTACACTTGAACATTCAGTTTCAAATATTGGTAAACCTGCATTAATTGCTTGATTTAAATAACTTAAGTGTTCACCAGTAAATTGATTCATGTAAGTATGATGAGTATACATTATGTTATCAACATTTAATGGTGAAGCTGCAACATAATCTAATCTTGAATCCCATTTTGGTGAACCTACTAAAATAATAGAATCAGGTGAAGTTTCTCTAATCGAAGGAATAACGTAATTTGCATATTCTTTAACTTCTTCCCATGTTACATCATTAGGTTCATTCCATATTTCATAAATAACATGAATATCATTTGGATATAATGCTGAGATTTCTTCAAAAAAAGCTTTAGCATAATCTTTATTAGATAAACTTCCACGAGACCAATTTAGAATAATATACATGTCATTACTAATCATAGCATCCATTGAATCTTTTAAATCATTCATGAGTTTATCATGTTGTTCACCAGTCCAATTAATGTACTTTATACTCATAAATATTCTAAAGACATTACCGCCCCAAGTATGAAGTGTATGAAGAGAATCTTCACTATACATTTCAGTTCCTTGTTCACGAATCGCTTCACTATTCTTTGGAGGTTCACTATTTGATACACCTGTAAGTCTTATTTCTTCATTATATTCATTTAAAAGTTTTGAACCACTTACATGTAATCTACCATTGTTAGATGCAAACTTAGTTATATCAGCTTCACAATAGTAATCATCTACGACATCAATAAAATTACTTAATGCGCTCTTTCTATAACACTTATTATCTTTATTAATAGCTAGTTCTACTTTTCCTTCCCTTGTTATTACTACTTGATCATTATCATTATGATTTACATTAAGTTCATTTATTAAGTTAGTTCCTAACTTATTAGAAGTATTACTCCTATAATAGCTATTAGCTTTTTCTACGATATTATCTACATCAATCATATTAAAATCATATGAAGTAAATGCGCTTTTTCCACGATAATAGTTATATAGTTTAGCTACATCACCAAGCGATAATTTTGTGTTTCCTGTAAGTTTTCCACTTTCTATTCTTTCATCATTTAAAGTTTGTTTTGATTTATAAACATTATAAAGAAGTGATATATCACTAAGTTGGATTTTTCCATCTCCGGTGATGTCTCCTAGTAATATGATTTCATATGTAGTATTATTAGCTATTACTTTTGATCCATTACTTATATAATCACCATTTTTTAATTCTTCATTATTACTATCATAGACTTTTATTTCAGAAGTACTTTCTATGTTTGAAAGTAGTTCTTCTACTCTATAGTTATAAGTAGTTGGAACTGCATAGATTTTATTATCTTTTATTTCATAAGTACTAGATGTGATATCGTTATTTAGAGCATATGAAAATTTGATTGCTATAAGTAAAACAACCACATTAAATAAAAATATTGTTATAACTATTTTATTTAGCTTTTTCATATACTGTCCTCTATTATATTGTAGCATAAAAAAGACTAGATTACACTAGCCTTTTAATTATTGAATAGTAAGATTTGGATATGAGGCTTCTAATTTATTTTTGAAGTCTGTATTTCCAGTGATTACTGTTAAAGATTCAGTAGTTGATGAAAAAATAATGTCAATTGAATAATTCTCATCAAATGTAGTAAATTTAGATAAATCAAGGGTACCTACCTTACTTACACCAGTAAACATTTGATTCATCTTTTTAACTTTTATTGGTTCCCAAGTTGAAATGTTTAAAGTAGTTAATTCATAGTTATGATAGAATGTACCACTAAAATCTTGAACTGATGAAACATTTATTCCAGTCAAATCTAATGTTTTAATATTTTCACAATTATAGAAAGTATAAGTCATTCCATGACCAATAATCCTTGCATCCCAACCAGTAAAGTTTACTGTCTCAAGTTCAGTATCACCTGAGAATGTTGAATATAAGTATCTAACCTTTTTAGAAGTTAGATTAGATAAATCTATTGATTTTATTTTCTTATTAGCCGCAAACATTTGAGATAAATTAAATATCTTATTAGATTTAACATTTGTAAAATCATAACTTTCTACATTAGTTAATCCTTTAAATAAACATTCACAGTTTGCTGGTAAGTTAATATAACCATCTGCACCAATAACTAAATCATACATACCCTCTCTACTTGAAGGAACTAAATAACCTATGATTGTATTATCTTGAATTTTAGATAAATCCCAACTAACAATTGCATTACTAGGTACATTCTTATCGTTTTTAAATGATACAGATAATATTTTCTCTCTATATTCATTACTACGATAATATAGGCCATCAATTGTAGTACTACTATTTTCTGTCATTAAGAAATTAGTTTGAGTATAATCATGTCTTAATATTCTTTTTAAGTATTTAGCTACTTCTCTTAATTTAGAATCAGGTAAAGATTCATCCCATTTTAAGTTTTTACTTATATCTACAAAGTTATAAGACCACCAACCTGAATCTAATGCAAATATCGTATTACTTAATTTATGTTTATTTAAGAATTTAGCAAAGTAAATAGCATGTGCTTCGTCTATGTAGTCTCCTCTTGGTGTTCCACCATCAACTGCTGACCATTCAGTTACAAATATTGGTATTTCGGCATTAAGTGCGGTTTCAATCGATTTAATAAAGTTTTCAGTAACATCACCTGAATAAATATGACTTGTATACATAATATTAGTTAAGTTAGCTTCATTACCAATTACTTTATCAGGTTCTTTATCCCAATTTGGTGTTGCTACTAAACATACAGCATCAGGTGCTTTTTCTCTAATGATTGGAACTATTCTTTCAGCATATTCTTTAATAACACTCCATGATACTTCAGGTTCATTCCATATTTCATAAAGAATATGTGGATCATTTTCATAAATATTAGTTATTCTTCTAAAGAAGTAAGTAGCAGAACTTTCTTGTGGTGGATTATAATCAGCTCCTCCTGGATTCCAATTAAGTATTACATACATATCATTTGCAATTGCATTATTAATTGCAACTTTTAATTCTTCAAAATAAGGTTCGTATTCTTCACTTGTGGTATCCCAAAATTTACCACCAACAAATATTCTAATTCCATTAACTCCCCAAGTATTAAGTGTATTAAATGTCTTTAATGAATGACACTCACGTGGGATTGGTGTTGGTTGTGTTGGAAGTAGTGTTGCTAGATTAACACCGGTCATTTGAAATTCTTCATTATACTCATTTAATAATTTAGATCCAGTTACATGAAGTCTTCCATTATTAGAAAAATATCTATCATTAGTAGTATCACAATATTCTTCATCAAGTACTTTGACTTCGCCACTAACTGCACTCTTTTTATAACACTTATTATCTTTATTAATAGCTAGTTCTATTTTTCCTTCCCTTGTTATTACTACTTGATCATTATCATTATGATTTACATTAAGTTCATTTATTAAATTAGTTCCTAACTTATTAGAAGTATTACTCATATAATAGCTATTAGCTTTTTCTACGATATTATCTACATCAATCATATTAGTATCATATGAAGTAAATGCGCTTTTACCACGATAATAGTTATATAGTTTAGATACATCACCAAGCGATATATTTTTGTTTCCTGTAAGTTTTCCACTTTCTATTCTTTCATCATTTAAAGTTTGTTTTGATTTATAAACATTATAAAGAAGTGATATATCACTAAGTTGGATTTTTCCATCTCCGGTGATGTCTCCTAGTAATATGATTTCATACGTAGTATTATTAGCTATTACTTTTGAGCCATTACTTATATAATCACCATTTTTTAATTCTTCATTATTACTATCATAGACTTTTATTACTGACGTACTTTCTATGTTTGAAAGTAGTTCTTCTACTCTATAGTTATAAGTAGTTGGAACTGCATAGATTTTATTATTTTTTATTTCATAAGTACTAGATGTGATATCGTTATTTAGTGCATATGAAAACTTGATTGCTATAAGTAAAACAACCACATTAAATAAAAATATTGTTATAACTATTCTATTTAGTTTTTTCATATACTGTCCTCTATTATATTATAGCATAGAAAAGACTAGATTACTCTAGCCTTTTTTATATTAACGTCTATGACTATTAATAAGATCATCTATTTTCTTTTCTCTTAACTTTTGTAAATATGTACCAAATTTACCATGAAGATTGCCTGTAATATTATTAGCAGAACACTTAGATACTCTTTTTACAGATGAACCATTTCTTTCATACTTTTTATATGAAGATTGAGTGATAGTAAACATTTCATAAGCTTCACCATAGTTAAACATATAATCTACGATTTCTTTTTGTTCTTGGTTAATAACTAATTCATTATTTTCTTTCATTTCTTTATACTTTTTAAGTTGATTCAAAATATGCGTAAAATATGCTTCACTTTCACCTTTTACTCTTGCAGGAACATAAAATGTTATTACTCTTCCTGCACTATAGTCATTATCAACTAATGCTTTTATTTGTTTTTTTGTTGATGGTATTGATGAAAGAAAATAAGCAAAGTCTTCTTCATCAAAATCTCTTTCAAATCTAAAAGAAATATAACCTGTTTCCATACTTCTAGTTATAATATCTCTTTCTTCAGGATGACCTTTACAAGAAGCAAGTGTAACTATATTATTAACGATACAATATCTGATTAATTCTGTTAGAGCTTTAGATCCTTCACCAAAAAGTTCTGCATATTTATCAGCTTCTTCGACTGGAATTTCATCAGTATATGTTTTACCAAATTCATAATTATCTAATACTTCATTATTCATATATTCACATCCTATTGTAATTATAACATAATTTTTTATTTAATCTCCAAATAGCTAAAGATAAACAAAATGTTATACCTAACATCAAAGGAACAACTAATAATGTATTTAGTAATCCTTTTTGAGCAAAAGCATACCAATCATTTCTCATAGTTATTCCATCTTTAAGAGTTATTAAAAGATTAGCTGAATAATAGATTTCATAAAGAAAAGTTGGTAATAATCCATAAAAAACATGTTTAAATTTTATAATGTCTGTTTTTTCAAAAATAACAAAATTCAATATACTGATAATTGGTATTATTAGATGAAAGAATAAATAACTATTTCTTATTAATCCTAAGTGTCCACCCCTAGCCATGAATCCAAAGATGAAAAACACTACAAAGAATGTTAAGCTTACTGCTACTGTAGCAACCATTTTTAAAATATAAAAATTTAGTGAAATATCTTTTTTTCTTCCTTTTAAAACTTGATATTCCCTATTTGCAAAAACAAATGAAACAATTCCCATAAATACACTAGCTTGAACAGTGTAATAACTATATATTGGTACTTCAAATAATTCAGGAGATGGTTCATATCCTTTCATAAATTGGAATCCTGTGATGCACATAATTATAGTATTAACAGTCAAAACAGATAATATAATATTAATAATAAAAGATATAAACATTTTTTTATTTTTACTTTTACTCACTACCTACACCTCTAACTCATTATAGCACAAAATAATATAGGTTCTACCTGAGGTTTAAAATTTAAATTTTTTAATTCTTTTATACGTGTAAAATATGATGTATAATGTGTTTTTTTACACATGTTAAAAAGTAAATTTTACATATAGAATGTATAATTAAATTATAAATGAGGTGACAACTGTGATTAAGACAAAATTAAAAGTATTAATCGTATTTGTAATTTTTGCTTTTGCTCTATCAATAGTAAGTAACACTTATTCAAGATATGTTGCTGCTGCTGAAGAAAACATCGATATAGCACTTGCGAATTGGCAAATACTTCTTAATAATGAAGATATTACAAGTTCTTCTACATCAGTTGGTTTAATAAATCCTGTTATACTTGAAAATGAAAATGTTGCAAGTAATAAACTTGCCCCTTCTTCAAGAGGATACTTTGATATCGATATAGATGCAAGCTCTGTTGAACTATCATTCAACTATAATATAAAGTTAGAAAAAAATGAAATATTAGATGATTTATTTATTACAAAATATCAAATAATTAATGAAGAAAATGAAGAATCAGATTATATTGATATAGTTAACAATGAAATTAATGGCACAATTAATTACTCTAAAGACGAAATAATTAAACCATTTAAAATAAGAGTATTCTTCGAATGGTTCGATGATGAGAATAATAATTCTAATGATGAAAATGATACAGAAATCATTAAGAATAATGAATCTCTAAAGATTAATGCTAGTATTAAATTTACTCAAAAAATAGAATAAGTGATTAAATTAAATCACTTATTTTTTTATAAAAAAAATATCAGACTTTATTAGTCTGATATTATATTTGATTTTTGAGTAATTATAACAGGAATTATATTACATGTTGAATTACTACTTTCACCATATATTTTAGATTTATTATTATCACTTGTATAAGCGTATCCTGATGTATTGTTATATTTAGTACTAGTCCATATACAATTTTCATTATTAAATAATTTATATTTATTATCATAACTAATATATCCGTTTGTTTTACCTACTTTAGCAAGTATATTGTCCGCCCTAGAACCATATTTTACAGTTCCTAAAATTGCATCAGATATATTAGGAGTCATAATAAGAGTTGAATTAATATCTTTTGATACAACTTTTAATATATCTTTAGCTTCAAGTTCACGTACACTTGCATTCCATGAAGTTACACTTTCATCAAGTAAACTCTTATAGTCATTAAATGATCCTTGTAAATTAAAACTACTTATATCTGGTAAAAGAGATACATTTTTATCCCCGATTAAATTATCAGAATCAATTACATATGTTTTTAAACATGATTCACTTAATGAATTACAAATCATATTATTTTTAACATCAAATAACACTTGCTTACCATATTCAAAATCATAATCATGATCATCAACATCATCAGTTACTTGTTGTGCTGATACATCAAAACCTATTTTAATCGAAGGTTCTTTTATGTAATTAGAATCTTTCTTTTTCTTTTCTTCTTGCTTTTTTTCAAATTGATATGCTTTAGATCCCCACGCACTATCAAGTTTGTCATCTCCAGAGTCAAGTGGCCAAGAAACAGTAACAATAAATTCTGCATCTGTATCTTTAGCATTAAGTCTTGTTTTACTTAAAGTTGCATTTATATGAAATGGATAATCATGGGATAATGCATCTTCGATTCTATCACTTGTATAATCATCACTTAAAACATAATAATCTTTGTTGTCATCTAAAATACGTGCATAATCAATTGTATATTTTAATTTAGCATCAGAGTCTCCTAAATTCTTAATAGTTATTACTTCACTTAATGGTTCCATGCCTGGATAAAGATCTGATAAAGAAATAACTATATCGTTAGAAACTACTTCGTTATTCTTTTCAAATTCAATATACCAAGCTTTTACACCTACCTCTGTTTTAACATCAACAAGCCCACTGTAAGCAAACCACGCAAAACTTACTGATATAAACGAAACAACTGCAAACACTATCGAGACTAAATTCAATTTTAGATAAACTTTATGTCTTTTCTTAAACATAAAATCATCCCTTTCGTTTATATAAATCTCTTATTTAACTTTTCTTTTTTCTTCTTCTTTTTCTATTAATGAATAAATAAATTCAGAACCAATTATATATAATAATGGAAGTATAATAAATACGAATAATCCTACATTAGTACCTACCACTTTATATATAAATGATAAACTTTTTACCTTATATTTAACTACTCCATATAATTGATTTTCAGATACAACTGGATCTTCAACTAAACAGCTTTCACATATACCTTTAGTGTGGAAGTAGTATTTACCTGAATCATCTTGTTCAATATTAATTACTTGATGAGTAACTATTTTACCTTTAACATCTCTTTTTTCTCCATGGTAACTAACTACATCACCTACTTTTATATCTTTAGGGTCTGTTTCTACAGATATAAGTACATCTCCAATTTTATATTTAGGTTCCATACTACCTGATATAACAGTAAATATTCTAAAATTAAATAATGATATTTCATTCTTACTAAATTTTTGTAAACATACCATAAAAATAAATAATATAATCATAAGCATAAATATTCCTTTGATTATACCCGCTATTATTTTTACTACTTTATTGTTTAATATTTTTTTCATTAAAACCTCCTATAGACTTTTATAAGCTTTTTCTAAATAATCGTTAATTTCAGATTTAAATTTTTTCTTAATATCTTCTATTCCTGCAAGTCTAGATTCTTGTTCAATCTTAACTTGATTTAGAAGAATACTTAATAACTCTTCTTCACCTATATCTTTACCATTTATTTTAAGTAAATTAATAACTCTTTGAATCATATCTGCAAGAAGAATGATTGAATAGTTATTAATCTTTTCTTTTTCTTCTCTTTTTCTTTTAGATACAGAATCCATTACAAAATAATCTATTAAGAAAGAATTATCTAAAAGTGATTTTAAAGCATCATTTCCTTCACTTACTAGTGCTTCTTTATCTTTTTCATCTAAATTATAACCATAATTTCTAATATATTCCCACATTTGTACAGATAATTGAAAATTAGGATTTTTAAGAATAATATTAGTGGGTTTTACAGGTGGTTTGATAAATGTAACATGTAGTTTATCTAATTCTTTAAACATATCACTTTTAAACCAACTATTAATAAATTCTTTGATAGCTTTAATTCTTTCTAATTGTTTATTGATAAGATTATCTATATTTTTATCTTTACTACTGTTATCTTTTTGTTCTGAAGATATTCTAAGTTCAATATTTATTTTTTCTCCATCTTCGATAGACTCTGCTTTATATTCTAAAGATTTATTATTACCTAAGATAATATTTTTAAGTTCGTCTTCTCTTTCAAAGATAAATCTTTGTAAATCATGAATAAAAGTATAAAGAAATCTATTTTCATAAATATTAAATGTTTCTTCATTTCTTACTTCTAATATTTTAGATGGTCTTATATCTCCAGTTTCTTCATCCATATCATTTATATAATTTGAATGTTTAGCTAAATCTTTAACACTTTCAGAAGTAATCTTTTTTGCTCTTTCGATAGTTGAGACTACTTCTTCTTTTACAAGTGTTAATTTTGGATGTCTTACAATTTGATCAATAAATGGACAAGCTTCTTCGATTTTATCTAGCCATTCAAAGTTAAGAGAATCACAAGAATTATTCATTGTGTAATACATTTCAGATGTAGTATTCTTAACAAAAGACTCTTTTCTTTTAACAAGAGAATCATCAATAGAAATTATTTTTTTCTTGCCCATTATTAATCACTCCCTATAGATTCTTTTTAGTATTTTCTAGGTATTCAATACATTCTTTCATTGTAACTTTACCATAGTTTTTATTTAAATAAGAAATAAATGGATCAATTTCATCTCTTAAGAATGAAACACTTAATTGATCAAATTTTCTTAATATTTTTTTAGCAACGAAATAATCTATTGCTTCAACTTCTTTTCCACCAGTTGCTACATATACTGATGTAAATACGTTTAATTGTTTCATAATACGATTACCAAAAGCAATTCTAAAATGTTTAATAATATAATCATCAAGTTCTTTTACTTGTTTTAATCCTTTATCTGATAAAGGATATTTTTCTTTTGCTTCATCGAATAAAGATTCTAAGTAACTTGCATTAATATCAATTGCTTCTTGTTCTCTACATTTGAAAGGATCAACCTTTATATTAATATCTATTGGCATAGCACGGTCATATACCTTATCAGTTACCATAAATGTTGATTCATCGTTATTGATTGTACCTATATACCAAAGGTTACCTGGAAGTCTTAGTTTACCGTTAATTAACTTTTTAGGATCTTTAGGCCAAGCAGATGGAACTAAATCAACAAGCCACTCATTTCTATCTGGCATTTCTAGAATTGATAAAAGGTCAGCAAAATAATATTCAACACGTGCTAAGTTCATTTCATCTAGAATAATTGTATGAACATCATCATCAAAACCTGATGTATATATTTCACCTAAAGCTTTAGTTTCATTAAACTTTTTAGTAAATTCATTAACATATCCTAAGAAGTCTGATTTATCTCTCCATGATGGTTCAACTGAAGATACACATGAATCTTGTTTAACAAACTTACCCCATGCATATGCAAGAGATGTTTTACCTGTACCAGAGATACCTTGTAAAATAATTAACTTACCACAAGCAAGACCTGCAAAGAATGGTCTTAAAATAACTGGATCATAATATAGTTTTAATTGAGATGCAGCAAAGCATCTGAAGTCTTCAATTAGTCCATCTAAAGTATAATTATTATCATATTTCTTAGGAACAAAGTTAGCATATTTCTTATCAATCATTGTAAGTTTAGGGAAACGAACATCTGCTGGTCCATCTTCGTCACTTTCTTCTTTTGAAGAAGTTGAAGTTTTACTCTTATCATCAGGATTAATACCTAATTGACTTACTTTCATGGCCATTAGTTCGTCTTTTTCCTTCATTAGTTTAGCTACTTTATCATTTAAATTTGAAATTTCTTCAACAAGATCTTCTTTATTCATTGAACTATAATTTCTAGTAACTTTATTTTTTATCTTACGAATAATTAAAAATACTATTAGTCCTACAAGAAGAACAAGTATAAATACAGAAATCCATACTAATACCCATTCACCTTTATTAAAACTACCTTTATATGAATCAATTACTTTGGAATAATCATTTATACTTGCAATACGAACCATTCCATTTTTTACACCTTTAAGGATGTCTCCTACACCATCAAAAAATATAGAAATAAATTCATAAAAAAATCTGAAAAAAGTGTTCATATATTACGCACCCCCTGAAACATCAATTAAGTCATTAATATTTTCTTTAATAACATTAATTTCTAAATTATTTTTTAAAGTATTTGTTAAATTTAATTCTTTTTCTTTATTCTTATCTACAAAAACATAATCAATTAATGAAATGTTTGTTTTTTCATTTATTTTTTCATCTTCATCATTTACTAATAAACCAAATCTATATCCTTGTTTTTTCATTCTTTCAATAGTCTTTTTATTATTAGTAATAGCATTACTCTTATTAATAAGTATTACTCTATTTTTAGCCATTTCATCATTTAACATATTTTCTACTTTGTTTAGTTTATTATTCTTTTTATATAAACTTTCAGGCATATATAAAAGATAATAATTAGTAGTATTACAAGACAATATATCTTCGGAAAGTTTACCAAGTAAAATATTAATTGTAACTAATATTTTATCTTCTGCTACTATTCCTTCATCATATGTTTTATCGATTATATAATCGCTATAAATCTTACTAAAATTAATATTATGTTTAAGTTTTAAAGCATATAAATTTTTCTTAGATGAAAGTTCATTAAACTCTAATTCAAACGTATTTGTCTTTAGTGAATCAATAAGTTTATTTGTAATGCCTTTATAAGTTCTTTCACAAATGAGTAGTTTTTTAACTACTTCAATTAATTCTTTATCGTTTTTATAATAGTTATTTAAATATTTAGATATTGTTTCTTTATATTTTATTATTTTTTCTTCTAAAACAAGATCACTTTTAAACATATCTTCAATATACAAAATTGTAGTAAATATATTAGCAATATTTTTAACTTTAATTGAATAGAACTTATCATTTCCGTTATAAGATTTAATTAATTTTTCACTACGATTAGTAATTAATTTTTTTAGTCTAGAATTCATGTTTCTACCGTCATAGCTTACATCAACATTTCCAACTAAATTATAATATTTACCATCGATATAAATTTTTAATAATTTTAATTTTATAGATTCTTCATTAGCTTTTTTAAATTTTGTAGTACATAAGATATTTGCAAGTTCGGATATTTCTTCTTCTTTAAAATACATGATTTTTTCTAAAATATTATTAAACTTCTTTTTACGTTTGTTTAAGTATTTTAATTTAGATTCTATATTATTATCTTCATCTACGTTTTCTATTTCTTCAGATATTTCCTCTGGAATTTCTTCTTCTGAAGTATCTACTATTGTAGGAGGATTTAATTCATCAGCATCTACAGATATTTTTCTAAATATCATAGTCTTTTCTAGATCTTCTTCATTAACAGATTCAGTATTTATATTTGTAGGTTCATTTATCAATTCTTCAGGAATTTGTTTTATTTCAATAGGTTCTTCATCTAAATCAGAAGTATCTTCAACCTCTTTAATAGGAGTTTCTATCTTCATAGGAGTAGAATCTTCAAGTTCTTTTTTGTCAACAGAGAATCTCAAAATTTTCTTCTTATTAAATAAAGTATGAACTGCAAATGTAGCAATTATTAAAGTTAATATAACAAAAGGATTTAAGATTGTTTTTCTAATTATTCCAAATTTAGGCAATACATGTGCTACTTTTCCAACAATTTCATCACTAGTAATTGCACCATCACGAGTATTATTAGCATCACCCTTAGTAATGTAGTTATTATCTGATTTTTCTACCACTCTATGAGTAATAAAATCATCTTTATTCTTGTAAGTAATAATATCGTTTACATTTGGATTTTTTTCACTTTTAACAATTATCACATCACTAGGGCTAATCGTAGGTTTCATACTTCCTGTTTTAACTTCAAAAGCTGAATAGCCAAAAAAAGAGGAATAACTTTTATTAAAGATCTTGATTTGTATACAAGAATATACATTAATAAGAATTATTATTCCTAGGATAATTATTAAAAAATCTAATAAAATATTGCAAGCTTTTCTTATAGTTGTACTCATATAAAAACATCCAATCTTATCCTATGTTGTTCTATAATAAATATAGCATAAGAGATAGGCTTTTACAATATAATTAAACAGTATAATAAAAAAAGAATTCTATTTTTTAGAATCCTCTTTTTCTTCATCTTCACCATATTTAATTTCAATGATTAAAGCATAAATTTCATATAAGAAAATTATAAATCCTGGAACTAATACTATAAATAAGAATCCCCATTTAGATTCAATGATAGAAAGTATAGATCCATAATCATTATATGTTTTAGTAGCTTTACCAATTATAAATTCTTCAGAGAATGAAGCACCATTTTCAAATGCTACAGCTTTTTCTTTGTCATATTTTTCTCCGACTTTTCCAATTTCTACTGTTGCTACTCCTTTTGAATTTACTGAATAAGTGAATATTTCATCACCTTTATTAATCATGTCATATCTTGTTTTTTGAACAATTATCAAATCACCTTTTTTATAATTTTCATTTGATACTTCTTGTTCAAGGATTATTAGTGATTTATCTCCAAATTCTGTTACACCAAACTTGTTAAAGTTTAGCAGTAGAATTGTCATTACTAATGCGAATATATAAAAGCAAGTTCCAAGAATTCCCATAAGTATATTTTTAATTGTTTTTAATGTCTTCATAATTACCACCTTGTCTATAATTATCCTATACTTATTATTACAAAAATAATGTTATCATAGTTATTTTAAACATGCAATAGTTATTCACATGAGCTAACTATTATATCTTCACTCTTAACATTATTTCCGTATAAATCAATTATCATTTCTTCATTATTGTTTAAAACTATATCAAATGAATTAATAACGTCATCAATATTAGTTTTAATATTTTTTATATTATTATCTTTAGAGACTCTTATATCATCTTTTAGAATCTTTATGTTAACACATTCTTCTGTATCACTATTGTTATTTATAAGAAGTTTAGATAAATTGTCATATGATTTTAATTCATATTCAATATCATTTATTTTAGTTTCTTTATTTACTTCATATGTGACTTGTAAAGTCTTTTTATAAGGTTTAATACTTCTTGCTATAACTGTTACATTTGCAACAGTTTCAAAATCACTAAGTGATAAATTTAACTTTTCATTTGAGTAAACACCACCAGTTAATGTTGCAGTAAAGTTACTTTCACCATTTATTAAACAAACAGTATCATTTGATATACAGCTTACTTCATATGTGATATCTTCATTTGTAAATGTATCTTTATTTAAAGCATTACTAATATTAAACGAAATATCACTTCCATCCCAGGAATTATAATAAAGAGTTTTTTCTTCCTCGCTTAAATAATCACTTGTGAAATAAAAGTCTTTCGAATTATAAGAATAATCCCACTTTGTTGTACTTACATATTTTGAAAATGTTTTACCAATAGAAATCAGAGATACTACTAAAAGTAAAACAATTATAATAATCACTTTTCTTTTCATAGTTCCCCCTTTAATTAATTTTTTGATTTGCTTCAATCTCTAGATTTATATAGTCAACTAATCCAGAGTACTCTTCTCCACTATAATCTTTTGGAAATATTACTTCTAGAATATAATCATTTTTAACATTTTTAGAATAAGGCATTACAATATCATTTGTCTTTAATAAAAGTTCATTATCACTTGTTCTTATTCCATCTTTAGAATCGAAGAGTATATTATTATCACTATCATATAATTTAATATCTAATGGAATATAATTTCCTGTTTTTAGTACTATCTTATATGAGATAGATACATCACTCATACTCTCATCTATATTATTAAGAATTGAAAAATCATAACGTTTAACACTTCCCGGTTCTAAATCACTTAACTCAATATCAAGCGTATCTTTTCTTTCTACCCCTACACTAAATGATGCAAGTGAAATCGGTATTTCTTTTTTAAACATATTAGTATAAAGGGAGTAAGTAATACTCGTTACACTGATTAACATAAACATAATAATTATTATTAATATTCTTTTTTTCATATTACTTACCTTACTACTACCTTTATACTATTTTCACCTATATAAGTATCTTCATTATATAAATCAAATTTAAACATATAAGAGTTCTTTTCTACACCATCTTTAAACGAAATTTGATTTTCACCATTTTGTATATCTTCAATAGATTCATTAATATAATCACTTATATTCACTTCAGTATATTCTTGATTAGATCCATTTCTTTCTTTCTTTTTATATAAATAAACTTTTATATTTGGATTATTAATAGTACTATTAATATTAAATATAAATAGTTCATTTGTATTTACTAATCTCTTATTTACACTTACTCCAAAACTATAATTATTTATTCTTTTATTTATAACAATCGGAATGTTTATAGAATTGTTACTTTGATATTTAATTACGTTATTAAAAGTTAATCCTAAAGTTATTTTTAATGTGCTACTCTCATCTAATAAACCACTTATATCTTCGCTTGTTTTAATTGTTAGAATATCTTTTATATTATTTAAATCATCTAATTTAATGATTGTTTTATTAGAATTATCAGGTGTATATGTTTTGTTTTTATAAACAAATTTAAGACCTTTATAATTGTCTTTATTAACTACATTATTATTAGAATCTATTACTTCAATAATTAATACTTTATCTAAATCTTCAAGACTAGTATTTAAATATTTATTATCAAATGAAGTATTAAAATAAATATTTGTAGTTGATAAAGAATTATATTTTATTAAACTAATGTATCCTGAATTAGTGACATGTAAATTACTATTTATATCATCTGTTAAACTGTTTAGTTTAAAATAAATTGGATCACTTGTTAATTCACCATTATCTTTTTTAGCTTTAAAGTAAATTGAAAATTCTTTATTAGTTTCTTCAATATTTTTAAAATCAATTATTAGATTAAATTTTTCTTTATTAGAATTTTTATTAGTGTAAAATACATCACTTGATAATCCAACTTCTCTAAATTTATTCAATAATATTTCATTATTAGTTGAATCATCTACAAGATATTCATACACTTTGTTTTCACTTAAATCATTTAAAATAATATGAGTATTAATTGGTAAACTTTCATTACTAACAATACTTCTTGTAAATCCATCTAAAGAGAAATTACTATTATCTAATTCAACATTAAAACTAATAGATGAATTATAAGTCATCTCACTATTAAACTTTAAGTTATTACCAGATTTAACATTTGTAAGTTCATATTTCGTATCAATAAAATGATCACTATTAATATATATTACATTAGAATTATTATCCTCTACTTTTACATAAACAATTGAATCATTTGTTATATTAACAGGCTTCTTATAATTAATCCATGAATTATCATTTTCTAATTCATCCAAATTTAGAATATGATTAGTTACAAGATAATCAACACTTTTAATATCATTTTTACTATAAGCTTTTATCTCAAAGCTTTTACTCTTTACAAATAAGTAATCTGTATCATGTAGATTATCCCAGTTATAATCGTCTACTTGGATTGAAGCATATATATTATCTACATATAAATAAATTCTATCTGTATTTAAATAATAAACATCATCATTATAGTTAACTACTTTAGCATATAAAATATATGTTCCTTTATTTTTAAGTCCTATCGGATTTTCATAACTAATCCAGTTGATATTTTCTAAATCACTTTTAGTTAATTCATCTTCTGATAAATAATAATAAACATCTTTAATTGCTTTATAATCTTTAGTACTTGTTAGAATTAATGATAAATCTTCATCATAACTAACATAATTAATATCTTCTTTAAAAGTATTCCAATTATTATCCTTTAAAACTATATTTACATATTTCAAGTTTTCATAATCAAGTTCAATCAAAGGCATATCATCATATATAAAATATTCATTATCAAACATCTCTTTAATAACATCTTTGTTATAAGTTAAGAAATCTTCTTGAGAGATTTTATTATATGAGTTGGTTATTGAAATGATTGAATTCTCATTTTCACCTAAAGCATAAGTATTATATGAATTATAACTATGATCTATATTAACATTTGAATTAATTATGTTACTAACTAAACCAGAAGAATCATTATTTAAAATTCCTTCATTATAAACATAACTTAATGATGATGCAGAAGAATCAATTGTATTTGCTATACCAGATGAAATATCGCCATTAATATTTCCTATATTATAAGACTTAGAAATATTAGTGTTCTTTATTATTCCTACCAAACCTGAAGCTATTTTATTATTTACATAAGCTCTATTAACAACATTTTCTATATTCGAATCATTAGCATTAATAATAATACCTGCACTTATTGAATTTTCATCTGAATTTATGTCAGTACCCACATTACTAAGTATATTTCCTTCAACTACTACATTATTAATTGTTGCTCCATTACTATTAAAAGCTAAGCCTGAAGAATTATATTCGCCATATAAATAAGCATTTTCTATTATTAAATTACTAATAGTTCCACCAATGCTATCAAAAAGTGAGCTGTTATCGCCTTTAATAAATAAACCATATATTGTGTGATTACCACCATCTAATGTACCGTTAAATTCATTTAACATTTCAAATTCATTAATACTGCCTACACTTTTGGTAAAAACACTATCTTCATAGTATTTATTAGTAGTACTATCTAAATAATAAGTTATATCATCTTTAATATATTTTAAATTATCATCAACTTTAAAGAAACCTGAGTTAAGAATAATATCATTAGTTATTTTAATATACTTATTATCATAATCATTCTTTTTTAATGATTCTTTAAAATACGCAAATTCACTTGCATTTGAAATGATATATGGAGACCCAATTGTACCATTACCAGAATTAAATGAAGAAGCAATACTTCCATCCCATTCATTAAAAGCATAATTTTTAGAAGTTACTAGTTTAGCTAACGAAGGTATTAAAACACTAATAAAAAGGAAACTACATACTAATATACTTAATAGAATTAACTTTTTATTTTTCATCGTGCTCTCACCCACTTAGCTGTTCTCTATTATAAATTTATTATATCATAGAGAATAAAAAAAAGGCATTAATTTGCCTTCATTTTTTCAATAATTTTATTAGCATTTACTATAAACCAGATTTTCTCAACAGTTGTATCACTTTCATTAATTTTATTAATACGAGTAATAAGTGATATTTTATTTTTTAAAGCATCTAAGTTGTCTGGAGTTAAATCATCTTCATTAATAAGAATATTATTTAATTTATACTTATTAGCTATAATTCTTGGGATGTTATTATCTTCAAAAACTGGTAATCCTTTAACAATTAAGTTCGTAGGATTTTTAGCAAATTCATCATAAATATTACTTTGTTTTATTACTTCATCGTAATCATTTAATTCATATACTTTTTGAATAGTTAATTTTTTAAAGTAATCAAAACTTAAAAATAATTCTAATACATCTGAGACTGTCATATTTGAATTAAGTACAGATAATACTCTAGATTTAAAGAATTCATCATCATATTTTCTATATAGATCTCTAAGTCTTTTAGTAATATTTATAGATTCCATTTTTAAATTTTTATCTTTATTACCTCTAGAAATCTTAAAATTAATTATAGCAAGAGATGCTTCCTCTTTTTTTATAGATGTTTGAATATTCTTTAATTCAACTGAATTACTATTCTTTTTATCTTTAATATCTTCATAGTCTTTTTTAAATGAATCTATTATTGGAAGAATGCTTAAATAACCTTCATATTCTTCTAAGTTAAAATATAATTTATTCAAGATACTACATATTGTTTTCATATTATCTTTATCATTAATATCAACATTTTCAGATAAGAAAGATGAATATGCTGACTTTCTAAACTTTGACGATTCAAGGTATTGAGAGATATCAAATTCTTTATTAACTGCTTTTTCTACGATATCAGACACATCTTCATTATTCAATTTTTCTTTTTCTAAATATGCAGATTTTAACTTTTCAATACAAGCACTATATGTAGAAATACCATTTTCTTTAACATATTCTTTCTTAATCTTAGAAATATAAGAATCAAACTTTCTCATATTCTTCTTAATAAGCTTACGGAAATTTATTTCTATGTGACTAATTATGTCAGGATTTACCCAATAGATTTCTTCGAATGTAACATTCAAATCATCTTGATTTTTTTCTCCTTTTCGTACTTTTAAGAAAACATCCATATATTTATGAACATAATAATTATATTTAAAGTCTTTAGAATCAAGTTTAATTCCTGCGGAAACAAATTTATCAATAAATTCATTAATAAGATTATCTATTGAATCAAAATTAAAAACATAGTAATTGCTCATTCTATAAAGTAGATTATCGAATCCCATTTTCTCATAACTAGTATTAAGAGGATTTAATATATTTCTACCTTTTTCTAGAATTTCTATTTTTTTATTCACTGAATCAAAATCTTTTTTTACTTCCGGTACACTTAAAGCTCTCTTTTTAGCTTTAATATAATTAAATACACTTTCTCTATAAGATGTATATTTATTGACAAACTCATCTATTGAAGAATTATATTTTTTTATATTTGTTTTTGTTTTAGTAGGTAATGAAGATAAAAATGTTTTTTTAACTTCGACATCATTACTAATAAAATCTAAAAAATTATTCATTTTCATCTTCCTTTTCTACTTCTATTTTACTATCTAGAAGATATTGAATAAAAGAATCAATATCATTAAAAACTTCTATTAATTCTTCTAACGAAAGAAGAGATAAATCAAAATCAACTTTATCATTTAACATATATAATTACTCCTTTCATTAATTGAATGCTTGATATCCACTAGTATCCTTAATAAAGTTAATATCAACATATATTTCAGCACCAGTAGAATCAGTTTCTAAACTGTCTATATCTTGTCCTTCAATCCATAAATAAACACGAGCTTTTGTAATACCATCTGGTATTGTAAATAATGGTTTATCAAAATCTGTTTCTTTTATAGTTTTTTGGAGAGCAAAATAGTTATAATCAATTTTACTAGAACCAGATATATTATCTTCAACATAAATAGGTCCTCCAGCATTTATCATTCCATATGTTGGGAACTCTTCATTATCTTTTAAATCTAAATTATATTTAGCTGCTCTTTCTCTAGAAAGCATTGTATGAAATTTACTATTTGGTTCATATATAATTGATTCACAATCATGATTACATTGAACATTTTGAATTGTTTTAGGATCAGAATCTAAAGGAACAGTTCCAACTTTAACAATACCAATTCTTAAAGAATTAACTAGTCCTTGCATTTCATCTCCAGAGTCTGATGTCATATATGCTGTTGTACCATCATCAAAATAAAGACTATCAGGAACTGGTGAACCAGTTTCATTTTTAAAGAATATATCAAAAGCTATATAGTTATTAAAAGCTCTTGGTTTTGAATCAACAACTTTTGTTGTATTAATAAAACCATTTATCTTTTGTTTATTCTTATATCTAACTCCAGCAGATGAATATATATCAAAGAAGTAAGAATTATTATCCTTTATTCCATTTGATGATACAGGTGTAAGACCAGATGCTGCCCATTGATTAACATGATTTGGATAATTTTTTGTTAATCCATTTATCAATGTATCACGAGATATTTCAATCGCATTATCAAAATTTATTCCATCAAAAGAAATGGAAAGACCACTATTCTTTGAAACTATCATATTAAATTCTTTAATCTTAACGTTTAACGATGTAGAAAACCATGCATACGAAGAAACTATTAATAAAACACCTATCATAAAAATAACAAAAACAGTTAAATATCTTCGATTTAATAATCTAGTAAATAATGATTCTTGTTTATTATTAACTATTTTTGAATATGTTTTCTTTTTTGATTTTTGTTTTTTATTATTTTTCGATGCTCGATTAACTATTTTTTTATTAGTCATATGATCACACCTTTAAATAATATAAATGAAGAGTAAAATTTTACTCTTCATTCATATTTCTTGATAAACTAAATGAATTTTTATCCTTCATTAGTTGATGATTGAGTATCATTTTTTGGAGTAATATCTGTAGATGGTCCTTCATAATGAATGTCATCTTCAGTATATCTTTCCTTAGTGAATCCAAATTTAACTGAGATTTTCTTTCCTAATGATGCAAAATCATAGTTATCAATATCTTGACCTTCGATCCAAATGTAAACTCTTACTTTAGTAATACTGTTTGGAGCTAAAGTCATGAATGTTGGTCTAGAAGTACCAGTTAAGTTCTTCATTGTATCTGTGAAATATGGGAAATCTACTAATTTATAATCTCCACGAGCAGCTAATTTAGCTGATTCAGCAGATTTAGCTGATTCACTATCTAAAGTTTGTTTTAATGCAGTTTCATTTAAGTTAACTGCGTTATTATAAGCGTTGTATGCAGCACTGTTAGCTAAATAAGTATTATATTGTTCACCATCATAGATGTCTACATTATCATCAATACCAATTACTCTACTAATAGCATAAGTTTTATTGCTTGTACCATCAGCAACTCCACTACATTTATCTGCATTATAAGATGATGCTAATGTTAAGTTTGTACCATCTTCTTTTCTAGTATTACAACTTGTTTCATACCAGTTAATAGCATTTTGTACGTGGTTAGTATCATTTGGTTCCCAAATTTGAGCTTGACGACAAATTCCTGTTACTTGAGCTTGGTCAGCACCAGCAGCTACATTTGTACAAGTAATATCAGTAATATTATTTGTAGATGCAACACCAGGAGTAGCTTCTACTCTACCAATTTGAGCAAAACCAACTCTTACTGAGTTTTCAATACCAGTTCCAGCAACACCACCGTTTGTTGAAACTTTAACTTCTGAGTTAGTTGTTAAGAAGATATCTTCTTCATTTAACACATTATTTTCAGTATAGTATTCATTTCCTGAAAGGTTTTTAATAAATAAGTCAAAAGCAACATATCCGTCACCTTCGATGAATCCTTTTTTACCTTCTGCAGTTTTATCATAATTGTGTACACGACTAGCAAGTAATCTATATCCACCTTTAGTAGTAGCTAAACTACCTTTTTCATACATTTGTAATCTTGAAACAGTAGAATCAATATCACCAACAGTAGAAACAGGAATAAGACCATTATCAGCCCATGTATTAGTATTTCCATTGTATGGAGTAGCATTCTTTGCATCTAATTCATAAGACCAATTCTCACCATCCATAGATAAGAATAAACCTTCAGTTGTAGCAATTTCTACATCGAATGATGATACATTAACAGTTTTCATACCAACAAACCATGCGTATGTTCCAACACCAATTAAAATAGAGCAAAGAAAGCAAATAACAATTAGATTTCTAATTTTTCTATTTTTTCTGTTATTATTCATAATTTTTTCCTTTCTTGGTTTAATCATGCAAGAGTAATAAATACTCTTGCATATTAAACATTATTTTATATTACTCACCATCATTTTCTTTTTTAGTATATTGGTAAGCTGGATGATTTTCTTTAACTACATCTGATGGAAGATCAGCTCCTTCTGGATTTTCATAGTCAAAGTCTTCATCATAGAATCTTTCTTTAGATAGACCAAATGCTACAGATATTTTCTTTCCTAATGATGCAAAATCATAGTTGTCAACATCTTGTCCTTCAATCCAAATATAAACTCTTACTTTAGTAATACTGTTTGGAGCTAAAGTAACGAATGTTGGACGATTAACGCCTGTTAATGATTTTTCAGTATCAGTGAAATAATCATAAGCAAATAATTTACCTGCTTGAACTGTATCAGAGATACTAGCTGTATAACCATTGTAGTCAGAACCATCGTATACATCTACTTGGTCACTGTAATCAATAACACCACCGATAGCGTTAGTTTGTACATAAAGTCCATCAGTTAATGTATTACAAGCACCACCATATGAAGCTGCTTGTGTTAAATCAGCACCACTTCTTAACTTACAAGAAGTTGAATACCAATTGATTGCATTTTGTACATGATATTTATCATTTGGTTCCCAAATTTGTGCAGGACGATTAGCACAAATTCCAGTAACTTTTGAATCAGAACTACATGTGATTCCAGTAATTACTGATTGAGTTGTTTCAGTAGCCTCTACTCTACCGATTTGAGCAAAACCAACTCTTACTGAGTTTTCAATACCAGTTCCAGCAACTCCACCGTTTGTTGAAACCTTAACTGCTGAATCTGGAGATAAATAAATTGGTTCCTCATTTAATACGTTTAAGTCTTTATAATATTCTTTACCTGAAAGGTTTTTAACGAATAAATCAAAAGCAACGTATCCGTCTTGTTCAAGTTGGCCTTCAGCTGTATTTTGAACTTGACTAGCCATAATTCTATAACCACCTGGTGTAGTAGCAAAACTTCCCTTTTCATACATGATCATTCTAGAAGCATCTGTATCAATTACACCTACAGATGAAACTGGAATTAATCCGCTTCCACCCCAGCTGTTTGTATTATTAGATGTGTTTACTTCTTTGAAGTTTTCTTGGTTAATAGAAACTGTATCTGACCAAGAAACACCATCTAATGATAATGATAAGCCATCGATTGCCGCAATTTGTACATCGAAGCTTGAAACATTAACTGTTTTCATACCAACGAACCATGCGTATGATCCTGTGATTAAAATTAATGCCATAATTGTGCATATAAAAAATAGACGTCTAGTTTTTCTAATATGCATGCTGTGTTTCTTTTTCATGTTTAATCCTCTTTCTAAATCTCTGTATGTTCTGAAACAAAATTCATTGAAATTTTGATTTCACCACCCAAAATGTTATC
>JAEEGL015546010.1_pt1 | contig 49545 bp, 50 predicted proteins | sample 9134231 | NCBI WGS metagenome assembly JAEEGL01 (sample SAMN16246548, study PRJNA631951) | gut metagenome | biome: gut microbiome; feature: rumen; material: fiber-attached | host: Bos | place: Iran: Karaj | collected 2018-10 | reverse complement strand
TGGCCATCTGCATCATCGGTTTCTTCAGAGAAGCCTTAGGTACTGGTGGTATTACCATCGGTAAGATCTTTACCTTCATTCCACAGTTCACCATTCCTCTTTTGAAATATCCAGGCACTCAGGTGGATATGTCGATGTCTGTCTTTACAGATTCTGCCGGTGGCTTCATTGTCATGGGTATTGCTTTAGCAGTCATCATGGCAATTGAGAACATGAAGAACACCAAAAAGAAAGTTGATGCCAGAATCAAGATGCAGCAGGAAGCTGCCGCTAAGAAGTTGGCTATGAATACGGCTGCACCTGCCACAACAGAAAATAAAAAGGAGGACAAGTAATCATGAATGCGACTGTTCCATATATTGTTACCTTCCTTCTTGCTATCGTCTCCTCAATGTTGATTGATAATGTTGTCTTAAGCCGTTTCTATGGTATTTGTTCCTTCATCGGTGTTGGTAATAAACCAAAGGCCGCCTTCTCCATGGGCTTAGCTGTCACTTTTGTTACCATCATGGCCGCCTTGGTCTGCTGGCCGATTTATACCTTTGTCCTTCAACCATTACAGATTCCTTTCATGGACACTCTGACTTATATCCTGGTCATTGCCTCTTTAGTTCAGATTGTCGGTCTATTCATCAAGAAGTATTCTCCAGCGCTTTATAAGGCGTTTGGTATCTATCTTCCTCTTATCACTACGAATTGCGCTGTCTTAGGTGTCGTTCAGGGTAACACCGATTCTGGTTTATCCTTCGGTATGTCCATGGCTAATGCCATCGGTACAGCGATTGGTTTTGTCATTGTTATTGTCGTCTTCTCTTTCATCCGTATTCGTCTTGAAGAATACAAAACACCAAAAGCGTTTCGCGGTATCGCCATCGCTTTGATCACTGCTGCTTTGATGTCGATTGCCTTCTTAGGCTTCAGCGGCATGGTTCCAAGTAATTAGTATGCCAGACTACGTAAGATGGATTTTAGCTGTTGGAATCCTGCTTCTCCTTCTTGCTATTTTTGTCATCACCTTTGTGTTATATAGGAAAACTCCGGTACCCAAAGGCTGTGAAGAATTTGAAAAGCCAAGTGAGAGGAAGTGCCATGGCTGTAATCAGACGGAATGTCATTTCAATCTTTACTACAACGATCCAGTAGAGAAAGCCAAAGAAGAGTTCCAACAAGAAGAAAAAGAACAATTACAAAACGATCAAAAGGGGGAAAATTGATATGAATCTATGGTTGGTCATGTTGATTGCCGGTGGGATTTTACTCATCATTGGTCTAGCTTTGGGTGTACTGATCTGTGTGGCGGAGAAATTCCTCCATGTGGAAGAGGACCCACGTATTGCCGAAGTGGAGAAAATGTTACCTAACGTCAATTGTGGTGCCTGTGGTCATGCGGGATGTCATGATATGGCTGAAGCGATTGTCTCCGGTGAACAGCAGAAATTATCTGATTGTAAGCCGGGTAAGAAGGATAAGAACTTCGATCCTATCATCGAATATATGAAGTCTCATCCGGATAAGGATGGAAAGGTTCACGCACCAACAATTTAGTAAAATCAAAAGGCCTTAGGCACAAGATTGTCTAAGGCCAATTTTAATTTCTGTCTCCGTTTTCGTGGGTGATGAAGTGATAAGGTTGAGCGCAATCAAGATCATCGCCATCGCCATTATCAGAGGTGTGATTCTTATCTCTGATCATGTTCTTGTCTTCTTGGGAGACAATCATTCTGGCGTTATATTTATCTAGGTCTCCACAACTAGCGTGACCGGTTATTGGTTTATTGAGACGAGGAAGTCGAGTCTTGCAATGGGGACAGACAAAATCAAACTCAGGAACTTCTTCATTACAATTCGGACAAATTCTCATGAATAAAAACCTCACTTCAAGCGACAATATTCTACTACTTTTGGAAGAATTGTGAGTAAGCAATTTGTTTTTTGAAATAAGAAGAAATATAATGTATGAAAGGATGGCAGTATATATGACGAAAAAAACAATAGCCGCATTTATTTATGATTTTGATCATACTTTAAGTACAACTGATATGCAGAACTATTCTTTCTTCCCATCGTTGAACATTGAACCAAAAGAGTTCTGGGACGCTTCTAACGTCTTATCAAAAGAAGAACATATGGATCCGCTTCTCTCTTACATGTACCTGATGGTTCAGGAATCCAAGAAGAGAGGTATTCCGATCAAGCGCGATACATTAGTCAAACTTGGTAAGGCGATTCAGTTCTTCCCTGGTGTGTTAGGATGGTTTTCTCGTTTGAATGAATATGGTAAGACCAAGGGTGTTGAAGTTCAGCACTACATCATTTCCTCTGGTAACAAGGAAATCATTGAAGGAAGTGATATCTTTAAGTTTTTCAATAAGGTCTATGCCTGTGAATTCCTCTTTGATAAGAACGGAGATGCCGTCTGGCCAAAATCCGTTATCAATTACACCACAAAGACTCAGTTTATCTATCGTATCAATAAGGGTGTCTTGGACTTAGCCGAAAATGATAAGGTCAACGCCTCTATGAATGATATCGATAAACCAATTCCATTTGAGAATATGATCTATATTGCAGATGGTTTGACTGATGTTCCTTGTATGAAATTGGTCAAGACCAATGGTGGTACTTCTATTGCGGTTTATGATAAGAACAGAAAACCAGCCAAGAAGTTATTTGATGATGGCCGTGTCGATTTCTTATGTGAAGCCGATTATTCTGAAAACACTCAATTGGATACCATTGCCAAGCTGATCATCGATAAGATTGCTCCAATGGATAAACTTTATAAGATTCATAACACCCAGGTGTTAGAAGAAAAGGAATAAATGATGATGCCGTTCTTGAAGCAAGAACGGCATTTCAATTGTCTAAAACTCTACTTATGGTTGATGCTCATCACTCAACTAACGGTTTGTATACTCTTGTTGATCGTTTTGCTAGACTTAAGCCAAGGAGGAAAGGCCATGAATCAAATCAAGACGGGAATGTTTATTGCTGAATGCCGTAAGAATAAGAACATGACACAGATTCAACTAGCAGAAAAACTTGGATTGACCGATAGAGCCATATCCAAATGGGAATGTGGTAAGTCTTTACCAGATGCTTCTATCATGCTTGATCTATGCAAGGAACTGGATATCAGTGTCAATGAACTATTAACAGGAGAAAGATTAGAAATGAAAGATTACAACAGACAAGCAGAAGAAAACCTGCTTACTATGACAAAAAGAAAAGAAGAGACGGATAAAAGACTATTGACAGCCGAGGTGGCTTTAGGCATCATGTCGACCGTGTTTCTTGTAAGCATGGTGTTACTTGCTGGTTTATTACAGATGGAAGTCTATTTAAGAATCATCTTGATTGTCGTAGGCTTTGTCTTTGGTGCTATTGGCATTTACTTTTGCTTAAGAATTGAACAGCAGGCTGGCTATTATGAATGCCAGCATTGCCATCACAAATATGTTCCTGATTTCAAACATGTCTTATTTGCTCCTCACATGGGAAGAACAAGATATATGAAATGTCCACATTGCCATAAGAAATCTTGGCAAAAGAAGGTCATCTCTGGAACAGATGAAGTCAATTCCAAGTAACATTGATACCCTCAGGATATATTCTCGTCGATGAATTGAAAACAAAGAAAAAACCAAGTCGGAATCTTCTGACTTGGTTTTCATTTGGTTATTTTATCGTCAAACCTAATTTATAGACGGCGTTTTTAGAAAGCTTATAATCGTTAGCGATATCCTTGCTTAAGGAAGATAAGGACTTGCCTTCCTTTAAGCCTTTCTTGAGAAGCTTGATGATGTCTTCATCAGATAAGGAAGTGTCTTCATTTGATCCTTTGACAATGATGATGCATTCACCTTTTTCTTCAATAGGATTTTCGTTTAGTTCTTTTAAGGAACCGGTGAGGACTTCTTCATGGATCTTAGTCAGTTCACGAATGACAGAAGCAATTCTATCATCACCAAACACTTCTTTCATGATAGCTAAAGTTTTTAACAGTCTTTTTGGTGATTCATAGAAGATAAGACTTTCTTTTCTGTTCTTTAGTTCTGCTAAGAAAGACTTGATCTGACCAGGCTTGGTAGGAAGAAAACCATAGAAAGAGAAGTCTGCACTATCAATACCAGAGATAACCAAAGCACTTAACGAGGCGGTTGGTCCAGGAAGAATGGTGACAGGAACGTTTTCTTCGTAGCAGGTCTGAACAAGTAAGGCGCCTGGATCAGAAATACCTGGCATACCGGCATCGGAACAATAGGCTAATTTCCACTTGTTCTTCTTTAATTCGGCAACGATTCTTTTGGATTCCTTTAATTCCGTCTGGGCATAAAGAGAAATCAGTTTCTTAGGTTTGATGTTCAGACGAGAAAGAAGAAGACCAGTGTTTCTTGTATCTTCGCAAGCGACGATATCCGCGTCTTTCAAGAAATTGATTGCGCGGAGAGTGATGTCTTCGATATTTCCAATTGGAGTGGCAACTAGGCCGACTAACGGCCCATCTTTTTGTTGGTATGGATTATTTCTGATCATCTTTCTTTACCGGTTTGAAATCTAAGACGGATTTATCCGCAATCTGAGAGACTGGGATGAAACCAGAATCTTTCTTGTTATTGTTGTTATTGTTGAAAGAGTGGTTGTTATTTTTTCTGTTGTTATTGTTGAAGGAATGATTGTTTTTGCCGTTAAAGGAACGATTGTTGTTGAATTGATTGTTTTTGTTATTCGGCTGATTGTTTCTGTTTTGATTGTTGTTATTGTGGTGATGCTGGTTATTGTTTTTGTTGTTATTCTGCTTCTGATTGTTGTTTCTGTTTTGATTGTTATTATTGTTATTATTTCTGTTCTGGTTAGTATTCTTGTTACGGTTATTGTTGTTGACTCTGTCTTTGGCTTCCTCACGATATCTCTTTTCGTTCTTTTCAATCTGAGCGATACGATTGGCAGTATCCTTGATACCATGACCAGAAAGGTCGACACCAGAGTTCATATCCGAAATGAGAAGAGACTTGTTCTCATCAGACTTGGCTAAGCCCTTCTTGACTCTTTCATATTCTTCCTTGGTGAAGGATTCATAGTTGTCACCATTATAGGTGGTGATGGTATCGGTCAAAAGATTGAGACCAGTGACTTCATAATTCTTGTTGTTATAAGAGAATTTCTCACCAATCTTTGGATATAACGGACGAATCTTGCCATAGGCTTCATCTTCAAATTTTAGACAGCACATGAGTTTTCCGCACTGACCAGAAAGCTTAGGGATGTTGATGGATAAGAGCTGGTTTTTAGCCATGGCAATAGAGATACCATCAAAGGTCTTCAGGAAGGTAGAACAACAAAGTGGTAAACCACAGGGACCAATACCGCCAACAAGCTTAGCCTGATCACGAGGACCAATCTGTCTTAATTCAATCTTCAGATGATAGGTAGTGGATAAAACACGGACTAATTCTCTAAAGTCAACTCTTGCATCGCTGGTGAAAGTGACAAGTACTTTATCCTCGTCAATATCAAGATAGGATTTCAAGACCTTCATATTGAGATTGAGGTTGTTGGCTAGTTCCTGGGTGGATTTAGAGATCTTCTCGCCCTGGGTGATGGCGTTTCTAGCAAAATTCAGATCAGCAAAAGTGGCCACACGCAAAATTTCAGGGAAGAGAGTTTCAAAATCTTTCTTCTCCAATTCTTCTTTGGATGGGATTCTGACCTTGGTGACTTTGCCAGGGTAGGTTCCATGAGGTGTTTCCACAATGACCGTTTCGCCAACACTGACGTCTTTGGCGGTGCGGTAATATGTCATACCCATGAAATCAAAAGGAATTCCTAATAGAGTTATCATATCAATTCTCCTCATCTAGTGCATGTAAGAGTCTGGCGCTGGTCAAGGTGGGGTTGTAGTTCAGATTCTTATGAGTCAGCACTTCTTTGATTACTTGTACACCTTTTCTGATTTCTTCATCGTGCTTTCTTAGGCTATGAATGATATCAGCAAAAGGATTGTTTTCGTTTTTCTCATTTAACAGGACGGATTCAAAGACATCTAAAATTGTTAAATACATCCAATTATAACACTTACCATCTTTTAATAAGGCAGTTTCTTTCAAGAGAGTAAAGCACGCGGTTTTATAACTGGAGCAATAATCGTTGAGAAACGCTTCGCCAGCATCGATGCCATCCTTGATTCCCGTCTCTGAACTAAGCAGGGTTTCGACTTCTTCCATGGTGGCATAATTGCGCGACAAGATGTATGCCTGAGCGGAAGAAAGATGAACGATCTTTGGCTTTTTCTTGCCTTCCTCCTCAAAGAGGAATTCGTGTTCTTCTAGTTCTTGTTGGAATTGAAGTGGTTCAATAGGATCTACTCTGATAGAGATGCTGCGAGAGCGGATAGTCGGCAAGACTTTATCCGGATTGTTGGTAGTCAGAAAGGCAACCTGACCAACTTTTGGTTCTTCAAGGAACTTCAAGATGGCGTTGGCTGCTTCGTTGTTGATGTTATCCACTTTGTTGATGACATAACAAAGAGAGTGACCTTTTTCGTAGGCGGAGAGAGAAAACTTCTTTTCCAAGGCTTGGATATCGCCTTTCTTGATCATCTCTCTTTGACCATCGATCAAAATGAAATCTGGTCTTACACCTTCTAAGAAACGTTTGCAGGAGTTGCACTCATTGCAGGCAAGTAAATCTGTTTCACAGCCTAAAGACTGGGCAAGATACAATGCTGTTTCTTTTAACGGTGCATTTTTTGGACCATAGAGAAGATAAGCACCCGAAAGACGATTGCTTTTTCGGGAATTGGTAAAAAGCCTCGTCAGTTTCGGTTGATATTTCTCTAAGATTTCACGATTCATGATTATTTCTGTTTGGCAGCGAATTTTTCTAAGATGATCTTCTTGATCTGTTTGACTTCTTCTTCTACTGTCTGAGAGGCGTCAATACGAACGATACGTTCAGGATATTTCTTTAACAGAATCTGATACGCTTCATAGACTTTCTCGTGGAAGGAAAGTTTTTCTAAATCCAAACGATTGACTTCATCGCTTCTATGTTCGGCGATTCTTCTTAATCCTTCTTCTGGTTTTAAATCTAAGAAGAATGTTAAATCTGGCATGGTATCATCGATAGCAAATTCATTGATGGAATAGACTTCATCAATGCCGATACCTCTGGCATAACCCTGGTAGGCAAGAGAAGAATCGAGATATCTGTCAGACAAGACAAATTTGCCTTCGCTGAGCAAAGGAAGAACAATCTCAGCTAGGTGCTGTCTTCTGCTGGCAGCATAAAGCAAAGCTTCGGTTCTTGGATCCATAAGAGTGTTGTTTCTATCTAAGATGATGTTGCGAATCTGTTCAGCAATCGCACTTCCACCTGGTTCACGAGTGATGTGAAGAGGAATACCCTCTTTTTCCAATTCTTCTTTCAAGGCTTTGATGACGGTGGTCTTACCACAGCCTTCGCCACCTTCAAACGTAATAAACATACCCTTATTCGGCATTTTTCTTTTCTCCTTCGTTGAGTTGAATTCTTCCTTTGATGGAAGAGGAAATAGTCAGATTATCTAAATATTCCAGGTTGGTGCCAATCGGAATACCATTGGCAAGTTTGGACACATGAACATCAGGATTGTTCTTGTAGAGATTGGCAATATATAACGCAGTAGTCTCACCCTCTAAATCAGTGGGGAGAGCAAGGATGATTTCCTTGACTGCATTTTTGTTTACTCTCTCTTTTAGTTCGGCAATACCGATGGCATCTGGTGTTCTGTTCTTTAATGGAGACAAGGTTCCTTTTAAAGAAAAATATTCACCATCGTAGCCATTGGTTTTTTCAATTGCGAGAATATCCTTGCTGTCGCTGACGACTAAAAGCAGTGATTTATTTCTGCTTGGGTCAGAACAGATTGGACATTCTTCATCAAAATATGTGCCACAGTTTGGACATCTTTTTACTTTATTTGAAGCATCATCCAAAGCTTGGATGAAGGCTTGACGATCATCATTAGTCAGATTCAGCGTCGCATAAGCAAGACGTTCAGCGGTTCGATAGCCAATGCCGGGAAGTTTCTTATAGGAATCAATCAGATCCTGAATGGTCTTAATTGTTTCCATATTGTTCCCTTTGCATGGAATCGATGTCCATCTGCAATTCTTCTCTTAAGGCGTTCTGGTCAGCCTGGATGGCGTTGTGAAGATTGTTGAACAAAGTCAGAATGGCTTTTTCAATTTGACCTTTGCCAGCTGTTTCATAGAAAGATTGTTCAATGCGAACATCCAAAAGAGTGGAATCGCCTTTCATTTTGACATTGATACCCTGATATTTACCCTGGTATTCTTTGTTCATCAAATCATTTAACTTCTGCTGGTAATCCTGGGCTTTCTGCTGCAGTCTTACCATATCAGCGGCCTGTTTTGCCTTCTTTAAATTTTCATCGTTTTCATTATCTGCCATAATTAGCTCCTATCCGAGTAAATCATTCATAAAGTCTGTCGAGGCATTTAAATCCGGAGTTTCACCAAAGTCGATGTTCGGTTTGGTGATCTCTGGTCTTTCACCCATTTTGTATTTCTGAATGGCGCCTTTGTAGTCATCTTCCAGTACTGGCAAGACATAGTAGTCGCCTTTGAAGAGTTCCTGACAAATCGCACGAAGAATCGGTTGTGTGGCCTTGGTGTTGATCTTGTCGATTTCGGCTGCAAATGGGTTGGAAATCAAGATGATGTTCTTGGCAACCAAACGAACTTTGGAAGTAGACATCGCTTTTGCCTGGAAAGCTTTGTTTGGATCGTAGAAGAATCGATCCAATGTAGGCCATTTTTCTGAAACATCGATACGAGCTTGTTTATCAGCCTGCAACATCAAATTGAGAATGTCATCCTGCGTGCAGGTGATTCTTTCTGATTTCACTTCTTCCTTCTTGGCTTCAAGATCGATACCTTTTTCCTGTTTGTCGGATTTGACTTCGGTAGCCACAGAGACGATGGTATTGGCTTTAGGTGTATCTTCTTTGACTCTCTCTGGTTGTGGCATAACTGGTGTAGCAACGACAAGTTCACTCATCAGACTGAGCAAAGTGAGTTCAAAATGAGAAAAGACATCATCGGTGTTGCGATATTCTCTTTTTGCCGTCAGAAGATAATCGATGTTTCTTCTGGCCTCTTCTAACGTGAGATTCAAAGATAAGACTTCATCGGCCTTCAATCGGTCGAGAAGTTTCTCATCCTTGGTGGACTGGAAGACGATGAAGTCTTTGTAGATACGAATCAGATCACTGTGGAGTCTGGTGATATCCATGCCGTGTTCATATTTGTCCTTGACCAAGGTAAGACATTCATCGGTCTTTTTAGAAGCGATAAGATTGACCAAATCCAGTTCATCACTAAGGGAGAGAAGACCGAGCATTTCATTGACATCCTGGATGGTGAGATGCTCGCCAGAATAGGAGACTAATTTATCGAGTAAGGAAAGCGAGTCTCTGACACCGCCGTCCGATAAAGAAGCAATTAAGCGTAACGCTTCTGTCTCATACTGGATATTTTCTGAATCAAGGACTCGTTCCATGTTATGAATCAAATCCTTTTCGCTGACTTTGTTGAAGTCGAATCTCTGTACACGGGATAAAATAGTGGGAAGGATCTTCTGAGGTTCGGTTGTAGCGAGGATGAAGATAACAAATTCCGGTGGCTCTTCAAGTGTCTTCAACAGTGCGTTGAAGGCAGAGTTGGACATGTTGTGGACTTCGTCGATGATATAGACTTTATAGCGAGACATGATTGGTTGATAAGAAACGTTATCAATCAATTGTCTTACGCTATCAACAGTGGAATTACTGGCAGCATCGATTTCAAAGACATCGGGTTGTTCCCCCTTCATGATACCGACGCAGGAATCGCATTCATTACATTGATGACCTAAACCTTCTTTGCAGTTTAAAGCCTTGGCAAAAAGACGAGCCATGGTGGTCTTACCTGTACCACGGGGACCGCAGAAAAGATAAGCGTGTGCGATCTTGTCTTCTAAAATTGCATTGCGTAATGTTTCAACAATTGCCTTTTGTCCAACGACTTCATCAAAAGTCTGAGGACGATATTTGTTATAGAATGCTTGATATGCCATGTTAGTTCCTCGGATGAATAATAATATTATATAACAAGAATATATTATTCTTGAGATGAAAGAGATTTTCATTTCATGTTTTGAAACTAAAAATAGAAGCCTCATTGAGGCTTCTACATGTTAATCAAGAAAAACTATTTTCTGACGCTAAGGACTTTGCCATCCTTCGAAATGGTGGCGATGACGGAAGTATATTCTTTGTCGATCGTCTTGCTCTGGCAATAGGATACAAGGATATCAGAGACTTCCAAAGATATTCCTTCCGTTTGGAAAAGGTACTTGTTTTCTTCTTTCTTAATGTTACCAGTTACGGACTTTGCTGGCGTATATAATCCGTATTTTACTAAATTACCATCTTTCTTCAACTGAATAGAATCACCAGGATAGAACTGCAGAACTGTGTTACCCTGATTGTCATAGATTGGATAGTTTCTATCGCTTAAGGAGAGACGATCAATCACGGCTTCTTTGTTTTGTGAGAAGAAAGAAGAACAGTCTTGGTATTGGACAGTATAATCATAAGATTCATACGAGTCAGATGATTCAACATGGCTAGTGGAATTAAGGCTGATGGTTACTTCCACAGGTGGCATTTGAAAACTGAAGACATTATCTTTCAATTCAGGCTCAATTTTTTTATTGTCTGCTGTGATGGTTGTAGAGATTAACTCCTTAGTAGCATCCATTTTGGTGATGGTGTAGTAGACGGTGGAATTGACTAAAGCTTCATCGGTGATGTTACCAGAAGAAGAACCTTGTAAAGCGATGGTGAAGCCATCAGATTGTTGAATGTTGATGTGCATGTTCACTGGTCCTACAGGTGTAATACTACTGAGAGAAGATGATTCATTGGTGCAAGAACATAAAGGTAAAAGTGCAGCTAATAATAACAAACGTTTCTTCATAACTTTATCCTCCTTTGCAAAGCGAATCGTAACGTTTTCCTTCGACCATACTTTCTTGAAGCAATATTGAATGAAAAAGTGATTTCTGTACCATTAGTATAAATCATACTGGGGGGGTAGAAAGACAAACTTGTTCTTTTTATCCATGTTGATAAGTAAAATGATTATTTTACATATAAACGTTACGAATCAATCATAATCATTCATAAATGAAAAGGCGTGAGGAAATCTCATATCACTTCTTCAAATTATCTATTTCTGAAATTCACTTCTAAGTATAATAAGAATATGACAAAACTAAGAGGATTATTTCGTTTTATCGCCCGTATCGATAACTTCAATCGCATCATTGTTTTTGTCTCAATGACGTTGTTTATCGTATTGCCATCTATGTATCTATATAAGACAACCAACGAGAATTATTCTTTTGATGTGGTTATGCCTTCGACCTTTTTACTTGGTCTTATCATTGGTAATGGATTGCTTGTCTTGTATAAACCATTAAGATCTACCTGGCTATATTTCTTGATTTGTATTATTGCCTTTCCTTTTATCTATTTTGTTTATGATTTCCAGGCGGTCAGTGTTCACATTCATTACCTGGCAATTTTCTGGATTTGCTATATCTATTGTATCTTAGGCTTTTTGGTCAACCTGATCTATCTTATCAGTATCTTACGTAAGAAAAGCAAAAGCGAGATGAATGAGCAGACAAACAACGATAACATCTATGATTTTCTAGGTGGCGAAAAGAAAAATAAGGTGGTCGACGAACACCTTAAGGAATTGCATGGGGATGACTTTATTTATCGAACCAGCAATCGACTAAACAAAGCAAAACTATCTCGATTATCAAGAGTTGTTTCTTTCATTTTTGGCTATATGGTTATCGCAATTTACTTTATTGTAGCGATAAAGAATACATCAGTCAGAGAAAACGTTCTTGCCACTATTCTTCTAATCGGTTTACTGACTTTACCCATCATCATCGTCTCTTCTTTACTCTATCCTTTAGACTTTAAGTATCTATTTTATTTTAATGTGTTCTTGATTATGGTTTTAAGCATCATCTCTTGTTCTACCTATAAGATGAATCCCTTCATGTTGATTGTTGCTATCATCCTAGTAGGCATATCCTTCTTGATCACTTTGATTGTGGAGGGAAGAACATGGACTGGTGCTAATCCAGATTAATGTTTCTTGGCTTCCAGATAACGATCTCTTTGATATAGATCCTGAATGATTCTTGTTTCATATTCAGGGTTTTTACTATGCATCAGATCGAGGGTCTTTTGGCTGTTTGTGGATTCTAGTTCAAAGAAGGAAAGACCACCTTGGTTAAGATGTGAATCTAGGTCAGTAAAGATGGAACGGTACGAATCAAGTCCATCCTTACCAGAGAACAAGGCTAAAGCCGGTTCAAAAGGAGCATCGACATCCTTGCTATCTTCTTCAATGTATGGTGGATTTGAAATGATAACATCAAAAGTGTCATGAATATCTTTTAGGAAATCAGACTTCAGGAAGGTGACATCAAGATGATTGTAGTCTGCATTCTTTCTAGCTATGGATAAGGCGTTATCCACGATATCGGAAGCGTAGAGGATCGCATCAGGAAAGATTTTCTTGATGGCCAAGGCGATAAAGCCAGAACCAGTGCAGAGATCCAAGACCTTCTTATGATTGAAATCATAGTTGTATTTCAGGTATGAATAGACAAAATCTTCTGTTTCAATTCTTGGAATCAAAGTATCTTCATTCAAAAAAAGATGAAGAGAGAGAATATCGGTATATCCGACAAGATAAGCGACCGGATAACCTTGATCTAGTTTTTCTAGCAAGGGAGTAATATCATCAGGTCCGTTTTCTTTTCCGATGATACCAAGCCTATCAAAGTCCACGTGAAAATAGCCATCAAAGATTACTTTGATGTCAGCTAGAGGAATGTTATGTTCGGTTAAAGTCTGAAATATCTGTTGATAGGTCATGTCCTTATTATAAAACAGCAACAGGCGAACCTGTTGCTGTAAGTGAATTATTCCTGAGAATCAGTACCAAACTGAGCCTGTAACTCTTTGGTCTGTTCTTCAATGAGGTCTTTCTGGTTGGCTTCGTTTAAAGCGGTAACCAATTCATCTAAATCGCCATCCATGACCTTTGGAAGGTTTAAGGTAGACCAACCGATTCTGTGATCGGTAACACGGTTTTGTGGATAGTTGTAGGTACGGATACGTTCGTTACGTTCACCGGTACCGACCTTCAATCTTCTTTCACCACCGACCTTGGCGGCAACTTCTTCATCATGCATAGCCTGTAACTTGGCTTTGAGCATTTCCATACAGGTTTCCTTGTTGGCGAGCTGGTCTCTTTCCACCTGGCAAGAGACAACCACACCAGTAGGAATGTGGGTGATACGAACGGCAGATTCGGTCTTGTTGACGTTCTGTCCACCAGCACCAGAAGAGTGATAGGTATCAATCTGTAAATCCTTTGGATTGATGACGATGTCGACATGTTCGATTTCTGGCATGACTAAGACAGTAGCAGTAGAAGTCTGAATTCTACCATTGGCTTCGGTGACAGGAACTCTCTGAACACGATGTGCACCAGATTCGAATTTCAATTTGGAATAGACCATCTTACCTTTGATCTGAACGGAAATCAAAGAGAAACCACCAAGAGGAGTTGGCTGGGAATCAAGAATCTTGATCTTCCAACCGTTCTTATCTGCATAGTGGGAATACATTCTGAATAAGTCACCAGCGAAGATGTTAGCTTCATCACCACCGGCAGCACCGCGGATTTCCATGATGATGTTCTTATCATCATTTTCATCTTTTGGAAGAAGAGCAATCTTGAGTTCTTCTCTCTTGGCTTCAATCTGATTGGTAAGAGAGTTGAATTCTTCTTTGCCTAAAGCCTGAATCTCTGGATCGGAATCATCCATCATGATCTGGGCATCGGCTTTGTTGTTCTCCATTTCGACAAGTTCGTCATACATGCGAACTGGTTCATCGAGAGTGGCTCTTTCTTTGTTGAGCTTGGTCATAGTGCTGACATCTGCAGCACCGTTCATCAAAATATTATCAATATCAGCAAGACGCTTTTTCATCGCCTTGAGTCTTTCAATCATAAAATCAACTGCCATAATTTATCTTTCTCCTTTATTTTATGTGTAGTCTAAAACGTCCCTTAATTTTTAAAATAAAGGTAGCTAACGGAAACGCTGATTCATATATAACTTGTGTGAATCTTTCATAACGCGTGGTATTTTACCATAAATAATAGGTAATATTAATAATTATCTCAGTTTTTGGAAGAATTCATCCATGATTGGCTTGAATCTGGTGTCGTTTATTCTATGGACATGGATCTTATCATCGACAAAGGCATGATAATGGGATAGTCCACCAAGTTTAGGATCATCAAGAACATAATATAAATTCTTGATTCCTGCCTTGATGATGGCACCAAGACACATCAGACACGGTTCTAGTGAGACAATCAGGATACAATCCTTTAAATAACGAGAATCATATTTCTTTAAGCCCTGTCTTAGTACGTTGATCTCGGCATGCGAAAAAGGATCATTTGCTTCTTCTACTTGATTCGAAGCGTAGAGAACTGTACCATCTGGGCAATATAAAGCGGCGATCACAGGGATTTCACCCTGGGAAGAACTGCTTTTGGATAGTAGGGCCATCTGGTCTAGAATGGCAGATAATTCATCTCTAGTCATGTTTATAAAAAAAGCCACCGCACACAGAAACTCAATCTTATGGCTGCTACCTTCCGGTCCTGACCAGGTTCGACGAGAACTGTCGCGATGGTGGATAAATTATAGCAAACAAACCTGGAAAAGTAAACGTGCCAGAATAGAAAACAATTGAATGCAAATTGAGAAACATTTAGAATGTTAGAACAAAACGAAAACTTCAACTGGGAGATAGGTATATGGTAGATTCGAGCACAAACAACAAAGCCCTCGGCGAAGGATGCATTGGTAAACAGCTTCTTCGCTATGCTTTGCCATCTATTGCCTCTCTGATTCTGGCTTCCTTATATACCATTGTTGACCAGATTTTTGTCGGCAACAGCCGCCTTGGCCCTGAGATTGGCAATGGTGCTATCGGTATTGTCTTTCCCCTTTTGGTCATCACTCAGGCTTTTTCTTACCTGCTTGGTGATGGTTGTGCAGCCTTCCTTTCCATCTGTCAGGGAAGAGAGGATAAGCATTCAGCGGGTAAGACCATTTCCGGTTGTCTCTCTTTGACCTTGATCATCTCTGTTATCCTAATGGCTATCTATTTCATCTTCCCAGAACCGCTTCTTCGTCTCTTTGGTGCTACGGATATGACCATCAAACCAGCCAAAGAGTATCTCTTTATCTTAACCTTCTTCATCCCAGCTTATATGTTGCAGAATATGTCTAATCCGATTGTCAGAAGTGATGGCCATCCAAACTATTCCTTGTTGACTACGGCTGTTGGTGCCATATTGAATATCATTTTGGATCTGGTGTTTGTTCGTCTCTTGCATTGGGGTATTGAAGGTGCGGCAGCGGCTACGGGTATCAGTATGTTTGTTGCCTATATCTTATTATCCTTATACTTCTTTAAACCAAAGACGTTTGTGGTTAAGTGGAAGGACTTGCTTCCTAAGTGGTCGATGATCAAACCAGCCGTCAATTTGGGTTTATCTTCTTTTGTCACACAGATGTCGATTGTTGTGATCAACCTTGTAACAAACATTGTTATTGTCAAATATGGTGCCTTATCTATCTATGGAACTGTTATTCCAATTTCTGCCTTAGCCATTGAATCCAAGTGGTTTTCGATTATCGCCAACATTGTGGTTGGTATCTCGGTTGGTGCCCAACCTATCTTAGGTTACAACATCGGTGCTGGTAAGATAGACCGAGTCAAGAAGACGTATCGTCTGATGTTATTCTGGTCGATGCTTGTCGGTATTGTTGCCACGTTGTTCTTCGAACTGTTCCCGAGAGAGACCATGCTGGTCTTTGGCAACAGTGATGATCCTCTATATTGGGAGTATGGTATTGTTCTGATTCGTGTCTTCTTAGGTACTATTGCCTTAAGCATGTTTATGAAGGTGACAACGATTTTCTTCCAGGCTTGTGGTTATTTCAAACCGGCAGCCATCATCTCGTTATCGAGAGATATTCTCTTCTTTGTTCCCTGGGTGTTCCTAATTCCTTTTATTGCTGAGAATGTGGAAGCAGGTACAGGTATTTATGCGATGCTTTATTCCATTTTCATTGCGGATGGTGCTAGTGCAATTCTTTCTTTGATTTTCACCTTCTTTGTCTTTAAAAAGATGAATCAGATCAAAGTGGAACCAAAAGGACAATTGACGGAGGAGCTTTAAAAGGCTCCTCTTTTTACAAACGAAAATCCCGATAAGCCACCGCTTATCGGGATTAGATTTGTAATGATTGGATTTACTTATCCTGTGGGATATCGTACTGACCTAAAGACTTTCTTTCTTTGTTTTCTAATTCGATATCAGCAGCACTGTTATGCTTGACATCATCCTTGAGAGCGAAGTTGAGAAGGATACCTAAGATCATAGCGACAGCGACAGAAGTGATGGTGATGACTGGAGCAGCTGGATTACCGAACTTGAAGGTTAAGCCACCGATACCAGCGACTAAGATGACAGAAGCAACAAAGATATTCTTTGGCTGATTGAAGTCAATCTTCTTGGCGATGAGCATCTTGATACCAGAAGCAGCGATGAAACCATAAAGGATTAAGGAGACACCACCAGTGACACAACCTGGGATGGTTTCTAATAACTTAGTGAGAGGAGTAATGAAACCAAAGCCGATAGCTAAGAGAGCAGCTAAGAAAATAACTTTGACGGAAGCAATTTTGGTAGTACCGACAACAGCGACGTTTTCACCATAGGTGGTGTTAGCAGCACCGCATAAGGCACCAGAGACGGCAGTGGCAATACCATCACCGAGAAGAGTTCTCTTCATACCAGGTTCATCATTGAGCAAGTCTCTATTTAAGATGTTACCTAAATTTTCGTGATCACCGATATGTTCAGCGATAGTAACTAAGGAGACAGGGATGAAGAGTAAAACGACTTCACCAATTGTAGCCCAATCAAACTGAGAAATCTGTTTGAAATTCAAGAAGATGAAGGATTCATCAGTATTTGGCATGAACATCTTGTAGTTGAAGATGGAAGAGAAATCGAAGTTCTGGAAGATGGAGACGAGTGGATCGAAATTGACAACGTGGAAGTAATCATTACCGCCAATATAATAACCGAAGACGGTGAATAAGACGGCAACAAGATAACCAGCACCCATACCGACAACAAATGGAATTAAGGAGATGAATTTACCCTTACCATAGTGAGCGCATAAAGCGACAACGAACATGGCAACTAAACCGGAGATGATAGCAAGCCAGTTGTAAGAATCGTTACCGACCAAATTGTTGATGGCAGAACCAGATAAGGATAAACCGATAACCATGATGACTGGACCAACAACGATTGGAGGTAAGATTTTGCTTAACCACTTGGTGCCAACAAACTTGATGAGTAAGGCAACAATAGCGTAAACAGCACCAACCATGATCATACCTAAGATCAAGGCAAGGTAGTTGTTACCCATCGCGTTATTTAATAAACCGACGGATAAAGCAGAAGACATTGGAGCGAGGTAAGCGAAGGAGGAAGATAAGAAGACAGGAGACTTAAATTTTGTGATAACAAGATAGATGATTGTACCAATACCGGCAGAGACTAACGTAGCAGCAACAGGAAGACCAGTAAGAAGTGGAACAGTGATACAGGCAACCAACATTGCTAAGATGTGCTGGATTGCGAAGATAAACCACTGACTTACTTTCTTCGGATTTTCTTCAACGTCTAGGACCAAATTAGGATTTCTTTGAGACATGATAAAGTTCTCCTTTCCCTTTCTAAATGTTTTTCAGGATATGACTCCAAAAAAAGAGGCTAGTAGTACTAGCCCCTAAAAATCGATGCTGGAAGAGTCTCCAAAAGTGGAGACGGAGGATAAAGCAACAATGTTCTGTTTAGAACATAACTGATTGCCGATGAAACGCATTAATGTTGTTTTAATGTTTTTCATTTCCGAATTTCCCCTTGTCAATTATATGAGCATTCAGGTTAAAAACAAAGAAAAATTTTAAAATTTATGAAAAAACGTGCTCTGATGACCAGGGCACGTAGAATTATTGACGAATCAGAAAATTAGTTCTTTTTCTGTTTGGCTAAGAAAGCAGCTCTTGCTTCCTCTTCTTTATGAGCCTTGTTATAGGCCTTCTGTTGCTTTTCAATCAACTTTCTATTTTCAAAATAGTTGAGACCAAGGTTTCTTCTGACTCTCATGACGGTCTCATGAGCTTTAGCCTGAGCCTTGGCACTACCTTCAGCAAGAATCTTGTAGACCTCTTCGATATTTTCTTCGTATTTGTGTCTTCTCTGACGAATTGGTTCTAAGACGTCGTTAAGAACATTAGCAAGGAATTTCTTAACCGCGACATCACCTAAGCCACCTCTTTCATAGTGGGCCTTTAATTCATCAAGCTTCTTGTATTCTGGCCAGAATCTGGCAAAATGCTCGTCGGTAGCAAAAGCAGAAAGATAAATGAAGACAGGGTTACCCTCGGTATGACCTGGATCTTCTACTTTGAGGTGAGTAGGATCGGTGAACATGGTCTTGACCTTTTGTTCCACAGTCTTGGCATCATCACTTAAGTAAATGCAGTTACCTAAAGACTTGGACATCTTAGCTTTACCATCAGTACCTGGTAAACGTCTGGCTGCTTCGTTTTCAGGAAGCATGATCTTGCATGGGACTAAGGTTTCACCATACATGGAATTGAACTTATGAACAATTTCGTTACACTGTTCAATCATTGGAGCCTGATCTTCACCAACAGGAACAATCGTGGTATCAAAAGCAGTGATATCAGCAGCCTGAGAAACCGGATAGCATAAGAAACCAGCTGGGATGGATTCGTTGTTGAAGGCTCTCATTTGTAATTCGGATTTGACCGTTGGGTTTCTTTCTAGTCTGGATAAAGTGACTAAATCCAGATAGTAGCAGGTCAGTTCAAAGAGTTCAGGAACTCTGGACTGAACAAAGATCGTGGTCTTTTCTGGATCAAGACCGGCGGAAAGATAATCCAGAGCAACTTCAATGACGTTGTCTCTGACTTTCTGTGGGTTGCCAGCATTATCAGTTAAAGCCTGGGTATCGGCAATCATGACATACATTTCATCAAAGCCGCCAGCATTCTGAAGCTCAACTCTTCTTCTTAAGGAACCGACATAGTGACCGATATGAAGTCTTCCGGTTGGGCGGTCACCCGTCAACATGATTTTCTTTTGTTGTTCTTCCATAGTAGACCCCCTGGAAATTAGTCTTTGTTGGCTAATTCTTTGATATAGGATTTGACCTGTTCACCGATATCGTCTCTCTTGAGAGCATAATCGATGATGGCTTTGACATAACCGAACTTATCGCCGATATCATATCTGGTACCAGTGAAGACCTTAGCATAGCAAGGATTGGTTTCCATGCTGGCCTTGATGGCATCTGTCAACTGGATTTCACCACCGACACCAGGTTTAGTGTTCTCAAGATAGTGGAAGATAGAGCCAGGTAAGACGTATCTGCCTAAGACAGCAACATCGCTTGGAGCAAGCGATGGGTCCTTTGGCTTTTCGACCATATCATTGACTTCAAACATGGTGGAATTAGATTCACCAACTGGTTTGACAACACCATATTTTTTCAATAAATTCTGAGGAACTCTCTTACAGCCTAAGATGGTTCCACCATTGGTTTCTTCATAAGCTTCAATAAGTTCGCCGATGGCTGGCTTGATATCATCGGTGATCAAGTCATCACCAAGCAAGACGGCAAATGGTTCGTTGCCGACAAATGGCTTGGCACTTAAGACGGCGTGACCTAAGCCTTTTGGTTCCTTTTGTCTGATGTAGACAATATTGGCCATATCAGCAATGGCTCTGATCTGATCAGCCTGATCATCTTTGCCAGAGGCTCTGAGTCTCATTTCTAATTCGGCGTTGACATCGAAATGATCTTCGATGGATTCTTTAGCGCCAGAAATGATGATGAGAATATCTTTGATGCCGGCTTTGACGGCTTCTTCGACAATATATTGAATGTTAGGAATGTCAACAATAGGAAGCATTTCCTTTGGAAGAGCCTTTGTAGCAGGTAAGAAGCGGGTTCCTAAGCCTGCGGCAGGAATAACAGCTTTTGTGATTTTTTGCATATTGGTTAACCTCAAAATGACGTGATTCGATTATAGCATAATCTATAGATTAAGGCCTCTTGAAAAGTGATGTTTCAAGCAAAGATGGGGTAAATTGCGAAAATAAGTACGTAATTTACGTGCGTGTATGTTTAAAACAAAGGGAAATAAGAGTATAATAGGGGCGCAAAATCTGATGTAGCGACGAAATTTATCTTCTGGGAACAAAGCCGAAGAAAAATATTGTAATCGCTTACATTTCATTTTATAATGTAATTACAAAGGACCAACTATGAAAACAGTTAAAATCAAAGTAAACAACATGGGTGGACTTACCTCCCGCTCCAGCGCAGAACTTGTCGAAGAAGCCAATCATCACAAGTGCAATGTTACCATGAAGTTGGAAAATGGCGATGAATGCGACTTAAAGTCCATTATGAACGTTTTCGCCCTTTCCCCAATTGATACTGGTGCCACTATCTCCATCGAATGCGATGGTGCTGATGAAGACGACGCTGTTGAAGGTTTCAACAAACTTTGTAGCGAATACAGCTTCTAATCTAGGAAACTAGATGAAGTCGACATACTAGACGAGTAGGTGTTGTGCCTATCTTATTTTGCTTCCCCTCTTAAACTCCAACTTGATATCCATTGGCCATGGTATATAGTCGGTACGAGAAGAGACGGGACGTTTACCCTTTCTAGACGATATGTTAGTCGAAGATGGGACGTTTTAGGACTCTATATTTCTTCTGGGTTTACATTACACTCAGTTCTAGAAGTAATTATAGGGAGAGCAAAGCCGATTCCATGTGCTGCATAGGAATCAGGAATTCTTCCAATCAGAACAAAAGAGTAAAAGGTAAATGTTGAACCAGTGAAGACAGAAGAAATAAGAGCCTACTGTCGAGCTGGGATGAGCTGGGATGATATGAGTTGATTCGATATGAGATGTGTAGATATGAGATGAGATGTGTAGATACGAGATGATGTGGTACGAGACGAGTCGAAAGTAGATATGAGACGAGAAGATACGTGTCGAGATGTCAGTAACGTTACTAGTGTTTCGCAAGTACGGGACGCTACTGCGGACACAAGGAGGAAAGAAGTTTGGTCGAGACTACGTCAGGATCCATGGAAAGGGCCTAGTTCTAATTTGTCGATTAGATAACTGGGCCCTTTTCCAATGCCAAATTTCATATAGAATTATGGATTTCAATTTCTACGCAGATGTGACATTTACCTGTCAGGAACTATCTATTAGCCGAGTGGTTAGATTACCTTTTGATACCAAACTGGATCAATTATCTTATCTCTTATATGCTTCGACTATGCCAAGTGAAGCATTGGACAAAGACACTTTTATCATGCGCTTTGATGAGGATGTATTTATCACCAGAGTGGATGAGCAGGAAAATGGATTTGGTTATTCTTATGATAGTTACCGCGTTTTAGAAACGGAAAAGTTTATCAATGTCGTTTTGCAAAACCCTGCTCATGCCAGTTTTGAAATATTGGATATGAAGCGTTCTAATTATGTCTTTGAAATGGTGATGGGGGATGTTAAAAAAATAACGGACAATGAAAAACTGCAACTGCTAGATGGAAATGGTCTTTTATCGATAGAAGGAAAAACCATTGCTTGTTCGTTTAAGGACATCTTATCTCAAGCAAAGAAAAATCTTCCTTTGGTCAGGAAGATTTATCATTTCGATCGTTAACAGAAATAGGCTTGGAACAGAGCCATGATGTCTTGATAATGAGGTTGCTTGAAAGGATGTAATCCCTTGATGGCAAGATAGGTGAAATCCTGGTATTGGATTTCTAGGAAGAACTTCAGGTTGAAGTTCCCTACATCATCCTCATATTTGAAGGCTTTATATTCTTCGGGAGTATCTGTGATGTGATACTCCTTTTCTAATGCATCAAGCAGGGTCTGGAATTCTTGTTGGGTCAATGTGCGTGAAGCATCTTTTCCAAGAGTGATCTGCACCTGAAAATTCTTGCCATCGCGAAGCATGGTAAGTCTCTGAATCGCTTCAACAGACTCTGGGCTTCTCTTCCAGAAAGAAAGATAGCGAATGTTCTTGGCAAGTAATTCCATGATTATTTCTCTAATTCAAAGAAGGATTCAAAAAGTTGATCCAAGACTTTCAGATAAGGTGGGAAACGATTGGTGCCAGAGAAAGTCATATCAGGTTTGGAAGTGAATTTCATCTTGATGTCAAAGCTTTCATCGGCGCCGGTGACAAGGCCGACGTTGATGCGATTCCAATCCAGGATGAAGACTTTTTCAAAGAATAATTCTTTTAAGACAGGCCACATCGCGGTGATGTCTTGGGCTTCAATTGGCTGCATCATCTTGTTGGGATAGACAATCGATGGACATAAGAGAACTTTGCCTTCTTTGACCTGAATGGAAATTCTTTTCTTGCTTTTATCTTTATAGACTCTTTCATAGAAGAAATCGACAAGAGAGTCTTCCCATTCTTTTAAGGTTTTGCCATCATCCACACCAAAGTCTTTGTGACAATCCTGACATTCAAAACCGTGCTGGTTTAATTTGATATCCGAAAACGGAACGGTATTTTCCTTACCACATTTTGGACAGATAACACTCATAACTGCTCCTCCTTTTTCAAATGGGTGATTTCTAATAGAGAATCATATTCTTCTTCGTTAAGGAAACGATGTTCACCCTCTTTTAAGTCCCCTAACATGATCGTACCTACTCTGACGCGCTTTAATTCCACCACGTCATACGAGAAATGACCAAAGATGCGTTTGACTTCATGATATTTTCCTTCTGAGACAGTCAGATAGGCATGGTTTTCATCTAGGATTTCCAATTTGGAAGGTCTAGCGATTTCTCCTCTTCCGATATCTAGTGGTTGATTCATCAAATCGACCAAAGTTGGTCTGAGGATGTGGTTAACAGTCACCAGATAGGTTTTCTCCACGTGTGTCTTAGGATGCATGAGTCTAGCGTTTAAAACACCATTATCCGTCAAGAGAAGTAAACCGGTAGTATCCTGGTCAAGACGACCTACCATACGGACACGAGAACGGTATTCTTCAGGAATCAGATTCATGACCGAGGGGTAATTCTCATCCTTCATGGAACACATGTAACCGGCAGGTTTGTTCAACATCAAAGTGGTGTAAGGTGTGTTAGGAACAACCTTACCATTGATGGTGATGACGTCTGTACCTTTGATATTCATTGTCCAATCCTTGATCAATTCTCCATTGACCATGATGGTGTTATTCTTCAAGACTTTCTTGCTGGCTTTGCGAGAACCAAAGCCATGAGCAGAAAGAAAACGGTCTAATCTCATTTTTTAGCTACCTCAGCGTCGGAAAGATTGTTTAATTGTCGATAATCTTTTTGATTGAAAATGGCAAAGCCATGAATGGTCAACATCAGCGCAATCAAGAAGCAACCAGCGATGGTTGTTCCGATGGTGATCTGTTGAGAAAGTTCACTTACTGTATCAATAAGGGCGCATTGCTTGAGTTCGACAAATCCGATATAGAACAAACTGAAGATATAGACACCTGCATTGAAAGAAGAACTTTCTTGTCTAAGTGCACCAAAGAAGCGTTTGACGAAGACGGAAAGGGTATATCCTAGAAGAATTCCCATCACTGCATATAGGATAAACATGTAGTCAGTATGTTCATATAGGAAGGCGTTAAAGATAACGCTATAGCCTTTGAAGGTGGAAGTAAGATAGAACATGGTTCCTAGACTGATGCCGGTATAGGAAAGAATGAAACTAGCAACAAATAAAATGGCAAGAAGGATTAGTCCATGGGTTGTATCAGGAATGACTTCTATAGCCAGATGATCAAAAAGAATGGTGATAAGCCATGGTAAGATCACACCCGATAAGAAGAAAAGCAAGGTTGACAGTAATTCTTTATGAGAGTAGCGATTCTTCAGAGCTTTGTTCAGCTCGTAGAAGAGGAATCCGCCTGATAAAGCCATCATGCCACCATAGACAGCAAAAGAAAATTCTTCTGTAAGTCTGTTGACAGGAACAAAGAAGAATACCAAGAAGCCTATCAGGAATCCGATCATATATGACCAGCGATGGGTGATATACCACAAAAGCGTCTTGAAGAAGGAAAGATGTCTATTCTGGGATAAAGTAAGGGACTCAGTCAGGATATCTTTGAGTCTATGATCGGACTTGGTATCTTTCTGGAAAATTTTTTCTTTCAAACTCAAAGTTTCTTTCAGGTCTTTGACCTGGAAGAAAGGAATCATGCTGGTTAAGCCCAAAACAGATCCTTGCAACAAGCGAGTGAGAATGTTGCCAACGGTGATTTTTTCCGTGCGTTTGAATTCGTTCATGATGATTATTATATCGTATCCTTTACATTCTTAGTATTATATCAATACTAAGGACGAAAATTAACTATTAGGTTTGTGAGTTACAAATTATGCTTTCCCACCAATTGGAAGAAAACATCTTGCCTTTCTTAGATAACTGAATTACATTGATAAGGATGAAAGAATATAAAGAAAACAAATTTGCTAGACCATTGCAGACTCGTCGCATTCCGTTTTGGGTGTATGCCGGTTATGGATTATTATCCCTTGTTTTGTTTTTCCTTCCATTTATCTATACGCTAAATGACAACACTCCAGTCTGGGTCAGCGGTTTTGAGATGATTGTGTTTATCGAGGATTCTTACTCCTTCCTTCACTATGGAGTTGTCTTTTTCCTGCTCGGATATATTCTTGGCGGTTTTCTTCTTTTCCTTGGTTTATTTGGCCTTTTTGGGGAAGAAAAAATCCTAAAGATGCCTTCCTCTTTAGGATTGATTTTATCGGTGCTTAAAATCGGATGCGAGATTGCTGGTATGGTATTGATTTCAAAGTGCCATGAACTTCATATCTTCTTAGAGTTTGGCTCTTATATCAGCGTGATTTTCTCTATTGCCTTACTCGTCGGTCAGATTATTCTTCTAGGCCGTATGACATCAAAGTTGAAACACTAAGGCCTCATAGGGACGAAGTTGATCAGCGACACCTTCATAATTGCTGATGATGGGGCAAGATAACTTCAATTGTTTTATTTCCTTGGTGAATTTTCTCTTCTTTGAAGAAAGATTCAGAATGACAAGAACCTTCATGTCTTGATCTTTACGTGTATAGATCAAGACATCTTTTTGTTTGGTATCATATTCCTTAAAGTTGATATCTCCATAGGTGAAGACTTTATGGGATTGACGAAGTTCGTTCAATTTCTTGAAATAGCAAAGAACACTATCAGGATCATTTAAAGCGTCTTTGGCGTTATAAATCTTTCCAAGAGGATTATATCTTTGCCATGGTCTTACTTCAGGAGAAGAGAAACCAAAACCTTCTTCAGAAGAGAAAGCCAAAGGTGCTCTTTCATCATCTCGACCATATTTATGAGCGATTTTTAGAGCGAGCCTTTTTGGTAAATGAAGACCTCTTGCCATCTTATAGACATTGTTGGTGACAATATCTTTGCATTCTTCTAAAGGAAGAGGTTTGGGATAATTATGAGTAGCAAATTCCTGACCCATATAGATAAATGGTGTGCCCTTTAAGGTGTATTGCATGGTCAAAAGCATTTTTGCACCATATAGTTCATCTTTACCTTTGACATGATGAGTAAACACTCTTCTTTGATCGTGATTCTCAAGATAATTGCCAAGCCAAGGAATATTCTCTTGCCAGCGGGTGATGATCTTTTTGAATTTCTTTGGGCTGACCATGGTAGAAAATAGACCCTTGTAGGCGTTGCAAGTTTCAAACTGGAAGAACGTGTCCAGTTCCTTATCCATGAATTTCTTTCCATCTTCAATGGTGATTGGTCCACCACATTCGCCGATGAGAACTCCTCCTCTTGGTTCAATGACATCTTTACTGATTTTTTTAAGAATGTCATGATTGCCCTGAGTAGCAAGATAGTGCTCCATACCCACTGGTACGCCAATTCCTGGATGTGGCTTTCCATCTTCAAAACTCTCTTTGTAGATCTCTGAGATAACATCACAACGGAAACCATAGACACCTTTATCCATCCAGAAACTGATGATATCTTCGACTTCTTTTAACACCTGAGGATTATGCCAGTTTAAATCGGGTTGTTGTTTGGTAAAAATATGAAGGTAGTACATTCCTTCTTCACCAGGCACTTCTTCCCAGGCTGGACCGGTGAAGTTGCTCTCCCAGTTATTGGGGTAGTCAAAACCACCTTTTGAATTCTTCTTACCCTGTTTAAAGATGTAGTAATCTCGGTAGGGAGAGTTTTTATCCTTTAAGGCACTTTTAAACCATTCGTGCTGATCGGAGGTGTGATTGACCACAAGGTCCATGATGATTTTGATGTCGCGCTTAGTTGCTTCTTTCATCAGTTCATCAAAATCATCCATGGTACCAAAGATGGGATTGATATTTCTGTAATCGGAAATGTCATAACCAAAGTCAGCCATTGGCGAACAATAGATAGGCGATAACCAGATGATTCTGATGCCGATATCATGAAGGTAGTCCAGTTTGGAAGTGATACCTTTTAAATCACCTTTGCCATCTTGGTTGCTATCCTTAAAAGAAATTGGGTAAATCTGATATACGGCGTGTTCTTTTAAAAAATCCTTTGTGTGGGTCATGATATTTTTAAAATCCTTAGATATCAAAGAAAAAGAAAAGCTTCCCTGGATAGACCAAGGAAGCTTGCAAATCAAATGCTTACTTAGACCAAGCAGCTCTTAAAGTGTTGGTGCCATCAGAGGTGGCAACTAACAAACCAAATTCATTCCACTGAGTGTATTCTTTGGTGTTTTCAGCAGTTTCGATTTTGAAACCATTACCAGTGTAGTAGTTCAGGGACTTGTCTTCACTAGAAGTGTGAAGGAAGACGGTATTGGTAATGAGTAAGGTGCCGAGTGTAGCCTGAGCAGTTTCAGTCTTTTCATTGGCAGTCCATTTGCCGTCTTTGATTTCAAAACCAGAACCATCCATTTCGACGGTGAAACCACTGCTCTTGATTTTGCCAGAGAAGGTAACCTTGGTGAATTCGTTGGTTTTCTTGGATGCTTCATCGGCAGCAGCCTTGAAATCAGAGAAGGTTGTCTTGCTTAAGCAAGAAGTTAAGGTTAAGACAGAAACGGCTAAAGCGGCAAAACTACGGATTACTTTGTTCATGATAATTCTTTTTACTCCTTTCATGAATAATTTCATAAGAGGACATAAGTCTCTCTATGGAAGATAATATCATTCTAAAACTAAAGCATGAGATTGGCAAAACTTTTATGATTTTTTGTGAGTAGCTAACAAACTAGAGATGATGTTGCCATTAAAAAATGGCCTGAAGAGGCACTTAAGAGAGTCCATAGCGCAAATTTATATAAAAAATGACCCTAGATTATTAAATATAAATATTTAAATATTTGTGTTTCGCCTTAAAAATGATATAGTTTTATAAGCGAGATTTTACTCTTTGTGTTTTCTTGACACAAAGATGACAGTCTCAGTGTGCTATCACATCTCAAGTGAAGGAGAACAATATGAGTTTTCTCGATAAATTATTCCGTATCGACGCCCGTTCATTCAAAAAGATTGAAAAGAAGGCAAAAAGGGTTTTCCAGTACGAAGAGGCCTATTCCAAATTCACTGATGATCAGTTGAAGATGATGACCCCTTACCTCAGAAAGAAATTAGCCGATGGTCAGACCGTCGATGATATTCTTCCTGAAGCTTTCGCTACTGCCAGAGAAGCCGGTAGACGTGTCTTGGGTCAGTTCCCATACCCAGTTCAGGTTTTTGGTTCCACCGTCTTAAACGAAGGTGACGTCGCCGAAATGAGAACCGGTGAAGGTAAGACCTTAACCGCCACCATGGCTGTTTATTTAAATGGTTTGACCGGCAAAGGTGTTCACGTTGTCACTGTCAACGAATATTTGGCCAGCCGTGATGCTGACTGGATGGGTAACATCTATCGTTTCTTAGGTTTGACTGTCGGTGTCAACTTAAGAGAAAAATCTACTCAGCAGAAACAGGAAGCCTATAAGTGCGATATTACTTATACCACTAACTCTGAAGTCGGTTTCGACTACTTGAGAGATAATATGGCTAAGTCCGTTCAGAACAGAGTCTTACGCGGCTTGAACTACGCTATCGTCGATGAAGCCGACTCTATCTTGATCGATGAATCCAGAACTCCACTTATCATCTCCGGTGGTAGCGGCATTACCGCTTCCTCCTATGTCACTGCAGACCGTGTCTGTAAGATGATGAGAAAAGACAGAGACTACACCATCGATGTCGAAAAGAAGGTTGCTTCTTTGACCGACAAGGGTGTTGCCTTAGTCGAAAAGATGTTCTCTATCGATAACCTTTATGATGCTCAGTGGGCTGATTTGACTCATCGTATCACCCAGGCTTTGAAAGCCAACTACATCATGAAGCGCGATATCGAATACATGGTTGGTGACAACGAAATCTTATTGATCGATGGTTTCACCGGTCGTGTTATGGCTGGTAGAGAATATTCTGATGGTTTACAGCAGGCTTTACAGGCTAAGGAACATGTTGAAATCAAACCTGAAACTGTCACTCTTGCTACCATTACCTATCAGAACTTCTTCCGTTTATATGATAAGCTTGCTGGTATGACCGGTACTGCCAAGACCGAGGAAGAAGAATTCCGTAAGGTCTACAACATGCGTGTCATCACCATCCCAACCAACCGTCCAATCCAGCGTATCGATGACAGAGACTTGATCTTCGGTTCTGAAAAGGCCAAGTATGAAGCTCTGGCTGAAGAAGTCAGAATCAGACATGAAAAGGGTCAGCCAATCTTGATTGGTACTCCTTCTGTTGAAAAATCTGAAATCGTGGATAACCTCTTGAATAAGTTAGAGATTCCACATGAAGTCTTAAACGCCAAGAACCACGCTCGTGAAGCTGCCATCATCGCTGATGCTGGTCAGAAGGGTGCTGTCACCATCGCCACCAACATGGCTGGTAGAGGTACCGATATCAAGTTAGGCGAAGGCGTCAAGGAACTCGGTGGTTTGGCTGTTCTTGCTACCGAAAGAAATGAATCCAGACGTATCGATAACCAGTTAAAGGGTCGTTCTGGCCGTCAGGGTGATCCAGGTTATTCCAGATTCTATGTCTCTTTACAGGATGAATTGTTCATCCGTTTCGCTCCTCAGTCCACCAAGAACTTATATGAAAAACTTGGTGATGAAGCCTTTGAATCCAGAATGATGTCTAACGCCATCACTTCTGCTCAGAAGAGAGTCGAAGGTCAGAACTTCGATACTCGTAAACAGCTTCTCAACTACGATGATGTTCTTTCCCGTCAAAGAAAGATTATGTACGAAAGAAGAGACCACATCTTATACTCCAAGTCTGTCACGGATACAATTCCAAACTACTTCGATGTTGCTGCTAAGGCCGTCGCTCGTCAGGCTACCTATGTCAAAGACCAGGAAACTGTTGTCGATGGTAAGAAATTACAGGCAACCATGGTCAAGGACTTAAATGTCGATCCAGCCATCTGTCCAGCTGAAGCCTTTGATGGTGCCACTCTTATCGATGCCATCGACTTACTCTCCGCCAGATTACAAAGAGCCTACAAAGAACACTCTAAGGACTGGACCGAAGAGATGAGAAACTTCGCCGAAAAGACTGTCACTCTCGACTGCATCGATAGAAGATGGACAAAGCACATCGACCAGATGTCCAAGCTCAGAGATGCTATCTGGCTTAGATCCTATGCTCAGACCGATCCTCTCCAGGCTTATACCAATGAAGGTTTCGCCATGTTTGATACCATGAACAACGTCATCTCCAGCGATGTTGTCCGTACCTTATTACATGTCGCCTTCAGACCAAATACACAAGCCGTCAATCAGAATATCCAGAACGCTCCAATCAATCAGACTGCTACCCCAGCTAGCAAGGCTGATAAGGTCAAGTTCAATCCGGATTCTGTTTCCAACATCACTCCGGATGATGACGGTATCGATAGATCCAACCCAACTGCCAAGATTAACTAATCTTGGCAGTTGCCGTTTATATAGGTAAAAATAATAAGGAGTGCCGACCAATGAAAGAATTATTCGAATTGAACAATCTTTATACGTCTCTCAGCGAACAGATTCTTGATTTGCAAGGCTGTCTTTGACATCCCTGCACTAAAAGAACGCGGAGAGGAACTGTCCAAGAAGACAGAGAATCCTGAATTCTGGAAGAATCCAGCCCTGGCCAAAGAAATCAATAAGGAAATCGCTGATGTCAACGATAAGATCAACGCCATTGACGATTACTTAAAAAGATTAAGTTCCATCAAAGAATCTCTTGAGTTCCTGAAGTTAGAAATGGACCAAGATATCTTTGATGATGCCGATTTACAACTTACATCATTAAATAAAGATTTTGATAAGTTCCAGAAGAAGATTTTCTATTCTGGAAAATATGATGCCAACAACGCAATTGTGGAATTCCATCCCGGCGCTGGTGGTACGGAAGCCCACGACTGGGCAAGCATGCTTTTAAGAATGTACCAGCGTTATTGTGAACAAGCAGGATTCAAATATCGCATTGCTGATATTCTCCCTGGTGAAGAAGCTGGTATCTCTAGTGCAACCATGATTGTCGAAGGCAAGAACGCCTATGGCAATTTAAGAAGTGAGAATGGTGTTCATCGTTTAGTCAGAATTTCTCCGTTTGATTCCGGCGGAGCCAGACATACTTCCTTTGCCAGCGTCAATGTTCTTCCTGAGATGGATAACAACGTGGATATCCAGATTGATCCTAAGGATTTAAGAATTGATACCTATCATTCTTCTGGTGCTGGTGGTCAAAACGTCAACAAGACAGAATCGGCTGTCAGAATCACTCATCTTCCTACGGGCATTGTTGTCTCTTGTCAGATTGAAAGAGACCAGCTTGCCAACAAGGAATTCTGTATGGAAATGCTGAAATCCAAACTCTTCCAGTTAGAGGAAAAGAAACGCCAGGAAGAAATGAATCGAATCGGCGGTGCCAAACTCGATATTTCATTCTCTTCTCAGATTCGTTCTTATGTCTTTTGCCCTTATACGTTAGTCAAGGATCACCGCAGCGAATATTCGGAAGTGAATGTTCAGGCGGTTATGGATGGCTCGATTCAAGGCTTTATTGATAATTATCTCAAGTGGGATTTCAGAAGACTGCATCCTACGAAAGGTGGTCATCATGAATAAGATAAAGGCATGGCTCAAGAAGGGAAAAGAAGTCATTATCAATGAGTTCACTTCTGATCCACCAAGGAAAGTTGTTAAAAACATCCTGGTCATTATTTTAGGCTCTTTAATCTTCTCTATTTCCGATTCCTTTTTCCTCATTCCGATGAAGATTATCTCCGGTGGTGTCACTTCTTTATCTTTGATTTTTCACGCTTTACCGGGATTTGATCTGTTGAGTGTTCAGACGTATGTCTTGATCATTACCTGGCTTTTCTTTACTTTGGGTCTTATCTTGATCGGTCTGAAGTATTCCTTGAAACAGTTGGTGTTTGCTGTTGCATATCCATTATTTGACTTCTTCTTTGCCTGGTTGATTGATACCGTGGTTATCGATGGTGTGAAAGTCCTTGATCTCTCTTCAGCAGCTCAAGCCATTTCCTTTGCCAATGGTGCTTTAACGGCTGGTGGTGAAGGCGTTATGGCTGTTTCTTATATCATCGCCATTGCCTTTGGTGGTGCCTTGATGGGTATTGGTATCGGCTTTACCTTTATCGGTGGTGGCAGTTCTGGTGGTACGGATGTCATCAATATCTTGGCCAATAAATATACAGGTATTCGTATTGGAACTTCTTCTTTTATCTGTGATATGGCAATCATCACTGGTGGTTTCTTTGTCAATGGTTATAATTTCCTTCCTTCTTTGTGCGGTATTCTGACTGCCTTTATCTGTTCCTATATGATTGATCATGTCTATCTTGGTAGTAACAAATATTATTTGGCTCAGATCATCTCGGCTAAATGGAATGAAACCAACGACTTCATCAATAAAGATTTAGGCCGTGTAACTACCCTTTTGGAGGGAAAAGGTGGTTATACTCATAAGGATCTGATTGTGGTTGAAGCTTGTTTTGATAAACAGGATTATGCCTTGATTAAGCAGTCTATCTATCAGATTGATCCTAACGCCTTTGTCATGGTGATGTCGACAAGTGAAATCCTTGGTTATGGTTTCTCAAGAGATAAACCAAAGGTGGAAATGAAGGATCTGGCGATTTCTCCAGATGATGCAAGAAAACTTGCTGCTCGTGCTTCAAGAAAGAGAAAACGTACCTTCTATTACGACGAAAAATAATCGATAATCGGGTTCCTTCGCAAGAAGGAACCTTTTGCTTGATATGAAGTCTAATTCTTTATTAGTTGGCTTAAAAAGAGATAGCAAATCTATTCAGCACTTGTTTTAGGTGGTGTGATGAAGCAGGTAATCAAAGATGGCAGCAATTGTTTTTCCATCTTTAATCTTGTTTTCTTTGATCATGGCTATGACATCATCTAATTTGACCCATTCTACATTGAGATTCTCATCAGCGTCTAAATGTTTTTCGCCTAAGGATAAATCTGTGGCTAAGAAGAGATAGATGTTTTCATCCGTGTATCCGCAACTGGGATAGAATTCTCCAAGTTTGACTATCTTACCGGCTTTATATCCCGTTTCTTCTTCGAGTTCTCTTTTGGCTGCTACAAGAGGATCTTCTCCTTCTTCGCATTTACCAGCAGGGAGTTCAAGTACGACTTCCTGATAGGCAAAACGGAACTGGTGTTCTAAAAGGCACTCTCTTTTATCATTGATGGCAAGAATGGTGGCTCCTTTAGTGTGACGAACCACTTCTCTTTTGGCGGTCTTTCCGTTTGGTAACTTTACGTCGTACTCATGAAGAGAGACAACATTACCTTGAAAGATGAGGTGATCTTTCAGTTCGATTTCTTTCATCTGTTTCAATTCATCTTTCATAACATTTATTCTCTTTTCTTGGTATCATTATATACGTTATGTTTTAAAGAGGCTTCAAAATGAATAAAACAATTGTTTTTGCTAGTTCGAACGAAGGTAAAATCAGAGAAGTCAAAGAGATGCTAGAACCGATGGGCTATACCATTCTTTCCTTAAAGGATTTGAATCTGGAAGTGACGCATCCTGAAGATGCCGAGACTTTTGAAGGTAATTCTAAAATCAAAGCGGAAGATATTGCTTCAAAGTGTGACTATCCAGTCTTGAGTGATGATTCTGGATTGATGGTTGATGCTTTAGATGGTTTTCCGGGTGTTCATTCTGCTCGTTGGATGGAAGGACATTCCTACGATGAGAAGAACCAGGCTTTGATCGATATGCTTAAAGATAAACCAAATAAGAAGGCAAGCTATGTCACTGTGGTGACTTACCTCGATAAGAAAAGAGGCATTGAAAAATGTTTCTTAGGTGTCAACAATGGTGAAATTGCTTCTACGATTGATCCTAATCCGATCAATGGTTTTGGTTATGACCCTGTCTTTTATTCCTATGATCTAAAGAAGACCTTTTCTCAGGCTACACCAGAAGAAAAGGATGCCTGTTCTCATAGAGGAAGAGCCATCAAGGATGTGGCGGCTTTCTTGTCGACTTTAGAGGATTGATCATGTTAAAAGAGTTACGAAATTCTTTGATATCTCTATTGGTATTCTTTGGATTGCTCATCGCTAGTCTTGTGGTTGTTGATGCTTATGATCCCGCCTTGGAGTCGAATGGGTTATTGCTTTTGGCTTTTGCTCTTTTCTGTCTGACTGTTATCAGCATCATTGTCACGATTGTTTTCTTTATTCGCTTGTCTATGAAGAAGAAGGCAAACAGAAACCATAATCAAATGGTGATGACAAAATATTCTTCAGCGATGAAAGTTTGTCCATCCTGTCATTCATCTAATCAACCGGATATGAACTTCTGTCAGAACTGTGGTGCGGAATTAAATGATGATTGTCTTTGCTATGGCGAGGAAAAGAAGTCTTTGATTCATGTTGCCATAACTGAAAAACTGATCGATAAAAAGAAATATCTTACCGGCGTCTATTTTGCTCAGGTTGATCAGCTAGTCCTTTATGCTGTGTTTGGATTCATTTATTTTGGGGCTCTGGCTTTTTTGATTGTACGTGGACATGTTTTCACTCCGGATAGCGATAGCATGTTGAATGTGTTGTTTATCGTCTTGACCATAATCATGGTCTTGTCGATGCTGCTGATTGTGTTTATTCCGTTTATCAATTTTCAGTTGGCGAAGAAAACCTCGGGTGATGCTAAGACTTACGTGTTTGAAGATGCCATCGTCTCTATCAATCATGCGAAGAAGGAGCATTTGATTACTGCAACTTATGTTCTTCCTTTGGCCACACTGATCAAAGGAAAAGTCAAAGATGATACGATCTATCTCGTCTTTCCTTATAAGAACAAGAGCGTGGTTGTGTTCTATTCTTATGAAGAAAATGATCCCGCTTGGGAATATTTACTTGGATATGTCCAAAAGAGCACGAATGCATAAATTCTTATAAAATTGTTTATAATATCTTAGGAAAATATATATGAAACTTATTTTAGGTATTGGTAACTATGGAGATATCTACAAGGATACCAGACACAATTCTGGTTTCCAGGCAATCGACTTAGTTGCTTCTGATTTCAACATCGACATCAACAAGAAAGATTTCAAATCCTTAGTAGGAAAAGGAAAGATTTTCAATGAAGATGTATTGCTGTTAAAGCCTTTGACTTATGTCAATCTTTCTGGTGAAGCATTGATTGCTGCCAAGAATTTCTATAAGGTGGATATCGATGATATCATCATCCTTGTCGATGATATGGATACGGAACCTGGTAACGTCAGACTAAAACTGAAAGGTTCTTCGGCCGGTCATAACGGTTTGAAGAATATCATTCAGCTTTTGGGAACGGAGCAGTTTAGAAGAATTCGTATCGGCATTGGTAGACCATCTCCATCAAATAATCCCAATAGAATTCCTGATTATGTGTTATCCAGCGCTCGTGATCCTAAGGAATACGAAGCCTGGAAAGATGGTATTTCCAAAGCGGCTGAAGCGTTGGAATACACTTTGAAATTCGGATTTGAAAAAGCGATGACAAAGTATAATTCAGAAGTCTATCAGCCTAAGAACTGATTTTCCTTTATGATGGGTCTTAAGTAGTAAATGGCATTATTAGATAAAATTACTCTGTTCGATTATCTGAAAAAACAGCAAGAGAAAACCAAACTGGATCAGCAGAAAGATATTCATGTATCTTCTCCTGAGGCTTTGGCTCTTTTGGCTGCCTTATCTTTTCAGGATAAACCAAGAAAGATGTTCTTCCTCTTCCCAACTATTTATGAGGCGGAACGCTTTTCTCAGTTCTTAGGTGATTTTGTCAAAGAGGATGAATCCTATATCTTCCCTTATGATGAAATCTTCAGAACCAGTGCCATCGGTGTCTCACCAGAAATGAGCGAAGAAAGACTTTTAGCCATCTCTTCTATCTTTGATGACAAGCCATCTATTCTTGTCGCTCATATGTCTTCTTCTTTGATTACCATTCTTCCTAAAAAACAGTATGAGTCTTCCTTATTGGATGTTCATGTGGAAGATATGTTTGTCTTAAAGGACCTGTTGGAGAAAATCAAACGCTTAGGATATATTCCTGTCGATAACGTCACTTCCGCTAACCAGTTTGCCCTTCGCGGTGGCATTTTGGATATCTATGACTCTGCTTATAACAATCCGATTCGTATCGAATTCTTCGGTGATGAGATCGATGATATTCGTTTCTTCCGCACTATTGATGAACTGTCTTTTGAACATGTCAAAAGTATCAGAATTCATCCGGCTTCCTTACGTCTTTTAAGTGATAGTGATATCCAGTATGGTCTAGAAAACATCAATGAACAGATGAAACAGGCTGAAAAGGAAGTGACTGATCGACTTGCTTATGATGACCTGATTGAAAGACTCAATGACTTATTGATTCAGTCTAGCGATGGCTATCTAGCAGAAATCGATGCTCGTTTCTATTCTCTGTTCAAGCAAGAAGACTACTGTCTTTTAGATTATCTTTCCTCGTATGAGAAATATCTTTATGCACCAAAAGAATCCTTGGAAGAACAAAAAGAGGTCTTGAAGAAAGAGAAAACCTACTTCACTACTGTTGTCAAAGATGGTAACTCCATCAAAGGCGAGAGAGTCTACAAACAGGATGTGATTTCATTTGACGATTTTTATGAAGCAAGTTATGTCGAGGACGCTTCGTTTGTCATCCGTGAGAACAGCTTCAAGGCGCTTTCTTATGCGGAGTCTTCTTTCATGCTGGAAGAGTATATCAAGCAAGGCTACAAAGTCAGAATCGTTCTTCCAGAACCCAATTTATCCAATTATGATAATTTCTTGACGGAAAAGCAAATTGCTCACACCTGCTATCCGAAACATAGCCAGGTGATGTTAGTCGAAGGAAGAATCACACACGGTTATGAAATCCCGGATGAGAAACACACCTATCTCAGCGCCAAGGAAATCTTTGGCGTAACAGATCAGAAGTCTCGTTTCTTATCTCGTTATAAGGAAGCCAAGATCATTCGTAAGTACGAAGACTTGAAAGAAGGCGATTATGTCGTTCATGAGGTACATGGTGTTGGGCGCTATCAGGGCGTTGTCACCATGGACGGACTTGAATATCTTAAAGTTCAGTATGCGGATGATGCGGTGTTCTATTTACCGCTATCGCAATATCGATTAATTCGAAAATATTCATCTAGAGAAGGCTATGCTCCTTCCTTAGATAGACTTGGCGGATCGACCTGGTCGAGAAAGAAAGCCAAGATTCGTTCCCGCATCAGTTACCTGGCTGATCAGCTTCTTGCTTTATATGCGGAAAGACAAAACCGCCCCGGTTTTGCCTTCCCAAAAGAAAGCGAGTTAGAGAAGTCTTTCATGGAAGATTTTCCTTATCCTTATACGGAAAGTCAGTATCAAGCAATTCAGGACATCAAAGAAGATATGGAATCTCCTCATCCGATGGATAGACTCGTCGCTGGCGATGTAGGATTTGGTAAAACTGAGGTGGCCTTCAACGCTGCTTTCAAGGCTATTTTGGCTCATAAGCAGGTAGTATTGCTTTGTCCGACTACCATTCTTTCCAACCAGCACTACAAAGTCGCCCAAGAAAGATTCAAGGACTTTGGCGTAAACCTTGCGGTATATAACCGTTTTGTTTCTAAACAAAAACAGAAAGAAATCATTCAGCAGCTGAAAGAAGGCAAGCTCGATATGGTAATCGGTACACATGGTCTTCTTTCGGATAACGTGGTGTTTAAAGATCTTGGTTTGTTGATCATCGATGAGGAACAGAAGTTTGGTGTTGCTCATAAAGAAAAGATCAAGGAAAAAGCCAAGAACATCGATTGCCTGACACTTACGGCAACGCCGATTCCACGTACGATGCAGATGTCTCTTCTCGGGGTCAGAAGCATGTCCCTTTTAGCTCAACCGCCGATGAATCGTATGCCGGTAAAAACTTATGTCGCTAAACAGGATAATGAGCTGATCTATGAAGTGATTCAAAGAGAACTCGACCGTCGCGGACAGGTTTATTATCTGCACAATAATATCTCTTCCATTCAGACGTTAGCCAACAAGCTACAGAAGAAATTCCCGGATTATCGGGTTGGTGTGGTTCATGCCAAGATGAATCAGGATGAGATTGAAGACATCATGAATCAGTTCTATCAGTGTCAGATTGAAATATTGGTCTGTACCTCTATTGTGGAATCCGGTCTTGATATTCCTAATGTCAACACCATCATTGTCGAGAATGCTGATCATTTTGGTCTTGCTCAGCTTTATCAGATCAAGGGCAGAGTCGGAAGAAGTGATCGTCTTGCTTATGCCTATTTCTTCTTTAAGGATTCTAGTAAAGTCACCGATGAAGGAAAGAAGAGACTTAAGGCGTTAAAGGATTTCACGGAACTAGGTTCCGGTTATAAGATTGCTATGCAGGATTTAAATATCCGTGGTGCTGGCGATATTTTAGGAAGTGAACAGGCTGGCTTTGTCGATACTTTAGGTTATGATGCCTATATGGATTTACTTGCCATGGTTGTCAAGGAAAAGAAACTGGTCACTGAAGCCTTAGAAGAAAAACCACATCATGATTTTGAATTATCCTTCTCTTTAGATGCACATATTCCATCCGATTATGGTAATGAAGCTCAACGTATCACCATGTATAAGGAATTATCGGATTGTCATAGCGATGAGGAACTTTCTTCTTATGCGGCAAAGTTAAGAGATGTCTATGGCCCTTATCCTGATGAGGTTGCAAATCTTCTTACCAAGAGAAAGATTGAAAACTATCTTAACAGCAAATTGTATGCTGGTTTTACGGAAGCTTTGGGCGCTTATGTCATCACCATGAGCGATTTATTCTCCAGTAAGACACAGATTCACAAGAAAATGGAAGAGTATCTCCAGCCTTTGGTGGTAAAACTGAAGGTCAGAGTGAATGCTCAACATCGTTTTGAACTTGTTCTGACTAAGACAAAAGATTATCTTGGTGATCTGCTCTTCTTGACGGAGAATCTCGAAAAAGCCTATATGTACTAAACACAATAAAAGGATACCTTTACGTGTCGAGGTATCCTTTTAATTTTAATGATATTTATAAAGTACCCGGGTGGTTGATGAGGATAAAGCGAAATCTAAGGAAGAGTCCATCTCGAAATAGAAAGAGAAGACATAAGGAGAGGTGATATCCTGGTTTATTCTTAAATCGATATCACAATAGAAAATATCTTCTCGGTTGGTATAGTAATATAAATTGTCGGTTAGCAATACCTGTTTATTCTCATCGGTGATATATCCTTGCACGTTATCTCTTTTAAATGCTTCATACCCAGCTGGAATCTGAACGAAGAAATAGATCAAGGTGATGTTTGTATCTTTGTTCTTGTTTTTGATAATCTCGCTATCCTGGAAGGTAAACTGATTATCGCTGAAGAAGGCGTTGCGGTTTTCAAAAGGAATCACATATTCATTGGCTTTATAATGGTTTATATCATCTTCATTGTTGTTGACGATCTCAATCTGGTTGATGCTATCATAGTTCATCGTGCTAGAAGAGAGATACATGCTTCCGATATAGCATTCAAAACATGGTGCAATCTTGCTATTATTGCAACTGATCAATGTAGTGAGCGATAATAAAGAGACAAAAATTTTTGTGACGATATGTTTCATCTTTTAAATTATAACGTAATCACAGGGAAGAAATAACTATGAGTGAAAAATATACTTCGGTAATCTTATCTAACATTTGTGTGATAGAGGATGATAACGGAAACATTCTTGTCCAGGATAGAAAGAGAAAAGACTGGCCTGGAATCACTTTTCCTGGGGGACATGTTGAAGATAAGGAAACTTTGGAAGAAAGTGTGATTCGTGAAGTAAAGGAAGAGACAGGACTAGATATTGCTAAACCTCTTCTTTGCGGTATCATGGAATGGCCTTGGGATGATGGCAAGTCTCGTTATCTGGCTATGGTCTATAAGTGTAAAGACTTCAAAGGTCATTTGAAAGATAGTGTGGAAGGTCATCTCTTCTGGATTAAGAAAGAGGATTTGTTCTCTTATCAACTCAGCACAGACACGGATAAGATCTTTGCCATTTCTCAATCTCGAGATTTCTAGAAATAAAGTTTGAGAGGAATTTTTTCTTCTAGAATATCCTTGTAGAAGGGAACACATCTGATCTGATGATTGACGACAAAGACGGGATAACAGGAAAGAAGATAAAATGGTACGCCCTGTTTCTGCAGGGCTTTTTTGATGTCTTTGGTGGGAAGGTCGGTGCTGAGTTGATCTTTAGGATGATAGTTTCGGATTTCTACTGGTAATGACTTGAGGTTGAATTGATCGATTTTCCTTAAATCGATACGGAAGTATTCATTTTCATAGATGCCGGGTTTGTCATAAGTAAAGGAATAACTGATCTTGGTGTAATCTTTTGCTAGGAAGAACTCCTTAGTGGTGCGATAGAGAATGAAATCAGAATTGAGTCTTAATGTTCCGGAAGTATTTTTCTTTAAGAAGTCGTAGATCAGTTTTCCAAAACCTTCACGTCTATCTTTTAAGTTGTTTGTATCCAAAAGGTAAAAGCAATATCTCTTTTTCTTATCTTGACTGAATTGATTGTAGATCGAGAAAGATAGTCTTGATTGATAAGAAGCAAATTCATCATAAAGGTGAGAAAGAACTTCGTTCTCTTTTTGAATTTCTCGACAATACTTGTCGATTTCTTCTTCCGTCAGTTTGCTTCGAATATTGGTTCTTGCCTTATGAGGATCTAGATTGGTGATGTCATCATAATAAGGAAGATGATCATCATCTAGTTCTTTGGTCAACTGTTTTTTGGAGATGGAAAGAAGAGGACGAAGCAAAACCATATCGTGATAATAATTGATATTTCTTAAGCCGTAGTGAGTGGGGAGATTATGGCGCTTTTTTTGTAAGATATAGGTTTCGACATGATCGGTTTTCTGGTGAGCGGTAAGAAGTCCATCAAACCCTTCTTCCTTGACGATCTTCTCAAAAAGATTGTAGCGATAGTTTCTCGCCCATTCTTCAAAGTTCTTATCTTTTTCTTTGTGGTAGTACACATCGTCTTTATAGATTTTGATCTGAAATCTCTCAACATAACTGTAGACGAGTTTTTCTTCCTGGTCGACAAAAGGAGAATCGTGATAATTGATGTAGCAGATAGCGATATGTTCGTTCAGTTTGTCCTGATAATAGATAGATAACATCCAAAGAAGGTAGACACTATCTGGTCCACCGCTGTACGCTAATAGATATCTGTGATTCTGAAAATCAAAATGGTCGAATTCTTCTTTGATTTCGTTAGATAATTTCATTATGGCTGATACTCGATAATGATATTCTCGCTAGGAATGTACATGACATTGCCTTCAAAATAGACTTCAGCATAATCCGGATCGGATTTGTTGTTGTGCTGGGTGGCTTCGATGTTATATTTCTCGACGATGGCGTCGGCCTGATTTTTCAATTGGGCGTTCTTGCTTAGACGCATGATGGTAAGTACGCTAAGTGTGGTCACTAAGGCCACACAAAAGACGATGATGGAAATGAAAACAACGGTCATGAAACGAGCGGTGACTTTCTTGGTCATCACGCTGTTTCTGACAGCTTCGTTTTTCTCGGTGGTTTTTGTTTCTTTTTTGTCTTTCTTCATCATGTTAATCGACCAATTCATACATATCAGAGGCGTTCTCAATGGTGGAAACCATGCGAACTTCTTTGATGATGGCCTTGACGTTTTTACCCATAGGAGAGGAGATTTCCACATGATCTCCTACTTTGATTTCTGTGGATGGCTTAGCAATCTTTCCATTGAGTCTGACATAGCCTTTATCGATGAATTCTTTCGCGGCTTCTCTTCTTTTGATTAAGCGGCTGACTTTTAAATATTTATCTAATCTCATAATGTAATTATCTTACCATAAAAAACAAGTAAGAAGGAAAATAGCCGTGAATTAATAATGATTTTTGAAAAGTGAAAGGCGGATTCTATAATAGTATTAATGGGAGGAATCTTCATGGCGAGTTTACAAGAAGACGCAATGCTTTTGCAGAGTTTGATTGATTCTAGTCATAACATTGTCTTTTTCGGTGGAGCTGGTGTATCTACGGAATCAGGTATACCTGATTTCCGCAGTAAAGATGGTCTCTATCATCAGAAATATCAATATGATCCTGAAGAAATCATTTCTGCTCATTTCTTCTATCAGAACACAAGAGAATTCTATCGCTTCTACAAAGATAGAATGATTGATTTAGATGCCAAGCCTAATGCCGCCCACCAATATCTGGCCAGACTAGAAGAATCCGGAAGATTGAAATATATCATCACCCAGAATATCGATGGTCTACATCAGATGGCTGGAAGTAAGAAGGTCATTGAATTACATGGTAGTGTCCATCGCAATTATTGTCAGGAATGCCAGGAAGAATTTGATGCTAGATATATCAAAGAAGCAAAAGAGGATGTGCCGCATTGTCCACACTGTGGTGGGCTTATCAAACCAGATGTCGTCTTATATGAAGAACCTTTGAATGAGCAGGATATCAATAGAGCCTTGGCTCAGATCATGAATGCGGAGATCCTGATTGTGGCAGGAACTTCCCTAGTGGTCTATCCCGCTGCGGGGTTCATTCGTTATTTCAAAGGTAAGCATATGGTATTGATCAATAAGGATCCTAGTGCTGCTGATGGTCAAGCCGATGTCGTCATTCATCAAAAGGTTGGAGAATTATTCTCCTTGTTACACGTATGAAATTGAATTTACAAGAAAAAAACGAACTGTTATTTCAGCCTTCCTCACCTTATTACTGTGGGTCGAGCTGCCTTTTGTCTCTCTATGTCATCATACAGGCTATCAGAGATTCTTCCAATAAGGATTTATCTAAAGAACTTATTGATTTACAAGGGAACATCTTGAGCCTATTCGATGAAGATACAGCCTTGTTTGACCTTTCCAAGAAGCAGGATTTTCTACTGGAAGAGGAGTGGAAACAAGTTCTTGATGCACTTGATGAATATGCTATGATCATTTCTTCTTTGACTCAACTTGAGGATGTCTGTTTCTCAACTGATAAGAAGAGATATCTATCTCATCTTCATCATGCCAAGTTATTCCTGATTGAACTAGCCAAGATGAATTTATCCATCTTTGAGGTCAGGGACGATAAGCCATATGCATTTGGTCGTATCAGCAATGATGTCTTTTCTGCCATCAAGAAAGGGAATCAATATGAAATCGGATTTTGATTTATATTTCAAGAAGATGCACTCTCTTCCTAATGAAGATGAACATATGGCTTTGCTTGCTGTTCTTCCTCCTATTCAGATGCTGCTAAAACTGATGAACCGTAAGCAAGGTGGAAAAAAACCTTTTTCTGATGTCTTTGACTTTGAAGGCAAGATAGATGAAATAATGAAAGCGAAGTCTCTGATTGAAGGAGAACTTGTCAAAAAAGAGATTGATAAAGAAGCTTGTAAGAAGGCTCTAAGAAGCCTAAACGAGGTTGCTTTATCTGCTGAAAAGGAAATCAAGCTTGCATCCTTGAAGGGCGATTATTGTTATTTAGCGTCTGTTTTTGAGGATTCTTATTTATTTCTTGGCTAGAATCAATTCTTTAGAATTGATAACATGATATAATAAAACAACAACAATCGAGGTGTGCTATTATGCCAAAAAAATATCCAGAATGGGAAGATCGTAATATCTTAATTGATTTGCAGAATCGTTTTGCAACCTGCTATCAGAATGATGATGGTTCTATTTTTTATATTGAACCTCAGTTTTACACCTATCTTCAGGGTTATAAAATGCAGCGCCCTGAGCACTATGACGATATCTTAAAAAAGATGGATGAAATCGTCAGAAAGAACAGAAAAGTTGTGTTTGTCGGTATGGAAGATAATCCCCTTGTGGAAACCGAACACGCCATTTATCTGACCGCTATGGATGTCGCGGATCAAGCCAAAGTCTTGGTTCAGCCAGAAAGCCGTGGATCAGATTACGGAGACTAAGAATGAAATTAACAAAACCAGTCAAAGCCATTTTATCGCTTGTGTTTGTTGGATGTCTGACATCCTGCTTCTTTTTCAATACTGATTTTTATTTTGACTGGGGCAAAACATCCAACACAACTTCTGCTGACCCTTCCACTTCCGCTATCGCTGATTACAAGACACCAAACTATAATTCTTCTTTCACCGTAGAAAACATGAACAAGGATAATCTGGGTTTAGGTTATGGCTATCATTATTTACCAAGTATTGGCAATTCTAAGATCCTGGTCATCCCGATTCAGACGATCGATGATCAATTCGCTAACAATGATAAAAACCGTCTTCAGGCTGCCTTCTTTGGTAAGAATTATCAGACGGGATGGGAATCAGTTGCTTCCTATTATGAAAAATCCAGTTTTGATCAATTACATATCACCGGTGAAGTCACAGATGCGATCACCTTGAATATGACTACTGCGCAGTTAGAAGAAAAATCCAAAAAGATGTCTGACTCCAAGAGCAATTACACCGATACTGTGTTGCAGACCGCTTTAGAGTCTTTGGTCAAAAATTCCAGCATCGATTTATCAGATTACGATACTAATGATGATGGCTATATCGATGCGGTATGGATGGTATATGCGCCTTCTTATAATTCAGAATCAGATTTGTATTGGGCTTATACCACCTGGGCAACAAATGCCAACAAAGTCGGTGGAGTTACTCCATGCTGCTATGCCTGGGCTAGCATCGATTTCCTTGATGTTGGCGGATACATGATACCTGATGCTCATACCTTCATTCATGAGACTGGTCATATGATGGGCCTTGATGATTATTATTCTTATGATTATTCACCAAGTGAGAATTGTTACGATACGCCTTTAGGCGGTATTGATATGATGGATTTCAACATCGGTGATCATAACGCGTTTTCTAAATACCTCTTAGGATGGAGAAAGCCAACTCTCATCACCAAGGAATACCTTGAAGCAAATGACTACACGTTGACGCTTTCTTCTATGGAACAAGCGGGAAACAGCTTCTTGATTCCTACCTGTAAGGATGGTGTTGAAAATTATAACAATACCCCATTTGATGAATACCTGTTACTGGAATATAACACCCCAACTGGTTTAAATTATCAGGATTCTCTTGGCATGGGTTATGCCGGAAGAAATCCTACTTATACCAAACCTGGTATTGCCTTATATCACGTCAATGCCACCATTGGTAAGATTACGGCTACCGGCACAGGATTTTCCTGGGATGGCTATGCCTATGATAAGATTCCATCCTTCTATTCCTCTTCCGCCTGGGGAAGAACCTTTATCTACACCTATCTTTATAGCAACACTGCTTCTTATTCTTACGATAAGACATTAGGCGATCAGGGCCTTGATTATTATCGTGGTCGCTTGATTTCTCTTCTTCCTTCCAGTGGAAAGAGAATCAATGGTACCAAGACAGGTTATGCCAGTTATCGCTCTTTATATCGCTCCGGATCCTCCTTCAATAGCAAGATCTATTCTACCTTTGCTTTTGATGATGGCAGTAAACCAGCCTTTGGCTTTACCGTCAACAAGACTTCGGACAGCGATTGTACGATCGAATTCACGGATTTCTAAATGGGATTTCTAAATTACAAACAACCAAAACGGAATATCAGTTTTCGTTCCGATTATCGTAAAGCAGTCTTTGGATTATTCCATGTCGCTTTTATCGACAACAATAATCAAGTACTTCTTCCCGAAGAAGACAGAGAATCCATCAAAGCAGCATTGGATTTTTATTCCTATCGCATCTTAAAACGTCAGCAGTATCCCGTCTATGATGGGAAGGGTTTTGTCATGAGAGATTCTCAGGACAAAGAAGTTCTCAATCAGGTTTTAGGTTTGCCTGAAGAAGTTTTTATGCGTCTTGATATCACCAAGGAAATCTTGCCACAACTAAGATTTGCTGATGGCTTATCGGATTTAAAACGCGAAAGCTATGTCATGCTTTCTAAAGCCAACGACCGCAAATGGTTCAGCGATGATTTCAAATTGTACTGCTTAAGCAAAGGGTTCTTTTTTCTTTATGATGAGACAAAACCATTTATTGAACGCGATGATGTTCATTTGCCTGTCTTTATCGACGAAAGCCGATTGGAAGAAAAATACAAGAAGTTATATGATGAAGCCGATTCAACTCGTCTGGCTATCGATTTCTTAGGTCAGAAGGATGATAGTCAATTCAATGCATTGATGAGAAAGTTGGACCATTTCTCCTTTGATCGACGCCTTGGCTATTTCATCAATGGCGATGAAGACATGTTGATGGAAAGCTGTAATATGGATCTCAGCTTCAAACGCAAATATGAGTTTTTATTGCGCGAGTATTTTGCCTCTTTGATCAATGTTCTTTATGACGATTATTGCTTTGAAGTGCTCCATAAAGTCACTGCCAAGCTTTCTTTTTTGAGTGTCAGCAAGACTTATACTTCCAGAGATGTCTATGCTCTATCCTCTTTCAATGCAGATATTTATTCCTTTGATCAGGAAAATTATTTCTTTGCTCAGGCGGATAAAGAAAAGATTTCTCATCTGTTGCAGGATGCGATAGAAAAGCAACCCGCTGGAGATATCTTGACGATTTATGCTCATGCAGGTTTACCTTTTGGTGGTTATCGGTTTGTCAAAGACCTGAAGGTTTTTACCCTTGAGGATATCATGGCCTGTCTTCCTTTTGAGGAGATCACTTCTTCAGAAATCTATCTTTCTAGCAAGCGATATGATACGTTCTATTCTTATCTTTCTGGTGAGAAGGAACACCGCTATGCTTTCTTGCTTCGCCTGTTGCTTGATAATGGCATTCAATATCTTTCTGAGAAACCGATCTTGGTGGATGACAAAGAAAACAAGATTGCTATCGTCAGTGAAAAAGGTCATCGTTCTTCCTCTCTTCAGAGATTGTTTGATGAGTCAAAAGCAAGCTTTAAGGATGAACTATATCCTGCCTATCTTTTGGAAAACAAGAAATTAGAAGAGCATGAACTAAGCAAGCTGTTACAGGAAATCGATCAGAAATCTGAGTGTGAAGCGATGCCGTTTTTCTTCCATTCTTTTATGCATCACACTCTTCTTCAGGTGATTCAGATGATGTTGGTGAGATTTGATATTCAGGATGTCAAAATCGATACCATTCTACCTTTCATGAAGTTTGCTTTGCTTTATCCACTCTTATTAGCAGAGCAGGAATACCGCGTCATGGCGATTCAACAGGGTGATACATTATCCTTGTTGGTTTTAGATGGCCTTCCAAAACTGAATGAGAGTTATGAACCAAATATGCCTTATCCTTATGTCACCTATGGAAAACTTGCTTATTCTTTCCGCGAGAGTTATTTTTCCAAGGCATATCTCTGTGCTTGTCAGAAAGATGCTATCGCTTCTAAGATTGAATATTTCTCTTATCAATACCACCGGTATTTCAAACGGGGTGATTTCATTGGAAGAAACAATTATGTCTTAGGTCAACTCGGCCTACCGGATAACATTCTGACAAAGATCAATCCAACCAAAGATATTCTTGAACAGATTCCATTTAAGAAAAATCTGTGTCATTGTTGTCAGCATTCGATTCCTAGCTATCATGAATCGGTGGATAACAACGAAGAAGAAAGACATAATACTTACTTCACTTATATTCGTGCCAGAAGTGCCTTGAAAGGTGTCTATTTTAATGACACCATGCATTTAGATTATGATCTGGCTTCGTTTTTTGATGCCTTGAACAACAAGACATATCACGCCTTGATTCATATCGATCGCAATCGTATCGATCCTATCCTTCTTCCTTATGTCAACATCTCGAAGAATATGATCGTCTCTTTGTTGGCTTCTTTTTTCCCTAACGATATCTCCTATGATGATTTCTATAACGAAGTGACTTCCTTCTTATCGTTAGGTGAAAACACCATTTATCGTTTGATATTTGATTGTTCACCTGAGGATTATCCTTTCATCTATCAGCATATGATGGTCTTTACTCGTCTTGTCTATCTTTATAAGATGATTGAGATTTCCTATGCGTTTTATGTCTCTCAGGATATTACACCAAGAACGGAAAATGAATTCACTTTGAACATTGATTACAATCCCAATCTTCCTTATCCGTATGTTCTATTAGGAAGTTGTGTCAACGCCTATGCTTCAAGTCTGACGCAAGGCAATTATTATCTTTGTACCTGCGATAAGCCAGCCCTGTTATCTTTTGCTAAACGTTATTCCTCTTTCTATGATCAGAGAAACATGGATTTATCAATCAAGACACCGATCATTCTCGGTTTATTAGGACTTCCTTATCTTGTCATTTTGAAATATGCTTCGTTTGATCTATCTCTTCATAGCATTGATGAACTCTTCCAGAAGATGGAATTCAAGAGCGGTATCTGTCGTAGAGATCTCAACATCACTCATGCCAGTTATGATGAACCATTCCGTTTGTCCTTCCCGTTTAAGGAGGATATGCATGCGGATTATAATTTTGCGACTTCTCAGATGATGCGAGATGGATTCAAAGTGATTTCTGATTATCCTTTGATCGATATCAAGTATCGAGTGAACTATCACTATGACCTAGATTCCTATATCGATAGCAATCTACCTCTTTTTGATTATTGTACTGACTCTATTCCAGAACCTCTGTTCACCTTCTTTGTCATGAATCATGATAGCTTGAAGAACTATCTTTCGGAATTCAGCAAACTGAATGTCGAAAATCCAGAGGCGAATGCCTATGCTAGCAGCATCATCTTAGATGCATATTTCAGAGATGATAAAACATTGTTGAATCTGGTTTTTGATTATTCTCGTGACAAGACGTTAAAGGAAGAAGTCTTAGCCTATTTCCCAGAGATAGAGAGAGTCAGAGGCTCATATCAGAATCTGGTCATAGAGCAGATTTTAGGATTCATTTCTTATCTTATGGAATGTCTGTTCTATAAATATGCCCTTAAGGAAAGTTATATCGGGAGGTAAGTATGGAATACAGTGCAGATTTGTTTACCAGCAAAAAGACTCCTTCACCAGATACCCGATATTATTATGAAATCACCGGGGCATTTTATTCTGTCTTTTCTAATGGCGAAGATGATTTTCATATGGCTATTGAGGATAAGGCTTCCTTAGAAGAAAGAATTCATTTCTATCATCTCTATCTTTCTAAAGAGCAGTATCCGATCTACTCAAAAAAATATGGATTGGTCAAAGATACCAATATCCCTAGTGAAATCCTGCAGCAGGTTCTCGGCTTACCGATAGAAGTGATGAGCAAAAAGAATCCGCATGGAGATGGCTATATCATGCTAAGCGGAGAAGAGATATTATCTCGCATCCATTTTGAAGAAGGCCTATTTCGTGGCTATCCTAAGATGAATGTCACCGCCATGGTGCTAAACAGCAATCATCCTTCGGTGATCGGGGCGATCAATCATCTGATCGCCAATGGTTTTTATGTACTGAATCCTGAACGTATTTTTGATGTCGATCAACTGAATGAAGGAGACTATTATCCACTTCATATCGACGTAG
>JAEEGL013145465.1_pt1 | contig 49545 bp, 34 predicted proteins | sample 9134231 | NCBI WGS metagenome assembly JAEEGL01 (sample SAMN16246548, study PRJNA631951) | gut metagenome | biome: gut microbiome; feature: rumen; material: fiber-attached | host: Bos | place: Iran: Karaj | collected 2018-10 | reverse complement strand
TTAATTTCTGAAATGCCATTAGAAATACGATCGGCTTTCTCAAAGTTTATATTTAAGTTTATCATTTTATCACCTAATTATAATATATCACACAAATAATTGTTTTTTTAGTTCTTTAATACGATATTCTAAAAAAAGAGTGTAAACTAAAAATAGATGAGTTCTCTCATCTATTTATATAAATTATTATTTTTAATATAATCTAATACTTTACTATTTAAAATATTATCATTATTTTGCTTTTTCCATTTAGAACTAGATATACGACTATGATAATCAATTAAAATAAATTTTGATAAATAATCACTATATTCTTTATGAATATATTTATACATTTCTTTATATGTAGAATTACGATTAATAATTATTAAATGATAATTATTTATTAAATCTAAATAGTTATCAAAAGATTTGAACTTTTTTATTAAATCAAACCCCATTATTAAATATAAATCTTTATATTCTTTTTTTAAATTCTCTATAACTTGATAATTAAACTTTGAATAGTTATTCATAATATCACTAACAATTAAATGTTTATTATCAATAACTAAATTAATCATATTAATACGATCTTCTAGTTTTTCTAGCTTTTTATCATTATTTATGACAGGTAAAAAGATTACTTTATTAACAACCTTTTTATTATAAATATGTCTTGCAATATTAATATGAGCTTTAGTAATAGGATTAAAACTACCTACAAATAAACCAACTTTCATTAAAAGACAACTCCAACTAAATCAATTAAGAAGCCACATAATACACCAATAATATAAATTATTGATATAATCATTAAATTCTCTTTAAAATGTTTATTCTCTTTAAATAAAATTAATAATCCAACACCAGCTCCTGTTAGGGTACCTGATAATAAAGTACCAAGAGAAATCATACTATTTAAATATAATTCTGTAATAATAACACTACTAGCACAATTAGGGATTAAACCAATTAAACTAGCAAGAAAATAAGTTAATATATTACCATTCTTTAAAATACTCTTAATATTATCTTCACCAATATAATGAATTAATGTTCCAATTAATAGTGTTGCAATAAAGATATATAATGATATCTTTAAAGTATGAATAATACTTGATTTTATAATACCATCTTCACAGTGACAATCATGACATAAATCATGAATATGACTATCAATCTTCTCTTCTTTTTTATGTTTTTTGCGATATATAAGATCAATTATATAACCAAATAATATACCAATAATAAACTTCGTACCTATAATTTCAACTATTGTTAAAAACTTTATTTTATTTGCAATCATTAATGGTAACATTTCATCACTTGTTGATAAATAAACAGCGATTAAAGTACCTAAAGTTATTACTCTACTTGAAAATAAATTAGTAGCAAGAGATGAAAAACCACATTGAGGAAAAGCTCCTAATAAACTTCCTACTAACGGACCAACTTTCTTATTTTTTGATAAGAAATCTTTATTCTTCTTACTCATTTTATGTTCAATATATTCTAAGATTAAGAATGCAATAAATAAGAAAGGAATAAGTTTTAATACATCAATAAGCCCATCTAATACTACTTCAGATAAAAATTCTTTCATTTCGACCTCTTTTTAAACATTATGATTTTATCACATAATAATAATGATATCAACAATTATATATTGAAAAAGAACTAAGAAAGAAATATCTTAGTTCCTTTTATATTAATCTAAATTTTCCCATTGAGATCGAGAACAAAATTTATAATTATTATTTAGACTTCCCCCACCTATTTTTTTATTACCAGATATAACAAGTTCAGCTTTTGTTCCATTCGCTACCGCATGACTATCATCTTTATTATACTTACATATATTAATACCCATATCCATTTTATTATTTGTTATGGTAATTGTTCCTTTAACATCATTACAATGACCACGACATTTAATAGTATATGGATAATCAGCAGCTGTATTATAAAACTCATTACCATCAATTCTTACTCCACGAACTATTTGATAAGTATCTCCGGCTTTATATTTACTTATGCTTTTATTATTTGGTTCAATATCAATCGCTTCACCAGGATCTGTACCACATATATCATGAATTTTATTATTTAATATCTTAGTATTCTTTGCAGATATAATTGATATTCCTTGACGTCTACAATTATAAATTTCACTATTCTTTACAGTAATACTATTACTTCTAGCTGGACAATCTGTTTCATCTAATTTAAGACTACCATTTACCTTCTTTAATTTGCAACCAGTATCAGCAATCGTAACTCCATCACCAATCATTTCATGAATTTTCATATCTGAAATGGTTATATTTCTACAATTACTTGCAACTAAAATTCCATAACCCGTTTGATGAGTAGTACCATCAGCACACATTTGAAGTTTATCACTTGGTTGTTTGTTCTTTTTACAACTATTTAAATTAAAAGTCTCTCCATTAGCTCCACACTTATGAGTTTGAAGATCACCAATTAATTCTCCATTATATACTTTAACATTATGAGCTCCTGAAATCATTATCATTCGATATTTACCATAATTATTAGTATATAGTTTTATTGTTGAACCATTTAAATCAAACTTGAAGTTAGAATTTCTTATTTCAATACCATAATGAGTCGTTTTTTCTTCATTAATATTAATAACATAATAATCTTTTGCTAATTTTAAATTCTTTATATTTTTTTCTTTAGCATATTCAATAGCCATATTGATTCCAATTCTATTTTGATCAGCAACAGACTTCGATACATTTTTACCAGGAGTTATCTTAAAATAACTATTATTAACTATATTTCCACTTAAAATGGGAATGTTTTCATTACTATTACTATCATTATTACTATTGCTGTTATTGTTATTATTGTTATTTGATGAAGGTTTCATTACTTTTACTCTAATTTGTGCATTATAACCTCCATCATCAGTAGTTATTGTAATAGTTGCTTCTCCTTCACCTTTTGCAATAATTTCTATTCCATTTAACGATACAATATTTCTATTACTACTTGTTATTATTACTTTTTTATTGATAGCATCATTGGGAATAATTTCATATTCTAATATTGCTTTATCATCAACTTTTAAAGCAATATTATTATTTTTTACTTTAATACCTGTTACTTTAATAGGCTCATCAACAACTGTTACTTCAATAATTGTCTCTTGTTTATTTGGACTTGACACAATAATATGCGTCTTACCAGCTTTTATTCCTGTTACTACTCCATTATTATCTACAGTTGCAATATTAATATCTTTACTACTCCAATTTATATTAGATTCATTTATAACATTAATTTTTTCACTTTTACCAACATTAATTGTTAAATGATTAGAAGAAACTTCTATTTTTTTTAACTCTTGATTATCTATTTTATTTTGATCTTCAGTTTCTTCTATTTTAGTTTCTACATTCTTATTATCATCTGGTTTTGATGGTTTGGATTGGGTAATCCACAATGTAATTACTACAACTAAAATTAATCCAACTAAAGAAAGATTTGATATTACTTTTTTCATATATCATCCTCTATTTTATATTTTTATTGTATCATACAATATTATAAATGATAGCAAAAAAAGTGGTTTAAGTTCCACTTTTCATTATTAATTTTGATGTAACATTTCTTTTTTACGTAATACTAAGTTACTACTCTTTCTTACAATTTTAGCATGACAGTAATCACATGTAACACCATTTCCTTTAGGATCTAACTTACTGCCACAATTTGGACAAGTGGTAACAGTTGTTTCTTTACTTCTTTCGAAGTGTAATTCATATGTATAAGTAAGAATTTTGTTTTTATTACCTCTTAGAACTTTCTTAGATTGATCATTTATTATATAATCACGACATTTAACACGAAGAGTTACTGTAAGAATTTGTGTTCCATCTTTTTCTTCAATATTTGTAATTGCACACATTAAATACTTAAAGTCTTTCATGACATTACGTTCATTTTTAGCAATTAAAGTATCTAATTGAACAGCATATTGATTATATAATTCATCAGATAAACAATCTCTAACATCGTCTAATCGATAATTCATCCAAGCTTCTTGAATACGTACATATATATCATATATTTCTTGATGAATAGTATCTGGATCAATTCCATAAGGAGTTAAGTCTATTTCAACATAATTAATATTAGGATCAATATTATTAACTACTTTCTCTTTTTTATTTTTACTAAATACATAAATGAATGATCCTAAGAATTCAACCAAGAAAATATATACTGATGGCACGAATAATAAAATTACCGCTACAATTATATAATATTTTTTCATCCAACTTGGTTTACCAGAAAGAACGTATATACAAAATGTTAAAAATGAATGGAAGAATAATTCCATAAGAAACATTTTGATATGGTCGCCTGATTTAAAGAATCTCCAATAACTATCAAAAGTTATTCCATCATCAAAATATTTTTTATAAATTACACTTTCTTCTTCAGCAACACTTGGTCCACTACTACCTCCTGAACCGGAAGAAGAATCCCATGAACTACTAGATCCACCTCCACCACCACCGGAATCGTATGATGAATCAAAACCACTATCACCTGTTGGTGGAATTTCTTTTTCTGGACCATGATAAACAATAAGAAATAAAGGTACCACCAACATAACCGTTAATATCACATATCTACTTTTTTTATCCATTTTATCACCCTATTTTCTTATAATACTTTCATTCCAACTTTCATTTGGTTTTATATTTAATAAATCACAAACTGTACTAGCAACATTTGATAGTCCCATATCATTATCTTTTAAAGTAACATTCTCTCCATAAATAATAAAGGGAACTGGACTTGTTGTATGAGATGTATGAGGTATTTTCTTTTCAATATCTTTTAATTGATACATAATTTCAGAATTACCATGATCAGCTAAAATAATCATAATACCATTTACTTTATCAATAGCTTCAATTAGTCTTCCAATTTCTCTATCTACTGTTTCAATTGCAATAACAGCTTTTTCATAGATACCTGTATGACCAATCATATCACCATTAGCATAATTAACACGAAGAAAACCATATTTATTACTTAAAATAGCAGGTATAAGTGCATCAGTTATTTCTTTGGCTTTCATCTCAGGTTGATCTGGAAAAGGTAATTTGCTACTAGGTATTTCTACATAATCTTCAAGATTTTCATTAAACTTACCCAATTTATTACCATTCCAGAAATACGTTACATGACCATATTTTTGCGTTTCTGAAATAGCGAATTCTTTGATATTATTTTTATTTAACTCTTCAGTTAATGTATTAGTAATCTTAGGAGGTTCTGTTAAGAACATCTTTGGAATATGTTTATCAGCATCATACTGAAGCATTCCTGCATACATGGCTTTAGGATATCTAATTCGATCATATTTATCGAAGTCTAGATCATCAAATGACTCTGATATTTCTAAAGCTCTATCACCTCTAAAGTTATAAAAGATAACACTATCATTATCATTAATAGTTCCAACAGGAACATCATTATCATCAACAATTACAAAGTTATGCATATCTTGGTCCATTGTTTGGCCTTCACTTCGATATGTTTCAATAGCTTCGATTGCACTTTTGAAATGTCTAGCATCACCAAGTACATGTGTATGCCATCCACGTTCTACCATTGGCCAATCTGCTTCATAACGATCCATTGTAATATACATTCTACCGCCACCAGATGCAATTCTTGAATCAAAATTTTCATCATTTAAAGAATCCATTTTTGATTCTAAGATTTTAACATAATCAAGGGCACTTGTAGGTGGAACATCTCGTCCATCAAGTAAGATATGAACTCTTACTTTTTTTACGCCTTCCTTTTTACTTTGTTCAAGAAGGGATAATAAGTGATTAATATGTGAATGAACATTACCATCAGATAAAAGTCCAATAAAATGCATTGTTCCATTTTCTTTACAATAATCAACTAACTTCTTCCATGTATTACTTTCATACATTGTATTATTACTAATAGCTTCATTAACAAGTTTAGCACCCTGTGAATATATTTGACCACATCCTAACGCGTTATGACCAACTTCACTATTTCCCATATCTTCATCAGTTGGAAGTCCTACATAACTTCCATGAGCATGAATTAATCTATGAGGACAAGTTTTCCATAATCTATCTAAATTTGGCGTATTAGCGTTTAATACGGCATTACCCATACTTTCTTCACGATAACCTACACCATCCATTACAACTAATAAAACAGGTCTCATTACTTCTTAACTCCTTTGATTCCTTTAAGTCCTTTTCCATCAAAATTAGATAAGATATTAGTATCAAAAGTATGAGTTTTATTAACTCTATCTTTATAATCACGAATACCTATATTTAAAACACTACTTAATAATTCTTGATAATTCTTTTCCGTTTTATCCCATAAATAGAAAGATAAACTACCAGGAATACTATTTATTTCATTAGCGTATACTTTATTTTCTTTTTTATCAATTAAGAAATCAATTCTTACTACACCACTAGAATTTAGACTTCTAAATGCTTTAATAGCAATATCATTAACTTTCTTCTTTAATTCTTCAGAGATACGAGCTGGTATAATTCTTTTAGCACTAGCCATACCTTTATTCTCTGTAGCAACTTTAGATTTAGATCTACTTTGATATTTATCAGCATAAGTAAGGAAATCCTTGCTTCCTCCTACTTCTTCAATAACTGATAATTTTTGTTTTCGATAATTACCTAAAACACTTATGTTAACTTCAACTAAATTTTGAACCATTTCTTCTACTAAAATCTTAGTATCATATGATACTGCGTCATCAATAGCTTCTCTTAACTCTTGTTCATTATGGGCAACACTAATTCCTACACTACTTCCAAGACGAGCTGGTTTAACAATCATTGGATAAGTTAACTTTTCACATTTTTCAATAACTTTATCAGGATCTTCTTGATAATCATAATCAAAGAACCATTCATATTTAACAACAGGAACACCACTATCTTTCCATATTTGTTTCATAAAGACTTTGTCTTGTCCAACAGTTGCTGCATAATGATCAGACTCTGCATAAGGAATACCAACTGTTTCTAAATAACCTTGTAAGGCTCCATCTTCTCCATATGTTCCATGCATAATTGGGAAACACATATCTAGTTCTTCAATTTCACGTCTTATAAATCCGGTTTTACTTTGAAGTACAAAACGATTTTCTTTTTTATAAAGAACAACTTCATGAGCATAACGTTTTAATAGATCCATATCATTATAAATCTTAATATCTTTTAACATTGCTCCTGAATACCAAATTCCATCTTTAGCAATATAAATTGGTACAACATCATATTTAGCGGTATCGATACTATTCATTGCTTGAATAGCCGTTATAATACTTACTTCATGTTCAACAGATACACCACCAAAGATAACTCCTAATTTAACTCTCATTATTTCTTATCTCCTTCCATATATATATCAGGTAAATCATTCTCAAATAAACAATATACATCTTTGCCATCTTCTTTTAGAGCTTCACATATTTGATAAGCATCTAGTACTTTATTAATAATAAAGATTTTATCTTTATCATAATGATTATCGATTAAAGCTTTATATATATCTTTTGTTTGTTTTTTACCAACTAAAATAACATAATCACATACATGACTAATTCTAACTCCTAAAGAATAATTTTCTTGTTCTTCGTTTTTACCAAGCTCAACCATACCTGGAGTTACAATTACCTTATCTCCTGGCATTGTTGAAAGTACATCCAAAGCTCCACTTGCTCCAACTGGATTAGAATTATAAGCATCATCTAACATATAAATATTACCTATCTTTTTAAGTTCTAGACGATGTTCTGTTGAATGAAGGGATGAAACACTTGATTTAATATCATTAATATCAATTCCCATTTCAAGAGCTAAAGCAACACTTGCAAGGATATTATAAACATTATGTTTTCCTAAAAGCCTTGTTGATAATTTTATTTCTTTTTTATCACCATAATGACATACAAAACTCATGCCTTTATTATCAAATTTAACACCTGTTGCATAAACATTAGCTTTAACGTTATCAATACCAATCCATATAACCTTAACTTTATTCTTTAAATTGTAACTAACTTGATATGGATCATCACCATTAAGGATAGCAACACCGTCCATTGGTAAACTTTCTATTAATTCAAATTTTGTCTTTTGAATATTTTCTCTTGTTTTAAATGTTTCAAGATGAGCTTCCCCAATAACTGTTAAAATACCATATTTAGGATGAACAAAGTCACAAAGGTTCTTAATTCTTCCCTTGGTATAAGCTCCCATTTCAGCAATTAAAATTTCATCAAATTTATCTAGATGATTATTAATTGTTAACATAAGTCCATAAGGTGTATTGTAATTTTTTGGTGTAGCACGAGTAATATATTTACTTGATAAAATATCACTTAAAATATTTTTACTACTTGTTTTACCATAACTTCCTGTAATACCAACTACTTGTAAATCAGCTTGTTCTTTTAATTTCTTTTTAGCTTTACGGAAATAATAGTAATAAACTAATGAATTAAATGGTGCATTTAATAAGTTTGCAATAAAAATTACAAAGTATTTTAAGAAGATCATTAAAACTAAACCAACTAAAAAGATAGCTTCTATTTTATAATCATGAGATATGCTATATTTATATGCAAAAAAGATAACTACACCATATATTAAAATATTAGTTAAAAATAATCTTTTAATACGTCCTGTAGCTTTAAGAGGAATCTTATTTTGACTAGCTTTATTATTTTCTACTTCGCGATATAAGTTAAATAAATAAACAAACATCGATGCAATTAATAAGAAATCAATCATTTCTTTTTCGGTAACAAAGAAAATAACACATACAAAGATTAATGGAACTAAATCAAATAATGAAAAAACTTTTTTAGCATTATTCTTAATCCATTTTAAATAACGATTATTCTCATTATATAAATTTTGTTGTAACATATGCATAACTTCCATACTTGCATATATTAGATAAATTAAATATACAATTATAAATAAAATCATTCTTCCTCCTTAATAAAATTATTAATTAAATTACCAACTTCTATAATATTTTCTAAATAACAATAATGGGTTCCTGGTAATACAACTAATTCACTATTTTCAAGTAACTCATCAAGTTCACGAGCCTGTTCAACAGGTACTGCTGTATCAGATTCACCCCAAATAAGTAGGCAATCACATTTAACCTTTTTAGCACATTCTGATAAATCTTCATTAACTGTTTTAACTAAAACTTCTCGCATTATTGGACTTGCGTTACGATAATCTTCAGATCCAGAATGTTTCTTAATATAGTTAACTAAAGGATTAAAAATCTTTAATTTCTTAAAAAACTTTAATAAACTTTGTTTAAAACTTTTATATTCATGACGAACACATGGACTTCCAAGTAAAACTATTTTTTTAGTTTCATATTTAGAACCATATATAATACTTAATCTTCCACCAAAAGAATGACCTATTAAAATAGGATTCTTGATTTCAAGTTCACTAAAAAATTCACATAAAAAGTCAACATAATCATATACACTATAAGCTTTATCCGGTTCATTAGATAAACCAAAACCAGGTAGATCAATTATCGTTATACGATATTTACCATTTATTTTTTTAGCAAGTGGTTCCATCATCGCTATATTTTGACCCCATCCATGTAAAAGAACAATATCTTGCCCTTCACCATAAGATTTATAATTTATTCTAATATTTTTGATAACTTTAAACATTAATATTCACCAATGTAATTTTACTATTTTTTAGTTAAAAAGTCTATGAATAAAGTCTAAAAAGAAAAAAAGTCATTAAAAATGACTTTTTACCAGCAATCTGTATAACAAAAATCTGAACGATTATCTAAATCTCTACTTGTTTCAAGACTTTCATCTCTTCTTCTTTCAGCATTTTCATTATCACGCTCAATTTGATTTAATTTATCATCTAATGGATCATCTTCATTATCGTCTTTGCCACCACCATCATCTTTTCCATCATCCTTTTTTCCTTGATTATTACGTAATTTTTCAATGATTTGACGTAATTCTTCAGCTGTTTTTTGATCCTCTTGAGGAGCTTTATCGTTACAATCATCATCTAGATAAGATGCTGCTTTATCAAGTAAGGCATTTTGTTCATCACGAGTTTTTTTAGACTCTAGTTGCATAACAAGAGATAGACTGGTATTAATTTTTACTTTGCAAATGCGATCATCAGGAATACGATGTTTTAAGGCACTAACATATTTTTCATAGGCTTTTTCATATTCACCATTTTTATAAAAATAATTACCATAATTATATTTAACAATATATGGTTCATATATATTAACAATTGAATTAATATCTAATCCACTACTTGTATATAAACCTTTTTCATATTGTTTAATAAAACTATTATTTAATGTAACTTTAACAATTAATTTAACTAATATAATGGAAAGAACAATGATACCAATTAAAATATATTTTTTATATTCTTTTTTCATAACTCCCTCCTATAAATTACAAATTCATATAAGAATAAGGGAATTAAGAAAAATGATAAATAGAAATAAGTATCATCGCCACCATTAGTTTTAGAGTTATTATTATATTTAATACCATTTTTAATATCACTTATTTTAGAATTGATATTATTTCGATCTTTCATATTGATATAATCAATTGATAATATTGATGATAACTTCTTTAAATTATCTTCCCCTAATTTTGATATTGCAGGAACATAAGGATATTTTTGTCGATCTAGTAGATAACCTTCACTATCAACACGATAAGAATAATAACTTTTATTTTTAAGATTTAACTTTATCTTTCCACCTTCTTTTGTTCCATAACCAAGTACAGCTCCACTAGATATTAACTTACCTATTTCGTTATAAGGGGACATATCATCATTTTTATTGAATTCACCATCTGTTATATAGAATAAAATAACTTCATTCTCTCTTTTAGATGCATTTGATAATAGCATATTTATGGCCTCAACTGGTTTATCAATACTTGTTCCATTAGCGTATAAAATATCACCAGTTTCAAGATTATTAACCGCTGTTTCAATTCTTTTAGTATCAAAAGTAAATGGTGAAATAATAACAGGTGTATTATTGAAAGTAATTAAAGCAAAATTAGAACCAACAAACTCATCCATTATATATTTAATATCACTTATTACTCTTGCTAATCTTGTCCCATTCATATCAACAGCATCCATACTAACCGTTGTATCAACAACAAATAATATATCTAAATTAGTATTAAATGTTTCTTTTTCATAATTAATAGTCATTGGTCGAAGATTAATTATAAATAAAAGAATGATAATGATAATTCTTGTTACTAAATGCTTTTTGTTAATTATAACAATAGTTATCAAAAAAATTGTTATTAAAATCATTATAGTGATTGGAATAATTGGATTAGTCATCATATTTTCATCCTCCAATCAATAATAAAAATCATTATAGAAAAGATTAATACAAGAGAAAATAATACTTGTGGCATATCCGTTCGATTAACCTTTTTATTTGAATTTATCGAAGTCTTTTGTAAGTTATCAATATCATCTATAATAGAAGACGCAGAATTATTTGATATATCATAATATTTACCACCAGTTTTTTCTACAACATTTTTAAATTCTTCACGTAAGTCTCTTTTTATACCTTTAGTTCCAATACCATAAACAATAATATTATTACGTTTACAATAATCACCGGCTTCTTCTAAAGTAATAAGAGGCGTTCCTTGAACTTCATTATCAGTTGTTAAAATAATTACTTTTGTTCGATCTTTTTCTTTTTTGTCAAAATGTTTAGCACAAGTTGCTAATCCTTCACCAATAAAAGATGAACCACCACGAATCTTAAAATCCTCCAAATATGTTGTTCCCTGAGTTAGATAATTAGCAATATAAAAACCTTCTTTATATCCTGATTCAATGGACTTAACAATATTATCAAGGATACTTAAAATATAATTATAATCACTCGTTAATGGTGTTAAAGTAACTGATGTAATATTAAATACAGATATACCATATCTTTCTTTATTTAATTTCTCAACTGTTTCTTTTAAAGATTTAACGATTTCTAAATTAAGATCATTAACAGATAAAGATACATCCATACACAAAACAACATCACGATTATAAAATTTATCTTCAGTAACCGTAACTTTAACTAATCTCGATGTTAGAAAAGATGCTAAAATAATTAAGATAATACATCCTACTTTTAAAGATAATGATATATACTTATATATCATTTTTTTCTTTTTGTAATAACTATTATTATTTAGAAAAGATATATTAGCTTTCTTAATACCATCTTCGTATTTAACATCTTTCTTTTTAATAAAGTATGCTGCACCAATCAATACTAAAGATAAGAAAATGATTATTGGATATTTTATTTCCATTTATTAACCACCTCTTTTGTCTTTTTAATTGAATCTAAAATATTACCTTTATTTGATAAAGAAAATTCAGGAGAATAATATTCTTCCATAAGTTCTTTAAGATAAGGTATTTTATAATTATCTATTTCATCTTTAGATAATGCAAGAACATTTATATTAGTTGCTGAATATACATAATTACGAATAATCTTACTTAATTCATAATAAGCTTCTCTATTATCAATATTATTATTACCTACTTTATAAAGAAGAGCATCTAACTCTTGTAAACACTTATTTTTAATAGTTAATAAATTAGGATAATGAACTAATTTTACTTGATTAGAATGATCTTTTTTCTTATAAAAGAAGGCTACAATAAGACCTATTATCAAGATAATTAAAACAAATATAATAGTACTATTATAAGTAAATGGTTCTTGTAATTTAACGGGATCTTGCATAACGATGCCTTTCTAATAGTTCAATTGATTTCATGACAATATCTTCATATTTATCAACTGTAACCATTTGAATCATATATTTTAATAATTCTTGTTTCATTGATAGATATACTCTATCTCTTTCTTTTTTTTCTTCTTCACATAATTTTTTGTCATTCAAAAACAATTTAGATAAATATCTTTGATTATCCAAATTATAAATCTTATCACCTGTTAATAAAGTATCAGAAACATTGAAAAATAAAATATCATTTTGGACAGATAAAGTTTTTATTTTATCAAAATCAATATTACTAACACCATATAAATCTGTGATAATAAAAATAACCATTCTTTTATTAATATATTTAATTACATAATCTAACAAATCGTTAATATTAAGTTTATTTTCATTCTTACAATCATTTTCATATGAAGTTAGAGCAACTTCAATATTAGATAATTTTTCTTTAAAAGGAAAATATTTTACTTCACTACCTTTACCATAAACAAAAGCAAACATATCACCACTATTATTAGCAAGAGTGGCAATTGTACCTGCTGTATACAAAGCTACTTCACTTTTTAATTCATGAAAAAGAGTATCACCTTGCATATTGATACTGGAATCAACAATAAATAAAATATTGTGTTTACGTTCAGCAACATATTGTTTAACTAAGATATTGTCACTTCGAGCACTAGCTTTCCAGTCAATATCTTTAACATTATCTCCTATAACATATTCACGCAAATCATCAAAGTTAAGACTTTTTCCTTTAAAGATAGATTTATAACTACCATCTAAAATATTTCTTGTCTTTTGAGATGCGTAAATAGACACATTACCTTTAATGCGATTTATATGTTCCATTTTCATGGTGTTGGAATAACCTTCATTATAGCATCAATGATATATTCTGGTTCAACATTACTTGCAAGAGCTTGAAAAGATAATGTTATACGATGTCTTAAAACACGGTTAGCAACAACTTTTATATCATCTGGTGTAACATAACTACGACCATTAATAATTGCATTAGCTTTACTAGCTTCCATAAAAGCAATGCTTCCACGAGGACTTGCACCCATTACGACAAAATCAGCTATTCTTGGATCAATATATTTTTTAGGATATCTAGTTGCATCAATAATTTGAGCAATATATCTTTTAATCTTTTCGTCAATATATACTTTCTTTGTAACTGTTTGTAAAAATAATACAGCATCCAAATTATAAATAGGATTACTTTCATCAATAATATTACTTTCAAGTCTATTTAAAACCATTACTTCTTCATCAACAGATGGATATATTAACTTTTCTTTCATTAAGAAACGATCTACTTGAGCTTCAGCAAGAGTATATGTTCCTTCTTGTTCAATTGGGTTTTGCGTTGCAATAACGACAAAAACATCCTCAAGATTATAAGTTCTACCACCAATTGTTACAGAACGCTCTTGCATAGCTTCTAACATCGCACTTTGCGTTTTAGCACTAGAACGGTTAATTTCATCTAAAAGGATAAAATTTGCAAATACAGGGCCTAATTTCGTATCAAAACAACTATTTGCATAGTTAAATATTTGGCCACCAATAATATCACTTGGAAGTAAATCTGGTGTACATTGAATACGTGAAAACTTACCATTAACAGCATTAGTAATAATCTTTGCAGCGGTTGTTTTAGCAAGACCAGGAACTGATTCTATTAATAAATGACTATTAGCCATCATTGATATAATCAAAGAATCACATAAAGATTCTTGACCGACAATTCGATCTTGATAATATTTTTTTAAATTTCCTACAACTTCATAAGCTTTTTTTAATTCTTCATCAGTTAAAACACTTTTATCGTTCATCACACTTTCCCCATTTCTTCTTATTTAGATATATGTTTAAAGATCCATAAGGCAATTACAATTATATCTGCAAGCCATACAAGTACTAAAAATATTGTAATGTAGGTTGAAAAACCGGCTTGTCTTAGTCGAACGTTATATGGAATCTTACTAATTTCTTTTTCTTCTTCTAAATCGACTTTCATAGAGTCTTCATAGATAGAAATATTATAAATAATATTCCTAAATAAATTTATTTCTTCTAAAGTAAAATTTTTAAAGATTAATTTTCTACCATTATTTAATTCTGCTTCATACTTACATAATTTTTTTTCTTCATTATAATCATAATTATCTTCGATACATATACTATCATCTTTAAATTTACGAATTACACTTTGTAATAATTCAATTGTTGTATCGTCATCACTTATAACAACTCTTGTCTTATCACTATTTGGATCATCCATACTAAAAGAAAAGATATAATCATCATTTCTTGAAATAGTTAAAATAGCATGTTTTCCATTTTCACTATCTAAGTATAAATCAAGTACGTTATATAAATAATTAGTATTCATAATATCATTCCTCTTCAAAATCTATTTTAGAAACAATCAATTGAGTAAGTTCATCGATTGTTAATTCTTCATTAAATTCCCCTTTTAAATCATTAATTAAATCTTCTTTATTTGTTTTACTTAATATTAATTCACGAGCACCATTATCTCTTGTTATTAAATAATGATTACCTGTTTCAAGATATGTTTTAACAAGAGATGTTGCTTCATCTACATTTAGTTTATTAATCTTACTTAAAGTAACTCTAGTAGCATACGCAATACTTCTTGATAAAGTTCCTGATAAACTATAACGATTAAGTTCTTTCAAAAAACAAAATAATATTTCTTGAGTAATCACGCTATCTTTAGGAAAGCCAGATACATTACATATTGTTCTTCTAATTAAATCAGAATCCATATACTCATATAATTTTTTACGATAATTATTTTTTCTCGTAATACCAGCATAATTACCTTTTAGTAACATAAGTAATGAATTAACAGCTTGTTCATTATTATGAAATTTACGTCTTGTTGCAAGAAGACTTTCAAATAATAATGTAACATTACCTTGATAAAGAGATACCTTATCATAAAAATCATCTATCTGATATTTTTTATCAAAAGAAGAATATAATAAATCATAAATCATTTTTAAACTATCATCAGTTGTATCTTTATAACAATTATATACAAAGTTACAAAACTCTTCTTCATTTGGTTTATCAGCTTGCTTAAATAATCTACGAGATAATATATAATTATAAATTAATTTAGATATTTCAATATTGTTAGATAAATTATTATCCATTGCTAAACCAATTTTTTGGTAAGTAAAGATAAAAGGATTAGTATCTAACAAATATTTATTTATTTCACCATCATGAACATAATTAATTACTTTTTTAACATCACGAACAGTTTTTAATCTTACAACAACATTATCATTTCGCATAGCTGAACCAACTTTAGAATGATGTGTAATATTGTTTTTAGCTAAAAAACTAAATAGTTCAATAACACCTTCTCTAATATATTTATATTTAATAGGTATATATAGTTTTATCGAATAATCATTAGTTTTCCATTCACCATTTTGAAATTGACAAAAGAAAGGCCAATTATCTTTATCACAAAAACATGTAATATTTGGAATATTTTTAAAATAGTTAATCCAATCAGCGAAGTAATTATTAATTAATCGATGATCAGATGAATCATCAAGTCTAACTAGCCAACTGTATATTTCATTATCATTCATCTTATATTCTGTATCATAACGAATATTATACATATACTCGATGTTTTCTAAAAAATCATTTATTCTCTTCTTGTTCATTCACTAAATCAACTAACTTTCCATAATCTTCTGTTTTACATAAATCTTCTACTACATCTTTTTCTTTATCATCATAAATGGCAACATCTTTTTCACCATCTTTAGAATTGACCTTAATTATTTTCATTATAATAACTCTCCATCATCATCATTACCATATTTAACTAATACTTCACGAGGTTTACTATTACCTGTTGCTGGTCCAATAATACCTCTTTCTTCTAATAAATCGATAACACGAGCTGCTCTATTATAGCCAAGTTTAAAACGACGTTGTAAAAGGGATGCTGATGCTTTACCTTGTTCAATAACAAAATCAACAATTTCATTATATAATGGATCATCATATTCTTCAGGAGCATCATGATTAGCGTCAATTCCTGTTTCGCCACCTACTCCTGTAGTTGTTTTTTCACCATCTAAGTTTTCAAATCTTGCATCATATTGAGCTTTTTGTTGATTACATACGAAATCAATAATACGATGAATTTCATCTTCACAAATCCAAGCTCCTTGAATACGAGTTGGTGAATTTTCTCCTTGTGGTAAATATAACATATCACCACGACCAAGTAGTTTTTCAGCACCCATCATATCTAAGATGGTACGAGAGTCAATTTGACTTGCTACCGCGAAGGCAATACGTGATGGAATATTAGCTTTAACAACACCCGTAATTACATCGGTACTAGGTCTTTGAGTTGCAATAATTAAGTGAATACCAGCAGCACGAGCCATTTGGGTAATACGCATAATTGATGCTTCTACTTCTTTTCCAGCAACCATCATCAAATCAGCAAGTTCATCGACAATAACAACGATATAAGGCATCTTTTTAATTTGATCATCTTCACTACGTTTTTTATTATCTTTTTCAACTTTTTCATTATATGTATCAATATTTTTAACACCACTTTGTTCAAAGACATCATAACGGTGTTCCATTTCTTGAACAACAAGTTGAAGAGCAACAGATGCTTTCTTTGGATCTGTTACAACTGGACGAAGTAAATGTGGTACTCCATTATACATAGATAATTCTACTTTCTTTGGATCTACTAATATTAATTTAACTTCATCTGGTTTCGTACGCATCAAAATACTTGCTAAAATACAGTTAATACATACAGATTTACCTGAACCAGTAGAACCTGCTACTAAAAGGTGTGGTGTTTTATTAATTTCACAGAATTTAGTTTCACCCTTAATATCTTTACCTAAAGCAACAAGTAATTTCTTACTATTTGTTTTTTCGTCATTAGGAATACTTTCCATAATTTCTTTGATATAAACTGTTGTTGGTGTATCATTAGCCATTTCAATACCAACTGTATTCTTACCAGGAATAGGAGCTTCAATACGAACATCTTTTTTAGCAAGAGCTAAACTTATTTCTTTATTTAAACTTGTAAGTCTTGATAATTTAGTTCCAGGCTTTAGTGCCATTTCATATTGAGTACAAGCAGGACCTACGGTTACAGCTACTACTTTACCAATAATATCAAACTCTTGTAATACTTCTTCAAGTTTTTTAATATTAGCTTCGATTCCTGATTGATTATCAGCATTTTGCTTCTTTGGTTTATCTAATATATCAATTGTTGGTAATTGATAATTATGATTAGTATGATCAATAAATTTATCCGTATCCGTAATTTGTGGAGTTTCTACTTCATCTTTTTTAACCTCTTTAGGTCTTTCAATAACACGTTTATTATCATCAGATTTGCTCTTAGAATTATCGTTAATTAAGACTTCACCTTCCGGTAATAACTTATCTTGTTCTTTTATTATTTCTTCTTTTTCGATACGCTTCTTATCTTCTTTAGTTGGTTTTGGAACTAATTCTTTACTTTGAGTATAGAAGTTCATAATTAAATCTTTAACAGAAATACCTGTAAATAGAATTCCTCCTACAACAATAAATACCCAGTATATAATTTTTGTTCCTTCAAAATCAAATAATGACATAAATAAAAGCATCAACAAACCACCTAAGAAACCGCCACCAAGACCTTTGAAAGCAACTTCTTTAGATGTACCCTCAACTAATTTAAAAACATCTATAGCTCTATCACATGCTGTTTTAAAAAATTCTTTAGCATTATTAACTTGAGATGCATTATCTTTATGTAATAACATTACAAGTCCCATTAATAGTAATGTTATTCCTAATGATTTAGGAGACCAAAAATCAGGAAACTTTTGTGAGAATATTACATAAATACCTATTAAAGCAATTAAACCTAGTGGTACTAAATATAAATCACCAAAAAAGAATGCTGATAAACTACAACATATTTTACCTACTGGTCCATAACAAAAAATACCGGAAATTCCTATTAATATAAAGAATATTCCATATATAACACTAATATAAGATTTCTTAACTTTGGATTTTTTTCTTTTGCTCATTACTACCATCCCATCATATATAATTATATATAAATTAAATCTTTTTTGCAATAAAACTAGTAATTATTAACAAGAAAAAAGTAATCATTAAATAATGACTACTTTTATATTTATTCATACTTTTTTTTATTATTTGTTTAATAATAACTATCCTCTTTTTTCTTCTGGTACAGTGTATTTTTTATTGAAACCACACAAATTTATTATCTTCTTACTAGATGAATCTAAAAAAGTATATTTTTTAACTTCATTTGATGATAATGATAAAGTTGATGTCATTTTTAAAGTTTTATTATTGGTAAAAATTGCATCTTTAACATCAATAGTTTTATCTTTAAAATCTGCAACAATAGCAAGTCTATTTGTATTTTTAGAATACTTATCTTGCATATTCACATTTGAAGCATTATTAACAAAATAAAATTTAATATCATTTGAATCTTTTTTATTTTTTACAGTCTCTGGATAATACTGATTACCAGAATCATTTACATCATCAAGATGGCAAACAACATTATTATTTTTCTTTTGTTCATGAACACATGTATATTGCTCTAGTACCCATTGATTTTGCATTCTATTATTGCCATTTTGAGTAGTTAAAAGCGATGACACACAGGTTCCATTGATCATTATAATATTTGATAATGACTTTCGAGCATAAGTAGTTGTTGGTAATATTTCACCATGATGTCCCACATTTAAAATGTCAATTTTTTTCTTACCATCTTCAGTTATCATATTAACAGCATCTTTATTTACTGAATCCAATATGGAATCACCAAAAGTAATAACTCGATAATAATCATTTTCTAAATGCTTTGGAATTTTTATCATTGTAATTAAAGACATAATATTATCGTCTTGCCAACTTGCCTCTTGATAAACCCAATCTAAATTAGTAAGTGTTAATTCCATTTCACCTAACTTCAAATCATAAATGAGAATATTTTTATCTTTACCATCTTCTTTAATTATTTTGGTCTTTGCATTACTTTGGGGATTAATGTATTTAATATTATTTTTTTCTAATAATCCTATTGGATTTCCTTTGGCATTTGTTGATTTTCCATCATCTTCCAACAACTTATTAATTTCATTTTCAATCCAACTATATTTTATGCCATCTTTCGAATCAACAAGAAAACAATGTCTTTTTTGTGAAACATTTTCATCTTTAGCTTTGACACCATCTTTCGTTGATGGAATATAAAGTAAACTTCTTTCTCGACAGTCAGATTTAAAGATAACATTTTTGATTGTAAAACTATGTTTTTTCTCTTTAAGATATGTTGAAAGACCTCCATAATGATCATTATGAAAATGGGTTATTATAACAAATTCTAATTCTTTAACACCTAACTGTTCTAGATAAGGTTTAACATATTTTTGATAATTATATGAAGTATTCATATCAATCATAGCATATTTGCCATTTGATTCTAAAAGAATTGATTGATTAACATTATAATGTGTATTATCTTTGGCATTTTGTTCACCTTTTTGATTGTACGATGTATCTCCTGAGATAAAATGAATACGATTTCTACTCCACTTTGCATATAAAGTCAATTTGTTTTCTTTTATTTTTTCTTTAACATCATTATATTTCCATTCCCCGTTCCAATTAAATCCATCGCTGGTTCCATCTTTTTTCGTCGTCCAACCGGAAAACACATAATCCGTTTTCGTATAGCCATTTTTATTCGTACTGATATTGCATTTAAAAGTTCCATTGCAATCATGACTTTTAACTTTTCCAGACGTTGCTCCATTACTTTCATAAACAACGTTATATATAGGACTCCACATTGCATATAAGTTCAAAGTATTATTATTAATTCCATATTGCCCATTAACATATGACCAAGTACCTTGCCAATAAGTTACTTTTTCTTTAGTTTTAGTTGTCCAACCATATTTATCGTCTTTACCATTTTCATTTGTTGTCCATCCAACAAAGACATAACCATTTTTAACAAAAGAATTTTCTTTAATAGTACATAATTTACCGTTTTCACACATATGCATTGAAACGTTATTTTCATTCGAATTATTACCATGATATACAATCAAATATTTAGAAGGATTGATTGCTTCCCACATCGCATATAAATGTAAAACATTATTTTTTACACCATATTTATTATTATAGTCGCTTATCCATTTTCCGTTCCAATCCGTCCAATTATAACCATCATCTGTACCATTTTTATTTGTTGTCCATCCTTTAAAAACGTATCCAATCTTTATATAATTAGGGCTTTTTATTGCACATTTTTTATCTAAAGTACATATTTGTCTTTGATTCCAGCCTCCATCGGCTCCATTTCCGTGGTAAATAATTATATTTTTATTCTTTTCTTGTTTTTCCCACATTGCATATAAAGTTAAATTATTATTTTTAATTCCATATTGTCCATTAAAAAATTTCCAACTTCCACTCCAATCCGTCCATCCATAATTATCATCCTTACCATTTTTATTTGTAGTCCATCCAGTAAAAACATAACCACTTTTAGAAAAGTCATTTGATTTTATTGAGCATACTCCCCCATAATAACATTTATGGTTTGATACATGTCCTGTTGTACCATCTCCACCTTTATATACTACTTCAATCGCATTATCATCAATTATTTTACGAATATAAGTTAAATCATTTGAATTAACCTTTCCATCACCATTAACGTCTGCTTTCATATTTTGAAAACCATTTCTTACATAGTATTCAACAAAACCATAGTCACTCGAATCAACTATTCCGTCACCGTTAATATCACCTTTAATTTGTGCTTTACCACTTAAGTTTGTAATACCACCTACTTTATTTGTTTTATATGAATCAAGTCCAAATAAAAGAAAAAATATTACTCCTACTATTAATAACAATCCCATTATTATTAAAGCTTTTGCCTTATTTATTTTTTCCATATGCACCTCTATTTTAATTATATATTACAAATAAAAAAAAGCAAACTAAATGATTATTAGTTTGCTTTTTTTAACACTATTTTTCCATGAAAATCATCATATCAGATACCGGTTGCTCTCTTCCGTTATTATTTAAATAGAATACTCTATTGAATACACTCTTATTATAATAAACCATTTTAGTTGAATGACCACCATCAAGATTATATGCTGATTTGCAATTAAATATTTGATACATTCTATATTGACTTTGGTTGATTCCACCCATACCAGTATAAATTGCAAATGTATTATTATCTATTTGACATAATATTGTATGATATTCGCTTGCTTTTTCGTCTGTAGGATTAAATGTTGTCTTTTTCCAACCAGCAGCAAATGTATTTCTAATTCCATCAGCATCTACAACTTTTTTATATTCATTGAATTGATTAGAACCATATTTTTCATATTTTCCCCACGAATAACTACCAATGGAACCATCTGATCTAATACCAATCATTCCGTATTCACGAGAACCAGGAGATCCTGATGGTATTAACTCTCCACGAACAGTTGCAACATCTTTGCCATCTCTTCTTATAATATGTAGGCAAGGTTGCGTACCATTATTTCCTCTACACGCGAAGAAACTTGCATTAATTCCTATATATGCTTTATTAGCCATTGAAGAATTATTACTAATCAAAGATTTAAATCCATAACTATCTTTAACTGAACCAAGTTCACCAACCGCATGAATTTGCTTATTAGGATCCTTTAACCATATTAAGGCATATCTATCACCTTTTACTTCTCCATTAAAATTTCTAAAACCACATTGAATAATCTGATACTTTAATGTTGATCCTTCATACTTTTGATCACTACTTAGTTTGCATTCACTACTATGATATTTTTTAGCATTCGCGAGATAACTTGCAATTTTTTGATAATTTGAAACATTTTTGACTGTAATTTTACAAATTGCCTTTTTACCATTATTACTTGTTGCAGTTATTGTAACTGAACCTGATTTTATTCCTTTTACTTTACCATTTTTATCAACAGTAGCTAATTTAGTATTACTACTTGTCCAAGTAATTTTTTGATTTGTTGCATTAGTTGGTGCAACAGTAGCATTTAAAGTAATTGTTTTCCCAACTTCAACGTTTGCACTTGTTTTATTTAATTTAACTTTAGTAACTGCAATAGCCTGCCATCTTGCATAAATTATAGTTGCTTTGTTAAACTTTGTTGATTTAGTTACTTTGGATCCTCCACTCTTCTTTGTATACCAACCAACAAATTTATAATTTTTTCTTGTTGGTGTTGGTAATGTTCCTATCTTAGATCCTTTCTTAATAGAAACATTTTTCTTTGATACAGAGCCACCATTTGCATTAAAAGTAACTTTTATTTTATTAGAGGCAAGAGTACCAATTTCCTCAATATCATTATCATTTTGATTAGTTTTAAAAACATCTAATTTGAACAATAAGAATACTATAGAAATCACAACTAATATAGATCCAACTACAATTAACGTAATTGTTTTTGGTTTTTTATTCATACTACACCTCTATTTTTATTATATATTAGCAAATAAAAAAAACAAACTAATTCATCATAGTTTGTTTTTTACTTAACACTATTTTTTTATTAAAATTTTATTATTTCTAATAGTATCGATATCACTAGAATAATCATAAGAGTCTCCATAATTAGTAACCCAGTTTTTATGATCTTCAACAATTTGTTCATCCGAAAAAGTTAATTGAAGATTATCAACTCTTTCTTCACTTTTACTATTCTCTATTTCTACTATCTTATTTTCAATATCATTTTTAATCTTTTTTAAATAAGATAATCGATCATCACTTCTTCTTAATCTACCCTTACTTATCATAAACGCAATAACATTAAGCCCTGTAAGATAAAAAGCTAATAAATTAACAAGAGGTAGTTGTAAAAGATTTGATATAAATAAAATAATAATACATATTAATGAATACTTAGCACCTTTTTTACAATAATCATTATAATAATCACTTTCTTTACTACTCTTCATAATATCATTATCAATAAATACTTGATCATTATAAAGTTTAGCTAGTTTTAAATTATCAGAATTATTAGGAAGAGTACAAACTAAATCTTCATTTTCATAAAGAAAGATATTATCATCTTTTACGATATACTTTGTTATCATCATTTTCTCCATACAATACTTGAAGTATTGGATAATCTTCTTTCTCTTGTGATGCACTTTCTTCTTTAACTTCTTGTACTTGTTCTTCTTGTTCTTTTTCTTCAATAGTTTGTAAAGAAAAATAACTATCTTCTAACTTTTGAATTAAATTATTATAGTCTTTACTTTTCTTATCTTCATTTAAATAACATATAACCATTGATAGAAAGCCAACAATAGCAACTGGCCAAAGTCCAAATGATAAAATAATAATTGATACAATCGCTAAAATATTTTTTAATTTATGATATAGTTTTTTATCATTTTTAACTTTATCTAATCTTCTTTCTAAATTCTCAATAATTTTATTATAATTATTTTTTACTTTTTCTTTGTCTTCCATAACTCCCCACAAGTTAATATAATAACATAAAGAAGTTTTTATTACAATATAATTAAAAAGAAGCTTATTCAGCTTCTTTCTTAATTACTTCTTCTTTCTTATAGTATCCACATTTTGGACATACACGATGTGGTTTAATCATTTCACCACAATTTGGACAAGCAGTTACGGTCTTTTTTGTTAAAGCCATATGAGCTCTTCTTGTTCTTTGTCTTGTTTTTGATACCTTTCTAAATGGTACTGCCATGATTTCACTCCTTTCCTACTAAAGATGAAAATCTTTAAATGGATTATTCTTCTCTTTTTTATATTCCTCTTCACTAATTACTTGATAATCTTTATTATGAATACTTAATTCTTCATTTGATAAAGTAAAACGCATAGGAATTTCCAATACAATATATTGCCATAAAAATGCAATTAAATCAAGTGTTATTAAGGAATTTTCTAATTTTTCTTCAATTTCGGTATTAAATTCATATGGAACTTCTTCTCCTGTTATGGCATCAATTAATGTCATAACACCAGATAAATTAATATTAACATCATAGTTATATTCCATATCTGATTTAATAGTTCCTTTGGCATAAACATTATCTAAATGAATGATACCACTATCTTTAATATCTTCATCTTTATATTCAACCTTTGTATCAATATCAATTACATCTGTATAATTTAATTTACGCAAATCTATTTCCATAAAATCACCACTAGATAATTATACATTATTTTTATTTCTTTTCAAGATTAATTTAATTCATCCATTAATAAAGGGATAATTTGTTTCTTACGAGATACTACTCCTCTTAAACAGAATCCTTGATCGATATGATTGATTTCAAAGACTGTTTCTAATACATTTTTAGCAGCTTCATTATATAAAACATAAGTATTATTATTGATAATATCAGTTACACAAAACATAAAAATATCATAATCATTATCTTTAGCAAGTTTATCAATTGTTTTAATATAACGAACTCTATTTTTCATAACATCATTTAAATCAATAACAGTCATTTGACCAATACCAATCTTATATTTATTAATATTGAATGCTTTAAAGTCATTATATATAATTTCTTCAATTGTTTTACCTTCAATACTAGCTGCTTGTAAGAACATTTTTTTACTAAATTCTTTAGGATCAACCTTACAAATTATCGATAATTCATTAACAGCTTCTTTATCCAACTCCGTTGTTGTAGGCGAATGGAATAGTAGCGTATCCGAAATAATACCTGCCATCATAAGACCTGCAATATCATGAGGTGGATTAATCTTTAATTCTTTATACATTTCATAAAGAATGGTATTAGTACTACCTACTGCCATATTTCTTATATTAATTGGTTCACTAGAATTAATTCCGCCAACTTTATGATGATCAACAATTTCTAATATTTTAGCTTCTTCTAAGCCATCAACACTTTGATCAATCTCATTATGATCAACTAAAATAACTTGTTTTTTCTTACGATCATTAATATCTTGACTGGACAATAATCCTAATACTTTTCCTTTACGATCAACAATTGGATAATTATGATGTTTATATTTATTAAAATGAACTAAAAAATCATTTAAATAAGTATTTTCATCAATTGATTCTCTTTTAGTATTAACAACACCTTTTAAATAATTACTTAATACTAATTTTCTTGATACGAAGATTGTGTCTTGCATTGTTAAAATAATACTAACTTTATTACGTTTAGCATGAGTAATAACGGACTTATCTAGATTACGTCTTCCAACCATAATAATCAATTGTACTTTGTTTTTAATACCTTCTTGGACTTTTGATATATCATTACCAACAAGCAAAATATCTTTATTTGATAAAATACTATCACCATCATATCCTTTGACATTAAAGTATTTAATAGTTCCTTTAACTTCATCTAGGAATTTTGTTACTTCAACACCACGAACTAAATCAAGAATATTTTGATATGATGAATATAATTCACTATAATGGGGATCAATAACAATTTTTATTAATTCTTTTAGGGTAATAATACCACGATATTTATGTTGTTTACTACAAACTGGTACTGCTGATACACCATTATCTTCCATGTAACGATATAATTCATCTAAAGTATTATCTTCACATAGAAAACAATCTTTTTGATAATTTAAATCTTTTACCTGAAGTTTAACATCATTTAAATACTTTGGTTTTGGAACTTTAAAATAATCAAGAACAAACTTTGTTTCATTATTTATTTCCCCTAAAATCATTGGAACCGTATTTTTGTGATCTAAATTACGAAGATAAGATAGGCTAATTGCAGATGTAACCGAATCAGTATCAGGATTTTTATGTCCAAAGATATATATTTTATCCATTCTTATCCTCCTTTAGTAAGCTTAAACTTACTTTTTCATTCTTTTTATCAATATCATGTACATAACATGTAACAATATCACCAACTTGGAATAAATCACTTGGATCTTTTACATAATTTTTAGATAACTTACTAATATGTGCAAGTCCATCATTATGTAATCCAATATCAATAAATAACCCAAATGGGACAACATTTCTTACGGTACCTGTTAATTCCATACCAATCGATAAATCATCAATAGTTAGTACATCACTTTTTAGGACAACTGGTGGTGCATCATCACGAGGATCTCGATTAGGTTTTCTAAAATCTTCAATAATATCATCAAAAGTATATTTATCAAGACCTACTTCTTCTCTTATTTCATCTAAATTAACATTATTAAGTTTTTCTATCATAACATCTTTACCAATATCATCATGAGATAAAGATAATTTTTTTAAGATTTTCTCAGCATCAGAATAATTATCAGGATGAATACTTGTTTTATCAAGAGGGTTATCACCATTAATAATTCTTAAGAAACCAACAGATTGTTCATAAACTTTATCGGTAACACCACTTATTTTCTTTAATTCATTACGATTTGTTATACCATGTTTTTCAAGTCGATAATTAATAATACCTTCAATACTACGTTTATTAAGACCTGATACATATTTAAGTAGTGATGGGGACGCTGTATTAACATTAACACCTACTTTATTAACGGCTTTCGTAACCGTAAAATCTAAAGTATCTGATAGTTCTTTTTCTTTAACGTCGTGTTGATATAATCCAACACCAATACTCTTTGGATCAATTTTAACAAGCTCTGATAAACTATCTTGAAGTCGTCTTCCAATACTAATTGCACTTCTTTTTTCAACTGTTAAGTCGGGAAATTCCTCTATGCCTAATGGAGATGCTGAATAAACAGAAGCTCCTGCTTCATTAACCATAACATAACTTACTGGAAAACTTACTTCTTTCAAAGTATCTGCGATAAAAGCTTCACTTTCACGAGATGCAGTTCCATTACCAATAGCTACAACATCAACATGATATTTATTAATTAAATCAAGAACAATTCTTTTACTTTCAAGAATTTTGTTCATTGGTGGTGTTGGGTATATAACAGCAATTTCTTGTGGATTACCATTTTTATCAAGAACTGCTAACTTGCAACCTGTTCGATATGCAGGGTCAAGTGCAAGAATAACTTTTTCTTTAAGAGGCGGTGTCATAAGTAACGCTTCTAAATTGCTTGCAAAACTTTTAATAGCATCTTCACTAGCGCGATCTGTCATCTCACTTCTTATTTCTCTTTCAACTGATGGAAGAATTAATCGATCCATACTGTCTTTAATAGCATCAATAAATAAACTTTCATAAGATACATGTTTTTTAATTATTTTATTTTCTAAATATTCAAGAATCTTTTCTTCTGGATAATCAAAAGTAACTGTTAAAATCTTTTCTGTTTCACCACGATTAATTGCTAATACACGATAACTTTTAATACCTTTAACTTTTGATGCAAAATCATAATAATTTTTATATAAATCTTTATCATCAACAGCACTCTTTTTCTTTTTAGAAATAATATTTGCATTATTAAAGATAAATGCTCTTATCCATTTACGAAAGGTTGCATTATCACTTATATATTCAGCAATAATATACATTACACCAGTTCTTACTTCTTCTATCGTTTTAACCATATCATTAATATATGCTTTAGATTCTTCAATAAAATCGAATTCTTCTAAACTCATACATCTTTTAGCAAGTGGCTCAAGACCAGCTTTAATAGCTTCCGTGGCTTTCGTCTTTTTCTTTTCTTTAAATGGACGATATAAGTCTTCTACTTCTACTAACTTATTAGCTTTTAAGATTTCTTCTTTAAGTTCAGGAGTAAGTAGTCCTTTTTCATCAATAAGTCTTATAACATCTTCTTTTCTTTTTAATAAGTTTTCTTGATAAAGATATGTTTCTTCAATCTTTCTAATCAATTCTTCATCAAGAGCTCCTGTGGCTTCTTTTCGATATCTTGCAATAAAAGGAACAGTATTTCCTTCACTAAGTAATTTTAATACTATTTCTACTTGCCAAGCATTAATATTTAAGTTATTTGCAATTTCATCTATTATATTCTTATTCATATTATTCACCAATTATAATTTTACCAAATTTATGAGACAAAAAAAAGTGTAAAAATACACTTTTTATCGTTATTTACCTAGTTCGTGGTTTATCATCCATATAAGAATATGGAACTATAAGATTACCATAACAATCTTCTGATATTCGATTGCCACGATATTCAGCTCTAAAATATGCACTAGCATCAGAATTACTTCTTATCGTAACAAATTTTTCTTCAACAGTACTATCACTAAGAGATTTATCTCGTCTACTAAATAGACTTTTTTTCTTCTTTTCTCTCTTAACTGGAATGATATAGTCCTCTTGATCATGGTATTCAGATTTAAAATACAATCTAGTATTTAGTGCATAACTATCATATTCTAAATAATCTTCTAAATCGCGAAAACCAGATAAATAAATTCTATAGTTTCTCATAAAGTCCTTTCCAAAGACATTATAGAATAAACAAAAGATAAAGACAAGAGTCTTTACCTTTTATAAACATATAAAATTGTTATTAGTAATATATTTATAATAAAAGAACGAAAAGAATTATTTCTTTTCGTTTACTTTTATACACATTTATAATTATATGTAACTCTCTTTGTCTTCTCCGTTCCTGATTCATTTGTGCAATAACATTGGTTAACATACGGACCACCACATCTTGATGAGCAAATTGGAGTCTTAGCGTTATCACAAGCTTTTTTAGCATCACCTTTTTTATCATTAGTATATGTGCCACCATTAAATACTCCCCCTGTTTGACATTGAATTTTCAACACTGAAGAATATGGTGAACCCGTATAATTAGAACATATCTTTTTTACAGTAGTAGTATAGCTATCTCTGCAGTTAGATACATTCCAATCCGTACTAACTTCAACCCACTTCCAAGTACAAGGTTCTTTAACATAACATGTTTTCGTTTTAGATCCATATGTACCATCACTCCATGCATAGTTTGATTGTGGTGTAATAGTAACCGTTTTATTTCCAGCTGATGTTGTTGTATTATTTGTATAATTTACATGAGAGCCACCCGTAACTATTTTATCACTACCATTTGCTGTAGCATTAGAATTACATGAACCTTCGGTTGCGGTTTTCGATCTTTTAACTTCCAATGTTCCATTTTCATATTGTATACTATAGTATTTCGTTACATCTTTACCACCATGTTTTATTACAGTATTACTTGGTACATTATCTGAACTTCCAACTTCCGTTTGACTTCCTGTTATGGTAACAGAAGAAATTGTATCACCTAAAGCAGAAGTTACACCATTCTTTTCTTTATATCCATCATTTGTAAGGGCTTTACCATCATACCTCTTACTATCAGAATCAGCAACAATAGTCGTTGGAGCTTTGATTATCGCACAATCAATTAAAGGTTTAGATATATAATAATTACTAAGTTTAAAAGAACTAAATGGAAGATCTAGATCACCAAAAGAAACTTCTGCTTCATATACCATATCATTGCCACTTTTTATATTCTTACCAGTTGCACGAATACTTCTCCATTCACTAGGAAATGGTTCAACGCCTTTACCAACATTATGTCCACCCTCATTATTTAAACCACCATATGTTAATTCACATTCACCAGGGAATTCAACAGGATATCTTCCTATCTTACAAGTATATGATTTATCAGCTGCTGTCCCATCAGCCCATACGAAATTAGAACTTAATAAGTGATATTTTACATTATAAGACCCAGCATCTTTTTTAACATATGGGGTAATTGTATAAATATCATAAGAATTCCATTGAAGTCGATAAGCAACTTGCGAATCACCAATGTGAGCTTCATGACCAGTTAAATTAACTAATTGTTGAGTACTAGCATTATAAACTAAGTTTTGTTTACAAGGGTTAACAGTTGGATTAAATTCAACTCTATAAGGCTTTATTGTACAATTAATCAGCTTATATGTTCGCGTATTATCCGACCAAGTGTAATTATCATCTGGCATAGCAACTATAGTATAAGTACCGGCTTCTTTTTTTACATTATTAGAGACACTATACCCAGTTTTGGCACTAACTAATATTTGGTCCTCTCCATTATATGTTATATCACCACCATTATTACAAACAGGATTATCAGATTCTAGTATTTTCATTCTTTTTTCTCTTCCATATAAGCTATGAACACTTGAATTAGTTACAGATGAATTCGAATCATACACTATTCCTGTGAAATTGGTATTGTCATACCAGTCAACTATATAAGTTTTTGTCCCTACTTTTATTTCATTGGATAAGTTATCATACTTTCCACCCTTATAAACCGATATAATTCCTATATCATGCTTCTTTTCAGTATTATCAAAATATACCATATCAACATTATATTTAATGGCAAATTCAATTGACTTTGTTGTTGAATTTCTTGCATAATCGGTTACCGTTACGGTTAATCGATATTTTCCACTAGGTAGATTTTCTAGTATTTGTAAGTTACTTGCAGTTAAATCTTTATTAACAATATCAACACTTGGATTTGTATCTACTAATTCTTTTAATGAGAATACTGCACTTTTGTATCCATTATCATCATGAATATTTATTACTTCATTATTATATGGAAATTCAAATCCATCACCTAAGTCTTTTTCTTGTTCTTGATCTTTGATATCAAACGTTGGCGGTGTATTATCAATTTTGATATTAAAGTATTTCCTATTTCCTACTTTTTCCGTTCCATTATACGCAATTACATAATAACTTCCTGTTACACTCATATCCTCTTTTGTACAACTATTTGCACTTATACTTGTACATGCTCCTATAAGATTATTATTATTTCCATTATATATTTCAAATTTATTGGTTGATACATCTTCTCCCATTAATTTGAACGTTACATCGATACTACTTGTATTTACCCATGGTGTTCCTACATATGATAATGTTGGATTATAAAATCCTCCTGTATCAGTCTTTGCTGTTATCATTATTTGTCCTGTTTTCTTTCCTGAACAATATGGTCCTGTACTTTTATGAGTTCCACATTTTAAGCAAACTTCATATGCATTTCCATTTTCCGTATTATAAATATAAACACCACTACTCTTATCACAATCTTCTTTTTTATCATATGTTTTTAACGCATCAAGGTACTCGTGAGCTTCTAAGGTTTCAAGTGATACAAAGTTATAGTCATCAATAGGTCGATCTTCTCTATTATCATTAAAGTAATCGTTACCCGCGATTTTTAAGGTATCTTCCATTGATACATAATAATTTTGTTCTGCATTAGCTTTAATATTATTAACAGTAAAAACACCTATTCCTATTAATAGGCCAAGAATTACTAAAACGGCTAACATTTCTACTAGTGTGAAACCTTTATTTTTCATACTATCACCTAGAATAAATTATAGTATAAAAAAAGAAGTTATTCAATAACTTCAATCTTCATAAAGTTTGTGTTTTTATTATTAATTGGATATTCACCAGTAATAACAATTATATCTTTTGGTAATAAATCAAATTCATCAATTGCTTTCTTAGTACAATTATTAAAAACTTGATTTGTGTTATTACATTCTTCTATTAACTTAGGAATAACACCATAAGTTATTGTAAGGGATCTTATTGTTTCAACACTAGTACTTAAAGCTAAAATAGGACATATTGGTCTAAAGAAGCTTATTTTTCTTGCTGAATAACCACTACTTGTATTAGTAGCAATAGCTTTAGCATGAAGTCTTATTGATGAATCAACAACAGAATAAGCAATACTTGATGTTATATCTTGCTTTGTATCACGCATTGTCATTGATAAATTCTCTAAATAATCAAAATCTTCTTCGGCACTTTCCAAAACTTTATTCATAATATTAATTGTTTCAACAGGATGACCAACTGTTGCTGCTCCTGATAATAGAATAGCATCACAATTATCAATAACAGCATTATACATATCCATTACTAAACTTCTCTCTGGTCTTGTTGATTCTGTTATATCAAGTGATATATCAGAAGCAATAATACCAATCTTTTCATATTGCCTTGCCATTTTTAATATTTCTTTTTGATATAAAGGTAATTTTTCAATAGATGCTTCAAGTGATAAATCAGATCGATCGATCATAACACCATCACTAACTTTAACAATCTCTTCTAAATTATCAAGTCCATCCTGAGTTTCAATTTTACTTATTAATTGAATATGATTATCATTATTCTCTATCAATAAGTCAGATACTGATAAAACATCTTGTTCTTCCGTAACTCCTGATAAAACAACAAAATCAACTTTTTTATTAATACAATATATAATACTATCATAATCTTCTTTATCAAGAAATGGTAATTTATAATTTCTATTTTTAAGATGGATTTCTTCTCTACTATGAATAACTCCTTCTTTAATAACTTCACAAAGAAGATAATCATTTTTAATCTCTCTAACAACTAATTCTACTTCATCATCAGAAAGCATCAAAACATCACCAACTTCATGTAATGTCGTAATATTATCAGTATTTGTACATAATTGATTATCATTACATAACACAGGATAAGAATATATTTTTATTTTTTTATCAAGTTTTAAAGTTACTTCATCTTCATGTAAATCAGAAAGTCTTACAGCAGGTCCATTAATATCTAGCATAACTCCTATTGGTCTATTTAATTCTTTTTCTAACTTTCTTACTAAACCAATTAAATTATCACAAAACTCTCTATTAGCGTATGATAAATTAATTCTTATTACATCAGTTCCTGCTAAAATAATATCCTTTAATGTTTCATAATTACATGTATCTTGTACTATCGTTGTTATTATTTTTGTTTTTCTCATATATTCTCCTTAATATTATTATATTACAAAAAGCCTAAATCCTAATTATTGATTTTTAATTTTATACAAGTATTTACAATTATTTGATAATCATTCTTTCTTTCAACTTTACCATTAATTTTAACAATATCATTTTTATTTATATTTTCAATTTCTTGATAAGCTTTAGGAAAAACAACAAATTCTAAAGAACACTCTTCATCACTTCCTGTAATAAAAGCCATATCATCACCATTTTTAGTTTTAATTCTTGTAATCTTATCAATCATAATAATAGAGTCAACTGTTTTATTAAAATATTTTTTTATATCTATTAAATCAATAATATTATTATCTTGATCTTTATAAAATCTTACAGGATGATTAGTTAAATAAAAACCATATACTTCTTTTTCTTTATTAATTAATTCTAATTTATCAAATTCTTCTTTTATTTCTATTTCTGGTTTTAATACAAAATCTTCTCCTAAAGAATTACATAACTTACTATAATTTAATAAATTATCAAGATTTTCATATAATGTTCGATGATTATAATTAAAACTATCTAATAGGCCACTATCAATAATTGATATATATATCTTTCTATCAAAATCAGTTTTCATGAAGAAATCATAGATATCATTAAAACCATCTTTTTTTGCATTTAATAACTTTTTAACAATTAAATTACTTATTCCTTTAATAATGGAGATAGGCATAATAATTATATTATTTTTGATATACCATATATCACTACTTAAATTAATATCAGGTTTTAATAATTTTATATTTTTCTTTTTCATTTCAAAAATATAATCAATTATTTTTTTATCATTAGCTGAATTATTTAGTATTGAAATATAAAATTCTTTTGGATAATTAGCTTTTAAATAAGCCATTTTGTAAGAAACAATAGAATATGCTACACTATGACTTTTATTAAAACCATAAGAAGCAAACTTAACAATATCGTCAAAAACTTTATTAGCAACTTCCATACTATAATTATTACTAATAGAACCATTTATAAATTCATCACGCATACTATTAATTAAATCAATTTTCTTTTTACTAATAGCTCGCCTTAGAATATCTGCTTTACCTAAAGAGAATTTAGCCATAATAGAGGCTATTAACATAATTTGTTCTTGATATACAATTATCCCTTTTGTTTCAGATAGAATTGGTTCTAAATCATTTGAAATATATTCAAACTTTTTACCATTTCTTCTTTCTAAAAATTCCGGAATCATATCACTAGGACCAGGTCTATAGAAAGCATTAGCATTATAAATATCACTAAAGGTAACAGGTTTTAACTTTCTTAAAAAGTTTTGCATTCCAGGACTTTCAAATTGGAAGATACCTCGTGTATCACCATTTTGAAATAAACGATAAGTATTTTTATCATCCATTGGAATATCATTAAATTTAAGATCGTTAATTAAATTCAAGCAATCATCAATAATTGTTAAATTACGAATACCTAAAAAGTCCATTTTAAGTAATCCAAGAGACTCTAAATATTTAGCTTCATAACAACTTACATATGATTCTCCATTATATAGAAGCGGAATAATATTTGATAAACTAGAGTTTGCCATAACAACACCAGCAGCATGAATAGAAGAATGTCTTGGAATATCAATGATTCTTTTGGCAACTTCATATAGTTTTTTTAGTTTTAAATCACTATTAATCATCATATAAATTTTATCGTTTTCATTATATAATTTAGACAAATTATCTTCATGATTACCAATTAACTTACATAATTCATCAACAGTATACAAAGGAACATTTAAAACTCTTCCCATATCACGTAAACTTGATTTAACACCAAATGTATCAAAAGTAATAATTGATGCTACTTGATTACTTCCATATTTGTTACGACAATAATCGATTACTAAATCACGTTTGTTATCTGGAAAATCAGTATCAATATCGGGCATGGTAACACGTTCACTATTTAAGAATCGTTCAAACAATAAATTATATTTTAATGGATCAACATCCGTAATACCTAAAGAGTAACTAACTAAACTACCACACGCTGAACCACGTCCTGGCCCTACTAAAATATTATTCTTTTTAGCATATAAAATGAAATCATAGACAACAAGAAAATAATTAGAATAACCCATTTTCTTAATTACATCTAATTCGTATAATAAACGTTCTTTATATTTAATTGTAACTTTATTATGAAATCTTCTATTTAATCCATTAACGCAGAGATTATATAAATATTCATCATCATCATCAAGACCTTTAGTATCATTATATTTACTAAAATCAGGTAGACTTAATCCATTATCTTCTAAGGATAAATTAAATAATGAAAAGAATTCTTCATAATCATTTTTATTCTCTTTATATAAAACATCAGAATCAAAATTAATATCATCACTTATTGTTTTATTATCTCTTAGTAACTCTAAATATTTTAATATTTCTAAATCTTTTTTGTTTAAACATTTTATTGGATAAATATTTAATTCATTAAAGCTAAATTTATCTTTAAATAATTTATTAATATCACTTTCTTCTTTATAGACTAATACTAAATCATTAGAGTACTCAGATAAATCATAATAATCAATTTCTTTTTCACTTTTTAATGTTACCAATTTCATTAAATTAACGTAACCATTATAATTTTTACAGAATAAGAGATAGTTATCAAAATCAACACCAACAATAGGATTAATATTATTACTATTACATTTGGTAATAAATTCCATTGTACCAAACATATTATCATCACAAATACATAATGATTTATAATTATTAGTTTTAGCCAAATCAATTAAATCATCAATTGTTATTAAACTAGATAAAAAACTATATACCGTTTTAACATATATTGGTGCCATAACTCCTCCTTAACTTCATTATACCAAGAAAAAACGAAAAGATATATTTCTTTTCGTTTATTTCTATTTATAATTATCCTTTTAACCACAAGTAACATGACATTGTAGTTTTCCTGCACAAAGAGCTTTAGCAATAGCCCATGTTGAATATGGTCCACCACTTTTACTTGCACCACTAGAATCTTTATAACCAATACTCCAATTTACATGAACATAGCCACTACAACTAGATGGTTTAGAACCAACAGTTGTACCAGGCTCGGCACAATACAAACTATTTAATTTATTAGTACAAGCTGTTGTTGCATCTGATTCACTAGACTTACCAGTTTCTTCGGCAGTATGACCATATTCACCAGTAGCTCCCTCACATGAATAACTAAATTGATAATAATACTTATTGCAAGTGGTTACATCAGGAGGTGTATCTGACTTAACAGTTAATGTACCATTCTTTTTTGTAATATTATAATAACCAGCTGCAGATGAAGGTGATACTGTTACCGTAGACAATGTCTTAGTACTTTCTCCTACACTTGTTCGGGAACCACTACATGTACATGAAATTGAATGACCAGATAATAAACTACCACTTGTTATCTTACATTCATTATTTGCTGTTAAAGCTGAGCCATTATATGTTTTACTTTGATCAGTAGCCGTTACAGTTAATGCTCTTTTATTTACTGTTAATTTTCCATTATTAGTGGTAATATCATAAAACTCACCAACATCCGTTGATCCTTTTTTTATTGCAACAGATTCCATTTTCTTAGTAGATTCACCTATTGCTGTTTGAGAACCACTACATGAACATGAAGCTTTATGACCAGATAATAATTTAGTAGTAGAAGTTACCGAACATTTATTATCTGCTGTTAAAGCCGTTCCATCATATTCTTTACTTTGATTATCACATTTTATTGTTACAGCTCGTTTGTTTACAGTTAATGTTCCATTTTCTTCTGTAACTTCATAGTTATCTTTTACACTTTTTCCAGAACTATTTTTTATTGATACTGATTCTATTACTTTTGTTTCCACACCTGGATTAGTTATTGAACCGCTACATTTACATGTCATTGTTTGACCAGAAGCTACCTTCAAAGTACTTGTTACAGAACATTTGTTTGTAGCTGTTAAAGCTTTTCCATTATATGTTTTACTTTGATTTGTACATTTTACGGTTATAGCACGAACTTTTACTTTTAATGTTCCGTTATTCTTTTCAATTTCAAAATTTTTCGTAACAGTAGTAGAACCTTTTTTTACAATTACTTTATCTAACGATTTTGTTGATTCACCAACGGAAGTTCTAGAACCTGAGTTTTCACAGGTTACAGTATGTTTAGCTGGGAGACCTTCAGCACTACAAGTTGCACTTGCTGTTAAAGCTTTACCATTATATGTTTTACTTTGATTTGTAGCTGTTACAACAATCTTACATGGCGTTACTTCTAAAGATCCTTTTTCATATGTTATATTATAATATTTAGTAACCGTTTTAGTTCCATTTTTTATGACAGCTTTACTTCCAACATTATTAGATTTTCCTACATTTGTTTGGGAACCTGTTATGGTTACAGATGTAATTGTATCACCATATTCAGCTGCTGTTCCATTTTTATCACTATATGTTTTTTTAGTTAGAGCTGTACCATCATAAACTTTTTCTGCTGAATCAACAACAATAACAAGAGGCGATTTTGTTATAGTACAATCAATTGGTGTTTTTGCAATATAATAATTGCTATGTTTAAAATTACTAATTGATGCTACTTCATCACCAAAAGTAACTGTTGATACATAAATCATATCATTACCACTACCACTTTTTATCTTTGTTGGAGTTGCTATTATTGTTGCAGGTTCACCATCAAATGCTAAATAAGGTACTGCATAATCATGATTTGCTTGATTTGTTAAACCACCATAAGGAACTGAACATTTAACTGGAAATTTGGCTGGATATTTTCCAATTGAACAAGTATACTCGTGATCATCACTAGTACCATCATTCCATACGAAATTAGAACTTAATAAATGATATTTTACATCATAAGATCCAGCATCTTTTCCAACATAAGGTGTAATTGTATAAATATCATAAGAATTCCATTGAAGTCGATAAGCAGCTTGCGAGTCACCAACATGCGCTTCATGACCAGTTAAATTAACTAATTGTTGAGTATCAGCATTATAAATTAAATCCTTCTTACAAGGGTTAACACTTGGATTAAATTCAACTTTATAAGGCTTTATCGTACATTGAATCATTTTATATGTTCTAGTATTATCAGCCCATGTGTAATCAGCATCTGGCATCGCAATTATGGTATAAGTATCCGCTTCTGTTTGAACATTGTTTGTTAAATGATATCCTGTTTTTTCTTGTACTAAAGTTTGTGGTTGTCCATTATATGTAAAATCATTATTATTTTCACAATGAGGTTCGTTAGCAACAGGTATTGTTCCCCTATTCTCTCTTCCATATAATGCATGTCTACTTGTTTTCTCTACAGGTGTACTAGAAGAATATTTATCTCCTCCATAATTAGTATTATCATACCAATCTGCAGTTTTAGAATCTCCATTTATGGTTACATGAGTTAACAACCCATCATAGAATCCATTTGTATATACTCTTATCGCTCCCATATCATGTCTTGTTTCTGTATTATCAAAATATACCATATCAACATTATATTTAATAGCAAACTCAATTGATTTAGTTGTTGAATTATTAGCATAATCAGTTACCGTTACAACTAATCGATACTTTCCACTTGATAAGTTTTCAAATATTTGTAAGTTACTTGCCGTTAAATCTTTATTAACAATGTTAACACTAGGGTTTGTATCCACAAGTTCTTTTAATGAGAACACAGCACTTTTGTATCCATTATCATCATGAATATTTATTACTTCATTATTATAAGGAAACTCGTATCCATCACCTAAATCTTTTTCATCTTCTTGATCTTTAATGTCAAAAGTTGGTGGTGTATTATCTATTTTTATATTGAAGTATTTCCTATTTCCTACTTTTTCAGAACCATTATACGCAATTACATAATAACTTCCTGTTACACTCATTTTACTTGTACAACTATTGGCACTGATACTTGTACATGTACTATCAAGAGCATTCGTATTACCATTATATATTTCAAATTTATTAGTTGATACATCATCACCCATTAATTTGAATGTTACATTAATATAACTTGCATTTGACCATGGTGTCCCTACATATGATAACGTTGGATTATAAAATGATCCTGTATTTGTACTTCCTGTTATCATAATTTGGCCAGTTTTTTTACCATTACAGTAAGGTCCTGTACTTTTATGAATTCCACATTTTAAACACACTTCGTATTCATTTCCATTTTCCGTATTATAAATATAGACACCACTACTCTTATCACAATCTTCTTTTTTATCATATGTTTTTAATACATCTAAGTATTCATGATCTTCAAGAGTTTCCAATGATACAAAATTATAATCATCAATTGGTCTATCTTCCCTATTATCATTAAAGTAATCGTTACCTGCGATTTTTAAGGTATCTTCCATTGATAAATAATAATTCTTTTCTGCATTATCTCTTATATTATTAACAGTAAATACTCCTATTCCTATTAATAATCCTAGAATTACTAGAACTGCCAACATTTCTACTAGTGTGAAACCTTTGCTCCTCATATTATCACCTATTATAAATTATAGTATAAAAAAAGAAGTTATTCAACAACTTCTCCTTAACTTCATTATACCAAGAAAAAACGAAAAGATATATTTCTTTTCGTTTATTTCGTATTTATAATTATCAACTACCTCTAAAGATTTCTTGACATTCTGTTTTTGATTTGTGATCAGATGCTTCGCCTTCTGAACAATTCTTGTCATCAGACCAAGATCCAGGTGTATTCCAAGTTTTACAGCCACAAGCATTATTTTCACATGTTGTATAAGTATCACAACCACATGCACTATTCTCGCATGTCTTATTAGTCTTACAGCCACACGCACTATCAGCACATGTGTTATAAGTATTACAACCACATGCACTATTCTCGCATGTGTTATAAGTCTTACAGCCACACGCACTATTCTCGCATGTCTTATAAGTTTTACAACCACAGTCGCTATCTTCACATGAATTATAAGTTTTACAACCACATGCACTTGTTGCACATGTTTTTGGAAAACATACACCAAATAATGTAAACAAACAGCCACAATCACTATGAGCACAGGACTTATAAGTCTTACAACCACATGAACTATCTTCACAAGTTTTATAAGTTTTACAACCACACCCACTTGTTGCACATGATTTATACGTTTTACAGCCACAGCCACTTGTTTCGCATGAATTATAAGTTTTACAGCCACAGCCACTAGTTGCACATGAATTATAAGCATCACAACCACATTCACTAGTTGCACATGACTTATATTTATCACAACCACATCCACTTGTTGCACATGATTCATATGTTTTACAAGTTATTGTTCTCTTTTGCTTTACTTTTGTAACGGTTATATAACAGAAAGTTCTATTATCTGAAGTATCCCTTACCAAGAAAGTATACTTTCCAGCTTCTGTAATTGTCTTAGTAGTTGATCTTGCATGCCAATAGTTATCCCATCCATATGTCCACAATTTATAATTGTCACTTACGGTTGCAGATAATACCCCAGCTTCTGATACTGATACAGAACATGTTGGAGGTGTGGTATCGACAACTTTAAGCTCACCTTTTTTATATGTAATATTATAATAACCTGTTGTATTTATACCTCCATAATTTATTACAGCAGCTGATGGTGTATTATCACTTGTTCCAGGATCTGTTTGTGAACCTGTATTTGTTACCGAAGTTAATGTATCACCATTTGATGCAATACTTCCAGATTCTTTAAACGTAGCATCTGTTAATGGTTCGCCATCATATTCTTTTTGTGAAGAACCTGCAGTTATTGTAACTGAATCATTAGTGAAGCCGATTGTTGTTGTTGGATTTGTAATATAGTAATTAGAGGCATATGTATCAGCGCCATGAGATCCAGGAGAAAAATTAACATTCGCACTATATACATGATCTGAACTAACGGTTGTTGGTACTAATCTTAGTGAAATATGATCACCCAATGCTGATATCATCGTTAAAACTAAAACTTGTTCACGAGCATTATAACCAGTATAAATTAAAGTTCTATCTGTCGTCCAAGTAACAGGTGCTTTTGCAATTTTACAAGTAAATTCTTTAGCAGCTGTTGTTCCATCTGACCATTCTACGGAATCTTTTGGTGGTCTAAGATATATTGTGGTTTTATAATTACCAGCATTCTTGCCAGTTAAATCACCACCATGATACCAGACGGCATTTCCGTCTTCTAATTTAGGAGAAGTAGGTGCACTAGAACTTAATAAAGATTGATCTTTTTTATTATATTCCAAGTCAGTTGCACATGGATTTGCAGGAATTTCTGCCTGATATTTTGCAATTGAACATGTATAAACTTTATCAGCTGTTGTTCCATCTGACCATTGGAAGTTTTTAGTATCTATTATACGATATGTTACAGGATAATCACCTGCCCTTTGACCATACCATCCTCTTACATAGTATAAAGGTAACTTTCCACTATAAGTTGGAGGTGAAGAAACCATAGGTGGATTAGTAGGGTTTACATTATTATCACCACTATAATCAACTAATTTTTGTATCATACCATTATATACCAGTCCTGATCGACAAGGATTTGGTGGAGCTGAAATAGAATATTTTGCTATATTACAAGTAAAAGATTTATCTGTGATTGATCCATCAGACCATATATAGTTATTTAAATCCCATAAAGAGAAAGCTACATCATAATCTCCTGCATTTTGTCCTGTTAACGGATCTATATTATAAGCTTTATAACCAAATGACGTTTTATTATTATCAATAAAAGTTTGTTTTACCAATGTTTGGTCATTTCCATTATAAATTAAATTAGGTTGACAAGCATCCACTGGTTTAATAATTTCATATCTCTTTATTGTACATTGAATCATCTTATATGTTCTTGTATTATCAGCCCAAGTGAAATTTTCATCTGGCATTGCAATTATTATATAAGTACCGGCATTCTTTTGAACATTATTTGTTACATGATATCCAGGTTGAGCAGTTACAAGTTCTTGATCAGATGCATTATATGTGAAATTATTACCATTATTACAATGTGGTTCTGTTGTAGGATCTATTACGTCTCTTTTTTCTCGTCCATATAATGTATGTCTACTCGTCTTTGTTACTTTTCTACTAAAGTCATATTTTGGTTCACCATGGGCATCAAAATTTGTATTATCATACCAATCTGCAGTTTTAGAATCTCCATTTATGGTTACTTGAGTTAATAAGCCATCATAGAATCCATTTGTATATACTCTTATTGCTCCCATATCATGTCTTGTTTCGGTATTATCAAAATATACCATGTCTACATTATATTTAATAGTAAATTCAATTGATTTTGATGTTGAGTTCTTAGCATAATCGGTTACCGTTACCATTAATCGATATTTTCCGCTAGGTAAAGTCTCAAGTATCTGTAAATTACTTGCAGTTAAATCTTTATTAACGATATTAACACTTGGATTTGTATCTACTAATTCTTTTAATGAGAATACTGCACTCTTATATCCATTATCATCATGAATATTTATTACTTCATTATTATATGAAAATTCATATCCATCACCCAAGTCTTTTTCTTGTTCTTGATCTTTAATGTCAAATGTTGGTGGTGTATTATCAATCTTGATATTGAAATATTTTCTATTTCCTACTTTTTCCGAACCATTATATGCTATTACATAATAACTTCCTGTTACACTCATTCTACTTGTACAACTATTGGCACTTATATTTGTACATGTACTATCAAGTTCATTCGTATTTCCATTATATATTTCAAACTTATTAGTTGATACATCTTCTCCCATTAATTTGAATGTTACATTAATATAACTTGCGTTTGACCATGGGGTTCCTACATATGATAACGTTGGATTATAAAATCCTCCTGTGTTGGTTTTTCCTGTTATCATGATTTGTCCAGTCTTTTTACCATTACAATAAAGACCCGTACTTTTATGTATTCCACATTTTAAGCAAACTTCATATTCATTTCCAGTTTCCGTATTATAAATATAGACTCCACTACTTTTATCACAATCTTCTTTTTTATCATATGTTTTTAATACATCAAGATACTCGTGATCTTCAAGGGTTTCAAGAGATACAAAGTTATAATCATCAATTGGTCGATCTTCACGGTTATCATTAAAGTAATCGTTACCTGCAATCTTTAATGTATCTTCCATTGATACATAATAATTCTTTTCAGCATTATCTCTTATATTATTAACAGTAAAAACACCTATTCCTATTAATAGGCCTAGAATTACTAGTACTGCTAACATTTCTACTAGTGTGAAACCTTTATTTTTCATATTATCACCTATTATTAATTATATTATAAAAAAAAGACTATTACTAGTCTTTTTATTTTTTTCTAAAGATTTCTCGGCATCCAGTAATGGTTTTATGATCAGTTGACTCCCCTTCAACGCAATCCTTATCATCTACCCAATCACCATATTCATTCCATTTACTACAACCACATGAACTATCTGCACATGTTTTATAAGTCTTGCAACCACAGGCACTATTTGCACATGTTTTATATTCATTGCAACCACAAGCACTATTTTTACATGATTTATATTCATTACAACCACAAGCACTATTTTTACATGATTTATATTCATCACAGCCACAATCACTTGTTGCGCATGATTTATAAGTCTTGCAACCACAGGCACTATCTTTACATGATTTGTATTCATCACATCCACAAGCACTTGTTGCACATGTTTTTGGAAAACATACACCAAATAATGTAAACAAACAGCCACAATCACTATTGGCACATGTTTTATAAGTCTTGCAACCACAGCCACTTGTTGCACATGATTTATATTCATCACATCCACAATCATCATCTGCACATGTTTTATAAGTCTTACAACCACAGCCACTTGTTTTACATGATTTATATTCATTACAACCACAGCCACTTGTTGCACATGACTTATATTCATTACAACCACAGCCACTTGTTGCACATGAATTATATTCATCACAACCACAGCCACTTGTTGCACAAGATTTATAGGTTTTACATGTTGCAGTATGTTTTTGTCTAACCTTTTCTACTGTTATTGAACATGATCCAGTATTACCTGAGCAATCAGTAACTGTTGCAGTTGCCGTTCCAGCAGCTTTAATTGTAAAATCTGATTTATAAGTGGTTTTTGGTGCACCACAATTTGGATTTTTCCATGGGTTACCAAAGGAAGTACCACTATGAGAACCTGAAACTGTTCCAATCGCAAAATTATCAGTTGCTGTTAAAGAATATACTCCTGCTTCAGATACTGTGAATGAACATGAAGGTGAAGATTTATCGTTAACTTTTAATTTACCTATCTTATCAGCAGGAGTTGAAATAGTAACATAACTACTCATGTCATTACCACCATATTTTACTTGTATATTAGTTGGAACGTTTCCTATTTCTCCAGGATTTGTTATTGAACTATTCATATCAGCTGTTACAGTATCACCACAAGCTCCATCAACTGAATAGTTACTATTTGTTAGTGGAGTTCCATCATAATCTTTCTCATCTGATTCGGTTGAAATAACTACAGTTGATTTACCTTGATTAATATTAACTGTTGAACTAGGGTTAGTTATGTAATAATTATTGGTATTTGCTCCTGCTAATTGAACTTTGGAGAAACTAACACTAACATTATATTGCCATGCTCCATAACTAGTTAAAGATCCAACCTTTCCATCTAAATAAACTCCTTCACCATTTTTAACGTTTGGAGAAAATTCTTTGGATCTTAATAAAGCACAACAACTTCCATTATATCCACAATATTCAACATCAAAATCTCCATCTGCATCCCAGCTAACTGGTGCTTTGGCAATCTTACAATCGTAAGAAACTGCACTATTTGTTCCATCAGACCATTCAACATTAGTGGTATCACTAATACTAAAAGATACAGAATGAGTACCAGCATTTGTTGCTGTTGTTGGTGAATAAGTGTACATTACCTTACTAGGTGTAAGAGCACTAAAACTTCCATTTGTTCCAACACTACTCTTTATAAGAGTTTGTGCTCCTCCATTGTATACCAATCCACTGACACATGGATCATTTGGTTTAGTTTGTTGATATTTTGCTATTTTACACGTAAATGTCTTATTTGCTGTTGTACCATCAGACCATTGAAAGTTGTTAGGATTAGCCAAGATAAAGGAAATATTATGATCTCCAGCAAATATTCCAGAATCTGGTGTTACTTGATAAGTAACTTCATTAAATGAAGTCTTATTTTGTGTATACTGCGTTGGAGAATCATCACTTCCATACGAATGATGAGTTCCATATCCATCTTTAATTAATATTTGAATATTATTATTAAATACTAATCCTTCCTTACATGGATTAACTGGAGCTGAAACTGGATATTTAGCAATTGAACATGCATATGATTTATTATTCTGAGTTCCATCATCCCATTCAAGATTTTTTTTATCTGCAAGATTAAAACCAACGTTGTACGTTCCAGCATTTTTTCCAGTTATTGGAGAAAAAGTATATAAATCCTTACTTGGAGTAAATGCTTGAATTTTACCATTAGCACCACCATATGCATCTTTAATTAAAACTTGATCTGAGCCGTTATAAACTAATCCAGAAACACATGGACTAGATGGTGTTGTTACTTTATATCTTTTTATTGTACATTGAATCATTTTATAAGTTCTTGTATTATCAGCCCAAGTGAAATTTTCATCTGGCATTGCAATTATTATATAAGTATCAGCATCTGTTTGAACATTATTTGTTACATGATATCCAGGTTGAGCAGTTACAAGTTCTTGATCAGATGCATTATATGTGAAATCATTATTGTTATTACAATGCGGTTCTGTATTAGGATCTATTACTTCTCTTTTTTCTCTTCCATATAATGTATGTCTACTTGTTTTTGTTACTTTTCTACTAAAGTCATATGTTAGTTCCCCATGAGCATCAAAGTTTGTATTATCATACCAATCTGCAGTTTTAAGACTACCATTTATGGTTACTTGAGTTAACAAGCCATCATAGAACCCATTAGTATATACTCTTATTGCTCCCATATCATGTCTTGTTTCGGTATTATCAAAATATACCATATCAACATTATATTTAATGGCAAATTCAATTGATTTTGATGTTGAGTTCTTAGCATAATCAGTTACCGTTACCGTTAATCGATATTTTCCACTAGGTAGAGTCTCAAGTATCTGTAAATTACTTGCAGTTAAATCTTTATTAACGATATTAACACTTGGATTTGTATCTACTAATTCTTTTAATGAGAATACTGCACTCTTGTATCCATTATCATCATGAATATTTATTACTTCATTATTATATGAAAACTCATATCCATCACCCAAGTCTTTTTCTTGTTCTTGATTTTTAATATCAAATGTTGGTGGTGTATTATCAATCTTGATATTGAAATATTTTCTATTTCCTACTTTTTCCGAACCATTATATGCTATTACATAATAACTTCCTGTTACACTCATTCTACTTGTACAACTATTGGCACTGATACTTGTACATGTACTATCAAGCGCATTCGTATTTCCATTATATATTTCAAATTTATTAGTTGATACATCTTCTCCCATTAACTTAAATGTTACATTTATATAACTCGCATTTGACCATGGGGTTCCTACATATGATAGCGTTGGATTATAAAAAGATCCTGTATTCGTACTTCCTGTTATCATGATTTGTCCTGTCTTTTTACCATTACAATAAAGACCAGTACTTTTATGTATTCCACATTTTAAGCAAACTTCATATTCATTTCCAGTTTCCGTATTATAAATATAGACTCCACTACTTTTATCACAATCTTCTTTTTTATCATATGTTTTTAATACATCAAGATACTCGTGGTCTTCAAGGGTTTCAAGAGATACAAAGTTATAATCATCAATTGGTCGATCTTCACGGTTATCATTAAAGTAATCGTTACCTGCGATTTTTAATGTATCTTCCATTGATACATAATAATTTTTTTCAGCGTTATCTCTTATATTATTAACAGTAAAAACACCTATTCCTATTAATAGGCCTAGAATTACTAGTACTGCTAACATTTCTACTAGTGTGAAACCTTTATTTTTCATATTATCACCTATTATCAATTATATTATAAAAAAAAGACTATTACTAGTCTTTTTTAAGTATGTCATTAATTATTTGTTTAGCAGCTTCTATACCACTTTTTGAGGCAAAAGCAACTGTTTGATTAGTCTTAATAATATCGCCACCAGCATATACTTTAGAATTACTTGTATGATACATACCATCGGTAACAATATAACCTTCTTCATCTAATTCTACACCAATCTTATTTGTTAGATTATAAGGTTTTGAACCAATACATAATAATAGATAATCACAAGGAATGGAATAATTAGTATCAGGTATATTAACAACACTTGGTCTACCAAATCCTGTACTTAATAAATCTGTTTTCACTACTTCAAGTGAATTAACTTTTTGATCACCATTAATTTTAATAATATTCGTTTGAAAAAGAAAATTGATATTATCTTCTTTAGCACCTTTAACTTCTTCTTTAGAAGCAGGCATCAAATATTCATTTCTTCGATAAACAACAGTGACATCAGCATTATAATTTCTTTTAACAGTTCTTGCTACATCCATGGCAACATTACCACCACCATAAACAATTACTTTTTTATTATTAAAATCATAATCTAGTTTTTTTTCTAATAATTCATTACCACCAATAACACCATTTAAATTAGCGCCTTCAACATCTAATTTTTTAGATTCATTAGCACCTATTCCAATATATATAGCATCAAAATTATTTAAATCATCTAAAGATAAATTTTCTCCTAAAGTCATATTATATTTAACATCAACACCCATATTTAATAGACGATCTATTGTTTTATCAAGAACCTTTTTATCAAGTCTAAAATCAGGAATACTATGTCTCATAATTCCCCCTAAGGAATCATATTTTTCATATATTGTTACCTTTATTCCATTTTGTCTTAAATAATACGCACAAGATAAACTTGATGGTCCACTTCCAATTATAGCTACATGATAATTTTTTTCTTCTTCCATTTTGATTTTCCAATTATTTTCAAGAGCCATATCACCAACATAAGCTTCTAGTTTTCCAATACTTACAGGATCACCTTTCATTCCTCTAATGCACTTACCTTCACATTGATTACTATGTGGACAAATTCTTCCACATATACTAGATAAATATGTTGTTTCTATTAAAATATTAAAAGCTTCTTCTATTTTATCTTCTTTCATCATTTTAATAAAATCCGTAATATTATTATTAAGAGGACAGCCACTCATACATGGTTTATTAACACAACTTAAACAATAATTTGCTAAATCTTTATAATTCATATTTTCACCCATAATAAAAGTATATTATAAAAAAAAGACTATTTAAAGTGGTACATTAAATGTAGACAGTGAAAAAGACACTGTTTACATTTTTTTGTTATTATAAAATTGGAGGTATTAATATGAGAAAAAAGAAAACGATGTTATCAGCAAAAACAAAAGAATTTATTATTAAAAGATAT
>JAEEGL013057285.1_pt1 | contig 49561 bp, 37 predicted proteins | sample 9134231 | NCBI WGS metagenome assembly JAEEGL01 (sample SAMN16246548, study PRJNA631951) | gut metagenome | biome: gut microbiome; feature: rumen; material: fiber-attached | host: Bos | place: Iran: Karaj | collected 2018-10 | reverse complement strand
CATGTTTACTATAGAAGAAGCACAAAAACAACTCGGAAAAGAAGACAAAACAAAATATATAAAAAGCATTTCTGAAAACGCAAAGGAAACAAAATACAGTTATATCTTAAGATCCTTTAGGTCCGAGAATTCAAACATCTCTGAAACATTGTCAACTCAGGTTCAACATGAATTCATATATGATTTCAATTCTTTTTCTTTAAATTTAAGGACTTTTCAAGCAATTTGTTTTATTTCAAATGGTTTCGAAATCCTTAAGCCGCAAGTCGTCCAATTATCTCCTTTAAATATGGAATCACTTTTTAACTCAAATTATTCCCCACCTTTCAAAAAATCTTTCATAAAAAATTAATCACATAAAAAAGAGGTCTACCTAATGTGACTTAAATAATCTGGCCTCTGAACTAGTATGATAATACTTCCCCACAGTACGCGCCAAATCTCATTAAACTACTTATTTTAAGTCACATTAAATAGGCCTCTTTAAAAGGAGCAAAAAATGTTTAAAAAAATTCTCTTTATAATTCTTGCTATTCTCATTTTGAGCTGCTCTGTTGCTTTTTGTGCTACAGAAGCCAAACTCGTCAAAACATTAAACACTGGGCTTACAAATATTAAAAGCTGGATAATTAAGCTCTCTACTCCGGCAGCAGCAGTTGCTATTGGTACTGGCGTCCTTATGAAAAAATTTAGCTTCGGAGATGAAGAAAGAATAATAACTCGGCAAAAAGCTAATTAAAAGCACACTATTCTCCTATGCTTTTATTCTAGGAGTTGACCTTATATTAAGTGCCGTAAGTTTGTTAGTTACAGGTAAGCAATAAAGGAAGTGAGCCACATGGAAGAAGAAGTCGCAACTAGTACTATAAACATTGGTGAAACCATTCTTAATACCATTAATAGTTTATGTGGTTCGTTATTTAATTCAATCGATAAAAATATCATGCCGGAGCTAGACAAACTACTTTTTCTGGATTCCGACTTAATACAGAATACTAGTCTTGAGCGAATCGTTGGTGATAACCTAAATACAGGATTACTTGTTTTGGCGAATTCTCTCTTAACAGCATTTGTGCTCTATTATGCTATTCGAAGATTCACCTCATATTATTCAGGCACTGAAGTTGAATCACCTTATCAGTTTATAATCAAGACTTTAGTTATTGCCATATTAGTTTCATTTTCTCTTACTATTTGCTCTAGTATCGTATCCTTCACTCATGAAATATCTAGCTTCGTTTGTGATCTTGGCCACAATATAACAGGTCAAAGTATCAACTTTCAAACAATGATTAATAAAATTTCTAGTAAAAGTTCTTCTGATTTCAACATCTTTTCTTTTGATGGCATACTTTCAAGCATGATCTCAATTTCTTCGTTTTCTCTTATGATTACCTTTGCATTTAGATATGTTTTAACCAAAATATTAGTCATGCTTTCTCCATTTGCAATCCTATGTCTAATCAATAAACCAACCTCAGGACTTTTCAGAAGCTGGCTTAAAAGCTTCTTTTCTTTATTATTGATTCAGGTTATTATTTCGCTCATTATGCTATTAGTATTTGTGATTATTAAGGAAAACAGCGCAAGCATGTTTGGAAAACTTCTACTTATAGGTAGTACCTATGCACTCCTAAAATCAAACCAGTTCGTTAAAGAGTTCATTAATGGCACAGGAATATCCACAGACTTTTCTTCTGGAATCTCTGGCTTAAGATCTATTATAAGGTGATACCATGGATAAAAAATTCTACTTTCCTCTAAACTACAAATTTGAGCCCAAATTGCTTGGCATAATAGATTACAAATCTTTATTACCAGTAGCCATTTTTTCCGCATTTATAATTATGCTTCTCTACATAAATCAGGTTGACTTTTTTATTAGTTTTGGAATAGTAATCATAATAACTTTACCTCCAATTTTACTTCTTTCGGCCGGAATCAATGGACAACCTGCCGTGCCTTTCATAATTTCTGTTATAAAGTTTTTATGTTCACAAAAGCTCTATATTTACAAGAAATAACTACGTAAACCGCAAAACTATTTTCTCTAAAAACAATTGCAAATATAATTTAAAAACGATATCATTTTTTATACAAGATTATATTTTTAGAGGAGATAGTATGAATTTCGAGCAAAACCTTTCAATGTTGTTTTCAGATATTAATATACCGGAAGTTTTTATCTCAGAGTATTTATGCAGTGCAAATGGAGACTACGTTAAGATTTATTTATATTGTCTTTTCCTTTGCAAATATGATTCCGAAATTTCAGTGCTAGATTTATCAAAGAAGCTTTCGATTCCTATCAAAGTGGTCGAAGAAGGCATTAAGTACTGGACAGAGCAAGGCTTATTTATTAAGAAAAATAAGACAATTGAACTTGCTGATGTCAAAAAGATTGAAGTCAACAAACTATACACTCTAAAGCTTACTTCTAGTCCAGAAGATGCTGCACTTAGCAATTCAAAGAATGTTCTTAGGACTCAAGCAATTAATGAAATCAATTCTTCATTCTTCCAGGGAGTAATGTCTCCTACATGGTATTCAGATATAGATAACTTATTTAAAAAATATCAGTTTGATGAAGACGTTATGGTTGCATTATTTAGATATTGCTTTGATAGACAAGCTCTTCACAAAAACTATGTTCAAGCAGTAGCTGAAGGATGGTCTACAAACAAGATTAAAACAATGAATGACCTAGAAAAATATTACCTGGAGGCAGAAAGTACAAATAAAATTAAAAAGTCTATTTCAAAGAAGCTTGGAATTAATCGAAATCTTTCGCAATATGAAGATGCGTACATTGAAAAATGGACTAAAGATTATAATTATTCAATGGACATTATTGAAATTGCACTTAAGAAAACTACTTCAAAGACCAATTTTAGTTTTGATTACTTAGATAAAATAATTACCGATTGGCATGAGAAAAACTTTGATACGCCAGACGCTGTAAATAATTACTTGAAAGAGCAAAAGCAAAAAGCAAAAGAGATTAAAGCTATGCAAAGTAAAACAAACCCAGATCAAATTGCTCTTAACAAGTTTTTCGATAATACAAATACACAATACACAGATTTAGATAGATTTTATACAAATTTATAGTCTAAGGAGGGAGCCTTTTTGAACGCTGAATTATATAGAACAATCGAACAAAATTACGAGAAGAAAAAGGCTATATTTGAGCACGAATACAACCAAGCAATGGAAGAAATCTACTCTAAAAATCAAGAACTTAGAAAGATTGATGAAGAAATAAAAACTCTTGGTATTCAAGCCTCAAAATTATCTCTATTTGCAGAAGATGAAGGCAAAAAGGCTAAAGTTTCCTCATTACTAAAAAAGATAAGCGACTTAAAAAAGAAAAAAGAGTCTATACTCCAAAAAGAGTACAAATCTTTTTTGCCAAAGTATGATTGTGAAAAGTGTAAAGATACTGGATACATTAATGATGGATACTCTATAATAAGATGCTCTTGTATGAAGCAAAAAATCATAGATATCACATATAATTCTTCAAACTTGAATAATTTAAAATCCTCTACATTTGAGGATTTTGATTCTTCACTATTTTCAGACAAAAAGCCAAAGGAAGGCGAATCGTCTCCTAAAGAAAATATCACCAAGTTATGCGACTTGGCTAAAGAGTTTGTTAAAAGCTTCAATAGCAAAGAGACTCAGAGCCTTTTATTCATCGGTCCTACTGGAACCGGAAAAACATTCTTATCTAGTTGCATAGCAAATGAAATCATTAGAGATGGGCATACCGTTTTATATCAGACAGCTCCTCTATTACTAGATAAGATTTTTGAATTTAAGTATAGTGATGGAAATTCATCAGCAAAAGAACTATACGACAATGTATATAACACCGACCTTTTAATAATCGACGATTTAGGTGCAGAGAATTCAACTCCAGCCAAATTTACGGAACTTTTTAATATAATTAATACCAGACTATTAGATCCAACCAAAAAAACGATTATTTCCACAAATTTTGACTTAGAGAAGCTTTCTAAAGTATATGACTACAGACTAATATCTAGATTTATTGGAAATTATAGAATTTGTAAATTTTTTGGTGACGATATTAGACTTTCAAAGAAAAATTAAAAAAGCTTTCCACGTGTTATGTGGAAAGCTTTTATTTTATTGTATCTTTTCTCTAACGACTTCTAATGCTTTTTGAAGCTGAGTATCTTCATCCCTCTTGATTTTATATAGTGAGTTTAATCCTTCAGGTAATTCAACTTCAACATCTGGTGTTATGCCATCTTTATGAATCTTGTTGCCTTTTGGAGAGAAGTATTCTTGCGTTGTGAACTTTAGGTATGTTCCATCATTTATAGGTTTTAATGTTTGAACAACGCCCTTACCATAAGTCTTTTCTCCAACGATTGTTCCTACGCCATAATCTTTAACGGCAGCTGTAAGTATCTCTGAAGCACTTGCAGAATTTCCATTAACTATTACTGCAAAAGGAACTGTTATTTGAACTTCGTCTGATTCTATTACTTCTTCATTACCATTTTTGTCTATTGTATAAACAATTCTTCCTTCTGGAACTAATAAGTCTGTAATCTTCGCACAAACTTGAAGAATTCCTCCAGGATTATCTCTTAAATCAAGCACTAATCCTTTTATTTTTGGATTTGTCATGAAAGTGGTATATGCATTAAAGAATTTCTTGTATGAGCTCTCATCAAAAGAAGTTAATTTAATATATCCAATGTTATCGAATACCTGCGTTTCAATAGGACTAATATCTATCTTCTTTCTAAGAACTTCTAAATCGATTGTATTTAGTGTTCCATCTTCGTTTGTTCTTATAATTGTAAGCTTAGCCTTAGTGCCTTCTTTTCCCTTAATTGCATCTACCATTTCTTCATAAGTATAGTCTGCTGCGTTCTTTCCGTCTACTTCAGAGATATAGTCACCTGTTTTTATACCAGCCTCCTCAGCAGGAGAATTCTCAAATGGTAATAAAACTATCGGCATGCCAGCAGTTTCATCATAGGTAATGTAAATACCAATTCCAACATATTCTCCTTCACTTTGATCATAAAAAGTCTTAAACTTTTGTTCATTATAATATGCAGCATAAGGATCGTCTAAAGCTGTAAGCATTCCCTCAATTGCTCCATCCATAAGCCTATCTTCATCATATTCATATAAGTAACTGCTATCAATAATACCTTTTACTTTAGCTACTTTTTCAGAAAGTGCTGTCGAAGAGTTTGATGCCTCTTTCTTCAGTTCAAATGTACCATTTAATAATGAATTATATAGCCAAAGCTTAAATACTATATAGCACCCCATCATCGTAACTAGTGCAGTTAGTGTAACAATTACTATTTTACAAACACCTTTATTATTCAATTAAAAGTCCTCCTTAGCCATTGAAGTATCTTACTTTTATTTCTTCTTCTACTTCTTCTTTTTCTTTTTTCTCTTTAATTGGTTTTTGGCCAATCATCATACCACCAACAATTGCAGTGAAAGGAATCGTACATACCAATCCTATACTTCCTGCAAGAGATTTTAGTATTTCTGATGTTATATCTTCCGCATTTATAATTAGTGAAAAGTCAAAACCATTTGCATTATACAACAAAATACATAGCATTGCACTACCTACATAAGCAAGAATTAATGTATTTGTCATAGTTCCCATTACGTCTTTACCTATGTTAAGCCCAGACTTTATTAGTTCCTTACGACTTATTTCTGGCTTTTTGCTTTTTATTTCTTCAAGTGCAGAAGCAATAGACATTCCCACATCCATGCAAGCTCCCAGAGCACTTATCATAATCGCAGAAAGCATTATGTTTTTAAAACTAATCATTTCTTTGCTCTGGTCTAAAATTGTTGATAGCATCCTCGCATGTTCATTAATCCCTGTAAGTCTCATACTATAAGAGAAAATAGCTCCCAAGATTCCAGCAGCTACAACTCCCGCAGTAGTTCCTATAACCGCAACTAACGTCTTTTTTGTAATACCAGAAACAATTAAAAATGTAAATGCAATAGTAGCAACACATATTAATATAGTAAACAAAATAGGGTCTTTACCATCTAACACATTTGGAATCAATACTATAAAAATCAAAAGAATCGTTATTGCTAAACTAACTAAAGCTTTTACACCCTTGCTTCCACCTATAATTAGAATTAGTCCTGCAAATATAACGAATAGTCCAATAACCCATGGCGTTTTATCGTAAAAAGCAAGTGCCTGAACGCTAAGCTCTCCAGCCTCATACGTTGCATACACATACACAATATCGCCTTTTTTACATTTATCATATAATGGCAAGCGAGAATTAATGCCATCCTCTAAATAGTATATTATCTCTGCTTCTTCACCATAAAATCTTTTTTCTAGAACCTTAACTTTGACCTTTTGTACTAAATATGTAGTATATCCGTCATTATAGTTTTCGCTATCTCCCGCTTCAAGAACTTCTGCCTTTAAAGTTAAAGCCTCATACTCTTCATCAGCCAAAGAATAGCAATTATATATACAAGCTAGTGTCATCAAAAAGACTAGCAAACAATATTTTATAATTTTTTTTCGCAAATAGAATCCCTCCTACTTTAGCTACTTCATTTTACCGCTTTTTTCTCTTTTTTTCCACAAAATTTGACGTTTTTAGCCAGAATGTTATAGTCATATTATAAAGCATCATTGAAGAAAGGAATGTGTAATCTACATGCTCACCAAAATTAAAAGTATGTCCCTCATAGGAACTACTGGCTACCTTGTTAGCATTCAAGTTGACGTATCAAATCGGTCTTCCAGCTTGGGATGTAGTTGGACTGCCAGATATCTCTATTAAAGAATCAAAGCAACGTGTCAGAGCCGCCCTTAAAAACATGGGATTCGATCTACCTAGTCGAAAAGTAGTAGTTAACTTAGCTCCTGCTAATCTTAAAAAAGAAGGATCATTTTTTGATTTACCAATCGCATTAGCACTTCTAGCAGATATGGAAATATTTGATTCTGAAGTTCTGGATAATTATTATTTCGTCGGAGAATTATCCCTAGATGGAACAATCAATAAAATAAACGGCGTTTTACCCATGTGTATCGAAGCCTATAACTTAGGCATAAAAAAAGCTATAATTCCTTACGATAATAGATTAGAAGCAAGTGTAATCAAAGGCTTAGAAATCTATCCAGCCAAACATATAAGCGAAGTAATTGGACATTTAAATAATTCTTCTCCTATAGAACCATTTCATTCAAACATAGATTTTAATAATCTTCCAAATCTATCTCATTCTCCCGATTTTTCAGCCGTCAAAGGGCAAGAAAATATCAAGCGCGCCTTAGAAATCGCTGCAAGCGGTGGTCATAATTGTTTACTTATTGGTAGTCCCGGCTCACGGTAAAACAATGATGGCAAGGCGAATACCTTCGATTCTTCCCAAACTCACATTTGAAGAAGCACTTGAAGTCACTAAAATTCATAGCATTGCAGGTACGCTTCCTAGCAATGTTCCTCTTATCTATTCTAGACCTTTTAGAAGTCCACATCATACCATTTCAAACTCTGCTTTAGTTGGCGGAGGAAGAATTCCAAAACCACGGAGAAATATCACTTTCTCATTGTGGAGTATTATTCTTAGACGAACTTCCCGAATTTAAAAGAGACATTTTAGAGCTGTTACGTGAGCCTCTAGAAGACGGAAAAATCACAATTAGTAGGACTGCCTCTACTATCACTTACCCTTCTAACGTAATGCTAGTCGCAAGCATGAATCCGTGTCCTTGTGGTTACTATGGTTCAAAAGACAAACCATGTTCCTGTACACCAGAGCAAATATCAAGATACTTGCATAAAATCAGTGGACCTTTATTGGATAGAATCGATATTCATATTGAGGTTCAAAGTGTTAAGTATGATGATTTAGCCGATAATAGACCTGCTGAATCATCCGAAGTGATAAGAAATAGGGTCAATGAAGCAAGAAATATTCAGCTCAAAAGATACAAAAAAGAAGGCATTCATTCTAATTCCGAACTCACTCCTGAACTAATCAAAAAATACTGCTCGCTCGATGAAGAAGGAAATAAACTACTTAAAAATGCATTTGAAAAACTAGGCCTTAGCGCAAGGGCACATGACCGTATTTTAAAGCTTGCAAGGACAATTGCAGATTTAGACAAAAGCGAGAATATTGCTCCCAAGCATATTGCAGAAGCAATTCAATACAGAAATTTAGATCGAAAATATATGAGGTAACATATGTACTACAAAAAGAAACTTGGAAACAAAGGCGAAATAATATCAGCCAAGTATTTAGAAAACTTAAACTACAAAATACTATGTAAAAACTTTTCTTGCTATTTTGGAGAAATAGATTTAATAGCCCTAGATAGGTCTATAGCACCACATGAAGTTGTTTTCATAGAAGTCAAAACTAGAACAAATACAAATTGTGGAAATCCTGCAGAAGCAATCACGTACTATAAGACAAAACACCTATATAAAACTGCATCATACTTTTTATATTTATATAATCTCGAGAATTATCCAGTCAGATTTGATGCAATTGAAATAATAAATTCAAAAAAGATACATCATATCAAAAAAGCAATTATTGATTCACCATATTAAGGAGTAATGATGATTTTTAAAAGACTCAATTTAGAAATAAAAGAACTTACAAAAGAAAATCCACTTTTTCCTCAGAATCTTCTCTCTCTTCCAGACTGCCCTGATAAGCTATATGTCATAGGAGACGAAGCCATTCTAAATGAACCTTCCGTAGCAATTGTGGGCACAAGAAGCTCATCCGAAGAAGGAAATTCTATCGCTCAAAAAATTGCACAAGTAATTTCCTCAAAAAATATAATTGTAGTAAGTGGAGCCGCGTTTGGAATCGATACCAATGCACATAAGGGAACATTTAATAATGGAAAGACTATCGCATATATTGCAGGAGGATTTGATGCAACAATTAACAGAAGTAGAATATCGCTTATAAAGCAAATAATTGACAATGGAGGCGCAATTGTTTCTGAGTATAGTAATGATACCTCCCCTCAAGCTTTTACGTTTTTAGACCGAAATCGTTTGATTGCGGCACATTCTAGTGCCACTATCATAGTTGAAGCACCATTTAAGAGTGGTGCAATGAATACTGCCAAACATGCACGTCAATTAAACAAAAAAATATACTGCATCCCATGGAACTTAAAACACGAAAATGGAAAAGGATGCAATAATCTCATCTATGAAGGAGCTAGAATTCTCCTTTCCGTGTCCGAGGTAATAAACGATACATTAAATAATAATCAGTTATCATTTGCGGACTTATTAGACAACGAAGCAAATCCAGACTTTATTGAAAAGCAATACTTGCATTACTATAGCTATTTAAAAGAATTCTCACCTGCATCATTTAATAGCATTTGCTCATTCTTTAGTACTATTCCAGTTTCAACTATATCCTCAGATTTAATCATGATGGAGATTAATGGATATATAATGCAAGACGCTTCGGGAAACTATGTACTACACACCTCGTAGCAATGAATCGTAGCGGCGCACTATCATCCATGGCGAGCAGTGCTGTCCGCTATGAAATAAACAAAAAGAACAGCGCGAGGGTATTAATGTTATAGATTAAAAAAGAGTAAGAGTTTGATGGAGCTTGTGGAAGGAAATTTTGCTTTGCAAAATTTCCAACTTATAGGCGGGCGACCTCTTTTTTAATATATAACATTTATACCCGAACACTGTTCGTTTGGCTTTTATAATCATTGTATATGGCGCACCAGAGTGCGCCACTACGAAGTATTCCCGAATTAATCAAAAAAGACAGTGCGAGGGTATTAATGTTATAGATTAAAAAAGAGAAAAACAAAGAAGGCTCTCGTTTTGCGAGAACCTTCTTTGCTTCACTACTTCGTGAATTTGTCTTTAGTAAATTTGAATTGCTCTTTGTCTTTAGTAAATTTGAATTGCTCTTTATCTTTAGTAGAATTCTATGCTATTTTATCTTTAGTAAACATATTTAGCTTCATATTTTGAAATCCATATTCCAGATAGCTCTTTTCCACCAGCTACATAACCTGCGTTATCATTATCTGGTGTTGCTCCAGAATACTCTCCAAAATAGAATGACGGAGATTTAGTGTATCCATTTAATGTGTAATCATTAGTTAATTTACTATAAACAATGCTCTTTGTTCCGTTAGATTCAATCTTATAGGTGTATCTTGGGAACCATACAAACATACTGCCTTCATTTTCGATATATAATCCCTCTCTATCGAGTGGATTCATACCACGTAATTCTTCATTGGTGTAGTATCTGCCATTTGAATCTTTAGCAGTTACTCCATCTAAAAGCATTACATTAGCAGTCCTGTTTGGACCATGCTCAGTTATAGTATAGTCATACCATGAGTCATCATCTTTAGATACAATCTTCCATTTTCCATTTTCTTGTACGACAGGTAGCATTCCTGTAAATACAATTGGTGCATTAACACCTTTTTCTTCATTGTAAGTTGCCATATCTACAACAGAATCTCCAACTTCGCTAAAAATCAAATCGTCCTTAGTGTAAATGTTTTTTCCGTCAATTACGTAAGGTGTTACAAGTGTTACTTCACCATTACTATAATTTACGATGTAGTCATGAGTAGTTGAGTTTACACCTAAACCAAATAGTTCATACTTGTTTACTAAGTAATAACCATCGCCATAATTCTTATTATTTACAAACATAGCACTGCTATTGCTTAATTCTGTACCAATCAATGTGTACACCGAAGAATCTAGCTTGTTTTCTTGGCCTCTTTGGAATACCGCATTTTCTATTTCTATGAACTCATTTAGTGCTTTGGTTTTTAATGCTTGAGTTTCTGTTGTTGTGAAAAACGTATTTAAGGCAATTGCTGCAAGTATAACTATTACAATTATCGTAATAATAAGTGCAACTAGTGAAATACCTTTATTTCCTCTAGCAACTTCTTTAAAAGAAGTTGCTAGAGAATTATTGTTTTTTAATGTCATCATAATTCATACCTCCTTTAGATCCATATTGTCCGCAACTACTAATTGCCAACAATTATAGCTCTAAACGTTGCTTCATTAACATTATTATCAACATTTATTGCCTTATCAGTTTCGTCTTTGTACATGTATGGTCTTACGTTGTCGCCTTTATCAAATGTTGAAATATCATCACCCTTGTATAAGCTTGATGCTTTTGTGATTACATCAACATATGACCTATCTTCAGAACTTAGGTGATTCTTGTCTTTATCTAACTCTATGAATGCCTCATTTTCACCTACAGTTGCAACATAGTTGTTCTTTTCATTGCCCACATAGTCGTAAGCTTCATCTTTGACTTCAGATGCGGTCATTTCTTTTGGCATTACTCCATCAAATGTCTTTGAAGAAGTTGCATCATAAAGTATGTCTGCTGCACCTAAGTCTCTTGCTCTACCCATGAACATATCAATCTGTGCTCTGTTTACACCATATCTTGATTGTGCATCAAGATTTGCGTTTACTTCAGTTTCAGATTCTAGGCCTTGAGCAACACTATATGCATCATGTACCGAAAGGTCTGTAATATCTGTACCATTTTCATTGAATATAACATCCTTATACCTTACCCTTTGAACTGCGTCGACTGTGCATGATGCTTTGTTTCCAAATTCATCTTCAAAGTTGAACGTTGTCTCTGGGAATCCTTCTCTTGGCATGTATGTATACTTCAATGAGTAAGCTGTATTTTCTGCATTTCTCAAGTCGCTCTGTGGTACATCATAGCCATCTGAATCTACATACCTTACTGGTCTATTTGCAAAGAATGTAATTACTAAATCATTGTTCTTGTCAGATAACTTAGATATTGTCTTATCAACTCTTAGGTCATATAAGATATCAATTGTCTGAGTTTCTCTACTGTCGTTGTTGTTCATATCTTTTGCATATACTGTCATAGAACCATTTACTTTAGTTACTATATCCCATGCATAGTTGTATTCAAATACGTCTGGATGTATCTCACTTGCAATCTTGTCTCCACTTGCTGTCTTATTAACCGTAAAGCTTGTTGACTCATAATCGCTAGCAAGAATGTTTGTAGTTGTTCCATTAAATGATAGTGTTGTTTCTTTAAGTTCTGAGTACGACTTGATGATAACTTGCATGTCTACGTACTTGTTGTTTCCATCATTTCTTACAACTCTAGCACCATTCTTGTACATTACTCTTACAAGTGGTCTTTGTCTTGCATACGCATCTCCAAGATCAACTATTAACCTTGCAGCATTTGTATACGATACTGTTGTTCCATTTATAATCTTACATCTATACTTATATCCATCCATTTCTTCAGTTGCAGGAGGTGTAGTAAATGTAGATGTATTTATACCTGTTCCAACAGTTACTGGAGTCCATGTCGAGCCACCGTCAGTACTTACTTCCCAAGAGAATGTATAGTCTGATGGATGTCCTTCTGTAGTTATTTCTACTTCGAACGTTGCTCTTTCATCAACCTTTACAGTTTGATCTTGTAATGTTTTCGTTTCTGGCGGTGTTTCTGCTGATAACGTTGCTCTATTGTATGTTCCTTCTTTATCAATAACAATGCTGTATCCAGTTTCAACTTTAACTTTTCCATGTCCAGATTCTGTATAAATATCTTTTGCAGTTGGATCAATCGTTAATGTTGTATTGCTTACACATTGATATACGATTAAGTCAGAATGTGATAGTAACTTACCGTCATAGAACTCAAGTGTATTGTTATTTCTTGTATTAAATACTGCAACAGTTTCACCTTGTACTTTTGGTACAGATGTAGATACTTCTCCGCCTTCTGTTCCAACTATTACTTTAGCTCCACTTGCGTCATTTAGTACACCATAAGTTCCGCCAGAAACTTCTCCGCCTCTAATAGTTAAGTCGCCATAACTATTAGTTGATGAGTTTTCAATACCTGCTTTAGTTCCTTCAATTCTACCGCCTTGGATGGTAATATCTGATTTTCCAGCATTTACTATACCAGAACCGTTATTAACACCCGTAGCACCAGTTGCTGAGATTGTACCTCCTGAAATTTCATTTCTTCCATTTACATTTTCATTAATGTAAATTGCTGCAATTACTGCCTGACTATCAGCTATAGAACTACTTGCTGTTATTTCTCCGCCTGACATTGCAAACCTTGTTCCATCAGTTAGTGAAATACCATAAGTTTCATCACTGGTTGAAGTAGCATTTATGCTTCCTCCTGTGATATTTAATCTACCATCTGCCACGCTAATGCCATTTGTCATTACATTAATTGTTCCATTCGAAACATTAGTTACAGAACCTGATGTTCCCTTAATACCGCTTCCGCTTGCATTATTTATTTCAAATGAACCATTTAATGTTACCGTGCCAGCATTTTCGATTATATATCCACCAGTCTTACTGATGCTTCCATTGCCAGTAATATTTAATGTTGAACCAGATTGTACTAAAATTTTATCAGTCATATTAATCGTAAATCCGTTTAATACTAACTCAACATTCTTATTTCCAGCAAGTACTGCTTCACCTTCGCCAGGGCTTGAAGGCACGTTCTTAATTACTCTTACTTTGTCACCACTCTCTGCTTTTCTAAATGCATCATCTAAGTTGTCAAAGTAGTATTCGCTTGATGTTCCGTGCTCTACTTTGTAGTATGCATTACTTAAGATGTGAATTGTTGCTTTATTTGAACTTACATGACCTTCGCCTTTATTTAGATAGTATTCGTCGTTATATACGATTGCAAATACCTTATCGCCATTATTGGTCATCTGTAAGTCATTTGTAATGTAAGTATCTGTTGTTACGCCGGTTCCTTGTGCTTCTGCTCTTATATCCTCATGAATTGTAAACCACTTGTAGTTAAGGTCTTCTGGATATCCAGGTTCTGCTACCACTGTAAACTTAAGTGGGCTATTAACTGCTCCGTTAGCATCTGCTGGATGAACCTTAATCGTTGGAGGATAGTATACTTTTGTCTTATTAGGATCATAATCTACGTTCTTTTCAAATACATCTGCAATCTCTTTAGAGAACGTGTAGATAATAGAGTTATTACTAATATTGCTAAATGCATCATTGCCAACTTTAGACAAGTTCTCTGCGTCATTATTCATACAATCTTCAATTTCAACTATTCTTAAGTTATCGCAATCAGCAAATGCTTGTGCATCTATAGTTGTTACTCCATCAGGAATAATAACACGTTGTAGATTATCGCTATCCTTAAATGCAGCATCTTCAATAGTTGTAATTCCATCTGGAATTGTATACTGGGTTGCAACATTTCCGCCTGGATAAGAAATTAATCTTTCATGATCTTTATCTACTAATACACCATTTATAGTATCAAAAGACTCATTTCCATATACTACTTCGAATGCCGTGTTATTTACTCCTGCAAATGGGTTACTACCTATTTGATTTACACCTGCTGGAATAACGATATTTGATGTTACACCGCTATCTCCTTCAAATGCTCCATCACCAATCTTAGTTACAGAATCAGGAATAATTATCTTAGTTATATTTGGTAAATCAGAGAATACCTCACTACCAATATTTCTAATGTCATCATCTGAGCCGCTTCCAATGTCTAGGCTGGTAATCTTGTCTTTATACTCTTCCCAATATGTATACTCAACTTCAGGATTTTGTTTCTTAATATCCTCTAAGCTCTTCATTTCGCCGTCACCGGTTACATGTAATACATACGTATCACTGCCTGAAGGATTTTCCTCAATATAAGCGAATACATTTTGGTTTCCAGTTCCAATGTACCATCCAATACGTAGCTCTCCAACATTTTCAGATACTGTATCAAAGTAGCTATTGTCGTTTTCAAGTGTTACTACAACATAGTATACTCCTGGTTCTGTTGGTGCTGTTCCGGTTCTAACTGCTTGGCCGATTCCAACAGTAACTACCGTATATATTGGTGTTGTGTTATGCTCTTTATCCTTATAATAGCTATATGTCAATGTGCCTGTTAATGGCTTGCCTTCAACTAGATCAATTACAGCTTTATCTAATTCATGTGCTAATCCATCATATTGAACATTTTTATCTTTCAACGTGATACTTGTTCCATACTTAGACTCTGTCTTAAATACATAAGGCATAGACATCGTAGGACCATTTCCAGCATTATCTGAAGCTTCTGTTACAATTTCATAAGTTGTAGCATACTTCAAGTTTGTAATAATGTTTCCAGAATCAAGCCAAGTATATGAAGATGATCCATCATCAAGGTTCTTATAACCATATCTAATTGTAGAGTAATCTACTCCACTTCTTGTCTCGTTTACAAGAACATCTTGCTGATTGAATACTACCTTAACATCAATACCATTATTTCTGAATTCATCATAATCTGTTGATGGAGGCAACTTATTAATCTCTGTCTTATCATATAAGATGCTATCATGTGCCGGTTCATCATATCCATGTCCATTTTCTTCATCATCAAGACTGTATCTGTCTACAAGCATTATAGTATCATAAGCAACTTCAGAAACAGTTCCATTTGAATCTTTGAACCATGCATATATTGTCTTAGTACCAAATGAACTACTAAATACATAAGGAAGCCTTGTACTATAATCTAACCAGCCTGAACTATCTGCTGAAGGTTTAGTATTTGTCTCACTAATATACATGTATGCAGCATTTTGTGCTGAAATGTATAGTAATGTTCTTGGAGTAACTGTATATTCAGCGTCATCATTGATTAGAATTGTTCCAAACAATGGACCATCTGGTGTAGCGCCTCCTGATGAACCTGCTTTCTTAACGATTACTTGTACTGAAGCCTCTGCTGCTTTATAGTTCTCAGATTCATCAATTGATACATCAAGTATTACGTTTCCTTCCTTAACACCTCTTACGCTCATTACATTTCCAGTAACAGTTGCAGTAGCAATTGTTGTATTAGAAGATGTTAATACAGGTGGATTATTTCCAAGCTCTCCATCATAAGTAAAGTCAAGAACTCTTGTTTCACCAACATTCATTATAATGTTGTGTGCCTTTAAGTTTCTATCAGCTTTAGCGATTATAAATTCAAGCGTAATCTCGCCATAGTAGCTTCCTTTACCAACGATAGTTGCAGTTGCTGTTCCTGCTTTAACGTTATTCTCATATCTTACTGGATAATAATCAACACCAACCTTTAATACAGTAGTACCATAAGTTACTATTGCATTTGGTCTCTTTTGAGTTCCATCATATATGAACAACGTATTGTCTAATTCTGCTGTTATATTCTTGGTGATATCAACTCCATAGATATTGAATTCCACTACTTTTTCTTGTCCTTCGTAATCACCAATACCAGTAATAATTACAGTTGCTGTTCCAACATTAATGTTGTTACTATAGCTTACTTCATAATCAATTCCTTCTGTTAGAAGTTCACCAAGTTCGTTATATACTCTTGCTTGTGGTGTAACTTGCTCACCAGTGAATGGAATGTCATAAGCATCTAGAACTACAGTATCTAATTGATGTGATATCTTCTGCCATTGAGCATACAATACTATAGTTGCTGTACCCGAGTATGTATCTCCTGGCATATAAGTTATACCAGTTCCATCTGCTTTAGTATTCCAGCTTAGGAATGTATATTTATCCGTTATAAATCCATTAGCTTTGATTGTTACTGAAGTATCTTCATACTTAACTTGTTTATGCATTGAACCAGGTACACCGTTTCCACTATAGTAAACAGCATATACGTTAAATTCAACGTCTGTTGTATTTCCGCCCTCGTCCTCAGCTTCAACAACATATGTGCCCTCATCAGTAATTGTTGTAGTTCCTTCTTCACCACCGCTTGGATTTGTAGTAGTATCTACATCCTCATTATTGATTGTAACATCCTCTATTCCAGAACCTGGTGAATCAGGTATTGAATCTCCATTAGTATCAATATCTGGGTCATGTGCTTCGATATTAACTACTACTTCTTCATCATTGTCTGTAGGAACTTCATCAACATTTACTACAGGAGGAACATTATCTATTCCAGTAACAGAGAACTCCCTCGTAGCAATATTTCCTGCTTCATCTCTTACAGCAAATATGTATCCTGCTACATTTGAACTATATGTTGCATCTTGAGAAGTATGGTGTGTATTGTCTACTTCTGTGAATACGTTAGCACCACTTGCTCCGAATAAATATCCGTTAATTCCAGATAATGAATCGGTTGCAGAAGCAGTTACTTTAACACTGTCTTTTGTCCAACCAGTTGGATATAGTAACAATTCAACTATTGTTGGTGCTTCTTTATCTATTGCAACTATTATGCTTGAAGTTCCGCTAATATTTCCTGAATTATCTACACTTCTAAAGTAATATGTTACTAAGTTTTGACTTGTATTTAATGTAATAGATGAAGAACCATCTGCACTAACTGATCCCATAGTAGTAAATCCATACTCTTCACTCGTTGTTGAGTATTCATAGTATGCTATACCACTAGCATCTGTGCTCTTAACATTTATCCAAACATTTTGGTTGGTCCATGTTCCATTTGTATATACTTCGCCAGTAGAATTATTGTATTTTGCAGTAACAACTGGTGTTGATGGTGGAGTTAGTTCTCTTGCAGGGCCTACAGTTCCGTCTGATATAAATGAAGTCTCAGTGTAATTTGGCTTTTCTGCGTTAACTACCACATAAATGTATTTTCCATCATACTCTTCTTTAATCTCTAAAGTCTTAGTATTTTCGTCTGGTATTAGTGTTCCATTTACAGTGTCTCCAGAAGTATCTGTAATGTACCAACGATACGTTAATTCCGCATCAGATGGATTTACTGTTACTACTGCAACTACTCCTGTTCCAATCTCTCCAGTTCCATCTAGAACTACGCCACCAGTTATTGTTGCTTCTGTAATCGTGAATGGCTTACGAATAGTTCCTGTATATCCGCCCATTCCGATTATATTAGCTGTAGCCTGACCAACATTAATATTGTCTTCGTAAGTTACATAGTAATCTGTACCATATACAAGTACTGTACTATCAGTTAATGTCACTGTAGCTGTTGGCTCTTTTGGTGTTCCATCATACGTATAAGTAGTTGGATTTAAAGTAACCGTTGCAAATTCTGATAGAGGTACTTCCTGAATTGTAAATGATTTTGTTGTATCATAGTCTACTGAATAGTTGCTTGCTTTATAAGTAGTACTATTCAATAATCTTAATGTGTTTTGAACTATTGGATAAGAGCCAATGCTTTCTCCAGTTGTTCTAGCAAGTTCTCCTGATTCAGTTGGAACTTCACCAGTAACAAGGCCTGCTTGAGTAGTATCTTTACTATACTTAATTGCATAAGAAGTAATTGGTGAAGGATCTGGCTTGCCATATACTTTGCTATTATTTGCAGGAATTATTATTACTCTTCTTGGAGTAATTACATAATCCATGCTTGGAGTTCCTTCATAATCTCCTTTACCAGTTACAGTTACTGTTGCTGTTCCAGCATCTTTTGCATGCTCATATGTTACGTCATAGTCATCACCACTTACTAATGTTACACCGTTAACAGTTACATGTACTCCTGGTTTATGTTCTTGTCCGTCATATTCGAAGATTGTTTCATCAATAGTGAAGTCACTAATTACAGCCTTAATAATCTCTAAATATGAACCTGTATTATTTATTACAATATCATAGTTATTTGCCTTAAATGATGTATCTAAGTTATCTTTAACTACTAGGGTTCCTACAGTTAATGGATATTGTCCTATGCTTTCTCCAGACTCTCTAGAAAGTGCTCCGTCAAATCCTGGAATTTCATCTACCAAGATTCCATCGCTTGGTGATGCAAGTACATTATTAGTATATCCATAAGTGAATGTAGGGTCTTCGTCACCATGAACCTTAGTATAGATTAATGGATTTGCTCTTATTACAAGATTTCTCCTTGTTATTTCGAAGGTTTTTGAAATTGTATCATAGTAGTTACCTTTGCCCTTAACAATTACAATTGCTGTTCCAACATCCGTATTGTTCTTGTAATCTACATCATAATTGTCACTTGATAGAATCTCAGTTTCAGTACCAACTGTCTTCTTAACTACAACAGATGGTCTCTTTTGTTTTCCATCATAAACATAACTATCTAGTGTTCCAAGTTCGATTTCATAGTCTGTAATTGGTGTTCCAATTACGTCTACATTTCTTGTTACACTCATCAAGTTTGTTCCGCTCTTGCTTACTGTGTATGTAACATGGTATCTGCCTATTGTTGTTCTATCTACATCATTTGCAGTTTCAGCAAGTACAAATCCATATTGTGTATAGTTAACAGCATTTGCCAAATTATATCCCGCAACTGTTGCACCTTGATCTACATAACCTTCTGTTGTGCTTAATCCTACACTTACAGTCTGATTACCTATTAATGCAAGGATAGGTCTTACCTTATCTCTAGTAAATACTGCTATATATTCTGGTTCGCTTTCAAATACACTTTCAACACTTTCGTTTACAACATATAGTATCGTTCCACTATTCTTGTTAACTGATGTTGATAACAACATAGGTGTTTCAGATAATGTGATGATAGCCTCTAATGAAGATGTGCCCTCTAACATATCTGTTCCAGCAAACTTATCAAATGATGTACCTAATAGCATTGTCTTAATTGCACTCATATCTTTGAACATTTCGTCCATATGAGATACTGAGCTTGTACTGAATCCACTCAAATCAAGTTTTGTGATTAGTGAGCATCCACTAAACATCTCAGAAACATTTGCAACATTTTGAGTTTCTAATCCAGAAACATCTAATGCTGTCAACTTGTTACAATCCTTAAACATTGCTTCCATAGTTCTTACATTTGATGTGTTAAATCCTGCTCCGCTTAAGTCAATGCTTGTAATGCCTGAACCATTAAACATATTTGCCATTGTTGTTACTTTAGAAGTATTAAATCCTGTAACGTTAATAGTTGAAAGTTTAGCTGTTCCTTCAAACATTGATGACATATCTTCAACTTTTTGAGTTTCAAGATTATTTGCTGCTAATGTTGTTAGGTTGCTACAATCTTTAAACATTGATGCCATATTTGTTACTTTTGAAGTATCAAATCTTGTTAGATCAATTTGAGTTAATGCACTGCATCCCTCGAACATCGACCTCATATCTGTTACTTCTGCCGTTGCAAACTTACTTCCTGCAACTAAAGATACATTTGCTAAATGTTCGCATCCGCTAAACATATATGACATGTCTGTTACTTTTGATGTATCAAACTTGTTCTCAGTTACTGTAATTCCAGTTAATGAATCGCAGTCTTTGAACATCTCTTTCATGTTAACAACTTTTGATGTATCAAATGTACTTAAATTGATTGTCGTTAATGAACTTGCTCCATTAAACATTCCTCTCATATTGATTACATTTGACGTATCATAATTTGCTAAGTTAATTGATGTTAATGATGATGCATTTAAGAACATCTCATTAGTTGTTGCTACATCACTAATATCAAGTACCGTATCATTCTCTTCAATCTGAGTCATGTTAGAGTAATCAGCAAATAAGTATCCACCTGATTTAGCAAATATTCTATCAGACTGACTTCCAATGTACTGAATATATGATGTTCCGCTAGATACAATCCATGATAGTATACAGCCGTTTTGTTCAGCTGAAACATCCCAGCTATCAACTGCACCAGCAGGAACATTTATGCTATCTACAAATACTACCTTAGATACTTGATCTGCATAGTATGCTTTTCCAGCTCTCTTAGCACCTATCATGTATGCTCTGTTGTTAGATGTATTAATATAGTCTGATTCCCTTGCCATTAATGTTGCTTTTCCAAGAGCTATAAATCTTGACTCTATCTTGTTACCTACGTTTCCAACGGCATCTTGTGCCTCAATAGTCAATCTATAATTTCCAGGAATCATATTGTTTATGGTGATTTGATCATCCGTTGTAGCAACTTCTGGATATAGTGTTTCGTAACCAGATACTACTGGAACATAGTCGCCATTGTTATTTAATTCAACAGTCCACTTAACAGATACAACTCCAGTTCCACTATCTGCAACATCTTTTACTTCAAGTACTACGACTCCGCTTTCGTCTATAGCTCCACAAACAATGTTTCCTATAGTTGGAGGTGTAGTATCAAGTATTACATCAGTATGTATTGGATCTGTACCATTATTATCTGTTACATATACATATCCAGGTTTAATCTGATTAATTGCATAAATACTGTTATTTACAATTGTCAATGTTCCTCTCTCAATTGGATATCTTCCAACTGGAGAACTGCTATTTGCAGTAGTTGATAGGTTACCGGTAAATTGTGGAGCTAAGCTTGAGCCACCTGGCAATTCATATACCTCAGTATATGTATAAGCTAATGGTGTTGGTACACTACTACCCGGTGTAATCATTATTGTTGTCGGCCATACATCAACTAGACGTTTTGTTATATCATATGTTATTTCTCTTGTGTTGTAATAAATTCCAGCACCCGTTGCAACTACATTAACCGTTCCTACATTTATACATTCACCAAATGCTAAAGTATAATCTTCACCTAATGTTAAAACTGACTGGCTATCAAATATTGAGATAGTTGGTTTCTTCTCTGTTCCATCATATGGAAGAGAATCACTGCTTAATGTATGAGAAATGTTCGGATTATTTGTAGAAATATCTATACCAAGCATTACATTGTTTAATGTCTTAGTTGTCACATTATCCATGTAGTCATATATTTCTGCTACAACATTGTAGAATCCTGCTTCAGAAATCGTATAACTATATTCTTCTCTATCTATTGATAATGGATAAGCAGATTTTGTTGCTGTGATAGTATCTACAACAGTAGTTCCCTTTATTAATGTCCAAACTATCTTAGCAATACCAGAGCCACTTCCATCAGAAATATTTGACATGCTAAATCCAGCATCACCACTTGAGTTAATGCTTTCAAATACTATATCATCAGCAGTTGGTGGCGTACTATCTAAAGTGATATCTGTATGGATTGGGCCTAATCCATCATCACCACCATACATTGCTGCTATTCTCTTTATATTTCCAACAGCATCTCGAATAGTTGCTGTTAATATATATACTTCATCTGTAGAGATTACTGTACTAAATGATTCTTGAGTAATATTCAAAGGTAAATTAGCGTAAGTCTTATAGCCAGAATCTAATTCAACCTCATTCTTTGTTAGTGACCAATCAATTCTTGCGATACCAGAACCTGTACCATCTGAAATACTATTAATTGTAAATGGTACAACATCTCCAGCTTGTTTTGTTCCAAATACTATACCACCTGCAGTAGGTGCTGTAGTATCCAAAATAACATCATCTTGAATTGGTCCATCTTGTCCATTTGTTCCAAACATCATAGACTCTTGCAGTTTATTTCCAACCGCATCCTCAATTGTTAGTGTTAGAACATAATCTACATTATCCAAAATTGTTGCTTGATAAGTTGGACTATTGTAGTTTAATGGATAATTATTTACGTTGGTCGAACCACTTTGTTCAGCTTGACCACTAGCTGTTACACTCCATGAAACGCTTTTGATACCAGATCCATTTGAACCATCTGATATGTTACTTATAGAGAAATTAACAGCATTACTTGCGTTTTTCTCACCATAAGAAATCAAGCCATGAGAAGGCGCACGAGTATCCACGATAACCTTCGTAGATATTGGGTCGTCCGCATAAGCTACGATACTACCAAAGGTGAAAAAGCATATTAAAATAGCAAAAATCATTGCAAGTCTTTTCATTAGGCCCCTCCAGTTAAAATCAATGTTAAAAACCGCTAATAGTAACCTTTGATGACATGGAAAGTATTGGGAATACCTGACTTCATATTCCCAATAATCTCCATGTCACCTTTCATCTTTTGTAACTTACTTTTTTCATCTTTTGTAGCAATCTATAACTTTTACATTAATAGATTCTTCTTTCGTGCGTTCTTACCTTTTTGCTTTTGTTTCTTACTTACTCTTTCGTGCTTTACGATGCACCAAAACTGCATGCACCAATGCTTTTCATACGTTACACTGCTTTTAGTACGAACTCGAACTTCATAAATTGTTCGTACTTTGTTTTTATTATAATAATTCAAAAATATTTGTCGAGATGTCGAATCTTTCAAACATGCTATTTAGAGCCATTTTTAACAACATGGTTACAAAAAAGTCGTTAGGGAAGCTATCTTTTCCCCAACGACTTTTTATAAAAATCCATATTAAGTTAAAATTTCGTTACAAATTATTGTCTTATATTTCAGAAAAGCAGGCTATTTTCAGCTTGAATCGTACTTCCCTAAACCATTTCGACTTTTTTGTATGTAACATTGTTATCTTTTAACAATTTTTCTTCTCTGTCCGAACAACTAAAAATAATTACTTGATTATCTTTTGCTATCTCTGAAATGTATTTTATTATTTCTGATAATCGATCTTCATCAAAATATGCAAAAGTCTCATCTAGCATTATAGGTACCGAACTGTACTTGTCTAGCGCTGCTAATCTAAAGCACATATACATTTGATCTATAGTTCCATAGCTTAATGCTTCTGCAGGAACTAGATTGCCATATTCTTCTTGAATTAGAATCTCGTTTTTGTCTGTATATCTTACGTCTGTATACTTTCCACTTGTTATCTTTGAAACTATAGTCCTTAGTGACTCTGTAAACTTTGGCATAACTTGCATCTTATACTTTGAATATGCTTCATCAAGCTTCTCAATTGCAAGTAGTACCATTTTCTCTTTTTCTTCTAGTTCTCCAAGTTTCATAGATTTGTCAGCCAGCAAGTCTTTAGTTTCTTTTTCTTTAAGCAAATCATGCTCCATGTTCTTAATCTCTATGGTATTTCTTTGTATATCATAGTTAATCCCATCTAGCTGATTTTCAAGAATACCAATTTCTTGCTTTAGCTTGTCAACGTCTACTTCCGTATACTTTTCTGCCGATTCTCCTCCTACTTCTTTTATAATTTTCTCTCTTTCCTGCTTCTTTAATTGAGCAATTATCAAATCGAAATCTTCTATCTCAACTTTAGGAGCACTGATTCTATATGAGAGCTTATTATTTAATACTAATGCAAGTGAAGATAAAACAACTGGTATAATAGATAAAATCGGGTTGTATATCAACGTAAATACTAATAGAACTATGTTTGCGATTATTATGAGTGAATTATCTATAATCTTTTTAAGTCTAATGCTCTTTTCAAAATTTCTCTGCTCTTCCCTTTGCACATCAAGCTTTGCATCATATCTCGCCTTTTCATACTTATACTCTTTTTCTGTTTGTTCTTTTACTTCGATTACTTTTTTACTATCAGAGATTTTCTTTACTATGTCGGTCTTTCTTTCAGCTAGTTTATCGTTGTTAATAATACTACTTTGAAGATTTTTTCTTTTCTTGTCAAAGTCAAGTATAGCACTCTTTAGAGCCTTTACTTCCTTTTTTAGGATATTCTTTGGCTTGGTTGTTGTCCTATCAGTACCTATCTCATCTTGAAGTATTCTATCTAGTTTTCTTCTAACGTCAGTATATGAGAAGTCTTCGTCTCCTGTTTGGGATAAGTTTATCATTTTTTGAATAATATCTTTTTGTGAGAGCAAATCTAATCGCACTTTACCCTGACCAACGACTGCAACGTTTTGAAATGTGAACTCATCAATTCCAAGTAGCTTGTCGCCAACCATAGCACCTCTTGACTTGTCTATTTCAAAAGATTTTGTAATATCATTATCTGCTTCATCATAAATACTAAACTTTCCTTTATGAAACTCCCTATGGATTTTGTACTCATGGCCTTCACTTTCAACAACCATATCGCCTCCGTAAGCAGTCTGGCTTCCCCAAGGCTTAAAAGCTTCGTATTCTGATATAGCTTCACCATTTTTATTCTTGCTAGTTCCAAAAAGCATGCATTTAATAAACCTGGCCAAAGTAGACTTTCCAGATTCATTATCTCCGTATACTAAATTAATACCTTTATCAAACTCAAGCTTTTTGTCAGCTAATTTCCCATATCCATTTACTTGAACTTCTTTAATAAACATTTTTACTCCTTAGCCTTTAAGTACATACTCTATTGCGCCATATATAATGTTTTTATTACTATCATCTTCATCTAATTCCTGCTTCATAAGCTTTGCAAATGTACCACGTATGGTATCTTCTTTTGAAAGTTCCTCCAAATCAATCTCTGGTGTTGTATTATCTTCTATCCTACATATTCTATCATACTTTTCAAGAAAATACGCCGTAAGATGTTCGATATCTACGTGAAAATCACCGTTAAGAACTATCTTATAATAATCACTACCAATATTTAATTTTTCCTCAACGTCACTAATTGTATGGCAATCGGTGATATTGATTTCTTCCGTAACAAATTGTGGCACATCTATCTTGACGAATTTATAGTCAATGCAGTACTTGCCGATTTCATCCTTATAAATATTACCAACAACCATGCCATGTTCGCCAGGTTCATCAAATCCTATTGATGCTATACTACCCGGATATATAATTGATGACTCGTCTATTTTTGGCATATGTATATGTCCGTAGTGCGCAGTAGTCAAATTTCTCTAGGTCAATATCCTTTATATCATGGTACTTCTTCGAACCGCCATTTAATGTACCATGAGTAACTAATATATTTATCTTTGTTTTGTCGATTTTTATATCTGGAATTATCGATTCTTCAACAAAAAACTTATCAAATCCTACTCCATATATTACTATATCATCATACTCAAACTTCTTAACTTCGCCATCAAAGAAATGAACGTTTTCAGGCCATTCAAACATCTTGTAAGGCGAATTTGACACGTAAGGATCATGATTTCCTGGTGCTACAAATACCTTTGTTTCCTTAATCTCTTCTAATTTTGCTATTATATACTTTACTGTTTCAACTTTTACTCTCTCTTGTTCAAAAATGTCACCGGAAATAAACAAAGTCTCTATCTTATTATTCTTCACATATTCAATTACTTTGTCAAACGCTTCAGTCTGCTCCTTTTTTCTTTCTTCCCTAAGAGCATCCTTGCCTTTTAAATTCTCAAAAGGTGTGTCAAAATGAATATCCGCTATATGAACAAATCTCATTACTATTCTCCATTTCAAACTAATTCTTTTTCTCTCAAACAATGTATAAAAAAGGGGCTTAAAAGCCCCAATAACAACTAATCATTACTATTGTTTCCACTTCCAAATAATTCAGCAAATCTCTTATCAATCTCTGCCATAATATCATAATTGAAATCATCCGTTTCACCCGATGCATTAGATGACGGCTTTTCAGAAACACTATAGTCATCAACTACAACATTTTTTGGTTCAGGCTTTGAAGTAGAGGTCGATATGCCACTATTATCTGCAGAATAAGATGTATCCTTTGAACTAGAAGTTCCAGCATCTACAGATAAGTTCCAGATATCATCTAAATCACTTACTCCGCCATTATCAAGCCATTTTGATGGATCTGAAATAACAAATGCTTCTCTCTTTTGCTCTCCTAAAGACAAGTGATTTATCTCTGATGCTTTTGCTTCTTCGTATAGTGGATGAGGTTTTACTCTACTCTTAATCCATAAGAACTTCCACTTAACCTTAGGATAATACCAGTATTTCTTTGTTAAAATAGGCTTCATAGCTTGTATGAAGATGATACAATCGTCAGTATCCATTCTTCTTAATTCATCAGGGGTCATAAGAGCTCTTGCCATAATCTGCTCTGAATAGCTATGTCCTGACTTCTTGTTGTCTTTATCTGTACTCAAAGAATCATTATCGTGCGAAATTGTCTTCTCACCTAATAGTTTAGAGAAGGTTTCTAGAGTCTTTTGAGCGTTACTACCTAAGAATAATTGTGTACTACAGTTAGCCATGATAGTTTGAGTAACTTTTTCATCATATATTTCTTCTAGCTGGTCGATACTCTGTAAGATAATACTAATATGTAATTTCTTTGAACGACAAGTAGATAGTATTCTTTCAAAGTTTGGAATTCTACCAATGTTTGCAAACTCATCTAGAATTAGAAACATTGGAATTGGTAGTGCTCCACCATTTTGATCACCAAATTCATATAACCTTTGGAACAACTGTGAGAAGAAGATGTTCATTAAGAAGTCATATGTTCCATGGCTTTCAGGAGTAATAAAGTATACAGCAGATTTTTCTTTCGCCAAGTCTTCAAACGTTATTGTATTACAAGAAGTAAGCGCCGCAATCTCTTCTGAGTCAAAAGCCTCAAGCTTTGCTGCAAGTGATACTAGGATGTTAGAGAATGTTTTTTCACTACCTAACCTGATTGTATCAAAAGCACGCCTTGCAGGATTGTCGAATGGAAGAGCCTTAAATATATCCATCAAGTCTTCGCCTTCGTTTTCTGCTCCAAGTCTAACTAATGCTGCGCAGCTTGCTAAGCTGTGTTCTTCTTTTGGTCTATTGAACATGATGTAATAAATCATAGCTTTCAAAAGTGCTTCTGAAGTTTGATCCCAGAATGGGTCAGCACTTTTTTGACCGCCTTTATCATCTTTCTTTGAAATAATCTTTGTAATAATATCTACGTCTGTTGTGTTTCTAATATGTGATAAAGGGTTGTATCCATCACTATATTTAGGATCAGCAAGGTTTATAACGTGAATATTGTATCCATTCTTTTTAAGTATGCCAGCTGTTCTATCATATAGTTCTCCTTTAGGGTCTGTAAATATGTAGGAACCTAACATTTGAAGTGCATTTGGAATAGCGTAAGATGCTGATTTACCACTTCCGTGAACCACCTATTACAAGGATGTTTCCATTCTTTCCTGTAGGCGGAGTTGGAATAACAGGCAAGTAGTGGTCTTTAGCTAATACAAATCCTTCTTTTCTATCTAAAACCTCGTACTCTTCTCCTCCTGTTGCCCAGTCTGCACTACCATGCTCCCTGCCTTTATACTCTTTATCTGTTTTCATGAATAATAGAAGTAACAACGTTCCAATCCAATAAAACATACTAAAGTTTTTAAGTACCTCTGCATACAGGCTAAAATTGGTAAATGATGCTTTAAAGTTTTCTCCTATATCTTTGAAAGCGCTTCCATTAACTATGCCAGAAAATCTATCAATTAAGTTCCTTTTATCCTGAGACAAGTCTTCAAATTCAACTTTCTCCGTGCTTGCCATTTCAGATTCGTTTTTCTGTAGAATGTATTTTATGGAGTCATTTGTAATGGCAGTAACCAAAAATAGGGCTAGTACTACAAATACTATCCCCATAAAGATTATTAATCTATACCTTTGCTCAAACCATCTTTTCATAGAATGGTTTCCTCCTTTGTTAAAAGATGCCTAAATAGCTAAAAGACTATTTTTCAAGGTCCTTGGTGTTTTTCTTAGCGATATTATGCTTTAAATCCTCTGGAACTTCAACATATGCCTTTAACTTAGACTCTTTAGAAATCTTCATTCCATCTTTGTCAGCAAACATAATTCCACCTTTTGTCTTAGTAGTTTTTCCCATAATAAACTCCTCCTTATTTCTAACTTCTCTCAACTTCAAGTGCTATATAGTACTTGTATGGTAATAATTTAATCTTTGCTTTAATCTCTTTTGAATCAGTATCAAAAAATACAGTAGGCGTAACTTCATCACCAATTTCAGGGTCAATTATAGTAATTGGCCTTTTGAAGTTTGGTGAATATTTAAACTCTCTGTATTCAACCGTGTCACCCTGTGCTTTAAGCCTTGAGTACTTAATTGAATCTGGCTTTTTGCCTATATTAAGTTGCCCATCTAGGTACTCTGCTCCATTAAGAACAGCCTCACCTGGCTTTAAAGTTAAGAAAATGACTTCTTTTCTCTCACCATCTTCAGGTTCTGGGTTAAAGAAGAATGTTTTCTTAAATCCAGTCTCAACTTGCTCTATAAAAGATTTAAGTTTTTCTAGCGAGCAAATCTCAATTCCGTCCTCAATAGTCGTATTTACCTGAAAGGCAAGGGTATTGGTTCCATAGCTATCCATTACAGAAAAATTCTTACTACTATCAAATAGTCCCATAAAAAACTCCTCTTTTCTATTCACTACGTCTACCATCAATTAATTATAGCATATTGAGCCTGCTTAGTCAACATAAAGTATAGTAGTGAATTAGTATGATTGAATTGCCTTAAGTTCTGTATATAACTCTCTTTCTTTTTCGGTAATTTTCTGTGGTATTTCTATATTAATTCTTGCTATCAGATTGCCTCTCAAGCCGCTTCTGTTAATAAATCCAGCATCTTTTATTAAAATTTCCTGCCCCTGTTGTGTCCCAGGCGAAACTTTAAGTTTATATTTGGCGTCTATTGATTCAACCGATAAATCAGCCCCCAAAATGGCGTCCAGATAACTAATAGTTACATCCTTATACAAGTCATTGCCTTTAAGCTCGTATCGTTCATCTTCTGTGACTTTAATATTTAATAGCATATCACCTTTTTCACCAGATAATTTACTATGCTTTCCTTCACCATTAAGCTTTATAACTGTCCCAGAGGTAACTCCTCGTGGAACTTTTACCGAAACACTTTTTTCTTCTTCGCCATGAGGTTTTATTACTATCTTCTTTGTTACTCCGATTAAAAGCTTCATCTAAAGATAAAGAAATTGGAACTTCTACATTTAAAAACTCCTTTTTAGATTTATCTTTACCGTCGGCTTTTTTATCGACATCACCAACGAAAATCTTAACAAAATCTGACGTAGTTACCTTACTAATTGTATCTTTTATGGATGATACATCAACTCCATTTTGCATTATATGCATGTAATATCTAACGTTGTATCTGCTTTTTCTTTTTTTACTTCCAAGTACTTCATAGGCTTCATTAATGTTTTTGAATTTCTCTTGCGCCGCAACATCCCCCGGATTAATGTCGGGATGATATTTCTTTGCAAGTTTTCTGTATGCAATTTTGATTTCATCATCAGTAACCTTAGGACCTTTAAGGTCCAATATCTTATAATAATTCTTGTACTTCAACTTCTTTTTTATTCCTCTTTAACTTCTGGTTTATATCCTCTGTATATTATCAAAGTATTATCAATTTCATTAAATGCAAGTCCATCATCTAAATTAAGTTTAATCTCATTTGATTTAACATATGATGACGTTTCAAATTTCCAATTGCCATTTTCGTCTTTTACAACCTTGATTAGGAAAATATTGTAATCGCTTAGTTTATACTCTTCTCCATCGTATGTAGCAACTAGCTTCTCCATATCTAACTTCCCTGATTTGTTAAGTCCATACGACAATACTGCTGAAGAACTATCTTTACTCTTGCGATTAACTGATGTAACAAATAGGTCTTTTTTATAACCCATAACATCTGTTGTGTATTTTTCTTTTATCTTAGCAACTTCCTTGTCTGGGAGAATGTATGAAACAAACTCGCCTTCTTTGCAATTAAGTGGTTCTTCGATTGAATAATCATGAACCTTTTTGTAAGACTCTGCTATTTGAATTCTTTTCTTTTCGCTGTCTTTTGATTTTTGAGAATAAATCTTGGTAACTAATCCATAGTAAATTTCATTTTTCTCACTATAATCTCTAATTATAAAGATTTTATAAACCTTATTAACATCCATTATTCCGACGCAATTAACGTCGTTTTCATCTAGTTCTTTTGCATCTGCAATACTAATTACTTTTGCATCATATCCTTTTGGCTTCTCGTAATCACCATACTCATAATGATAAGTTGCCTTAATAATTCGAATTTCATCATCATCAAAATAACCAAGCTCATCAATTAAGTCTTTATACGATAGTGTAGTCAATTTTATTTTTTCTGAAAGATTAACATTACTCTTTATCTCTGCAACTGTTTTAACTACATCTGGAAGTTTGTCATCATAAGTAAATGAAACAAGTGTGCCTTTTGGTAAATTCAATGTTTTAAGAGTAGTTTTATATGTTTTTAACTTGCCTTCAACATTAAGCGTAAACGATGCATATTTTCCGCCATCTTCCTTTTGCGTCAAAAAGCTTTCAAAAAATCCCACATTAAAGTCACCTGTAACAACTTCGTCTTCAATTAAATCCATCTCGATAACTCTATCTGTGAAATCTACTAAAAGCATTACCTTTTTGCCAACCATGCTGTTTATTTCATCTTTTGATAATTTCTCAAGTAGCTTTGTCTGGGTAGTAGTATAGTTTGTAAACATTGTTTCTTTATATGCTTGATAATTTAAGTTCTCAGTTTTAATAACATAGCTAGAATCATATCCCATGAATACTTCTTGTACCTGAGTAAGGTTCATAATCATGTAATACTTATCTTTTGTAACTTCAACTAGCAAGTCACCCTTCTTAAGCGTGCCCCACTCTACTCTTTGGTTGTCGCGGAATAGTACTGCACCATCCGGAATTTCAAATCCATTTGCTGAATCAGGATTAACTAAAATAGTCCTAACTATCGTTGGATCGTCCTTATCATATCTGTAATTAATTCTATCATCCTCATATGGATTACTTACTGAACTATGTGATTTGCTTTCATCATTTTTATCGTCTTTGCTGCTACTACTTTTACTCTCTTCTTTTTCTGATTCGATTTTAACTTCTTTTACTAAGCAGAAGTTACTAGTGTTAATTGAAACAACTCTATCTTCTTTATCTTTGTCTAGATACTGGTAAACAAATGCATAATCTGCACCCGAACTTAATCTGGTAGGATTTGCAAATGAAATGCCATCTTCTTTAAGTTCTTTGATTGTGCCAGCAACTAACTTAGAACCAGCATCTGTGTGAATATTAACTATTTCATATTTTACTACTTTTCCAGGATACTCTACTCTCTTAAATAGAATGTCGGATGTACCACCAATCATAGAAAAATTAACTGTTGCTTTTTGGTCAAAAAGTTTGTAATACTCGCCTTTTACTCTAGCATATATAAGTCCATTTATTTCCTTAAAATCACCTATTGTGGCATCTAATACATAAGTATGGTCTATTATCTTTCTGTCGAATAGAGTTTCACCAGTAGGCTCATACGAAAATCCTGCTACATCATTTCTGAAAATCATTTTCCACGTATCTGCTGTAAGCATATTCCATAGAATAATCGCACAATTTCCTCTTGTAGCTTTATCATTTATATCAGAGAAAGATGCCAGCCTATATAGGTTGTACTCATACATCTTATCAACGTATTCTTGTGCCCAGCCTTTCTCTCCGTCCTCTGTAAGATAGTCATGTCCTAAAGCTTTTGTAACAAGCTTAGCTATTTGTGCATAAGTAACACTATCATCCGGTCTAAATGAACCGTCTTTAAAGCCCTGCATGAATCCCTTGTTGACAGCAATATTAACATACTTAAAATACCATTTGTCAGTAGCCACATCATAGAATTTTGTATATCTAGCATCAGCATTAAGAATCTCAATCTCACTTTTCTTAAGTGAACACTCTACGAGCATTTTGGCAAATTCTGCTCTTGTAACTTCCCTATCTGGGTCAAAAACGTTATCTTTTACACCAGAAACTATAGAAAGATCACCTAAAATTTCGACTGCATTCTCATAAACTGTACCAAGAGTATCATAAAACTGCACGGCGTACGCATTGGCACACAACGCTAGCATGATTGACACTATTGCGACCACTTTTAAGACCTGGTTTTTCTTCATTTGTGTCATTCGTCCCTTCGAATTGGAATTATAGTTCAAAAAAGCCTATTTTCCTTGTCTAAATTATAAAAATGCTGATTTTTTGTGTCAACCTTTAAGGTCTATTTGTTAGAAAAACTTAAAATTCGTAATGCTTTTATTCTTCTTCGACATCATAACCTCTTAAAATGAAACAAATCTCTGAATCTCCATCGAAAATGAATTTATCATATTTTTCTACGTGAAGGTTTTCTCTTTTAACTACTTCTGCATCACTGAATACAAATGTGCCTTTCTCGTCTACCATTTCAGCTAATATGTATTCAAATCTATCTAGCCTATATGTTTTAGAACCAACTGTATATTTATCCAACTCTAAATCTAACATTGGTTTGTCTTCTACAAAGCTTATTAGAGAGCCTTCTCTAGCATCAACTGTGAAGTAATTTCCATCTATTGCCGAAAGCTTAAGCTCTTTTAGTATTTTAACTTTAGAACTTGAGTCTGTTTTGAACACAACTAAAGAATTGTATACTGGCTTTTTAGAAATCTTCTTAACTTCAAATTCAATAGCTCCTACACCATAAACATCTAAGCAAACATAATCGATTCCAGCTTTTTGCTTTTCTAATGTAACTTTACCTACGTACATCTTGTTTGATTCTAAAGGACTGTCAGTGCTTTCAGGCTCTTTTGTAGCTTTTGGTGTTGAAGTTGGTGTACTTGTAACTGGCGGAAGAGTAGGCTCTGCTGGTTTGGTCTCAACTGGCACTACTTCCTTTTTTGAGTCTAGATAAAGAGATGCTCTATAAAGAAGAAATGCTACATTGTCTCTTCTTGCGCCATTCGTTGCTATAAAATCATTTGTCATGATGCCATCAGATATTCCGCTTTCATCTGAAAGGAATTTCATATATGGCTCGCTCCATGCTTTTCCAGTACCTTGTTCAACGCTATTATCTATAAGTCTAACTATCATTGCAGCACATTCGCCGTATGTAACAGTGTTTTCTGGTTTAAATGTGTGGTCATCGTAGCCCTTAACAATACCTTTTAAAACAGCTACATCTATATATGACTTAGCCCAATGATTTGAAACGTCGCTAAAGTCTACAATCATCTGAATGTCTCCATCTAATTCAAAGAACGTAACTAACATCTTTGCAAGTTCAGCTCTAGTAACAGTTTTTTCTCCCTTAAATGTTCCATCTGGATATCCTGATATAACATTAATTTGAGATAATGTAGATATTGCGTTTTTGTAATCATCTGGATAATTATCAATATCTGTTAATGCACTTGCCATACTGCAAATTACTAATGAGATGCATATTAATGCTAATAAAACTTTTTTCATGTTTCTCTCCTCCATTAAATAATGTCTATAATTTCTCGATATTTATCAACTTGTTCATCACTATAATTATATGCTTCTTGAAGGCTCTCTATAACAAGCCTTGCTTTCTGCTCATCAGAAGAATGAATTATTAATATTGTATCTCCTGATTTAACTTCGTCTCCTATCTTCTTGCAAACTTCAATGCCGACAGAGTTATCAATTTCGTCATCCTTTTTAAGTCTTCCGCCACCTAATCTAACAACTGCTTCTCCTATAACTTTTGCATTAATAGCAGAAACAAATCCGCTATGGGTAGCCGGAACTTCTAGTCTAACAGGAGCTGTATCCAGTAATTCTGGATAATCTATAACGTTTACGTCTCCGCCTTGAAGAGCAATAAGTTGCTTAAACTTCTTTAACCCTTCTCCATTTTTAATCTGGTTTTGAATCATCTTAATGTTGTTTGCAATGTTTTCACCTTTTCCAGCAAGCTTAAGCATGTAGGCACCAATCCATGTACATACAGAGACAACATCATCTTCGCCTTTGCCCTTTAATATTTCTATAGCTTCTTTTACTTCTAGTGCATTACCACAATACCTGCCTAAAGGCTGATCCATATTAGTAATAATTGCAACCGTTTCTTTACCAAGCTTTTCACCAATATTTACCATTATTTCGCCAAGAAGTTTTGCTCTTTCTTCGCTAGCCATAAAAGCTCCGCTTCCGCATGTAACTTCTAGTAAAAATTTATCTGCACCTGCAGCTATTTTTTTGCTCATGATAGAAGACGCAATAAGTGGAATGCTTTCAACTGTAGAAGTAACGTCTCGCAAAGCGTATAGCTTTTTGTCTGCTACAGCAATGTCTTCTGATTGGCTCATAATAGCTATTCCAATATCTTTTATGTTTGAAATAAAATCTTGGAAAAAGAGGTTAGTTCTAAATCCATTAATTGATTCTAATTTGTCTATTGTACCTTGTGTGTAGCCTAAGCCTCTGCCTGACATTTTTGCAATATTAACTCCACAAGATGCAACAAGAGGAAGAACAACAAGTGTAACCTTGTCTCCTATTCCGCCTGTACTATGCTTATCAACTATAGGTCCTTCTATTGAAGACAAATCTAGTATTTCGCCTGAATTTGCCATTTCCATCGTAAGAGTAAAGATTTCATCCTCAGACATCCCGTTTAAGTAAATGGCCATAAGTAGACTAGATATTTGATAATCAGGAATGTTGCCATTTGAATACTCGGACACAAAATACTTAATCTCATCATCCGTGAGCTCCTTTTGGTCTCTTTTCTTTTTAATAATATCTTTAATATTCATAACATCACCCTTAAATAGTAATATCATCTTTTATCTTGTTAAACTTAGACTCGCCGATTCCAGAAACATTTTTAATGTCCTCGATGCTATTAAATCCACCATTATTTTCACGATACTCTACAATCTTTTTAGCCATTGATGGGCCAATACCTGGAAGAGTTTGAAGCTCTGCCATTGATGAGTAATTAATACTAACTAGTTTTGATTTAGATTGACCAGTTGAACTTGTCACACCACTTGAAGTTGATTCATCAAATGAATCTGCAATGTATACTGCAGGAATTACAATCTTTTGCTCGTCTTTTAGTACACTTGCAAGATTAATCTTAGATAAATCTGCATTTAAAGTCTCACCACTAGCAAGCTTAATTAGTTCAAATAGTCTAGTTCCAAGCTTAACCTTTTTTATTCCAGGTGAATTCACCTCGCCTGTAATGTGTACAAATATGTAGCTATCCTCTTCCCCAGAATAATCATTTGCCGGAACAATAATGGTTTCTTCGTTATTAGGAAACATTAAGAAGCCTAAAATTGTAAAAAGAATAAAAGCCCCTACATATAAAATATGTTTAACTTTAATATTCACTTATATGGTATACCTCCTATATATTTCCCCAGCATATGTTCTACAATTATATGATAATATTTATCGGGCTAGTTTTCAACAATTGCCAAAAATATAGTAAAAAATATAAAAATGTGTAAAAACGCTAAAAAACCTCTCCAAGTAAACTTGGAGAGGTTATGGTGAGCCCGGAGGGATTCGAACCCCCGACCCACGCCTTAGAAGGGCGTTGCTCTATCCAGCTGAGCTACGGACCCAGATTGGGTTAACGATATAGATGTTAACACAGGCACCTATTTTTGTCAACCTTTTTCATTTAGCTTTTCTACTATTATTCTTTCCTTCAGGCAGTAAATATGATGGCATTTTTTTGAACATTTTTTCTAAAAAAGCACGGATTTGACCGTCATTTCCAATATCTACAGCAAAAAGCTCAAAAAAGCTCTTTGGAAGGCACAATAGTGCCAAAAATCCAACTAGCATTTGCCTAGAAGCTATGTTAGATAAAGACTCAACACTCACTTCAGGATTTACCTTAAATGAACCTGCAATTACTATAGCAAGCGAGCATATAAAACCAAGCATTATTCCATTTTTACCTGCTTTTGATAATAGCGACGTTATGATTGCCACAACAAGTAAAAGAAGTACATATAAAACCGCTAATTTTTCAAATAAACCTAGTACTACAATAATCATTCCTGCGCTTAGTAAAACTTGTCTTATTTTTTTCTTGCAAGATAAAAGCATTATCATAAAAACACATACTGTAGATAGCAATGTCATGCCGAATATTTCAATGTTTTTAAGGAATGAAAGTCCTGAAATAATCATAATAAATATTGCAATTATTTCTTCTTCTTTTAAAGCCGATTTTTCTATAAATTTTGCACAATTATCAATTGCACTTTTGTATATTATTACAAACGTTCCTGACAAAATCCCTTGCAATAAGATAGTCAAAAAATTGTCAAACGTATAAGTACCAATTATAAATAGAGAAATATAAGTAATGGCAATAGATAAAAAGTACTTATAAAGGTTATTCTTTGCACTATCTTCGCTTTTCCAAATAGTCTTTATGATTGCAAAAATTAGCGTAAATAAAACTATTGGAATAAAACTCGACATACCTCCCGCAATTAAAGAGCCAATTGCAATAATCGCAAAAGGAAAAATAATTGGTATTTTAAGAATTATTAGCGCGCCAATAAAAGCTGTCGCAAATGGTGACGCGCCAATTATTGTTGTTGCAAAAAGAATAAGTGCACTAAAAATCAGTACTATTATATTTCTTTTTTCTTTAAAAAAACTACTTAACAACTTCCTACACCTTTCAATACTACTTACTACTCGGTTTCATTAAGCTTCATAGAAACCAACTTTGTTATTCCATGTTCTTGCATAGTTGCGCCATATACGATATCTGCTGCCTCCATGCTGCCTTTTCTATGCGTAATTAGCAAGAACTGTGTGCTCTCTGAAAATTTCTTTAAATAATCTGAAAATCTATAAACGTTAACATCATCTAGCGCTGCCTCAATCTCGTCTAAGATACAGAATGGAGATGGAGATAGTTTTAGAATAGCAAATAATAATGCAATAGCTGTAAATGCTCTTTCTCCGCCAGATAGAAGCATCATGTTTTGAAGCTTCTTCCCAGGTGGCTGTACTTCAATCTCAATTCCACTTTCAAGCACATTACTTGTATCCGAAAGAATTAGTTCTGCTCTTCCACCACCAAAAAGTTCCACAAACACTTCGCCAAAATTTTTGTTAATAAGCTCAAACTTTTGTGCAAACTGAATCTTCATAAGTTCAACCATGTCAGTAATAATCTTTTCTAGTGAACTTTGAGATTCTTCTAGGTCTAACTTTTGTCCTCTTAAGAACTCATATCTATCTCCAACAGCTTTATATTCTTCAATGCTATTAACGTTAATTGGCCCAAGTTCTTTTATCGAGGCTTTAAGTTTCTCAACGTCTTTTCCAGTGTGAGGAGTTACTTCATCATAGTTGGTTGCAGTATTTGGAGTAACCTCATACTCTTCCCACATTTTGTTCTGGATGTCTTCTATCTCTGTTTCTATCTTAGATTTCTTAATCTCAAGTTTATTTGTTTGTTCATGCAAAACATCAAGCGTTCTATACTCATTTTCCAAGTCTTTTTCAAGACTAATTGCCTTTGCATTCTTAGACTCTCTCTCATCTTTTTGGTCTTGTAATTGTTGCGAAATCTCTTTTATCTTTTCGTTAGATTCTTCTATTTTTCCTTCTAAATCTTTTATGTCATTTTCAAATGTTGCATTGTTCTCAGTCATTTTTTGAATATCTTCTTTTTTGCTCTCAATTGAAGATGTAGCTTCTTCAATTTCGTTCTTGATTCTCTCCAAAATCTCATCTATTGAGCTCTTGCTTTCATCAAATGAAGATACTGAAATCTTAAGATCCATAATATCTGAGTTTAAATCGTCAAACATTTTTTGTTGATCCATGTTTTTCTTTGCAAATTCATCAACCTGGCTTTGTGCGTCTTCGTTCTCTTTGTCTATATTTGTTAAAAGACTGTTAATCTCTTCGATTTCTTTCCCAACATTTTCGATGTCCTTAACAAGACTATCTTTCTCTTCTTGTAGTGAAGATATCTTTTTTTCATGCTTCTCAATGTTTGAAATGAAGCCAAGCATTTTTTGCTGCTCTGTAGCAAAAACAACTTGAACCTCTTGGAATTCAGACACGATAGCATCTTCATCTCTTAAAAGATCACTTGCACTTGACTTGTATTCTTCGAACTCTTTTTGAATGCCTTCTTTTTCGTATTTTAGTTCGTCAACTAATTTTTTCAGATCTTCTATTTCTCTTCCTCTAGATAAAATAGAAGTGGTCTTTTTAACTAGACTTCCTCCAGACATTTGTCCAGAGCTGTTAATAATATCTCCATCTAACGTGACAATTCTAAATGCATACTTGTTCCTTCTAGCCATGTTTATTGCATTTTCCATGTTGTCGCATACTACACTTCTTCCGAAAACAGAAAGAACAATTCCTTCGTACTTGCTATCATAAGAAATTAGGTCAGAAGCAATTCCTATAAAACCAGCTTCTCCATTTAGATTATTTCTAAGCTTTTCTCCCTTAACAGACGATATTGGATAAAACGACGCTCTTCCTAAATTGTTTGACTTTAAAAACTCAATAGCTCTTTTAGCGTCTTCTTCTTTTTCTGTAATAATGTTTTGAAGTGCTCCACCAGCTAATTGCTCTATAGCAACTTCGTGTTCAGGCTTAACCTTAATCTCACTTGCCAAAGTTCCATAAATACCATTTGCAAATGATTGATCTTTTTGGCATCTTTGCATTATAGACTTAACGCTGTTGCCATATCCTTCAAATTCCTTTTGAGTTTCTTCTAAAAATCTAAGTCTAGCTTCCTTTTCAGATGCACTATTTAGCTTTTCTCTAATCTTATTCTCGTATTCTTGAACCTTTAAATCATAAGCAGACTTAACCTCTTTAATTTTGTTTAATTTCTCTTCTAATTCAACCTTGCTTTTAGAAATCTGGTCAAATGACTTTTCTTGTTCTGCTTTATGAAACTTTTCTTTGTCCTCGGCTACTTTGTTTTCTAATATTTCTGAATCGATTTGCTTTGTCCTGTTTTCCCACATGCTATGATTTGAAGAAAGACCTTTTAACGTCTCCATCTTTTCAAACTTCAAATCAATATTTTTCATGATATTTGCTTTTAACTCTTCAATATGTTGAGCATCCGAGCTAAGCGTTTTTGATAATTCATCTAGTTCAGCCTGTTTTTCATTAAGCTCGTCCTCAAATTTTTTCTTGTCCTCAGCAAGTCTATCTCTTCTCTGCATTCTGTCGGTAGTTTCTTGCTCAAGTTTTTCTTTCTTTTGAAGTAGTTCTTCGATATCAGCCTTATACTTCTCAATCATGCCAACATTGTTTTCAATGTTAGCCTTTTTAAGAACTATATCTGCATTTATTTTTTCAATACTGTTTTGCTCATCAAAAGAGCTATTTTGAATTTCTTCTATTTTGGCAAGAAGAGCTTCAATCTCAACTCTAAGAGCCTCTTTTTCTTTTGAAATTGAATTTATCTTTTCGTTTTCATCATTAGTTTGCTCTGATATTTCATTTAATTGAACGTTTGTTTCGTCTAATTTTGTCTTGTTTTTTGCAATATTTGATATAAATAAACCAACTTCTAAGCGCTTTAATTCTTCTCTGAAATCCAAATATTGCTTTGCCTTTTCTGATTGCTCTCTAAGTGGTTCTAACTGATTTTCTAACTCTGTAACAATGTCATTTATTCTAAGTAAATTTTGCTTTGTGTTTTCTAATTTTCTTTCTGCTTCTTCTTTTCTAGTTCTGTATTTAACAATTCCTGCGGCATCCTCAAATATATGTCTTCTTTCTTCTGATTTGGTTGAAAGAATTTCATCTATCCTTCCTTGCCCTATAATTGAATAACCGTCTCTACCAATACCTGTATCCATGAAAAGTTCAACAATATCTTTAAGACGACATTGATTTTTATTAATAAAGAATTCACTATCACCGCTTCTATAAATTCTTCTTGTAACTGTAACTTCTGTAAAATCGATTGGAAGCTTACCATCTTGGTTGTCTAATGTCATTGTAACTTCTGCAAAGCTAACTGGTTTTCTAACTTGAGTGCCAGCAAAAATAACATCTTCAAGTTTTGAACCCCTAAGTGTTTTTACGCTTTGCTCTCCTAAAACCCATCTTATAGCGTCAGATATATTTGATTTTCCAGAACCGTTCGGACCAATTACGGCTGTGATACCTGGTCTGAATTCTAGAACTGTTTTATCCGCAAAGGATTTGAATCCTTGTAATTCTAATTTTTTTAAATACATTTAACTTTCCCCTTTAGTATATTTGTTGTTTGTCGTCTCGTTTAAAATCGTTTAAAAACTACGGAAATAAGCTTTTTTGTCCTAATTATCTTATACCAACAAAAATAAGTTATCAAGGATAATAATCATTTTTTCTTTGACATTATTTCAAATATTTTACAATTGTTTTATCTGGATTGAAAAAAGATTTATGTTAAATTAGAATTAGTTTATGAAATTAAAAGGAGGAATACAAATGAAAAACTTTTTTAAGAACGCAGCAAAAGTTGGTCTTGGAATTGTAATAGGCGCTTCAATGACTGCTTTTGCAACACAACTGCTTACTAACGTATATTTAAACGACGGAATACGCATTTCAATTAATGGTGTAGTTCAAGACTTAAGAGATGCAACAACAGGGGAAAAAGAATATCCTCTAACATACAAAAACAGAACTTACATACCATTACGTAGTGTTGCAACGTTACTAGGCTTTAATGTTGGATATGTAGAAGCTACAAATACTGCTACAGTTGATAGCCCAGGTTATCAGCCGTCAACACCAGCGACACCTGCTCCTACAGCTTCTTCAGTAGACCCTAATTTGGGTACTTTTCTTGCAGAAGATATAGCAATAATTAAAGCATTAAACTGGGTTGCTCCACCTTTAAAAGATCAATCATCCTTGCTTAAAACAAACATTCCAATTTCTAACGTAGTTAACTTTATTTATCAAGCACCAGAAAACCCATTCCCAGAGGATTATGTACATCCACAGACACCTCTAAGAAGCTACCTAGAAGACTCTTTAAATCAATTACGTACCATGAAACAAAGCTTAACTTCTTCTCAAGGTCTTCAGATTTATTGCGACCCTTCAAGCGTACAAGTACTAAAATATGGCTATGATTCTAGTGGAAAATGCAAAGGTTGCCTAGCAACTTATACTCTTGAGCTTAGAGCTACTAATAACGGTAAAACCATTACAGAAAATAAATCATTCACATCTGTTTTCATCTTTAAAGACGATAACAATTTGAGATTGACATGGGTAGCAGATGTTGAGTCTTTAAATACTCCTACAACTAGCGTTCCTACTAATAAGCCAATAACACCAGTGGCAACTCAAGCACCAGTTAGAACTCTAGCACCAACAGCTACACCTGCACCAGTCGTTCAAAACCCAGATGCTATTGGAAACTTAAAGGTTGATAATATAGCATGCGTTAATGCTTTAAGATGGAGCACAACGCCAAATGCTGATGCGCTTTCTAAGTTTAGCACTGGTTCTGATGTTTCTGCTGTAGTAAATCTTATATACATGGAACCTCAATTAGGAAACTATAAAAAATGTGTACATTCGGATTCACCTTTAACTTCTGAGCTTCAAGCTTCTCTTAATAAAATGATTGCATACAGAGATCAAAATGGTTCAATTTCATTAAGAATGTATTGTGATCCTTCAAGTGTAAAATATATAAAATATGGCTATGATGCAAATGGCGTTTGTAGAGGATGCGTTGCAACCTATGAGGTAAAAGTTTCTCTTGAAAATACAACAAAGTATGAAAAAGTTACATCTGTTTTCGTATTCCAAGACTCTTATAGGGTAGACCTAAGATGGGTTGGCGACCTTGATGTCTAATATCAAAGAATAAGAATATTAATGGTGAAAGGATAACATCCTTTCGCCATTTTCATATAAAAAAAGCCTTGAGGAATCAACCTCAAGGTTTTGGTGCACCACCGGGGACTCGAACCCCGGACCCACTGATTAAGAGTCAGTTGCTCTACCAACTGAGCTAGTGGTGCACGTATAAAAATAAGCAACTTCTGATTCTTAATCGGTTATCTATATTCGACAACAAAAGGATTATATTGCTTTTGTGCATAAATGTCAACTAGCATTTTAGATATATGAATTCTGAATCAGCAGTGTAGAAAATTTGCCTGCAATTTAAGATAGTTATTTTGCAAAAAGAAAAAGCCCCCGTTTTACGGGGGGCCAGTGGTCTCATCCGAGTCCGCGAATCCTCAACGCCTCGTTGAGGCTCTCACGCTCATCCTTGCCATCCTCCACATGGATGGACCAGGCAACCTCGATGACCCTTTCCTGAACGACCTTATTGGTCAGCTCAAGGTAGGACATCGGGTCACGATCGATGCGCTTCGCGCACTCAATCCGCGCCCAGGTGGTGAAGGCGTCCTTCTCCCTCTGTTCCATGACGCACCTCCTCGGTGTGTTACAGGGGTCGCTAATGCCAAAAGTGGCAAAAGCATCCGCAACCTAGCAGACGGCTTTTATGTTAACATGTTTTTCGTTTTTTGTCAACCTTCTTTTTGAACTTTCTGGGGACACGACATCCAGCTCCCAAAATCGACACTTCTGGGGACACGACAGCAAAGTCTTTATCGCCTATACCCAATATATTGACACTATTTTTCACCTATGATACTATCAAATCGGTTAATAAATTTTAATATGAAAGGGTGCGTGATCATGGATATTACAGCTAGCAACAAGGCTTCTCCCATGTCGTCTGCAATGATTCCTGACATTGTCGAAACATTCCGGAGCAGACTAATATCCTACTTACCTTTTGATGCCAAAGTAGGCGCACTCAGTATCAAAATCGAATCTGCCAGCAAAGGCTTGTCCACAGGCACTTACAAGTGTGTTGGAAACAAGTTTTTCATTAAGCTTCGCATTAACGAAGCTGACGGTCCTGACTATGTGGCTTATACTATCGCACGGCAATTAGCGCATCTTCTTTTTTCTCGGATTCTGGATTCAATTGGATTCGCCGGCAAAACAATTGATGGTTCAATCCCTGTAACAAATATCATGCGCACAATGCCTAGTGAGACCACAATTTGGGGAATTGAATTTCAAGAACAATGTGCTAATATGTGCGCGCAAAACATCATTGAAAAAATCGGATTTGAGCCAAGTAATTCTTTGATAACCAGTGAATTAGAACGGACTAGGTACCATTTCCTTTTTTCCGAGGCATTCGTAAACTCGTTCGGAGCAAGTCTTAGCGATCTTGATAAGTTCGACCAATATAGTTTGGAAGGTAACATTATAACGCCTTCTAATCTGTTTTGGTATTGTGTAGTCAATCATTGTCCTTCTATTTTGGTCAATGGTTTTGATGCTAAGCATGGTATTGGTTCTTACCATAAAATCCTGGAGATTATTGCCAATATTTCGGAAGAATCAACTACCGATGCTGACCTAAGTAAATTTAAGCTTCTACTATAAACACCCCCTCTGGAAATCATAACCAGAGAGGGTGTCTTTTTATATTTTTATTTAGTTTTCCAACATATATCCAAATATCACAATTTAATGCGAACATGTCCTGTCCCCGGAGATGTCGATTTGGGGAGCTGACTGTCGTGTCCCCAAAAGTGTCGATTTTGGGAGCTGACTGTCGTGTCCCCAAAATGGACATTATATTTCAGGATTTCCGCCTCTTGAATCGCCAGCAAGGTTTTCAGCCACCTCTTTGCCTAACACTCCTCTAAAGTCTTGCCACGCTATAGCCTCTTTTGTATAAGATGGAAACATTGTTTTTTTTGAAAAATCACGTAAAAGTTTAGCACCATCATGTATTTCAGGACTCTTTCCAGTTCCAAACCCAGACCACTTATCCCTCAAATCATGAAGACCACTATTAGTCATTCCTCTATGTGATAGGACAAATGCGTCATCCCACGTTCTGTCAAAGCCTTTTTGTTCATCTTTTACAAAATGCCAACCTACTTCTCCAATGTCAGGAATAAATGAAGAAAGCAAGTATGCATCTTCTTCTACATCAAACGTTATATTGCAAATAAGGCCATTATGCATGCACTTATTGATATAGTAATGCATTATTGAACTTTTAAGAGCAAAAAAATCATTTCCCAAATCTTTGTCGCCTATTTTATCTCTAAAGTAATGCGCTAGACAATTACTAGTATCTACAACTAAGGCTGTTAGACGCACTGCCTCATATCCACTTATTCTATTATCACCATCTGGTTGAGTAACTTCCTGTCCAGCGATTATTGCTTCGTGACGATAAACTTCTTCTATTTCTCTTAGTGCTAGATCTAATAATTCTTTGTTTGGCAGCACTTTTCCATTTGGAGCATAAATATTTCCGCCAAGATTTTTTATATATAATTCAAGTATCTTAGCAATTTGAGACAAATCTCTATCAGATACATATGGATTTTTTGGATTTGCCAGACGCTTACCCTCAATCATTCTAAATGGAGCTCTTCTTCTTGCAATTTGTGCCAAAATAGCTTCTTCTTTTGGAGAAAGTATTACTTCCATAACTACACCCCCATTGAGTTTATACTATATCATTCTACCTTTAATTATAACATAAAAAAGAGGGTATCTACCCTCTTTTTTATCTATATTTTCATCATTTCTTCTTGCAACCTAGTCAGGATTACCTTGAAGTTTTTAAAAACCTCCTCTGGCGTCATACCAGAGTCTTTTGCTCTTCCCTGGCAAGCGGACCTAAGCTCAAAGTCCAAGTCAATGAATGGTTCAAAAGCGTCCTTATGCTCTTCATTTACTTCATTGTAGGCATAATATACGAATACGTCCCTTACTTGAATTTTGGTATCCGAAAAAGCGTTATGCACCATGCACAAGTTCGTCGCAATCTCTGCTTCCAGCAGATCCAGTGCCCTAGAAATATCTCCCGTCTTTTCAGCATCCTCCCAGTGGGGTTCGATTCTGCGGTACTCCATAATAAAAGTACTCCTTTCATTTGCATTTTTGTGCAGTAGTATTCTAACACCAAATTTAATTTATGTCAACTACATCTGTATGCATTACTTCTACTAGTAGAATATCACATTTTAATAAAAAGATAAAATATTTTTTTACATGCTATATAATTGACGATTTAAGCTTAGCCACAGCTAATTCTCTAATCGTTGGTTGGTTCTTTAAGTACTCTTCAACCAGTGGAATAAGCTCATATTTAACTGTCCTAATTAGCTCTTTGTCGCTTTTATCATCGCAAAAATAGCAATGTCCAATTTGATTATTTGCAGATACCATTTGATTAATTTCCTTGACAGCCTCTACAATTTTTGCCTTTAGTGGGCTCTTTTTACAGAAATTAATGAAGTCTTTATTATCAAATATTGGATTAATCGTGTAGTATGAAAATCTTCTTCTAACTGCATAATCCGACATTGAGTCTTCTTCATCTGCTATGTTCATAGTTCCGATGATATACAGATTTGACGGAATATAAAATCTTTCTTTTGATGCTGGTAGTTCAACGTAGTTTTCTTTTCCTCTCTTGTCGACTTCCAAAAGCATAAAAGTATCTCCAAAAATCTTAATAACGTCGCCCCTATTTATTTCGTCAATTAACAAAAAGTACTTGTTTTCTTTGTCATTTCTTGCCTTATTGCAAAAGTGTTTAAAGCAACCCTCTCTATATTTGTATATACCAATGTCATCCGGTCTGAAGCCCTCTATAAACTCATCTACCGAATACTTCGGATGAAATTGTACATTTAATATCTTTCCAGTATCTTTTTTCCCAAGAATAGAAAACGCCATTCTTTTTGCAACAAACGTTTTTCCTGTTCCCGGAGGTCCTTGCAATATCACGTTCTTTCTAATAAGGATTGTTTCTTTTAGTTCTTCATATTCTTTGTCATCAAAAAAACAGTCATTTAAAAAGTCACTCTTATTATAGTTAGGGTACTTCATATATGTCGTCTTTGGATTCATCTCTCTAACTATATTGTATACCGCGTTAAACTCTTCTTCATTTAGTTTGAAAAAGATTCCTTCTTGATATCTAAATGGCTCAATATTAACTATCTCTCGGTTTTGCTCTATCTCTGTCCTAAGTACATATTCAGTTAAGGTTTCTTCTTTTTTGAAACAAATTGTATCATTTTCCCACTCTTTTTCTACTGTGCAGATACCTATTATTCTCCCTACAGGATAGCTTTCATAAACAAATACTGTCTCGCCTTTTTTTGCATCTAAAAAATTTATATGAACTTTTCTATCCGAACCATCTTCATTTACTGAAGAATAAGAAAACAAATCTCCATTGTCAAAATCTTTAAACCTAAAAACTCTGGGATTAACATTTAGCCACCAATAATTCTTGAACATTCATACCGCTCCTTCTAGACGCCTATATTATCACGATTTACATAATTTTTCAACTTTGAATTCTTATTTTTATATGGTAAAATGAAGAAAAATACTCTTATTGGAGGAATTATGACCTATCTTTTAACGTTTTTAGAAGGAATTGCTAGCTTTATATCTCCTTGTATACTTCCTTTAGTGCCTATGTATATTACTTACTTCTCAGGTACAGGAAATAAAAGTACAAAAAAAGCCTTAATAAATTCTTTGTTTTTTGTTTTAGGTTTTACTTTAGTTTTTATCGCACTTGCAATCATAACTTCATACTTGGGAATATATGTTTCTGACAAAATAAAATATATAAAATATGTTCTTGGGGCACTATCTATTATCCTTGGTCTTGCATATATGGGAATATTGAAACTAAATTTTTTGAACTCGGCATTAAATGTAAAACTAGAATTAAATAACCTAAATATAATTCGTTCATTAGTTTTTGGAATGTTATTTTCATTCTCACACGCTCCGTGTGTAGGCTACTTTTTAGGCTCCGCTCTCATGCTTATAGCGCGGAAAGCAAGATCTTTTTCAGGGCATATTATTAATGCTTTTATACTCAATTGGTCTTGGAATTCCTTTTATCATTTCTGCTGTTTTAATTGATAATTTAAAAAGTACTTTTTCTTTTATTAAAAAGAATTATAAATATATAAAAATAATATCTGGCGTTCTGCTTATTATATGCGGAATATATATGTTTTTTTATAATTAAGGAGGAAGCATGAGAAAGATTTCTATAATCATAATAACCATTATACTTATTGGCGGTATTATATTTCTTAAAGACCTTGTGACAAGCAATATAATAAACAGTATTAATTCACAAAAAAATACAAGTAATACTACACCAACTGAAAATGAAACAAAGTCCAATGTCATTGAAATTGACAAGGATTCTTTCACAAGTTTAGTATCAGAAAACGATAATCTTGTCCTTGTCGATTTCTATGCAGATTGGTGTGAACCATGCAAACTTCTTGCACCAATAATAGACGAAGTCTCTCAAGAGTACAAAGATGTGACTTTTTGTAGAGTAAATACAGATTTAGAAGAAAATTTAGCTACTCAAAACAGAATAATGTACTTGCCAACACTAATAGTTTATAAAGATGGTCAAGAATTCTCTCGCTCAACAGGGCTTATTTCAAAAGATGACCTAATTTCGCTTATAACAGCATCATACTAAAATTTTCACTTTCTCTTATTCTAAGCAGAATTATGTTGACAATTTTATGTTTACCTGATAAAATAATCTTTGCAACAATACTTCTATTTCGACCATACGACAGGAGGAAAAGATCATGGCAAACAAGCGGATTCTGGTTGTCCTCATTCTCGTTGTTTCACTGTGTGCCCTGTGTACCTTGGGCAGTGCTGAAAAGTTCCGGGTTGTCACTCAGGAGACCCCTCTGAACGTGCGCGATGCCCCGCAGGGTGGCAACATCATCGGAAGCGTCCGTCGTGGTGCAGTCATCGAAGGTACCATTTACAATAGGTACTGGGTGACCATCAACTACAACGGGCAGACCGGCTACCTGTACCGAGGGTACCTCGAACCCGTTAACAGCTCCGCCAATACCACTGGCAATACCGGCAACTCTTCCACCTCGAATAACAGGCAGCAGTCTGCACGTACGACTACACCCATTGCGCGGACTCTTGATGAGGCCAAGGAACTTCTGCCTGACGAAGGCCTTCTGTTCCAGGTCTCGCTGGAGCGTGCCCAGACTGTTCGTGTATGGACAAAAAGGTCCGAGAATACGTCGTATTCTCGTGTCCTGATCAAACTTCCCAACCACGCATATGTGGTGGTCGTTGAGACCTTTGACAATGGCTGGTCTCGCGTCTGCTACAGCGAAGGGAAGTATGGGTTCATTCGTTCGCGCTACATCTCTCAGGTAGAGAGCGCAGAAGCCGAATGAACACACAAGGGATGGCAATCATGCCATCCCTTGTTTTTTATATTACTTTATACACTTGATTTATTCCATCATCATATTCTTTTGACAGTTTATCCATTGTTTCATAATTTATTTCAAAATCATTTTTCTCATCTTTACCAATGTAAATATAACTAATGCCATTATCTTCGCAAAATTCTATTAGTTCGTCGTAAGTTGCATGGTACGCTTCCTTTGTTTTGTCTAGTCTGTCATAATATTCTTCTTCATAGCCATGGAAATAGACGTACACAGATGCTCCTAAATATATGTTTCTTCCGGCAAGACTCGCCACCGGATTAATGTGTCCCGTTCCAGTAAGAAAGACTGCATCCTTTGGAGTATTCTCTTTAATAAAGTCAGCAACTTCAATCATGCCATTATTAAATGTTAAAAACTCATTGCCACTCTTAATCTCTCTAGCTATTGTTAAAATTCCAGAAAACGTTCCAAGAAAAATAAATAGTATTAAGAAATACACTCTGCATTTACTTTCCTTAAGAGTTTTCCACATATTAGTAACAAACCCACAAACAATAATAACGTCT
>JAEEGL014834963.1_pt1 | contig 49563 bp, 43 predicted proteins | sample 9134231 | NCBI WGS metagenome assembly JAEEGL01 (sample SAMN16246548, study PRJNA631951) | gut metagenome | biome: gut microbiome; feature: rumen; material: fiber-attached | host: Bos | place: Iran: Karaj | collected 2018-10 | reverse complement strand
CTGGATAAGGAAGTACGCGGTATTTTCTGGCGTAATATTCCGTTCCCGCAGGCGCTCAAAGATACGCTCAAGACTCGAAGTCTTGTTTACGACGAGCTTTGCAAGAAAGACCGCAACCGCGAAATGAGCGACGGATATTAAGCAAATGCGCAGGTTATTTTGGTAAGTGCCAGATGGCTTTTTGCGCATTTGTTCGAGAATCGGCGATGCGATTCTCTCAATCACTACAATTGCAGACCGTTTTTTACTTTTGTTAAGAAACGGTCTAATTTTTTGCCCGAGAGAGGATTTGTTTCGCCTGCAAGAACTTTCCTAAGCGCGTTTATTTCTTCGCCGTTAAACGTTACAGATTTTAACATCACGTTTTCAAACGACGCTGTCGCAACAGGACACACAGTCTTTACAATCTGTAAAATCGTCTTTGCATACTCGCGCATCTCAAGCTGTGCATGAATATCAAGCCTCAACTTTAAGAATCTGAAAAGGTTATTTAAATCCATCTGCCAGTAAAACTCTGTATAAAGCGACAGCGGAAGATTAATTCTGGCAATTTCACGTGCAAGTCCACGTTCTATTAAATCTTTATATTCTTCGTAAGATCTTTTCTGTTCTTTTTTAAACTCTTTCTGGATTTTCTCTGCTTCTTCTGGTTCGAGAGGTTCTAAGGCGCGCTCGAGTTTGTCTTTTTTCTGCGGATCGATGTTCTTGATATCCGGAACATAAAACTCTTCTTTCATAATCGAAAGTCGTCCCGAGATTTCGTTCATTCGGGCCATTCGGTGGCGAACCCACTGGCGCGCGATAAAGATAGGCATCTTAAGATGAAAAGTAAAAACAACCTGTTCAAAAGGAGATGTGTGCTGCTGTCTCATAAGATAATCTATGAGCGCCTCATCCTGGAGCGCCGTTTTTGTCCCGTCACCGTACGAGACGCGCGCCGCCTGAATAATTCTTTCGTCACTTCCAAGATAGTCAACAAGACGTACAAAGCCCTTGTCTAAAACCTTAAACTCTTTATCAAGAATTTTTTCTGCTTCTGCGACCGTACAATGTGCCATAAGAACCCCTTTTAAACATTCAATCTCTTCTATTTTCGGCACATTTAAAAATAAGTTTACAGCGACTCCCAGACCTGCACGAGATGGCCGTCAATTTTTTCAAGCACACCGGTAATTTTTTTTACGAATCCGACCTTCACTTTTTCCTTCACTTTTTCTTTCTCTTTTTCTTCATGCTGAATCTGTCTAATTTCATTTTGAGAAAGTTTTTCATAAATGCAGAAGACTTCGTTTATAAATTCTCCTGCTTTAGAAGGCAGTTTTATTTTTGAACTGACAACGATTTTAGAAAAATACTGGAGTATTAGTAGAATTCCGCTTTTAAAAAGACCAGAATTAAGAGCGCCTTCTGTGATATTAAAACTTCCCAAAGAAATTAAAACCTTTCCGTTTGGAGTTAAAAGAGAAAAAAAGGTAATCGCAAAAACAAGAAGAAGACCCGAAACAATGCGAAGCTTCTTTTTTAAAATCACACAGACAAGAGCGAGAACAAAAACTACAGACCAGACGATGATAAGATTCATTCTGCACTCCTTATGACAGAAAACCATTTTGATTTTTTAACAGAATATTCTGCAATAAGGCCAAGAATGATTCCCGTTACAAAGCTCGAAATTAAAAGAAACGGCGCGATGTATTTTGTATTTTCGTTGAATATAAATAGATACGAAACTGCAATCTGTGAAAGGCTGTTTGCAAGACTTCCAGAAAGGGAAATGCCGACATGAGAAATCCATCCATGTTTATAAAACGCTTTGTAAACTAAAAGCATCATAAGCGCAGAAGAAAAAGAGCCCGCAATCGAAAACAAAATCGTATACGAAAAGAGAGTTCCCGAAATAAGATTCTGAACAAACACTTTTAGAAGAACAAGAAGAAAAAACTGCGGAACAGAAAGCAGATGAAGAGCAATTATCACAGGAAGATTCGCAATTCCGAGTCTTAAAAACGGCATCGGTTTTGGAATTGCAAATTCAACTGCAGATAAAAAAAGGCAGAGCGAAGTGAGAAATGCAATCTTTTTCTGTGCTATACTTTTGTATTGCGTAGTTTCTTTATTCATCTGTATAAATATAACATACTTTTCATTTATTGACAGAAAAATCCGGGTATGGTGTAATTATAATATGAACATTGTAATTGTAGGCGCAGGATTTACCGGCATTCAGCTTGCGCGCCGCCTTATTAGTGAAAAAAACGAAGTTACCTTAATAGATAATAACGAAGATGTTGTAAGACATGTTTCTAACAGTCTCGACTGTACGGTAATTCAGGCCGACGGAAACAACCTCGAGACTCTCGAAGAAGCCGGCATTTCAAAAGCCCACGCTTTAGTCTGCGTTACAAGCAAAGACGAAGTAAACATGATAACATGTTCGCTTGTCGATGCAGTTTATCCGGACGTTTTAAAAATTGCACGCGTTCGAAACTTTGCATATTATATGAACACAGAAAAAGTTCATAAAAAGCACGCAGAAACTTTTTCTGGTAAGCACCGTCCTCTCTACGGAATCGACTTTATGATCCATCCGGACGTAGAAGCAGCACAGGCAATTGTTCAGGCAGTAGAAAGCGGCGCTGTAAGTGACGTAATTTCTTTTGAAAATTCAGAATATGAACTTACACGCATTACAATAGAAAAAAAATCAAAGTTTGCAGGCCTTTCTTTGCAGAACATGCGCACGCTTACTAAAATTCCTTTCCTTGTTGCTTATGTCGAGTCAAACGGAACTACAAAACTTCCGAGCGGTCAGACTACATTACAGGAAGGCGACAGCATCGGCGTGCTCACTAAAAAAGGTGATATTACAGAAATCCTTGAGCTTACAGGAACAGAAGTCGAAACCCTCGACAAGATTGCTTTAGTAGGTGCAGGTAAAATCGGAACTCTCATCGCAGAAAGATTAATCTCTGGAAATAAAAAGAAATTTATTTTCTCACGTCTCTTTGGGAAAAGTTCAAAAATTAATTCTAATTTTACAATCGTTGATCTTGATAAAGAACTTGCAAAAGAAGCAGCAGAAAGATTTCCTACTGCAAAAGTTTTCTGCGGTGACATCACTGATGAAAACTTCCTGTACGAAGAAAATCTTACGACATACGACCTTGTAATCTGTGCAACACACAATCACGAGTTAAACATGGTAGGCGCTGCTTATCTTGAGTCTCTCGGCGTTGGAAAATCTGTAAGCCTTGTAGAAAACGCAGCATTTGCAGACATCGCAAGAAAACTTGGAGTTGATGTTCCTGTTCCGCTTAGAGACGCAGTCGTAGACAGCATTTTAAGTCACCTTCGCGGCAAGACAGTAACTGGAGTTCATACATTAAGTTCAGGCTCACACGAAATCATCGAGCTTACATTACCGATAGATTCAAAATTAATCGGAAAGACTCTTCCAGAAATTGCAGATCCAGGAAACTTCCTTGTCATGCTCATAAAAAAATCAAATACAGAAAATTATAAGATTCCAGACGGAACAACATCTCTTGACGCAAACGATCAGTTAATCGTAATTGTCAATTCGGATAAATCTAAAAAACTTCTTGCGTCATTCGGAGTAAAATAAATTTTATGGGAATTAAAAATTTTTTAAAAATTATTTTTGCAATTCTCGCAATCGTTGCAACAACTTATCTTATTCCGCTTGCTGTCGCATTAAACTGTCATGAATATGAAATGATTTTACCGTTTGCAGTTCCTATGGTTGCTGCATGGATTGTTTATCTTTTCATTTATCTTTTTACAAAAAAATCTCCTGTTCGTTTTACAATCAAAAGTTCGTTCGTAATCGTTGCGTTTGCATGGATTACGTGTTCGCTTTTTGGTTCGATTCCGTTTATACTTTCGGGATATTTTGATTCTGTAACCAATGCGATTTTCGAAAGCGTGTCGGGCTTTACAACAACAGGAGCTTCTATATTAAGCGATGTAGAATCTCTCCCGCGAAGTCTTAACCTCTGGCGTTGCGAAACTCACTGGCTTGGCGGAATGGGAATCGTTGCCCTCACCGTTGCTCTTCTTCCTCTTTTGGGTGTCGGAGGCTTCCAGCTTATCAAGGCAGAAACTACAGGCCCTGACAAAGGAAAAGTTACTTCTAAAATTACCAACACTGCAAAAGCACTCTGGTTAATTTATTTTTCTATGACTGCTCTTCTTTTTGTTCTTCTTAAAGTTGCAGGAATGGATTTTATCGATGCGTTAAGTCACGCTTTTTCTACTCTGGGAACAGGCGGTTTTTCTACGCGAAACGCAAGCATCGCTTCGTTTAATTCACCATTAATCGAGTGGATTATTACTGTTTTTATGTTCTTTGCCGGAATTAACTTTAGCCTCTTTTTCTATCTCGTAATCGGAAAGTTTAAAGAGATAAAAAACAATTCTGAGTTTAAAGTTTATGTTTCGCTTTCGGTTATAATCATCGCGCTTGTTACCTTGATTCTTCTTCCATCGTTTAAGAATTTTTCTGATGCACTTCGAATCGGCGCGTTCCAGGTTTTCTCTATTTTGAGCACGACTGGTTTTTCTACGATGGACTTTACGCTCTGGGTTCCTGCAGCGCAGTTTTTGATTTTCATTCTGTTCTTTATCGGCGGTTGTTCTGGTTCTACCAGTGGCGGAATCAAAGTAGTAAGGTGGATTGTTTTTCAAAAACAGGTACACAATGAACTTTTAAGAATGCTGCATCCACACGGAATTTTTACTGTTCGATTAAATCAAAAGCCGGGAAGAAAGGATATCGTTTTTAATGTTGCGTCGTTTATGATGTGCTATGCGGTTTTAGTTGTTCTCGTTACTTTCTGCGGAACATTTGCAAACCTTGATGTCTTTTCTGCATTTACCGGCGCGCTTTCTATGGTCGGAAACGTTGGTCCGGGATTTGGTCAGCTTTGTCCGAGCAACAATCTGGGCTTTTTACCTGCAGCGCTAAAGTGGATTTATATGTTTGCAATGCTTGCAGGCCGTCTTGAAATTTACACGATGATAATGTTCTTCGTACCAGATTTCTGGCATAAGTAAAGTAATACATGGCAAAACTGCGCGAATAGCAAGGGGATGAAAGCGCAGAAAATCGCGACAATCTAAAACTGCGCGAGCAGAAAATATTTCATCACAAAACTGCGCGAATAGCAAGGGGACGAAAAAAGGTTCTGAGCGTTCGTGAGCCGAAGGCGAATCGGATACCGCTTACGCTCAGTCAGCTTTTTTCCGTCACATTGCTATGGGAGCAGTTTTGTAATGAGATGATGTTTTTTCTGCGAGAGCAGTTTTGCTATGATATTAATTTCAAAAGCTTGAGCAATTGTTCTTTTTCAATCAGATCAATCGGGCGGCCGTCGATGTACTTTCTCGCTTCTTCTGAGAACGAACCTGATGTAATACAAAATCCTTTGTCACATTTTGTATCTTTAATCTTTGCATGAAAGTCACGGATATAAAGTTCACCAATGGAACCAGAGTTTCTATAGAATCTGAACAACTCTTTGTCTTCCCATTTTGCGTTTTCTACTTCACATAAAATTTCGATTGTATCTGTAATAACTGCAACGTCAATGATTTTAACAAAAGAGTTGCGGTGAAAAATCTTTACAAGATTGCGGCACAATGCAACGAAGTCACTTGTTCCCGATGTAAGATAAATCTGGAGATTCGAGTTCTGGTTTAATTCCTTGTAACGGGTAATAAGCTGGTTAACATCTTTATATACAGGAACCACCTGCTGAATTTTATTTAAGCATTCAAGACCAAACGAAATTTTATTTAATCTAAAGTAACAGCCTGCAAGACGATAGTTAAGTTCAAGATATGTTTCCTGCGGAATATCAGGAAGACGAAGACCTATTTCAAAATCCTGTGCGGCTTTATCAAGCTGCTGCATCTTTGTGTGTATGATTCCGGCAGAAAGGCTCGACATAGCTCCGTATTTTGGATCCGGTCTTAGATGAACGAAAATCTTGAGCGCTTTGTCTCCAAATCCGCTTTCCTGCATTGAGTCTGCAAGAGCAAAAAGAGCTTCTTTATCTTCAGGGTTTTCATCAAGCGCGCGTCTTAAATATGCGATGGCTTCTTTAAAGCGATGACCTTTGTAGCATGCCATTCCGATTGGCTGGTAGATTCCCTGAGTCTCCGGATTTATAGAAAGTGCTTTCTTTAAAAGAGGCACTGCTTTTTCGTAGTCGCCCGAGTTGAACATTGCCTGGCCAAGATAGAAGTTAGCTTCGTAGCTGTCCGGATGAACTTTTAATGCTGTTATAAGAAGAGGTGTTGCTTCCTGAGGCTTCTGAAGTTTTACGTAACAGATTCCCTGACGAAGATTTACATCACCGATATCGATTTCTGTATGACGCGAAGAAAGTCCGTTTAACTGCTCGTAAAGTGGAAGAGCCTTGTCCCAGACATGCTCTGAGTAGTAAAGGTCAGCAAGTGGAGTTAAAGCCTGTATATTCTGAGGATTATGTGCAAGTTTTTTAGTACAGTCCCTGATAATCGAAGCGCGGTTTCTTTGACGAAGACTTCCGTCACCGCCGCCAGAAAATCCCTTGTGGCTCGTAATCAAAAGCAAAAGGCCGACAAAGCCTAAAATTGCAACCACAGCGATTATGATGGGAAGTAACATTTCATTCATAACATCTCACCTTTGTCCAAAAATCTGCCATCCCGCCCTAAATTCTTATGGCATATATAGTATATACTATTTTCGGAATTTTTGCTTACTTCTTTAATTCGCCTACCATTTCTGCAATACGCTCCATGGCTATCTTAATCTTGTTAATATCAGTAGCGTAGCAGCAGCGGATAAATCCTTCGCCGCCAGAGCCAAAACAGGTTCCCGGAACAACCGCAACATTGTGCTTTTTAATAAGCTCTACTGCAAATTCTTCGCTTGAAAGCCCTGTAGGTCTGATATCTGCAAACATGTAAAAAGCGCCTTCTGGTTCTGTACAAGGAAGCCCCATGTCGCAGAAAGCCTTATACATGAGGTTTCGGCGCTGCTGGTAGCTTACGCGCATTTTTTCTACCTCGTCCCATGCGTTACGAAGTCCTTCTGCAGCCGCATACTGGCTAAAAATCGGCGGACAGATTGAATTATACGCATGAAGCTTACAGCACTGAACTAAAAGATCGTGAGGAGCTGCGATGTATCCGATACGCCATCCTGTCATTGCAAACGACTTTGAAAAACCGTTAAAAATGACGGCATAATCCTTCATTCCCGGGAAAGAGCCGATAGAAACATGCTTTCTTCCGTCATACAAAAGCTCGCAGTATATTTCGTCACTCAAACACCAGATCTGATGCTTTTTAACGACTTCGGCGATTTTTTTAAGTTCAGCTTCGGGAATAACGCGGCCGGTTGGATTACTTGGTGAACAGAACATAACGGCCTTTGTCTTTGGAGTAATAACAGCCTCGATAGATTCTGCAGTCGGATAGAGCCCTGTTTTTGAAGTATCAAGGTGAATGATTGTAGCGCCGCATAAATCTGCAAGCGGATGATACGAAACGTAGCAGGGCTCACAGATGATAATTTCATCACCTGGATTTAAGATTGAACGCAAAACTAAATCAAGACCTTCTGATGCACCGATTGTAGGTAAAATCTCTGTCTTTGGATCGTAATACAGCTTATAACGCTCAAGATATTTACAGATTTCTTCTCGAAGTTCAATTATACCCCAGTTAGAAGTATAAGAAGTGTGACCCTTTTCTAAGTGGTAAAATGCTTCTTCGCGCACAACCCATGGAGTCGAAAAATCCGGTTCACCAACACCGAGCGAAATAATATCATCGTGCCCTATGCACAGTTCAAAAAATTTACGGATTCCGGATGGCGGAATTTCTTCCATCTTGGAACTAAATTTATCTTTTCTGGTATTCATTTATGCCTGTACTCCCTCGCGGCGGTCATGTTCATCTTCGACGTAAACGATGTCATTTTCTTTGTAAGTCTTAAGAACAAAATTTGTTTTTGTTGAACGAACGCCCTCTAAAGTTGAAAGTTTTTCAGAAACAAACAATGCAACTTCTTTTAAAGATTTTCCCTCGATAATGATTTTAAAATCATATCCGCCGCTCATAAGATAGAGCGACTTAACCTGTGGAAAACGGTAAATGCGGTCAGCAATTGCGTCAAAACCATGCTCTCTCTGTGGCTGAACCTGAATCTGGATTTCTGCCATTACGTTTTCCTGGGCTTCTTTATCTTTTTCAGGGTTTACAATGGCGGCGTACTTAAGGATAATTCCATCCGCTTCTAATTTTGCAATGATAGCTTTAACTTCTTCGGGAGTTTTTTTAGTCATTGCTGCGATGTCTTCGATAGAAAGACGTGCATTTTCGCGTAATAAATTGAGAATTTCTTCCATAAGTAACCTTCCTTTTATGAATCTTATTCTATACTAATGAATATCGGATTGTTATGCAATAAAACTAAGAGTTTAAAAAAACCTTGTCAAATCTGCCATTTATTATTATTTTTACTATAAATAGCAAAAATTTTCGAGGTTAATAAATGGCTAAACACGAGTTTCAGACAGAAGTAAATCAGCTTCTAAAATTAATCATTCATTCAATGTATTCAAACAAAGACATCTTTTTGCGCGAAATCGTTTCCAACGCATCAGATGCACTGGACAAATTAAAATACCTTACCGTTTCTGACGACGCATACAAATCAATCACATTTACTCCGCGCATCGACATCACGTTCGATGACAAGAAAAACGTTCTTTGCGTTCAGGATTCGGGAATCGGAATGAACGAAGAAGACTTAAACAACAACCTTGGTACGATTGCCCGCTCAGGCACAAAAGCCTTCATGGAAAAATTGACCGAAGAAGCATCAAAAGACTCGGCATTAATAGGCCAGTTTGGAGTTGGCTTCTATTCAGCTTTTATGGCAGCAAAAAAAATCGATGTTTACACGAGAAAGGCTGCGGGCGACGGCAAAATCATGCACTGGTCTTCTGACGGAACAAACTCATACGACATCGAAGAAATCGCAAAAGACAGCGACGTTGCAAAAAAATACGGCTTTGACAAAGACGAAACAACAGGTTCTGCAATCGTAATGGAACTCAATGACGAATCAAAAGATTACGCATCAAGATGGAAGATTGAAGAGCTCATCAAAAAATATTCTGACCACATCGCATTCCCGATTTACCTTCACTACGAACAGAACAAATACGATGACAAAGGAAAAATCACTTCGACAGAAAATAAAGTAGATCAGGTAAACAGCGCATCTGCACTCTGGAAACGCTCTAAGTCTGAACTCAAGCCAGAAGACTACAATGAGTTTTACAAAACATTCGGGCACGACGGACTTGAACCGCTTCATTATGTTCACACACATGCAGAAGGAACACAGGAATACACGACATTGTTTTTTGTTCCGCAGAACGCACCGTTTGACATGTATCAGGCAGATTACCAGAGCGGCGTAAAGCTTTATGTTAAACGCGTTTTCATAACAGATGATGACCGCGAACTTTTACCATCTTACTTAAGATTCGTACGCGGAATTATCGACTCAGAAGATTTACCTCTTAACGTAAGCCGTGAAATTTTACAGCAGAACAGAATTCTTGATAACATCCGTTCAAGCTCTGTAAAAAAACTTTTGAGCGAATTTAAAAAGATGGGCGATGATGCATCAAAAGCACTCAAGACAGAAGAAGCAAAACGCACAGACGATGAAAAGAAAGCAATCGAAAAATGGAATAAGTTTGTAAAGAACTTTAACCGTCCGATGAAAGAAGGTCTTTATCAGGATTATGCAAACCGCGATGAGATTGCAGAAATAATCAGATTTAAATCTACAGACGCAAGCGGAACCGGAGAAAACAACTGGACAAGCTTTGCAGATTATGTTCAGCGAATGAAGCCGGATCAGAAATCTATTTTCTACATCAGCGGAAGCGACGAAAAAAATCTTAGAGCAAACCCACTTGTAAAAGCATACACAGATAAAGGCTTTGAAGTTTTAATCATGGACGACGATATCGATGACATCGTAATTCCTGGCTTTGGAAAATACAAAAACGAGTTTGAACTTAAAGCAGTTAACAGAGCCGGAAGTGATGAAGATCTCGGCGGCGATAAAGAAGAAGCTAAGAAGAAAGAAGAAGCATTTAAGCCTGTCGTAGAAAAAATCAAGAAAGCACTCGGCGATAAAGTAAAAGAAGTAAAGCTTTCTAAAACATTGAGCGGCGAAAACCCAAGCTGTATCGTTGTTGACGAAAACGATCCGTCATACCAGATGGAACGCATGATGAAGGCAATGGGCCAGAACGCACCAGAAGTAAAACCGATTCTCGAAATAAACGGCGACCATCCGATTGTTGCACGCATCAAAGAATCAGATGACGAAGCGCTGATTGCAAATGTTTCAGAAGTTCTTTTGGATCAGGCACTCTTAATTGCAGGAGTCGAGCTTAAAAACCCTGCAGAATTTATTAAGAGTATGAATACTCTTTTAAGTTAGTTTTAAGCTGCCACGCGGCAAGCCCTCGTGCAGCTTAAAACTTCATGATCACGACACGGCATTCTGCCGTGCGTGTCAAACCAATTTCTAAACCGACAGTTCTAACGAACTGCGGTTAAAATCATAGAGGCGGTGACTATACAGTCACCGTTTTTTTTATAGGCAGATTAATAGGAATCGTGATATACTATAATCAGTTTTAAGGTATTATATGTCAGTACTTTCTTTTAAAACATATTGTATAGAAAATTATGCAGAATATAAAAACCTCTCTTCTTCTAAAGTTTTTGAAAACTTTGTAAATTCTAAACTTTTAAATCATCTTGAAAGTGATTATGAAGATTTACACGGAATGGGTAAAGAATTTTTAATGGACTACTTTGATAAATGGTTTGGAGAAAAAAAGATATGATTATCTATCATGGCTCATATATTAAAATTGAAAAACCAGAAATCATAATTCAGGAAAAAGGTCGCGACTTTGGTTTTGGTTTTTATACAACAACAATAAAAGAACAAGCTGAACGCTGGGCTATACGAACTGCACGACTTCTTTCAAGGCAATCCGGCAAAAATGAAAATGCTGTTATAAATATTTATGATTATGATGAAAACTCTGCAAAAGATTTGAATATAAAATCATTTCCAAACGCAGATTTGGAATGGCTTGAGCTTGTAATAAAATGTCGCTCTGACTTAAAATTTTCTCATGGTTTTGATATTGTTTCTGGTAAAATTGCAAATGATAATGTTGGAGAAACAATTGAATATGTTCTTGCAGGAATTATGAGAAAAGAAGATGCAATTGAACGCTTAAAGTTTGAAAAGATAAATGACCAGATTTGTTTTTGTACAGAAAAATCATTAAAAACAATTTCATTTAAGGAAAGCATTATTATAAAAACTGTAAATTGGAGCGACTCTTAATGGCAGACACACATCATCTTGTAAAAACACTTCTAATTCCTCAAGTCGCTGAACTTTTAATGAAAAACAAAAACATGTCAGAAGATGATGCATTAAAAACAATTTATACATCCCCAATCGCTCCTCTTTTAGAAGATGACTCAATGGGTCTCTATGGCCAGAGCGCACTGTACATCTATGGACTTATTGCAGGAGAAGATTAAATTTTACACCGTTTTAGAACTCAAATTTTACGCCGATGGAGATGGTGCAGACGCCGACTAAGAGGCAGCCAAAGAAGCCCGGGAGGTTTGTTATGTTCATGTTAAACGATTCGCCGTCCTGGGAACCGCCGATTACGAGCGGCATGCGGACGCGCCACAAAAGGCCAAAGACGTGGTTAAAATTAAAGCCGCCGCGATAGAAAAGCGAGAGCGCGTGAATGCCCGGCGTACTGCTGTTTGAGTCGTCGTCAAACATGTCTGCGAGCACTGCGGTATAGGCTGGAGTTAAGTACATATATTCAAGACCAAAAGTTGCAGCCATCCCTTTTTCAAACGGATTCGAGTTATATGCGACAGAAAACGAAGGCGCAAAACCAAACTGCTTTCCTGTAACACCGGAACTTAAAGCACATGCAGCTTCAAGCTCGAGGTTTCCGATATCAACGGCAAAAGTCGGTTCAAGCCCGAGAACAGAAATTCGTAATCCAGGTCCAAAACCAATAGTTTTTTCAGGTGCAGATGTTGTTGTTTCTGGTACATCAGAATCTGCAAACACAGGCGCAAACAAAGCGCCAATCAGGAGTAAACTAATAAAAATTTTTTTCATATTCACCTCCGAATAATCCGAATGACATTCCTATCCTATATTATAAGTCAAGAATTTATAAAAAGATAGGTTTAAATTTTTTATGCGGAATTTACTCTATCGGCAAAATATAAAGCAATTTTCGCTCACAAAACCGAGCGTTATTTTGCCGATAGATTATCGCTACTTTTCTGTGCATTTATCGCTACTTTTTCATTAGCGGTCAAAAATAATATACCACAGGATGGGGAAAATGCATTAAATTAGTGATTATCATCAATCTCTTAGTGTCACCGTCAATTCTGGCCAGCGTAAAATAAAGGAGGGAGAAGTCTCTCCCTCGCTTCAACCGGCTAAAGCCGTTTTCCGCTACCCTCTCCAGCGGGGGCACCCCGCAACGCCCCGAGAACGAACAAGAAATTACAAAACCGTTTGCATTTCCTGCTTACTTATTTCAAAGTTATATTGTTTATCTAAATCTTCATAACTTAAAAAGGTAACTCGCTTATTTTCTTTTAGAACTCTGAACGCATCATAATTCAGTTTTTTCTGATATTCATCTTTTCTAACTGCGTCTGCAACTATAAACATTCTTGCAGAAAAGTCGATTAAGTCTTCAAACTTCAAAAGAGAGTTTTGAATATCAGTGGAATGTTCAACTTCAAAGAAAGAATCTGGCAAATTACGCTGATTGAACCAGATTACATCGATTGTAGAACTACGCTGAACAATTTCAGAAAAAGAATATTCCGGAATTGAATTGAGAGTTCGAATCTGGCCAAGAGTTCTTTCATCAAAACGTTTGTTTTTGTCCTGATTTGGAACAAAGGTATTTTTACCACGAAGATTACCAACAGTAAGAAGCAGCCCTTGATAATATGAATGATTGAAATTTTTAACTTCTGCAGATTCCTTGTTCTTTTCTGTCTGTTCAAAAATACCGTTAGATTCCAGTTCTTTGCGGTGAGATTCTAAAGCCCAGAGTCCCGGTTTGATTTTATAGATTTCTGGAGCAAGCTGAACAATCTGGCGAATGCTGGCAAAAGGAGTTTTCGTTTTCCAGGTGCATTCAGTAATTTTAAAAACTTCCTGATACAAAGTTCCAAGTGTGGCAATTCCACCGAGACGTTCTAATGTTTGAATTACTGCTTCGCGTTGGGTCATATTGAAATCTCCTACGAATATTTGGCTTTCAACAATTCATATACGATTTGTTCAGAATAAAAGCATAGTTGTGAAAATTCTGATTCTTTACCAGTAAAACTTTCATAATAGTGAATAAATTTATTCCTAAAATTATAAAAAATATCAGAATCATTTGTCTGATTGTATGCAAGAAATAGTCCTGAATGATTATATGTATTTTTATAACATTCAATTTTTGTTCTATCTTTCATTTTATATTTTTCAAAGATTTCTCTTATTGTTTCTCTTTCATTTTGATAATTATTTATAGCTTCTTTTAGAGAATTAAAATCATATTTATGTTTTATCATATTCTCAATTATTTCTCTGTCATTAGTTGATTCTTGCCTAATTAAATATTCTATAATCTGATAACATAGAAAAAATCGTAATTCGGATTCCTTCGTTTCTGGTAATTTATTTTTTATAATTAATTCAATAAATGAATCATCTGAAAGCAACTTATTTTTTTTTCGAAGAGTGATAGTTTTACCATTTAGTAATGATTTAAAATCAAAGCCAGAAATCTTATGGTTATTTGGTAAATAAGAAAAACCAAGAGATAGTAATTCTAATTCATAAGCCATTAAATCAATTTTTGGTCCAGGATAAGGATTTATAACTAAAATAAATAAGTTTTCATTTTCCACTGATTTTAGTTTATCTATAAAATAATCATCTATTTCCTCTAAATGAGTTTCTAAATACCATTTAAATGCAATAAAAACATATTCATTTAATAATCCATATTGGCTCCATTCGTCATCACTGTAAAACAATGAGAGATGGAAAAGATATCCTTTTCTTTCATCAGAATCATCAAGTTTTATAGTAAAAATATCATCTTGAATTTCAAAATATGGATTATATAAAAGATTATACTGAAAATCGTTTGTTTCATAATTTTGCCATTTTGGATTCACTTTTAAAGGGAAATCTATTTTTATTTTTTGGTCTTTTTTCTCTATAATAAAAATATTTTCTGTCGAATCAAAACTAACACTTTTCATAGAATATAAATTAATATGCTTCTCTAGCAAAACTCTTAAATCCAGCTTTAACTGATTCCATCAGTTTTCCTCTGTTTTCTCTATCGTCAGAAAAAAACTTTAAAAAGATAAAATGAAAATAACAACGATGATCATTTCCAATTTTTTTAGCTTTCGATTTTATATAATCAAGGTTTTTGATTATTTCTATTAAGCCCTCTTTTACATACTGAGTATCCATCTCAGAAATAATTTTATTTACATCATCAAAAGAGTTTATATCTCCACGTTGCATTAATTTATACAGGGCAGCTCCATATCCAGCTAATACAATAGATTTTGCAAATATTTGATATGTATTTAGGCCATATGCAGTAGAAAGATCGTCTTCTACCTTCCAATCGCCTATAATATCATCTATTCTTTTTACGAAATTATTAAATGAAATAATAAAACTTCCAAATAAGTCTGAATCTTGTGCATTTTTCTCTATTACTTTATTTAAGTCTTTCATATAGTCAAGTAATTCTGAACGATCTATTGGTAAATATTCACCTTCCAAATACGATGTAAAACCATCTATTACTTGATCAAATGCATAAACTCCAATTTGTTTCTCAATTTTTGGGTCAATTTCTTTAACAATAGTTATATCTTTTATTGGGTTAGAAAGCAAATCTGCAAAAACAATCTCTAATTGATGTCGAGTAGTCATTTGAGTATGTCCGGTATTTAATGTTAGCATTCTGTATAACACATTTGTTCTTGAAATATTGATATAAACTTCTATGCGTAGCATAGTCTCTTCAAGTATTTTCATACTTGCTTTATCATCATTCTTATTAATTTCATCAACTAATTCATGAATAGTAAAAGTTCTCTGTAATCCATCTAAAATAATTAAGCTATCAAGATTACTTAATAAAGTTTCAACTAAAGCCGAAGGATCACTGACAGGTTTATAAAATGCAAGTACGATTGATGGCATCAAACAACCTAGTAAAATATCATCATGTAACAATGAATAAATTGACTTTGATGAGCGAACCTTTTTTCGTTGAAATTCATTTTGCTTAATTATTCCAATACTCAAGTCATAATATTCTTTAACTGACAATTCAAGAATGTAATTTTTTGAGTTAACTCTTTTGTCTAAAATCCCATTTCCAAGAACTTTCATTTTATACCTCGTGTTTATTTATTTGCTCCAGTAAATATTTTACATATTGCTTGCGAACAGCTATCATAGTTTTCTTTTTTTCAACATCCCATTCAATTAAAATTCCTTCAAATCTGATTGGTATTATCAATTTAGGGTGAAGTGAAACAACGCATCCTCCGCTTTTTCCATTTGGATGACAAGCAATTCTTTTTTCCCCGTTTACTATTACATCATTTTTATTAAATTGAAGTAATAAATAATCATTATCATTTTTTTTAAGGCGTTCATATTCTTCTTTATTTTCTTTAACTGTGTAAAACAATTCAAAATGTCCATTCATTTTTTTGTTATAATAATTCACTTTTGATCCAGGAAATCCGAATGCAATATATAATCTTGGTTCTAAAAAATTATCATCCAATTCAGTTTCGTATAATTTATAAGGAATAAATCTTGTATCCTGGATTTTATCAATTAACCTAAGAACTGTTAGATCATAATCTTTATTTTTTGCAGAAGCCTCTAAGTCATATTTCAATGACTGAATTCTTGTTTCTGAAAAAGGTACTAATAATGGATTTGCCTGTTTCAAAACATGATATGCAGTTATAAGAAAAAAATTGTTTTTGTATTCTACATAAAAAGATGAGCCTATATATGAAGTTTTTCTTTTTCCTGCAATTGTAAAATTTACAGAGAATATTGGAACTATCGCTTTTGTATAATCTTCAACTGCTTCTTGTGCTTGATCAAAATAGTTTTTTGATAAATCCATTTATAACCTTCTTATTTACATAACGAAAATTGTTCTTCCAAAAGATGGTAATAAAATTACAAAATTAGCTAATACCACAGGTTTCAATTCAGTCTGATTAGTTGAACCAGTTCCGCAATCTCCCAATACATACTGATTATGTTTCAAAGCATAATAAAGATATCTTTGATTCATTTTTCCAATAAAACAAAATAAATTAATTACGACATCACATTGAACAAGATTATCTTTTTCAGCATACCTTTCAATTTTTTTTCTTATTTAAGTATAATGCAAATCCTGAACCAATGCCACCTTTTTTTATTACACTTTTTTCACTTGTAAAAAATAAGTATAAATTCCTTAGCCTATGGTTTTTCTTCCAAAGTTTTTAACTTGTCGGAATTTGCGACAGGTTAAACCTACTTCTCCATCCTCCAAATTAAAAATAATACAGGCAGAGTGTCTTAACCCTGCCTGACCCATAAATCTACCTCCTTTTTCTATAATACTTCTTGTAAGGAGTTCTTCTAATTGTTTGACCAGAATTTGTTCCATAAGTTTTTCTGTCAGGAACATAAGGAAGGTTTATCCTAGGAAGAAATCGTCCACCTATTTTATCATTGATTACATTCCAGTTTTCCTGATTTAAAATATCTTTAATCAAATCTTCTTTTGTTGTAGCAGTAGATTTTGATAAATCTATTTCAACCGCTGGAATACCATTTCTTTTGATAATAGTAGCTTTTTCGTCATCAACTTTATGACTTACATAGATTTCAACAATGAAAGGGATGTCTCTAGGCAGCTGCAATCCTAGATAATTGAAAGGAAGTACAACTCTGCCGAAAACATCTGGAATAATGTTTAAATCTGTTAGAGTAACTTCTAATCCAATCCTATCCGTCTTCAAATAGCCCTTCTTTCCATCTATGGCAACGGGAAGAAGTCTATTCTCTAACAAAATCTCTTTTCCCCATATATGGCGGATTGTTTCATAACCTGTCCCACAATCATTACCGCTCAAATGTGCAAAATGGTGTTCCCTGATTTTCCCATCATTTTTTGCAATCAGAGATTCATTACATCCTGGGCATGTACAATTACATTCGAGTCCATTTTTTACGGTATCGATATGTACCAAATTCTTATCTGCATTAAATGCATACGCTAACAATGTATTATTCATCTACATTTCCATGTTAGCATTCACAAGTTCCTCAAGTACCTTTCTAGCGGCTTTCTGTTTTACCTCTTTCTTTGAAACGCCTTCTGCAGAAAAATCTCCATGCAAACCTTCGATATAAGCTGTACATCTCCAGATAGGATTCCCATTTGTGTCGAAATATTCATTAAAGGTATATCCTAAATGCATTATTATCTTTTTCTGATCCAGCTCATGAAGAGTGCTCACTGGATTTTCAAAATCAATAGCCTGAAGTATCTTTGAAATTTCTAATCGACAAATCCATTTATATGCTTTGGAATTACAATCCAAAAAAGCTTGATAGATTCCATCACCGGTACCGATAAATTTTTTTTCACCGATAGAAACAGAATACTCATACAAACCAGTTTCTGGATTTATTGCTGTATAACCATGTGGCTGATATATTCTGCAATTGAATAAATCAGAGCCCCAAGGAGTTGGATCATATCCTTCATATTTCATTGATGTGTAAGCGGGTGTACCTAATCCGAGTTGTTCACATTTGTCATGAACAAGAACTTCCAGATATCCATTTATGGTAGTCATTTGAAGCATATTCTTACATACTTTACCAAGCTTTTCATAATTCCAGCTTGAATCCACAGCAACAGCACCGATAATTGCTTCGAACAAATCTTCTCTTACAGAAGGTGTTTCCTGCACATTATTCTGGATGTCACCATTGCCCATTATTAAAAACTTATCAAATCCCAAACTCTGAATACATGCTGCCAGTACCTTTTTATTTACTATGGCAGCCTTTAATTTTGTAAGTTCACCTTCATTCTTAGAAGAGACGAACCCTTTTTCAGAAACCTTTCCGGTTTCTTTGTACATAAGTTTTGTTACATACATATCCAGAATTTCGTCTCCATAGAATTCAAGAACCTCGTTATTTTCAGTTCCAGGATTTTCTTCAGAATACGATTTCCTTGTGAATGCTTGAATCAATAAATTCAAGTTTTCAAATCTGTAACAAATTGAATCTTGGATATAATCCAAATCCATTCTGTTCATAATTTGATCCTTGCAAAAATATTTTAGGCATAAAAACCCCTTAGACATAAAATGAGTAACACTGTAATTCTATGAATAGGATTAAAGAAAACAAGATAAATAGAGTACTAAGAAGTTTCAATTGCTACGCTTAACTTGCATCAAGACATGACAATTAAAATCATTTTAGTCTGGATTTATTGTTATTCCTGCCTACATATTTAATATAATAGCAAAAACTTGTTTTGGCAAGTTATACAATCAACTCATTAGAGTAATCGCCGCATTAATTATTTTTTTTTCTTCCTCCTCCATACTTATTTTGAAATCACTCTGAAAATCGCAGTACTGTGGTATTGTAAATTTTATAGAACGAATAAATCCACCATCTCCTGCTAATTCATAGCAAAACACATTTTTATCATTCTCATCCGTATTTCTTGAAGGGAAAATAAAGCCTCCCTGATTTACTGACATAGTATGCATATAGGTAACAACCTGATACAAATCTTCTCTGATTAAGCCTTTATCAAGCTGTTTATACTTCGCATCAAGAATACACTGTCCTTGTTTATAAAAGTCTGGATAAATTCGTCGGAAATTTTTATCAATGTTTTCATCCAGATTTTTATTCTTAAACATCTGAATACCACCTGAATGAGTTTTGTTTTCTGGATGCTCAAATCCTTGCTGCTTTAATATCGTTGCAAGGTATTCTTCCCATAACCAGGCTCCATCAAATAGAATGCCATAAATTTGCTTTTCTGTTTGAAGATATTTCATATTTTCATGTTGGAGAATAAGCATGCATAACTTTTGTAATTCTGTGTATTTTGTATAAAGAGGATGAACTACAGCCCTAGTATTTTGTCCGATAATTTTACTTCTATCAGACTTTCGATATTCTGTTGTAGCATCATAGACCTGGTGAATAGCAGAGCGTATTTCTTCATCTTTTGTAAGAAGTGAACCAAGACCATTTTCCTTTATATATTCTGCAGTATGACGAATTAATTCCAGTAAAGAATTGTCATAACTATACTCTCTTGAACGGTATGCCACCTTCCCCAAGAATGGAATATTATTTCGAATATGTCGATTGATATCTATTGAACCTTTCACAGAAGAATTATTTCTTTCATATGTCCTGTAAGCTCGAAATATTCCTTGTGCAACTGCTTGCTTTAAAAGATTTGGAAACATGAACATAAGCAAATTCAGAACATCGTTATTTGCTCCTGTTGCATTCATATTTAAAACATTAAAATCAACATCAAGAACTTTACTAAGCATATAATGCAAAAAGAAATCTTCCTTGCCTATCTCTGTAAATCTAGAAGTGATGTTTAATTGAGTTTTTCCAACTCCTATAAACCCCATAAGATTTCCAGTCTTTATTCTATATGGGGCAGCTATAGTTGTATTCTCATCTTTATTAATTTCGATATTGAATATAGGTTCATCACCTATTCTATCGCTCGAATTTTCAAGATCTAACGGGAATACTAATAAAGACGGTTGCTTCTTTACAATAACTCCCAGTGGGATGTCTGCAAAGTCTTTTAAATCCTTATATGAGTCTTCTGTAATTGTTATCTTACCTAGATTATTATCAGTAGTTTCTATACGCATTTTATTCTACTGATTCTTCCTTATAGTAAGCTTCTTTTAAAATATCAAGTCGGGATTGCATATCACTTCTGCCACGCAAATATTCTTTCAATAGAGATTCCAAATGTCCATCCCAGAGAGCCTTGAAGCGTTCATTTAAATCGCCCTGTGTTTCTTTTAATTTTAAGAAATATGACGGTCCAATATTATATGCAGACGATAATTCCGGAGTATTCGAAATTGCTTCATTAAGATTAGACATTCTTCTTTCCGCCTCTGCTTGTAAAGCCGGATCTTCCAGAGTAGATAGCATTTCTATATTCTGAGTTGCAGATATTTCTTCCCACCTGAAACGACGTCTAAATGCAAAATCCATACTTTCAACACTTCTATCAATATCATTCATAGTTCCAATGATGTAAACATTTTCTGGCACAAAAAAATGTCCAAATTTTTGCTTTTCTCCCAAATAAGAATCAAAGATGTTAGGTGTTGTTTCCATATTTGCATATTGCGTAAATACTTTTCCTGCACGACCTCTATAACCAGGATCAATTGAATAAAAGAGCTCTCCAAATATTTTTGATGCCTCTCCGCGGTTGATTTCATCAATAATAAATACGAACTTCTTTTTATAAACTTTTGCTACAGGAGAATTTATCTTTTTAAGCTTCTTGCTTATCTCACTACAAATCGAAAAATAATATGAATCTTCCTGTCTATTATGAACTCTACCATAGAAATTCTTTATTTCTGCTACATTTTCTTTGCAAATATCATTTTCCAACAATTCATAAATTATATCTAATTTTAACGTAAGTTCAGGAGTCTTAGCATTAGATGGAATAGAAATCTCAACCTCACTCGTTTCTTCATTTAAATTTACAATTGAAAACTCATTTCCTGTTTTTGTTGTAAACTTGTTTTTTTCGGTAGTTAATGCTGTATTAAGAAATTCTGCTGCACTTTCTTTTATACTCTTATCTTTTGCAAGTTGTTCTTCTGTTTTATTACTTTCAATTAAATTCTGCAAAGCTCTGATACAGAAGTCTTTAAATACTCCATTAACTTTTTTAAAACCAATATTGCCATTTTGTTCAGGAGCTGTAGGTCTAAGACCTTCTACAAAATCTGTGTAATCATATGACGGATGGAATTGAACAAACTCATATTCAGCTTGAATTTCTTCAGCAATTTTTTTAGCCATATAAGATTTTCCTGTTCCTGGAGCTCCAGTCAGAACCAGATTCTTTGATGTTTCCAAAAGATTTGTATATTTTTCATACTTTGCAATTGTTTCCATGATTTCTTCTCCATTCACTCCAGAACTTTCAAATCGCACATATAAAATATTTTGCGCTATCAAATTTAAAGGATTAATATATCCTTTTGTTAATTCATTCATCTTTTCTATAAAGGCCTTGTCTTGCTTAATTAATTCCGTAAAGACCTTCATAATTTCTACATAGTGAATATACTTGTCACCTTTTGCACAAACTTTTATACCAATAAATTTACATAATCCCTCATAAAACGTAGCCTTAAATATTGGATATTCATCTGGACTATGACATGACAAAAGCACAGATGCAGAACGCTCATCATCAGGTATTCTACCAGCAGTTTTTAATCTATCTATATCTGCTTCAAAATTATTCACACGCTTATGCAAGTCTTCAGTATTATCAAATAGTTTATCTAATATTTGAGAAATATCATCTGGATTACTTTCACACAATTCTCCTAACACTACTCTAGATAGATTCTCCAATAAATTTGTTTTATCCTTAACCAGATATTTTGCAATCTCAATTCCTGAGAGATTCTGGCATTGTGTTAATTCTTCCCATTTATATTTTTCATTATCAAATGCAATTGTGTGATTTTGTTTTAGGAATTCTTTATACCATTCTTTTATTTGAATCAATTTTTCTTTTATAAAATTAAATTCATCTATAATAGAGATATTTTGTATTCCTCCATAGTACCTATCAATAAAATCCTTTAGTATTTTAATTTCATTAAAATATGCTTTTGTTCTTTCTTCAACACGATGAGAACTAATTGATTCAAAATACTTCCTTAAAATAGGTTCTGCTGTAACCAAATCTGAATCAGATTCAAATAATTTCCAGAAGTTAGAAACGAGGTTATTATTCTTCATGAAAAAAGAATCTGACATATGTGTCGCTAAAGTCTGTCGAACCCAATCTGGATGCTTTTTTTGTAAATCATTCTTATATTCTTCTCTGAGTTCATTTTCTGTTATGAATATTTTCCCATTCTCTAAAAATGTTTTTACTTCTGGTTTTAAATGACAATATCCCTGAGGTGCTACAAAACCTTTTGATGTGAGATTATCATATGAGTATTTTACAGATTCAAAGGTCTCTAATAATTTTAATTCCATTCTTAGGCCGTCTGTTTGTTTATTCTCTGTTTTAACATAGTATTTTAAATCTTCTGAATCACTTTCTAATCCAGTAGCAATTACCTCACATTTATACTTCAAACCGGCAGGAATTTTCGTATCTTTTTTACTAATATAGATATAAACAATATCGCCAACTTTTACTTTTGATTCATACTGTTTCCACTTGATTGTTGGACGTTCATTAAAAGCGGAGATAACATCAAATTTCTTTGGATTACAGGAAAAAACCCATTCATTTGCCAAAATTTCGTTCTCACGCAATTTATAGTTAGATAAGTCTATTTTTTTAAGTGCTTCCTTTATTTCATCACGGATTTTCCAAGAAAACTTTCCCTCAACAGAAACTAAACTAGAATCTACATTTTTTCCAACAAAAATTATTGGCCAAAAACTGCTTTCTCTATCCCTAATTGCCGGTGGCTCTTTACATTTTGTTTTCTTTAAAATTCGCTCACCCAACTTAGTCATTATTCCAGAATAATGCTGGGCATTATTCCCATACTCATACGCAAGCTGAGTACATGTTGCACTTTCTCCAAAGTCAAGCATTCTTCGAAATGCTTCTAGACAATCATCCGTAAAAATTGTTTTATCAAATACAAGTGTATTCCATTGTTCTTGAGTAATTCCAGAATCAAAATCTTCATATAACCATTCCACTTTACAAACTCCATCTATTATCTAACTCAAATATTATATCACAACTTTATTGTTTTATACGTATAAATATTCTGAACAACTGTGTTTTCTTTAATATATTTAAGCAATTTTATGATTTCACCTGATTTAAATTCTTTCTCAAAACGATTATCATAAAAACTCGATTTTGCGTAACTTATAATCATCAGTAAAGCAGTTCTGACATCTAATTTGCTTTCTGTTTCTTCCCCATATTCTGTAATACAATATGCATTTAATAAATCTATATTATTGTATAAATCAAGATTTTGACATGTATCTGCTATTTCTCGTAATTTCTTCTTAAAATTGTTAATAACCCTTCTACTTTTTGATAAATCTCCATCAAAGTCTTCAAACGGTTGGATATAATCACATAATTCCAGCAGAAGTTCTTTTTCTGATTTCCGCTTATAGGGAAGAATACGATGTCCTAACTTTTTTGAAAAAAAACTAGTAAAACCAGAATAATCATAAACAACTGGAAATTTTACTTCTGGAAACAATTCTAAAATTATTTCAAAATATTGATCAAATGATTTTGGATACATGTTTGAACCAGAAATTCTGTGCTCCGGTTTATTTTTATCACAATATTCTAAACTCCATTCCACTCCATCTGTAACAAAAGGATTATATAAATTATACCATCGACGAAAATTTGTCTGCTCTATTTTTTCCACTACTTGTATTGCATTTTCTTTCAAAATATCCGGTTCATCTTTTTTACCATCATAGCAATACAAAATTCCTTCTGAATCATCAAAAAAAATACTAACTCTAGGACTGTCTGATAATGCATTTACTACATATCAAAAAGAAAAAGTCATTCTCTCAAACATTACCTACCCTCCCCCTTCCAAAAGCTTCCACCAAATTCTGTTTGGTTAGCAGGGAATCCTGGTTCATTTTGAATTAATTTTTCCATCCCCAATCGCTGCACTAAACTTCTCAATTATCAAATCAATACATTCTTTATTCCTAATTGATTCAATCCATTCAGCAGGAATATCACCATAATACAATCCTGCGATGCTCCCTGCCACACAAGCAACTGTGTCTGTATCACTGCCAAGATTAACTGCCTTAAGCACACAGTCCCGGTAATTAGTTGAATTTAAAAAGCACCACATAGCAGCTTCTAGTGTATCTACTATGTATCCGGAACTTCTGATTTTATTTTCTTTTAGGTTAACAAAATCTTTTTTTGTTAACCGTTTATACTTTAAATAAAACTTATCAAATTTATAATGTTCAATGACATACCCTTCAACTTTAGAAAGCGCAGATCTTAATAAATCATCTTTATCAGTTCCCTTTAAAATTTCAAGCATCACTGCACAATATATATCACAACCAATTAAAGAAATAAAATGTGCATGTGTAAGCCTTGAAACATTATGAACTATTTCAAACGCTTCCCAGGACTCCATCGCATCTGGCCCAAACTTCTCATATAAATAAAGCGGGAGACATGCTATTCGCATAAGAGAACCGTTCCCATTATCAGCTTCACTTTTCTGACCGCACTCCAGAGGTTCAATTCCGTCAAGATAATTCATGATTGATTTTCTGCAGCTTAAACCTATATCAAAAAGTTTACCGTCTGGTGTAAAATCGCCATTATTAAACCATCTGGAAAAATTATTCATTATATCGTCATAATCTACAGTTCCCTTTTTTGCGATACTATCTGCAAGGCAAAGCATCATGCTTGAGTCATCTGACCAGCTGCCCTTTGGCAGATTATATGTACCATATCCTGTCATGTCAGTAACTGGATTTTGTTTGAGAAAATTCCGGTCCTTAAACTCTACGGGCACACCGAGAGCATCAGCAACAATTGCACCGTAGAGTGTGTTGTAGATTTTTTGTTTCATAAGCATCTTTATCACTCTCCTTCCCTCCGAAATGCTTCTGCCACCATCGGTGCAATTAATCCAAGCACTTCTAAATTCCACTGATACATAACATCAGGACCCGGACTAACATTCCACTTAAGGCCTGTCTTCTCTTTATCATTTTCAAAATCCTTTATACCCGACACTAATTCATTTTTAATTTTTAGTATCTCGCTATACGAAGCATTCTCAAATTGTTTTGCATATTCTTTTGGATCTCTCATCATATATCACACCTCAATCTTAACAACGATATCTTTTGCGCTAATTTGTGAAAGCTCTGCTTTGTAAGACATCTTTTCTTTTTTTGCAGTTCGTAAAATTTCTGCAGCAGCGGCACGAATGTGTCCTGCTTTTTCAAGTCCCGGGTTCCCGAAAATTTTTTCTTCTGGATTTTCTATACAGACAAGAATCGAATTTTTATCGTGGCTGTTGTATGGTTCTGCCTGAACCGTAACTTTAAGCGACTCATAAAAATCGTGCTTTGCCTTCCTGATTTTTTCGATATCCTTCATCATCGTGTCTGCACTCAGATTGTCTGTAAGTTTAGAAAGCAGATTCGAATACGCATCCCAGCTGTAAAACTGTTTTCCGACAAGCGGCAGCGTGAGTGTGCATTTGTTCATCTTAAACCATCTTATAAGACCCTGCTCAAAAGTTTCGCTTGCAGGATTGTATTCAATTTTTTTCTGAGCTGAATCAAACAAAGCACCAAAGTCGTTTGTGTTTACATTCACAAGTCTTCCAAAACAGCAAGAAAAAATTATCTCTACACAGAGCGGCTCCATAATGTATGAGGTAAGTTTAGAAAACCTGTCAAAAACATTTTTGCGTCTAAGATAAAGCTCCCCTGCAAGAAGAGAATCCATTGCCTCAACAGCAGCCAGCACCGGCCCGATGTGAATAAGATAATCAAAAACATCTGTGTCAGAAACATCAACATCAGGAGCAACATAAAGGACAGGGTTAAAATTTAATTTAGAGTTCACAAAAAGGTAAAAGCTCGGAGTATAATAAGTGCTCGATGCAATTTCCTGCGCGTCCTTTACGTCAGGCGCTGCATCTTTAATCCATTTACCTTCAAAATCAAGCTGCCCTGTTTTGCTTGTGGTAAATTCAAACCAGTCATCTGCAGTTTTAATTAAAATCTGTGCGTTCATAGTTTTCTCCTTTGTATCTAAAAAATATTTGCTTTTCCCACCTTTCCAACTATAATTCTAACACCATAGGGTGCCAAATAACGGCACTGTAAATTTTACAAATTTGCCCTTGTATGCTACAATTTTTTCATGGCAAATACTAAATTAAAGGCAAAAAAGGCGACTTCGCGCGTTACAAAGCAGCGCGAAAGTCACGTAAAATCGCTGCGACTTCTCCAGTTAGAAAAGGCAATCCAGACTTTAACTTATCCGGATGTCGAGCGGCTCATGAAGGAACTCGAAGTTTCGCGCCGCACAATTCTTCGAAACATCGACGAGCTAAGGCTTTACTACAATGCTCCGATAGAATACAGCCGCGAACACAAAGGCTACTACTACACCGACGAAACCTTCTTTGTAAAAAATTTTCTTTTAAGCGAAGGCGAGCTTGTTGCCCTTGTTGGGATTCTTCCGCTTCTGGAGCGATACGACAACACTCCTCTTAAAGACACGATTGTAAAAGTTTACAATACGATTTCAGAAATGCTTCCGACTCAGATTAAAGTTCAGTCATCACTTTTAAATGATGTAGAATTTATTTCTGACCCGATTCCGAATATCGACTCAGATGTCTTTACAAAAATCTTCGAAGCAATCCGCACACATCACGCGATAAGCTTTGATTACCGCTCGATAAGTCAGACAAATCATCATCCGCATTACGGAGTCGAGCCTTACAAAATCTACTGTCAGAAAGGTGACTGGTATGTCGTTGCGTTTTCACAAAAAAATCAGCGCTTTAACACATACACTCTTTCGCGTATGAAAAACATTGAGTTCCTTGATCAGTTCAACCCGGATCCAGATTACGAAAAAAAAGTTTACATCGATCCGTATTTTGGTATATGGAATAACGCAGAAAAGCCAAAAAAAATTGAACTCCTGTTTGATAAATCTGTTAACACATATATCCTCGAGCGCACGTGGCATAAAAACCAGAAGTGCACGCAAAAAAAAGACGGCTCGGTTTACTTAAGCTTCCAGTCAAATCAGATTCAGGAAACTCTTTACTGGGTTCTGCGTTTTGGTGCAGCTGTTAAGATTTTAAATCCGCCGGAACTTAAGGAAATGTACAAAACAGAAGTCAAAAAAATGGTAAAAGGAATTAAATAATGTCTGATTCTTCTTTTAAAATTGCACACTACGACTCACTTGATGACGCTGTAAAAAATATTTTCGGACAGAATATAAAAATCGAAAGCACTTATCCGGTTTCTGGCGGCGACATAAATGATTCTTATGCACACAAATTGTCAGACGGTACAATTATTTTTATGAAGTCAAACCGTTTTGACAACGAATCTTTTTTTATAGCAGAGTCTCTTGGTCTTTCTGCAATTGCAAAAACAGGTGCAATAAAAACTCCCGATGTTCTCTGCACCGGAAAAGACAATAAAACTTCACATGCATTCAGTTTTCTTTTACTAAATTTTATCCAGAGTGCAAAGCGCTCTGATGATTACTGGAAAAACTTTGCGCACTCTCTTGCTGCAATGCACAAAGCGCCGCAACAACCCTGCTTTGGTTTTTCATCCGACAACTTTATCGGAGCTACAAAGCAGATAAACACTCCGTACGAAAACTGGATAGATTTTTTTCGTGACTGTCGTCTTACACCGCAATTTAAAATGGCAGATTCTTATTTTGACGAGCGCGATAAAACAAAAATAAAAACATTTCTTGATAAACTCGACACTCTTCTTGTAGAACCAAATCTCCCTTCTCTTTTACACGGTGACCTCTGGGCAGGAAACGTAATGTGCGGTCCTGACGGTCATGCGATGCTTATTGACCCTGCAGTTTATATCGGTCATCACGAAGCAGACATTGCAATGACAGAACTTTTCGGAGGCTTTCCTCCAGAGTTTTACAGCGAATATAAAAAAGCATTCCCGCTCCAGGAAGGGTATTCAAACAGGCGCGATATTTATAACCTCTATCAGCTTTTAAATCATTTAAATCTTTTTGGCCGCTCATATCTTGGTCATGTATTAAGCATCGTTGACCATTACGCGTGATTAGAACTGTGCCTGTGAAGCTTTCTGTAATCTCTCGGATTGCATCCTGTAAGCTCATAAAATAATTTGTTAAACGCAGTCGTCGATTGAAATCCCGACTCATATGCACATTCTGTTATCGAACGGTTTTCATCTGCTAAAAGATTTATCGCATTCTGAACTCTTATGCTTGATAGATAAGAAGGAAATGCCATCTTTGTGTATTCATTAAATAATTTTGAAAAATAAAACGGGCTTAACCCCACTTTTTCTGCAACTTCTGTCTGCGTAATATTTTCTGCAGAGTGTTCTGCAATATAACTGCACGCTGCACGAATGTAATTCCACGAACGGCTCGAAAAATGTTCTTCTCCAAGTGACTGGCGAAATTCTTTCATCGCATATTCTCCGATTAAAACAAGAATTTCATAAACTAAAAGCTTACACTTTGTCTCAGAAAAAAGATTTTTCTTTTTATATATGTCAGAAATTTTTTCAAAATTCTTGCGGATTTTTTTAGTCAATTCAGCATTTTTTTTAGAAGAAATAAAATGACACTCATTTAAAAATCTTGTGGCACTTGCAAGGTCTGTATTGTTTTCGATAAGGTGCGACGAAAACTGAATAAACACAATCGACTCATGCGGAATTTTTACAAGCTCATGCAGTTCTCGCGGCCAGACAAGAAGTATATCGCCGGCAGTCGGCTTATAAAGTGTATCACCGATTTTATATCTGCATCCGTCTTTTAAAACCAATACAAACTCTGCGGCGTTGTGCCAGTGAGAAGGAAAAACTTGAGGAATGTTATTTTCTACTAATGTAATTCCGTTTATCTGCGGATAATTTATGATTTCTTTATCCATCTGCAAATTCTATGATAGCAAAATTTGGGCAATTTTCAATAAAAATCTTCTATTTTTTTTTTGATTGTGCCCTTATCATATTTGTATTAAAGGAGATTTTAGCACTATGGAAAATTTTACATTTTATTCACCAACATTTTTTGCATTCGGCAAAGACACAGAAAATCAGGCCGGAGAATATGTAAAGCGCTTTGGCGGAACAAAAGTATTAATCCACTTTGGTGGTAAAAGCGCAAGGGCTTCGGGACTTTTAGACAGAGTAGAATCTTCTCTTAAAAATGCAGGCATTCCTTTTGTCTCTCTCGGCGGCGTAAAACCAAACCCAAGAAGCGGCCTTGTCTACGAAGGAATCGAACTTTGCAAAAAAGAAAAAGTAGACTTTGTCCTCGCAGTCGGCGGAGGAAGTACAATAGATTCTGCTAAAGCAATCGCAGCAGGCGTTTTATACGACGGAGACTTCTGGGATTTTTACGCAGGTAAAAGAATCGAAAAAGCTCTTCCTATAGGAACAATCCTTACAATCGCCGCAGCAGGCAGCGAAGGAAGTCCGGACTCTGTAATCACAAAAGAAGACGGAATGTTTAAACGCGGAGCAAGCGGCGATGCGATTAGACCTAAATTCAGCATTTTAAATCCTGCCCTCACACAGACTCTCCCACCACACCAGACGGCGGCAGGTATTACAGACATCATGGCTCACCTCTATGAGCGCTATCTTACAAACACAAAAGAAGTAGAAGTAACAGACCGTCTCATCGAAGCGCTGCTCCTTACAATGAAACACGAAGGACCGCGCGTTATCAAAGACCCAAATAACTACGAAGCACGCGCAAACATCATGTGGGCCGGAATGATGGCACACAACAACTCATGCGGTGTAGGTCGAAGCCAGGACTGGAACAGCCACAACATCGAACACGAGCTTTCTGCAACTTATGACTGCGCACACGGTGCAGGTCTTGCAGTTACAATGCCTGCAGTTTTTAAATACGTAATGAACCACGATGTAATGCGTTTTGCAAAAGTTGCTGTTCGTGTGTGGGGTTGTCAGATGGATTTTGATCATCCAGAAGTTACAGCCCTCGAAGGCATCGAATCTTTCAGGAATTTCTTAATCTCAATCGGAATGCCAAAGAACTTTGCAGAACTCGGAGCAAAAGAAGAAGATATTCCGCAGCTTGTAAAAGTTCTCTGTTATGGCGACGGACGCACTGGAACAATCAGCGGCTTTGTAACATTAAATGAAGACGATTGTACAAAGATTTATAAGATGATGGTTTAAGCTGAACGAAAGTAAGGACGAAAAAATGTCAAAGACTAAAGTTTTATTTATCGGCGGAACAGGAACAATAAGTTCTGCTATCGTAAGAAAACTCTCACAGAATGCATCGTGGGAAATCTGGATTTTAAACCGCGGAAATAAAAATGAACGCATTCCATTAAACGTTCATCAGATTGTCTGCGATATTTCAAACGAAGAAGATGCAAGGCAGCGTCTTGCCGGTATGGAGTTTGATGTAGTAAGCGAGTTTATCGGATTTACTCCTGATCAGGTTCAGCGCGACTATCGACTCTTTAAAGACAAAACAAAACAGTACATCTATATAAGTTCTGCATCAGCTTACAATAAACCGGCTGCAAGTTATGTCATCACAGAAGGAACAACTCTCGCAAATCCTTACTGGGAATATTCTCGCAATAAAATTGAATGTGAGAATTTCCTTTTAAAAATGTACCGCGAAGAAGGCTTTCCTGTAACAATCGTTCGTCCAAGTCACACCTATGATGAGCGCAATGTCCCGCTTGGAGTTCACGGCAAAAAAGGCTTTTATCAGGTAATAAAAAGAATGCTTGATAATAAGCCTGTAATCATCCAGGGTGACGGAACTTCTCTGTGGACTTTAACATTTAACGAAGATTTTGCAACCGGCTTTATAGGCCTTATGGGAAACCGCCACGCAATCGGCGAGGCATTCCAGATTACCGGTGATGAAACTTTATCATGGAATCAGATTTACCAGACGATTGTCGATGCGCTTGGTGTTAAACTCAATGCGTATCATGTTGCATCAGATTATCTGAGTGCGTGCGGTGATAAATATGGTTTTGATTTTACAGGAAGTTTAACGGGAGACAAATCTGTTTCTGTTGTTTTTGATAATTCAAAATTAAAACGCCTCGTTCCGGATATGAAAACTACGATTCCGTTTAACAGAGGCGTTCGAATCGCACTTGATTATGTAATGTCGCATCCAGAATGTCAGGTAGAAGATCCTGAGTTTGACTCGTGGTGTGATAAAGTAATTAAAGCGCTCGAAGACAGCAAACGCTCAGTGTGACCTGAGCGTTACGTGTGATAATTTTTTTCGCGAAAATCAATAAAAGAAATTTTTTAAAGTCCGCGGGCCCAATCATATGTGCTTAAATATGGATCAGGTTTGATTGCAGTTTTTGTTGACCAGATTTCATCAATCAAACCATCCTTATTTATTCTTCCGATACGTACAGGTTTTGCAAGATGCTGATTCAGGTTATCCATAATTACCAGACCCTCTGGTGCATTAAATTTTAAATTCTTTGCAGCCATACGTACTGCTTCTACATCAAAACTTCCTGCTTTTTCGCATGCCATTGCCCACATGTAAACTGCAATATAGCCTGCTTCTATCGGATCACCTGTTCTTCGGTTTTCTCCATACATCTTTTTATACTCTTTTACAAATCTTTCATTTTCTGCTGTATCCGTTGTCTGGAAATAGTTCCATGTAACAAGATGACCTTCAAGTTTTTCTACTCCAATATAATTTATTTCTTCTTCGGCAATTGAAAAACTCATTATATGAATATCTCTTTCGGTAATTCCTTCTTCCATCAGCTGTTCAAAAAAAGCAATGTTCGAATCTCCGTTAAGTGTATTTAAAACTACATCCGGTTTTAATTCTTTTATATCTCTTACTATCTCTCTAAAATCTGTTTCTCCAAGCGGAATATACTTTTCTCCCATGCAAGTCCCGCCCAGTTTTTTTAATTGTGATTTAATAATCGTATTTGCAGTCTGAGGGAATACATAGTCGCTTCCTAAAAGATACATTCTCTTACCAAAATGTTCTGCACAATAATCAACGGCAGGAACTACCTGCTGGTTTGGAGAAGCTCCCATGTACATGATGTTTGGACTTGCTTCCATTCCTTCATACTGAACAGGATACCAGAGCAAACCGAATGCATCTTCGAACACTGGTTTTACAGCCTTGCGCGATGCAGATGTCCAGCAGCCAAAAACTGTGGCAACTTTATCTTCTTTAAGAAGTTTGTTAGCCTTTTTTGTAAATACAACAGGTTCACTTTCTCCATCTTCCTGCAAAGCGACGATCTGTTTACCCAGAACTCCTCCTGCAGCATTTATCTCTTTTATTGCAAGCAATTCTGCATCGCGCACAGGGATTTCGCTCAATGCCATTGTTCCGCTTAATGAATGGAGAAGTCCTACCTTTACCTGATTTTCTTCTCTTGCCCTTTTACAACCCGCAATAAGTCCTGCAATTACGAATATTAAAAATGCGATTATAATTTTGTTTTTCCTCATAACTCTCTCCATCCCTCTTCTATTTCTTAGAAGTCTTTCGGCTTGTCGTCTTTGTCTTTGGTTTTGCCTTCGCAGGTTTTGCAGCGGTCTTTGATTTTACTGCAGCCTTTTTCGTTGCCTTCACCGCAGGTTTTTTCGCGGCCTTCTTAGTTGCTGCGACCTTTTTTGTCGCCTTAACACCCGCTTCTTTTGCTCCTGCAAGAACGACATCATAAGTTGTCATGACGCCTTTTCCTTTTATGTCACACTTTACAGGCTTACTAAATTTAACACTGTAATCTTTAAGATGTTCGTACACAGCCTGCGAAACTTTTATTCCGCCAGCGTTTGCTGCAGATTCCATTCGGCTTGCAACGTTTACAGTATTGCCCCATACATCGTAAATAAATTTTGTTTTACCGATTACACCGGCTGTTGCAGGTCCCGAGTTAAGACCGATTCTGATATTAAATTTTATTTTTGCGTTTTTATTGTATTCAGCTAAATCTTCAAGCATACCTTTTGCATATTTAATCATGACCTTTGCGTGATCTTTGTTTGGTGTAGGAAGCCCACATGTTGCCATGTACGCGTCTCCGATTGTCTTGATTTTTTCTACGCCTTCTTTCTGTGCACGCTTATCAAACAAAGTGAATAAATCATTTAACGCATCTACAATTTCTGCAGCCGTATGTCCACTCGAAGTCTTTGTAAAATCTACGATGTCAGAAAAAAGAACAGTAACGTCATCAAAGTCTTTACCGATTGAGTGGATACCATCTTTTAATTCGCGTGCAATTTCTGCAGGAAGAATTGCGTGCAAAAGCTCATCTGTCTTTTCTTTTTCGAGATTCAACTCGGCCGTGCGCATCCTTACCATAGATTCAAGTCGTGCGTTCTCACGCAAGATTCGCTGCTGTTTAAGGAAGAATATAAGACCAATTGTACACAGGAATAAAATTAAAAGCACAATCCAGAATGCCGGAACCTGATAGATATATGGCTTCTGAACAAACAGCACGGCCTCTGCCTGATTAGAATAAAAACCATCTCCATTTATTGCGTTGACTAAAAATGTATGTTTTCCAGGTTTAAGGTTTGTATAAGACATAATGCGTACCGGTGTCGGTGCGTTAAATACGTTTTCAAAGTTTGTAAGCTTGTGTGTAAACTTAATTCGCTCAGGTGCATCAAAACTTATTCCTGAATAAGTGATATCAACACGTTTTGTTCCAGGCTTTAATAAAATTGTTTCTGCCTTTACAGTTAAAAGTGTGTTATCAAGAATGATATTGTTGTCTACGCTTACAGTTTCTATTTTTACAAGAGGCATTACACGATGCTCTTTTACTTTTACCGGATCATAAATTGCAATTCCATCTACCATCGTAAACCAGATGCGGCCATATCTGTCTACCATACTCTTTGCTGTTGCAGTAGGTCCGTCAGAATCAAGTCCATCATTTTTGTTGTAATACTTTACATTTATCTTTGCTATCTTACCTTTTGCAACATCACCAATATCATTTGCAGAAGTAGAAGCAATTCCATGATTGCTTGTAAACCAGAGTTTTCTTGTGTTATCAGTTAAAATCTGGAAAACAGAATCAGTTCCAAGACCATTTTCAGAATTTATATTTTCATATTTTTTGGGAATACCTGCGGTACTGTCAAAACCAGGACATCGTGTAATTCCACTTCCACTACAAATCCAGTATGCTCCGCTTAAGTCCTGAGAAATTTTAAAAATTACGTTTCCTGCAAGTCCGTCTTCAGAAGAAAAGTGCGAAATGATGGTATCATCTTTAATAAGATAAATTCCACCACCGTCAGTTCCAACCCATATAACTCCTTTATAGTCTTCATAAAGAGTCATTACATATTCATTTTCAAGTCCATTTGTCTGTTTAAAATTTGTTATATGCCCGTCAGGATTAATTATACTTAAGCCTGTTGTTGTTCCGACATAAATTTTTCTGTCGCGACCTTCGATAGCAACTCTTACTTTATTTCCTGCAAGACCATCTTCTTTTGTCCACGCTTTAATTGTTCCGTCTGTTGAATAATTTAAAAAACCAGGAGCGGTGTAGCAGCATGCAAGAACGTTTCCTCCACGTCCGACAAAAACATCTCTTACACGAATTCCACTTGTAAAATCTGTAAGTTTATTATAAACACGTACATCATTTTTATAACTTACAACACCTTTATCAGTTGCTGCCCAAACAATTCCGTTTCTGTCTTCTGCAAATCCATTTACAGAACAACCAAGACGTTTCATTTTAAACTTACCCTGAGTAAGTTTTCCAACACCGCTTCTGTCAGTTGCAATCCAGATGTTTCCTTCACGATCACTTATAATTTTATTTATCTTTGCACTGCCTAAACCGGAATTTCCTCTGTACTCATGAAAGTTTCCGTTTTCATAAACGACAAGTCCGTTCTCTGTTCCAAACCAGACCTTTCCATCCTTTGCACCGTAGCATGAATTAGTTGAATAATTATCAAGAATCGTATTTGTTTTTACACGACGTACTCTTCCGTTTGAATAGCGAAAAATTCCTTTTTCGCCAAGTCCAAGCCAGAATGTCCCATTTGCATCCTGACAGATTGAAGTTGCAAAATAATTGTCATAACCATCAAGCTCGGGTCTCGTTATAAATACACCGTCTTCAAAAAGAAAAAAACCTTTCTCGTTTTCGGTAAGAAGCCATACGCGCCCTGCCGAATCGCAGAATATTTCTGTTACAATTACACCTTTAGATACTGTTCCAGAATCAAACTGTGGTGCAATCATATGGCCCTGCGAATCTATGTAAACAACCCCGGCTGCTGTTCCGACCCAGATGTTTCCTTTTTTGTCTTCGGCCAGGGCGCGGATTGAGTTATTTGGAAGGCCGTTTTGTATGGTGTAAGTTTTTTTTGATTCTGCATCGATTCTCTGGAGGCCCTCATCGTTTGAACCAATCCACAATACTCCGTTTGAATCTTCGAGAATAGCACGAACCGATACAAAGGTAAGTCCGTTATCTTTATTCTTTTTGTGTGTAGAAAAATTTACACCATCAAAACGGGCGAGACCCTCGTAGGTTCCAATATTAATGTAGCCGTCTTTTGTCTGGATTATATCTGTTGTTGTTGTGCCATTTAATGCATCAAATGAAGTCCAACTCTGGTAGACATAGTTATCGAAAAATGAATTATCAGCAAAAAGAACATTCCCCATAATTATGAGGAATGCTATAAACAAGCGTCTTATTCTCTCCATAGTAATTATTGTAAATATATATGGAAAAAAATTCAACTTTTTTCTTACTATCAAGCGTAACGCAAAAAACTAACAATCGGTAATTTTTAAAACAAAAAAGCGCACAGTAAAAACCATGCGCTTCGTTGTTCTGTTCAGCTTAATTAAACTTTAAACTGGTCAATCTGCGAACTGATGTGGTCTATCGAAGATTTCATCTGCGGTGCGATTGTGTTTAATTCTCTTCCGGAACTGTTGATTTTGTCTGCCCCGACGATGATTTTTTCCATGCTTTCCTTCATCGAATCTGTCGCTGCCTGAAGATTTTTTATTTCAGAAAGTATCGACTGGTTTTCTTCGGACATTTCGTGACTCGCATTGCGTACTTCGCTTGTCGTATTGTTCATCGTGTGAAGGGCCTGACCAATCTGCTTTGAACCTACAGTCTGTTCATCCATTGCAAAACGAATCTGTCTTACGATGTCATTTGTTGTATCAATCAAAACAGAAACCTGTTTCATTGCATCAGATGCTTCTGTAGAAGCTTCTACAACTTCTGCAATCGACTGTGTAATTGCATTTAACTGCTCGCTTATTTTATTTGATTCACGCTGAGAATTTTCAGAAAGCTTTTTAATTTCACTTGCAACAACACTAAATCCCTTACCAGAATCTCCGGCGTGCGCTGCTTCGATTGCCGCGTTCATCGCAAGAAGATTTGTCTGTGCTGCAATTTCAGAAATTACATGGTTTGCACCCTGAAGCTCTGTAGACTGTTTTTCGATATCCTTTATTTTTACACCGACAGATTTCTGTTTTTCTACACCGTCTTCCGTGCTCTTTAAAAGATTATCAAACGAGCCTGCCATCTGTTCAACTGAAGAACTAACAGTAGAAATATTTCCTATCATCTCTTCTATCGCAGTAGATGCCTGGTCAATTCCAGAAGCCTGTGTTTCAATCATTTTTTCAAGTGAGCTGATGTTTTGAGAAATCTGAGTAACGGCTGTTGCAGTAAGGTTAACGCTCTGTCCCTGTGTAGAAAGCTCGTTTTTCATTTCTTCTATATTAGTATAAACACTCGAAATTGATTCTGCTGTTTCTTTTGCGTTGCTGCTCATATTTAAACCGACTTCTGTAAGCGAATCCTTTGATTTTTTAATATCGCTTATTATAAGCTGCATTTTTTCTTCAAACTTATTAAAGCCGTTTACTACTTCACCAATTTCGTCATCTGTTTTTATTGTAATTCTCTTTGTAAGATCTGCATTTCCTTTTGCAATATCTGTAATTGCTTCCTTTACATTGTTAAGCGGCTTCATTGAACGCGCAATTACAAATCCTACTATTAATACAGAAATAAATGTAAGAATTGAAACATACAATACTACGGCATTTCGCATAGTGGTAATGTCTGCATTAAAGTCTGTATATGGAATTTTATTTATTGCAACCCAGTCTGTTTCCGGAACCCTTTCAAATGCAAGAATATAACGCTCGCCGTCTTTATATTTAATGACGCCCTTCTCTTCTGTCTTTATTTTTTCTATCTGTTTAAAATATTCTGAATTTACATCATCACCGTCACCGGCAAAAATACTTTCTGTTGTAAATTCTTCTGTAGGTAAATCTTTATCAAGAAGTTTTTCTGATGCAATTATAATTCCCTGTGAATGAAGTTCAGAAAACGCTTCGTTTTTACCGCCTGAACCATTGCTTAATGTAACAAGATATGAAGATCTTCCTTCTCCCGCCTTGTGATTAATTGCAAGCTCACTTAATTTTAATCCGTCAATTACACAGAAAAGAACATTAATAATATTTCCATCTGCATCAAATACAGGAACAGAATAAAAAACTGCAGGAGCATTTGTTACTTTGTTGATGAATGGATCTGTCTGAAATCTCTTTCCTGTAGAAAACGGTTCTTTAAAATAATGTCTTTCTTTAAACGGTATTCTTTTAGCACCGTTGTTAATCCATGCAAAACCATCTTTGTCGAGAATACATACATCGATGTAATCTTTATCAATACTCATTGCACCGTAAATCGTATGTGTTTTATCAAGAAGTGAAATTTCCGGGTTTCTGATTTCTGGAAGCGCTGCAAGAGTTTCGAGCATTTTAAATTCTTTATCATTGGAGGCTTTTATAGAATCTGCAGTTGCATGCACCGACTGAACAAGTGCTTTTGTTAATTCTTCTTCAAGACTTTCGCGTGCACTTCTAATCGCAATAAATCCGATAGAAACAAACGAAAAAATCATGACTACTAAAGTAATTAAACTTATCCTTAATCTCAGACTTTTCATATAAACCTCCAGGGTTATTTTACATTTTTCATGATATGCATCGTGCCATAGTGAAAGAAATCACTGATGTTTTTTATAAAATCAACTGCCTGCTCTTTTGGAATTTTATGAAGAATGATTTCTGTAAAAGCACTTATTAAACTTGTTGTAATAACATGAACTATCATCGGATCAAGATTTTTATCTATATATTTATTTTCATAAAGCCATGTAAGTGTCCTGATGCAGTTTGCAGTGTACTTCTCACAAATTTCATCCAGAAAATTTTCATGTGTACTTCCCGAAGCTTTTGTAAAAAGCAGAGTAAACGCATCAAAATTATCATAAATATAATCCAGGAGATCTGTTAAAATTTTATTTTCTTCATAATGATGACTTTCGCCCATTGGACTTGGGTCATTAAAATGAGCCGAAACATCTGCAGCCATTATTGCATTATCTACAACTTCTATTGCATCATCCACGAGGGCACAGAAAAGCGCATCTTTATCCTTAAAATGCCTGTACATTGCGCCCGTCGTAAGTCCCGCATTTGACGCAATGGTCCTGAGCGAGGCATTCATAAAGCCTTTATCGAGAAATTCCTTTTTTGCACTGTCTAGAATCTTCTGTTTTGTTACAGCCGAGGGTTCTGCCATAAATCTTCCTTTTTTACCCATTTTAAGTTGAATTTACATAAAAATCAACAAAAAAGATAACAATGTTATCAAAAAGTATTGACAAGATAACAACGTTACCATTATGATAACAGTGTTATTAGATAACGATGTTATCAATAATTAAATTCAGCTTTTAAAAAACGCCGGCTAAGGCGTACATAGAAAACCTCGGAGGGTTTTAAAATGAGTGTTGAAAAGTTTAACAACTGGTTTAAAAGATTTGGAGAATTCCAGATTAAAAACAGGGCATGGTTCCTTGTTGCAATTGCGGCTTTAACAATTTTTGGTGCTGCAGGTCTCACAAGATTTAAGACAGACAACAGCGACGACGGATGGTTTGACGACTCAGAAGAAGTAAAAGTCAACGAAGACAGATTTAAGGATGTCTTTGGAGGCGACGATGCCGTTATGGTTCTTGTCGAAGCAGATGATGTTTTTGACCCGGACGTTCTTGATGCAATCGACCGTCTTGGAAAAAGACTTGAAAGCGAAGTTCCATATGCAGATGAACTTACTTCTCTTACAAATCTTTCTATTTCTAAAGGAACAGAAGATGGTTTTGAAATCGTAAATCCTTTCGAAGACGGGATCCCGACTGACCCAGAAGAACTTAAAGAGAAAAAAGATTTTATTCTTTCCAGAAAGTCAATCGTTAATCAGCTTGTTTCAGAAGATGCGACAGAAACATGGGTTATTCTTGACCTTAATCACTATGAAACAGAAGAACAGACTTACATCGGAAAATTTGCATACGACATCGTAAAGAGTGATGAATTTAAAAGTGACAAATACACTTTAAAGGGAACCGGTATGGCATATACCGAATACGAAGAAGACATCGTAACAGGAAAAGAATGTGCAACAAGAATCATAATCGGATTCTTTATCATGATTTTGTGTCTGCTTCTTTTTGTAAGAAGTTTGCGCGGTCTTATTGTTCCGATTATTGCAACTGTTGCAGGAATCGTAAGTGTCATGGGTTATTCTTCATGGTTTGGTGTTGCAGCAAATTCTACAATGCTTGCATTACCTGTTTTACTTGGAATGGCGCTTTCGGTTGGTTATTCGATTCACTATATAAACGAGTTCCGTCTGCACTTCAGGACAACGGGCAAACGTTATGACAGCGTTGTAAAAGCAGTTCAGGAAACCGGATGGCCAATTTTATTTACTGTAATTACTACAATGGCTTCGATGATTTCGTTTATGACAGTCGGAATCGGAGAATTAAAATGGGTTGGCGGAATTTGTGCTTCAATCGTTTTTGCAACTTATGCATATGTAATTATTCTTATTCCGATTTTCATGAGCTTTGGAAAAGATAAAAAAATTGACAAGGCTGCTGTAGAAAAAATCCGCGAAAAAGAAAATGCAGAATATGTTCCGACAAAGGCAGACAGATTTTTTGAAAACCTCGGATTGTGGGTTGCAAAAAAAAGATGGTGGATTGTCGGCATAAGCTGTGCAATTATCGTTGCAAGTATTCCAGGTATTTTTAAGATTACAGTTAACATGGACTATATGGAAATGATGGGAAAGAAAATTCCATATGTACGCGAGCTTCAGTCGATTCTCGATGCGCAGATTGGAAGTCAGTACAACTACAACATCATGATTGAGTTTAATGACGAAGATGCATTTAAAGATCCGGAGAATATGAAAAGACTTGATGAGCTTGAAAAAGAAATCGGAAAGTTAAATCTTACCCGCTGGACAAATGAAGAACCTCGCATCACTTCTGTAACCGACATCGTTAAAGAACTCAACTCTTGTCTTAACGAAGATAATGATGCTTTCTACTGCATTCCGGATGATCAGGAACTTTTAACACAGGAATTATTTTTATACGAAATAAGCGGCGGTGACAATCTTTACAACTGGCTCAACCCGGATTACAGCACAAGCTTTATCCACGTTGAACTTAACGGATACGACGCAAACTTAATCGTAGAAGATATTGCAAACGCAAAAGCTATGGCACAGAAAGTCTTTCCAGAAGCAAAATGCAGCATAATCGGAATCGTAGTTAATTACGCTGCGATGAATGAAAAGCTTGTAAAAGGTGAACTTAAATCGTTCCTGTTCAGTTTTGTAATCATTGCAATCATGATGATTATTGCATTCTCAAGCATAACAACTGGTCTTATCGGAATGATTCCAAACCTTGCACCGGTTATCTTTATCGGAGCGATTATGGGCTACTTTAAAATGTCGCTTGATATGATAACAATGACTGTAATGCCGATGATTCTGGGTATTGCCGTCGATGATACGATTCACTTTACAAACAGAACAAAGCTCGAGTTTGAACGCACAGGAAGTTACAGCGAATCGCTTAAAATTACGTTCCGCGAAATTGGAAAAACTCTCGGAATGACGACGTTTATTCTTTGTTCGATGTTTGCAGTATTCTGCTTTAGCCCTATGGGTGCTCTCTGCCGCATTGGTGTGCTTACAATTGTTGGTCTTGGCTCGGCATTGATTGCAGACTACACGCTTACACCGGTATTGATTTATATAACAAAACCTTTCGGCAAAGAACGAAAGTAAATATACAGGTCCGCACGGCTTTGAAAACTGCGCGGGCTTAAGATTTCGTGCAATTCATGCGAATGTGTGAATGCGCGGGTTCATATGGTTGCGCGATTTGTAAAATCTGCGCAAAAAAAATCTATCTTTTAAGGAGAAATGATTATGAAAAAAACAATCTTAACACTTTCTGCACTTTTATTTGGCGCAGCTTTATTTGCACAGTCTTTAACAGGCTATGACATCATGAAAAAAGCGGACGAAGTTCCAGAAGCAAAAACTGCAAGTTACACTGCAACGATGACTTTGACAGATAAAAAAGGTCAGACACGCGTACGCGAAGTTATCGAAAAAGAAATGAAGTTTTCTGGAAACACAAAAACTGTAATCGTTTTTGTTACACCAAAGGATGTTGCCGGCGTCGGATATCTTACAGTTGATTATGACGAAGATGCAAACGGAAACAAAAAAGATTCTGACAACTGGCTTTATATGCCTGCAATGAAAAAAGTTCGTCGTATCAGCGGATCGGATTCTGGCGGCGATTTTATGGGAACAGATTTTACTTACGATGATATGGGTGACCGTGGATTAAATGAAGATACTTACCAGCTTCTTGGAGAAGAAACTGTTGATGGTGTTGCATGCTACAAAGTTGAGTGTCGTGCAAAGGATACAACAGAAAAAAATCCTCGCCGCATCGTATGGATTGGAAAAAGCAACTTTATGCTTTACAAAGCAGAATTCTACGACAGACAGGATTTGCTCCAGCGCGTACTTACTTGCAGCGAAATAAAAATGATAGACGGTTTCTGGACAACAGGAAAAATGCTTATGAAGAATGTTCAGAAAGATCACTCAACTGTAATCGAAATGAAAGATGTAAAATATGGAATTACTCTTGATGAAACATTGTTTACAGTTTCTGCTCTTGAAAAAGGAAGAGTTCGCTAGAAAAGCTGGAAAATATGAAAAAAATATATGCTTTATTTTTAGCGCTTGGAGCTTTTGTTTCTTTGAGCGCTCAGGAAAAAGGAATTGATTTTTCTGGAAACGTAGAAAGCCACTGGGGCTTTGCAGCTCCGTGGACAGAATCAGAAACCAGTGCAGGCCGTACAACAATCGGAAACACTGCTGTTACCGGAAAACTAAATGCTTATTGCGGGAACGGTTCTGCCTACATCGAAGGAACAGCCGGCTATGAAGCTTCTCAAATTTTTGATACGGGCTTTTATGCAAAGCTTAAAGAAGCGTGGGTAGATTATTCTTCTGGTTCGTGGGGCTTTCGTATCGGTCGCCAGAAAACCGCATGGGGTAAAGCAGACGGAATTGATATAACAAACATCATCTGTCCTGATGATAAAAGCAGCGTGTCGGCAGTCGTAAGCGATGATGACAAGCTTGCAATCGACGCATTAAGAGTTTCTTACAATAAAGATTCTTTTACAGTCGATGCATACTGGATTCCGTTTTTTACACCGACAGCGCTTCCTTATAAAAACATCGATTTTAATAAACCAGAAGCTGCCATATGGAACAGTGAATACGGTTTAAAAATCTCGGGTTATTTTTCGGCCTTTGATGTTTCTCTTTATGGATTTTATGGATGGGATTCCCTCCCCATCATGAATTATACACCGGTGTATGCAGTGGCCCCTCCTCCTGACCCTGCATCTCCATCGGGTATTTATCCAGACGGAATTTACGAAAGAGTTTTGATGATTGGAGCTGACGCAGCTGTTCCACTTGGACAAACCGTTTTAAGATTTGAAACAGCGTTCTTCCCGGACCGCCATTTTCAAAAAAAATCGTCGCAGATTGTACAGGAAAAAATCATTGCACTTGCGACATCACTTGCAAACGGAACCCCGGTGGAAGCTGTCGATGCTTCTTTAACACGAAACGAACTTTCGTATCTTATCGGGCTTGACTGGATGCCGTCAGACTGGACTATTACAGTTCAGTATTTCGGAAAATACGTTTTTGGAAGTCTTGATGAACTTGATCGTAAAAACAATTATGTTCACGGCGCAACCTATAACGTATCAAAAAAATTCATGAATGAGCTTCTTGAATTATCTGTAAGCGGAATCATAGAATTTAACGAGATGGATGCAGTAGTAATGCCTTCGGTAAGCTACAGCGTTTCTGATGAAATAAAAATCTCGGGCGGAGCATATCTATTTATTCCTGGTCCGAGCGAAAACGGCACCTACGGCGTTTATAAAGATTATTCCTCGTTCTTTATAAAAGCGGAATATAATTTTTAAAAAACAAGCTCCGGCCTAATTTTTTGCCGGAGCTGTTCTTTAACCCTTTATCAAGTCCTTTACCACTTCGCCGGCGATAATCAGGCCCGCCACCGACGGAACAAACGCAACGCTTCCCGGCGCCTCGCGGTCTGTCTGCTTTATCGGTTTTTCTTTCGAATAAACAACCTTTACATCTTTTATTCCGCGCTTTTTGCATTCCTGCCGAACAACACGCGCAAGCGGACACACGCTTGTTTTTGAAATATCTGCAACTTCAAAAAGCGTTGCATCAAGCTTGTTGCCCGCACCCATGCATGAAATAACTGGAACGCCTGCTTCTTTTGCCTGCACTATCAGTTGAATTTTTGCAGCAACAGTATCTACTGCATCGACAACATAATCATATTTAGAAAAATCAAATTCGTCTTTTGTCTCAGGAAGGAAAAAACATTTTTTTACATTTACCTGCACATCAGGATTAATATCCAGAATGCGCTCTTTCATTACATCAACTTTGTATTTTCCGATTGATGAATGAGTTGCAATTATCTGGCGATTTAAATTAGAAAGCGCAACTTTGTCACTGTCGATTATATCAATATTACCGACACCGCTTCTTACTAAAGCTTCGACAACAAAACCACCAACACCGCCAATACCAAAAACCGCGATATGAGACTTATTAAGCCTCTCTACCGCGGTTTTTCCGAGCAGCATTTCTGTTCTTGAAAACTGTTCGTCCATTTTATATTCGTTATTAATTAGAAATTTTCTGCTGAAATTTCAAAATAGCTTTTTGGATGTAAACAAACCGGACAAGCTTCTGGAGCTTTTGTTCCGACAATGATGTGTCCGCAGTTTCTGCATTCCCAAACTTTAACTTCGCTCTTTTCAAAAACCTGCTGCATTTCTACATTCTTAAGAAGAGCTCTATAACGTTCTTCGTGGCGTTTTTCAATAGCAGCTACAGCGCGGAATTTCGCAGCAAGAGCTTTAAATCCTTCTTCTTCTGCAGTCTTAGCAAAACCTTCATACATGTCTGTCCATTCATAGTTTTCGCCGTCAGCAGCAGCCTTTAAGTTATCTGCGGTAGAACCGATTCCTTCGAGTTCTTTAAACCACATCTTTGCATGTTCTTTTTCGTTGTCAGCAGTCTTTAAAAATAAATCTGCAATCTGTTCAAATCCATCTTTCTTTGCCTGAGAAGCAAAATAAGTGTATTTGTTTCTTGCCTGGCTTTCACCTGCAAAAGCAGCCTGAAGATTTTTTTCTGTCTGTGTTCCTGCGTATTTACTCATAATTTTTTTCCTCCATTATGAATTTTATTTAGATGCCCACAAGCCGTGAAGATTACAATAAGCATATGCTTTTATAAATTTGTCATCAGCTGTTAATGCAAACTGTGCTTTTGGACTTGTTCCAGGTTTTAAATATTTAATCTGGAATCCTTTTTCTGTTTCGATTAAAATCCATTCAATAAAATGTTTTTCTTCCATAGGATGCTCAACGGATCCGACGCTTACTTCGATTGCATTTGAATTTACATTTACAACCGGAACATGTTTTTCTACTGCAGCATCTGTTGTTCCTGCAATAAGTTCTTTCATTGTTTCGTTACAGCAAACTGTTGGAATTGATTCATTATTCAGCAGAATAATTATTTTTCCACATACACTACATTTAAAGATTTTTACACTCATAAGCACTCCTATGCATAAAATAAGGGAACCTCTAAAAACCTCACATCTTTAGAGATTCCATGCTATTATTCTATATTAAGAATGCTGTTTTGTGAATAGAAAAAATTCTATCCAGGCTTTCTTAGCGTATAATGATTTCTTCGCGTGCTGCGCCTACAGAGACATATTTAATCTTACAGCCGATTGCTTTTTCGATGTAAAGAACATAGTCTCTTGCTTCTTTTGGAAGCTTGCTGAATTTACGTACTTTCGAAATATCACATTTCCATCCCGGAAGGTATTCGATAACAGGTTTACAGTCTTTTAATGTTACCGGGAACGGGAATCTGTCGATTTTCTTACCGTTAAGTTCATACTGTGTACAAACTGGAATTTTGTCCATATAACTTAAAACGTCCATCTTTGTAAGTGCAATGTCTGTCGCAGCCTGAACTTCTACACCATAGCGTGTTGCTACGATATCAAGCGGTCCTACGCGGCGTGGGCGTCCTGTCTTTGCTCCATACTCATTTCCGGCTTTACGAAGCTCTTCTGCTTCATCCCCGAACATTTCGCAAACAAAAGGTCCTTCTCCTACACAAGTTGAATATGCTTTAACAACTCCGATTACATCTGTAATCTTTGCAGAAGGAAGTCCTGAACCAATAGGTGCGTAAGCTGCAGTTGTATTTGAAGAAGTTGTATATGGATAGATTCCGTAATCAAGGTCGCGAAGAGAACCAAGCTGTGCTTCAAAAAGAATGTTCTTTTTACTGTCCTGTGCTTCCTTTAAGAAAAGTCCTGTATCACATACAAATGGTTTGATTTTTTCACATGCATTGTTGAGCCATTCATCAAGCTTTGCTTCTGTGTATGGTTCAGCTCCATAAACCTTTGTCAAAGTAAGGTTTTTCCATTCCATGATATCAAGAAGATGCTGCTTTAATTCTGCCGGGTGGAATAATTCTCCAGCGAGAATAGTTTTTTTCTGATATTTGTCAGAGTAGAACGGAGCAATACCCTGTTTTGTTGATCCGTATTTTTTGTCTGCAAGACGCTGCTCTTCAAGACAGTCAAGATCACGGTGCCACGGAATAAGAACAGAAGCACGGTCACTTATTTTAAGATTATCAGGAGTAATGCTTACACCCTTGCTTACTACTTCCTGAATTTCGTTATAAAGATTTTCAGGATCGAGTGCAACGCCGTTTCCTAAAACGTTTACAACGCCGCTTCTAAAAATTCCTGACGGTAAAAGATGCAGTGCAAACTTTCCTTTTTCGTTAATTACAGTGTGACCTGCATTTCCGCCACCCTGAAAACGTACAACAACATCATAATCTTCTGTTAAAAGATCTACCATGCGACCTTTACCTTCGTCGCCCCAGTTAATTCCTACAATAGCACTGCTTTTCATGTGTTTTTACTCCGAAAGTAACTCTACTTACTTTGACGCCCTTTGTCAATTACGGTCATTTAATCACAATATTCCGGATTGAAATGCCGTCTTTTATGTCTTTTGTAAAGCTGAATACTAAGGCATCAACTTTTTTCCAGCTGAAAAGTCCCTTATCGCTGACCCATTCTCCTTTTTGAGTTAGCCATGCGCCTGTAGGCTTAAAATCTTTCAGAGGCACGCTTACTTTATGCCATTTGTCGTCCGGCGGAAAATCCCTGGTTATAAACGATTTTGCGCAACGCCATTCATAACCGTTTTCATCTGATTCAGAAACAAACTTATCCCTGAAATATGTTTCAAATTCAAGTCCTTTTTGATTTGTTCTGACTTCAAATTCAAGAACTGCATTTTTATTTACTAAATCCGTAAAATCAACAGCTTCTCCAAATCCAAATACCAGTGTATTGTACTGATTAACTTTCTCAATCCAAATGTATTTCTGCCCGTCATTTAAATCTTTTTTATCAACTCGTGGTGTGTCCCATGGAGTTGTAAGTCCTTCAAATATGATTCCCTGTGCAAACGAATCTGTATAAATATCATAAGCGCCTTTCTTTTTAGAAAGAGAAAACCATTTCTGCTTAATTTTTAAATCTTTTTTAACTGGCTTCAGCTCCATTGCCGCAAGAATATCGTTATTAACATCTTCTGGAAATTGAGGCAGGTTAATCATTGGGTTTTGAGTACTGGAAGCATAATTAAAAATTCCAAATTTTCCTGTATAATCCCAGCTTACTCGTATTATATTGCGCTCTTTCATCCATTTGGATTTCATCCTGTACCAGTTTACGCGTTCCTGCTCATCCGCATAATTCATCATAACACCATACTCATTACACATAAGGGCTGCATTGCGTTTATTTGCAAATTCAACTGCCCTATCAAGAGGCTCTACAAGATTTTTTTCAGAAGCATCTTTTTCATAATTTTTGTAATACCATTTTGCTTCATCCGTTGCTTTTTTTGGAACAGCCGGCATTTTTTCTTTTACATATGGAAACGGAACATGTTTAAAGTAGCTCATTGGATTCCACCATTCTGCACCCTGATGAGTAAACAAAAACGGTGTATAATCATGAAAGTTATAAATTATGTTGTCGTCGTTGTATTCTGGAAGTTTAAGCATCTCTTCAAGTCCATTCGAATGTTCACCACCAACAATTACAGTATGCTTCCTGTCGACGCTTCTTATTTCTTTAAGAACATTCCCCTGAATCTTACCCCATTTGCGTATATCATCATCAGGATTTCCGCTTGAAAGATGCGGCTCGTTCATAATCTCATACAGAATATAATCGCTTTTATCTTTATAGCGTTCCGCAATCTGTTTCCAGATTTTAACAAGCATTTTTTCAACATCGGGCTTTGTAGGATGTCCGTCTGAACAGTTATTATGAAAATCAATTATCATATACATCTGGTATTCTTCACACCATTCTATAGCGTTGTCGATAGTTTCCCAGAGCCAGTCTTCTACAATATAGTCAGGCTTCCCCGAGCTGAATTCTTCAAACCAGATTGGAACACGGATAATTTCAACTCCAAGGCTTTTTATGTTTTCAAAATCCTTTTTCCCGTAAATGCATTTTCTAACATTGCCAAACGCACCATGTTCAAGCCATTCAGATAAATTAAGACCTTTTGTATATGGCTTTGTTACATTTACTTTGGGAACATCTTTTACGCCGCTTTTTGTCTGCGCCATCGCAGCGCTCATTCCCAAAACTAAAATTGCGAATGCTAAAAAAATGCATTTAATCTTTTTCATATTTCCCCCGTGTTAAAAATGCCACAGACATATTTGAATTTTTTAACTTTAATTTCTCTTGAATACAACATCGTCGATATAGATGTCGCCGTTTTGATTTTTCTCATGCCAGAAATCAAAATAGACGCAGTCCAAACGATTCCAGTCAAATTTTCCCTGCGAATCGAACCATTTTTGATCTTTGAATGAGTATGCGCCGCCTTCTTTTAACTGTGACAACGGAATTTTAACAGTTACCCATTCTCCAACCTTATAGTCAGAGGCTTTTATATAAGCTGTTTTTCTCCATGGCGGCAGTTCTGCTCCGCCGTCTGTATCCACAAGATGAAGCGCAAAATCCTGCTTTGCGTCGGTAAACTTTACAGAAAGGCTTAAAACAAGTTCATTGCGATTGGCTGCCACTTTAGACATAATTTGTTTTGGAAGATAAATCCTTAAAGAAGCGTCTTGCAAGTCTAAAGTCTTTTCACAATATTGATGAGCATCATCATCTTTTACTAATGTTGTTTTCCAGCGACCATACTGTATATATGATCCCTTTCCACAAATGCCGTCAAAAACAATATAAGGCTTCTGCGGAAAATAGTTGTAAGAAGCTTTTTTCTTTGCTACAAGATTTTCATCCGGCATTTTAAATCCATAAGCTTCAAGCGCGTCTTTATCTATATCATCAGGAAAGAATCCGGTTCCTGTTTTTAAAAAGCCTGTATCACCGTCAATTCCCCATGAACAATAAGGAATGTTGTTGGCTTTGAATGCAGCTACAGCCGCATTAATCCAGGCAAGACGGTCAGTTTTGTTAATCCAGTATGCGGCCCCCATTTCACCTGCCCAAACTCTGACCTTGTT
>JAEEGL017411053.1_pt1 | contig 49566 bp, 61 predicted proteins | sample 9134231 | NCBI WGS metagenome assembly JAEEGL01 (sample SAMN16246548, study PRJNA631951) | gut metagenome | biome: gut microbiome; feature: rumen; material: fiber-attached | host: Bos | place: Iran: Karaj | collected 2018-10 | reverse complement strand
TGTTGTTTTACCGTGGTCAACGTGGCCTATTGTACCTACGTTAACGTGTGGTTTCGTACGTTCATACTTTTCACGTGCCATGAGATTAATCTCCTTCTTTGATTAAATATACTACGTTAACTTATACCTTACTAAGTTATACCATGTATTTTACCGTCTAAAAAGTTCTTGTCAATTATATATAAACTAAATAATATACATGTTCTATACATTTCTTAATTTTTTATGCTTTTTTGGACTTGTCGGCAAGCTCACTATCCATTCTCAGGAAAACTGGCTTGATATTTTCTTTGTCAATCAAATGTCCTGCTTTTAAATTTGAGCAGGTCAGATTATCCAATTTTACACCCAAATCATAGCTTAACTGCTCAGACATTGCTTTTGCAATATTCGGACAGAAGGGGTAAATAAGCGATGTAATAACGCACATTACTTCAAGTACGTTAGTCAAAACAATTCCGCATTTTTCCATATTGCCTTCTTTAGCCAGAGTCCACGGTGCATTATCGGTTACATATTTGTTTGTAACGTCAACCAATTCAATAATTTTTTGTCCTGCTTCCGCTATTTCAAAATAATCAAAATGATGTTTTACCGCCTTGATTGTATCAAGAGCCTGACCGGCAAGTTCATTCTTACCTAAAAATTCCGGCTTAATATCACCGTCAAAGTATTTTACAAGCATTGATAATGTCCTGTTTAAAAGATTGCCCATAGAGTTTGCAAGATGTGCATTAACTTTTTCTTTAAAATCATCATCCGAGTAATTACCGTCTTTTCCGCAAGGTGCTGCAACAGCCATATAATATCTGAGCGGATCCGGAATTTCTAAGTTAAATGCTTCAAGTATTGAAGTCGGAGAAATTACATTTCCCAATGATTTTGACATCTTTGTCTGGTCAATAGTAATCCAGCCGTGAGCAAAAATATGCTGCGGCAGAGGTAAATCAAGTGCCATTAAAATTCCAATCCAGTATATGCTGTGAAATTTAAGAATATCTTTACCGATAACATGCACGTCACATGGCCAGAAATTTTTGAATTGCTCACTGCTTCCGTCGGGATCATATCCGATAGCCGTAATGTAGTTTGAAAGAGCATCTATCCAGACATAAATGCCCTGTTCATCATCACCGGGAACGGGAATGTTCCAGCTAACATTAGATTTTGAACGTGAAACAGAAATATCTTCAATATGTTCCAATTGATTAAGCACCTCTGTTGCTCTCCACGAAGGCATTATAAAATCAGGATGTGTCTGAATATGTTTAATTATCGCATCTTTGTATTTTGTAAGTTTGAAGAAGTAGTTTTCTTCACTGACTACTTCAGGTTTTTTCTGATGGTCAGGGCAAAGTCCGTCCTCGGTTAAATCTTTTTCACTCAAGAAAGCTTCGCAGCCTGAACAATAAAGCCCGGTGTATGCGTGCTTATAAATATCGCCTTTTTCAAGAAGCTTTTGGAAGATTTTTTGTACAACTTTTTCGTGGTCTGCATCGGTTGTTCTTATAAATTTGGAATAATTTATATCAAGAGCTTTCCAGGCATCTTTAAACTTTTGTGCATTCATATCACAGAATTCTTTTGGCGAAACACCTTTTTCAGCAGATGTTTTCTGAATCTTAATACCGTGTTCATCAGTTCCTGTCAAAAAGAAGGTATTATCACATCTTTGGGTAAAGTGTCTGTATATAACATCCGTCAAAATCTTTTCGTAAGCATGTCCGATATGCGGCGCACCGTTTACATAGTCTATTGCAGTAGTTGCATAAAATCTTTCCATTTTTATTATCCTCTTGTAATTACATAAAAAATTTTACCATAAAATTAAAGGGGTAAATATAATAAAATTACCTGCCCTCAAAAAACATCCCTGATTACCGTTACACAGCAAAACTTATCCCATTTCCTTTTAACATCAATCAAAAAATCCGCACCACAAAATAGCCTCCCTGGAGGCTCCGTCTTTCTCCGCCACTTTAACAGAACATTAATCCTGATTAATTCTGAACCAATTTACAAACTTGTTGACAATTGTGTCCTTCGGAATTTCTTCTTCCGGTATTTCAGACAGTTCTATCTCTGTTTCGGAGTTGTCTTCGGATGGTTGAAACATATCTTCTTCAGGTTCATCTTTGCGTTTGCCCTGCTTAAAATACATTCCGCCGCCGCCCATTCCGCCGCCATCTTTATATGCAGCATGTGCTTTTAGTGGGGGGTTGATATTTGATGAGAAATCAAAAGACATATCCTTGCCTCTGATTTATACATTGCACTAACATGATAACATATATTGTAAACTTTTTCATCATGTTTATGATAAAATACTTATGCGGGATTAAATAAGGTGATTTTTATGAAGAAATTTTTGTCAATTATCATTCTGTGTTTTGTTGTTTCTATAAATGCTTATGCTAAAGACATGCGTTTTGTACAGATTACTGACGTTAAGTATGATACAGCAAATAAAGACAATTTCAGTGCTTTGATTCGTGATGTCAATAAACAAAAAAATGTCAGCTTTGTTGTTTTCACGGGTGATAATATTCAAAAACCTGATAAAAATAATCTTAAATCATTCCTGAAAGAAGCAGATAAGCTTAAAAAACCATACTATATGGTTCTTGGCGATAAAGACGTTAACAAACATAAAAAACTAAGCAAAAAAACTTACGTTAAATATGCCAAAAAGCATTTCAAGCACAATAATACAAACTACTTATTTGAATCAAACGATGTAGTTTTCTGTGTTGTTGACGGTTCCAGAGATGTTTTTCCCGGTTCTGCCGGATATTACAAAGACAGTACTCTTGAATGGCTTGATAGCAATATTGCTTCATATCCGAACAAAAATATCATTATACTTCAGCATTTTCCGATTATCCCGCCTAACAATAACGAATCTTATATGACGTTTAAGCCGGAAAAATATCTGGAAATTTTAAACGGACACAAAAACATAAAAGCTGTGATCTCGGGGCATTACGGTGTTAATAAAGAGCAAACGGTAAACGGAATTGTTCATATATCTACGGCACCGGCTCCTAACTACAGAATAATCGATGTTATGAATTGTGATACGGATAATCCTGAGATTTGGGCAGAAGTTAAAGAAGCTGAATAAGAACTATATTTCTCTTAAAATCATTTGTTCTTCTTCTCTGATACTCCTGTCTATCAGATACATATCGTAACACAGAGCCTGTTGTTGTCTGCATAAAACCGTTATACGTCTGTTTACCATAAAAATAAGTATTAAACACATAATAATTGCTGTCATATCTTTTCCTTTCATTTTCTCTGAACATTTTTATTCTATTTTGTCCTTACGTCAAAAACGGACAATAAGAACGGCAAATTTTTCTAATCGTGAAAAGCAGCTTATAGAAAGAGTTTTAGGTTAAGATGTAAAGATTTCTTTACAATCCATAGGTGAAATTTCAAAATGTTGTAGTATATAAATGTACTTGATTTTGAAACAAAGCGAAAGCAGCGTAGGATAAATCTTTCCAGGGTATGAGGGCTAATTATGCCCGATAATTCTAATTATCACTTTCAATAACAGGGCTTGTTGCCTTTGTTTGTTGTGCGGAGGGCTAAATAATGCGTCACTGCTGTCAATTTAAGGCGGATGATATTTATTATCTTAATGATACCGATTTATTTTCTTCAAGAATTTTATCCGTAGGTTTTTGTCCTGTATGTCAAAAACCTGTTGCTGAACTTATTGAATGGAGGTTTGACGGAGTTATGAACAAACAGTCAGTCTCAGGTATAAATGCACAAAATATGCTGATTCAGTTCCAAAACGACATCGTATATTCAGTAAGAGAATTAAATTATAAAAAATTAAAATCAAAACCTTACGGTTGGAAATACGGACTTAACCGTTCTGACAAAAACGGAAGGATAAGACAGTATGCCTGTGATTTCTATGGGAACAAAGAGCTGGTAAAGAGCATATAAAGTTTTTGGAGTAAATATATATTATTTTTCAGTAGTATAAGTTAAAAATCAGATGTACTGCAGCATTGTATATAATTTCTAATTTTTTAATTCAATCTCGGACACACATCATAAATATCTGCCCGAAGGCATTTTTATCGTTTCACCTTTCTCTCTCTCCGGCCGGGGAAGGTAAATGTATGGAATTTTATTGTATCCGTATATTACACTTTCTCCCGGCTCCTAAATACATACCCCTTTGCCTTCGGGATTTTTTTAATATGAAAGGGAATGTTATGCAAAAAACCGAAACAAATAACATCACAGAAAGAAAAAAAGAAATAAATGAAAAGCATATAAAATTTTATGATAAAACTCTTTCAATCCTGGAATTTATTCTTGATGAATATTCAAGAGAACTTGTCAGAACAGATATGGAATTTACCGATATGCCAAAAAATGCTGTTGCAACACTTGACTTTTTAATCTCCGCAATAGGCAAAATTCAGAAAGGTCAACGGCTTGCATTGGGGCTTGATGAAGAATCGGCTGATTTTTCCGAACCGGTTATTAATATTGTAGAAGGACTTTGCGAGGCAAAAATATAGACCTGCCGCAAAGCAGATTGGAGGTTTGAAAGTGCATGGGAGATGATTGTAATATTAACGTTTGGATTCCGCTTCAGAAAGAATTTTTGCTCTTCAAAGACGAGTGTAAAATGTTATACGAAAGTGTTCAGGACAAAATCTGCGATACAAACTCTTTTGAATTTATTATAGCTAATACTTTTTTTTATTTATTTGAAACCGGTGGAAAGTTAATCGGAGGAATATATTATTTTGAGGATAAAGACGGGGAATTGTATCTTAACGGGTTTGCAAAAAGAAAAATGCATAAACTTTGTATTGAATGTTTGAAAATGTCCCTTAACTGGTTCAGGGGAAGGGTGTATGCAGAGGCTCAAAACCGTGCATCCGCCCTTTGTTTACTCAGATGCGGTTTTAAAAAAATCAAAGATAATATATATTCTGTTGAGTTGTAAAACGGTAAAAATCATGATATTATATCTCAGTAAAAAGGAGTATATATGAAAAAGTTTATAATATTATTTTTTATTTCCGCACTGATTTTAAACGGAGTTGAAGCAAAGGATTATGTCAAAACTCAGGTAAAAGAGTTAAAGCATGCACAAAAATATGCCACAACCAAAAAAGTTACCCAGAATCATAAACAGAATTATGATGTTAACAATGCCGCAAAAGACGGGGTTAAAGATCCGCATATTATGAAGTTTGGAGATTATAAAGAGATTTCAAAAGCTAAGTATGAGGAAAAGCTAAAAAAAGACGAAGAAAAATATAAAGAATATGCCGTTTCGTTAGGGAAAAAACACTCCTCACGTTATACCACGCAGGCAGATGCAGAAGATTTTTATACTGTTTACAGAGTTGCAGAAAAACTGATTCGTGCAAACAAGCTTGATTATATGAACTGGAGAATCTGCCTGAAAAAAGATTTAGATGTAAACGCATCTTCTGACGGTTCAAATCTGGTTATATTAACAACCGCCATTTTTGACACTTTTAACAACAACGAAGATGCTCTTGCTATGGTTATCGGGCATGAGATGGGACACGCACTTTTAGGTCATCACAAAAGACGCATGCAATTATTAACAAGAATGGAAAAACAGCGAAAATTGGCAAAAGAAGGATTCACCGTTTCAGCATTAGCTTATGCGGGAATGAAAAAGAAATTCATTATTGACTCAAAAAATATGGAATATGCAGCAGATACTGAAGGCGCAAAACTTGCCCTCCATGCCGGTTACAATTTAGACCAGGCATCTGATGTTTTAACTTTTCTTATACAGTATGACTTAGACAGTGATTATAACAGCACCCATCCCCGTACAGACAAAAGACTTGCAAGTTTTAACGAAAACAGCAAATTATTTCTGGAAGAATGGAAAGATATGGGTAAATATAATATATACAACTCCGAAGTTCTTCCCGTTAAACTTTCTTCCGACAGAAAATCAATCACTATAAGTGTGCCGAAAAATAAACTTAACCCCGATAAATACTATGCACCTGAAACCATGGAGGAACTTTATTTAAGGTTGGGGTATATGTATTATAAAAACGAACAGTTTGATAAATCACTGGATTATTTTGATGAACTGTTTAAAATAGACCAAACAAATGCTCCGGCTTATTTGTATGCATCTTATGCCGCTGAATATCAGTATAACAACACAAAAGACAGCAAATATATAAAACTTGCAAAAGACTATGCACAAAAAGCATACAGTCTTGATTCAAAAAATAAATATATTAAAAAACAAGTTGATTCACTTTAAATTTGTTATAAATATTTAGGAAAAAACACAGGGGCAGAGGAAAATTTTCCTCTGCCCCGTGTTTGTCGGCTTCTCTCGTTAACGGAGAAGTTTTTTAATGCTATTGAAAAGAAAGGAAAAATTATGAGTTTTGAGTACATTATTAACCCGGAAAATGAAGTTAAAAAATTATCAAAAGAGGAAGAAGAAAATATGATAAAAAGTATTTCTTCAGATTTTACGGAATGGAACAGCGAACGAAGTGAAAATTTAGAGATGGCACAACGCCTGAGCGACGAGATATTTTTCAAAAACGAATTTATACCATCAGGTGACAAAACGCAGCGATGGAAAAGCAAGATTAAAATGTGCAAAACTTTTATGTTTTACCAAACCCTTAAATCTTATATATGGAGAAATACTTATGCAAATGTTAATTCTATGTTCGACGTATCGGGTGAAAACCACGACTCAGACAATGCAAGCAACAAACAAAAAGCCATGTTGGTTGACATTATGGAAAAAATGGATTACCAGAAAACCTGCGACCAAATTATCGATAACGCTTTATTATATGGCGAATTAATTTCTTTTACCGCCTGGAAAACTATGACCGAAGAATACCGCAGACCGATTGATTATTTTGTTAACAATCCGTCTTGCATCAGCCCTGATGATTTTGAAAAACAGGAAAAAATCACAAAAGCAATAAATGAAGGCAAAAACTTCTATACTGACGAACGAACAGTTTATAATAACCCTTATATTTACCCTGTAAATCCGGCTGATATTGTATTTGATACCAGCCGGTGTGACGAATGGGATTCGTGTCCGAAGATTTACAGAGCATATAAAACACCTGACGAATTAATCAATAATAAACTTTTCACAATATCTAAAGAACAGGCAGAAGAGATATCAGGTCTGACTAAAAACAGCAACAATATCTCCAACCGGAATAAAGATGTTGTTAAAGGTTCAACGGTAGAAGTTCTGGAACACTGGGGTGATTTAAAACTTCCGGACGGAAAAATTCTCAAAAACTGGCACGCTGTTGTTGTTGCAAGAAAATATCTTGTTCGTTTCTGCAAAAACACAGCATTAATTAATCCGTTTTCTTACGGAGCTATTGTCCGAGATCCGGATACAAAACGCGGCATAAGTCCTTTGTATTCCGTCCTTTCGCTTTCACAGGTTCAGGAGGATTTGCTTAACCGCACATGTAATCTTCAGACTTTATCGGAAAATCCGCCGCTTCTTGCACCGGAAGGATTTTTTGAAGAAGACGAACTTCAGCTTTACCCCGGAAAAATCATTGAATACGGCGATAATCTTACTCCTGCGGCGGCATTTCAGCAAATGCAGTTTAACCCCCAGATTTTTGTTCAGGATATAACATTCCTGAATGACTTGATGGCGGAAGTTTCGGGTATTTTCCCGAATATGATAGGAGCAGTAGAAGAAAGCGGAACAAAAACTGCAACTGAGATTAACGCAAAAACTCAGGGACAGATTACAAGATTAGCAATGATTGTTGATACGATTAATCAGGATTTGATTATTCCGAATGTGGAAAAAGTCGCAAAACTCTGTGCGGATTTTAAAAGCGGTGTTGAAACAATTTTTGTATCTAAAGATAACAAACAGGAATATATTGAGGTTGATGATTTTGTACGTCAGGGCGAATACAAATACACTTATTCCGACAACTCTCTTACTGCATTAAAAAGCGAACAGGCTGATTTGGTAATTTCTGCAGTAGAAAGGTTTGCACAACAAATTCCACTCAATCTTCAGGAAATATTTATCTGGTACTTTGAACAAAAAGGAGTTGATAACCCCGAAAGATTCCTTGGTGCAGGGGTAAATAGTAATGGTGTAAATAATGCTGAAATAAATGCAAATAACCCCTCACCCCTAACCCCTCTCCCACAAGGTGGCGAGGGGAATGTTTTGAACCCTGAAAACCAACTGTCAAATTTACCCCCACAAAGTTTACCCCCACAGAATTTACCCATAAGTGCAGAAGGTATATTAAGTCTTTTAAAGCTTGTATATGAATACGCAAGTGACAAAGGTAAAAAATCATCAGAACTTGAAAAATTGGTAGAAAGTTTGGAACAAATAACGGAGGAATAATAATGAAGTTTAAAAACTACAAAAATCCATACACAAATGATAACAGAATATATTCATACAGAGATTTATATGATATGCCGTTTGGCGAATTTATTAAACATAAACAAGAAGTATTAGGTCAATACCGAGTTCTGGGAGTTCCGACAGAAAAGGAACTCCAGGCAAGTGAGAATGTCGTACATGTTGAGGCATACACTAGGGAAGATGGAACTGAAGTAAAAGCTCATTACAGAAGCAAACCTAATAGTGGCGGAGGAGTTGTAAATAATAACTCAACTCAGAGCGAAGATGTAAATAATATAAATCTTGAAAATGATAAAGAACAAAATTCCACACACCGAGAGCAAGTAAATGCGCAGAAACAATCTGAACAAAAAACAGAACAAACACAGGAAGAAAAAGACAAACGATTATACCCTGATGAAGTAGCAGGAGTAAAACGAGGCGAACCGATGACAAAAGAAAAAGCAGGCGGTACAAATGTTAACCCAAACTATAATAGTAATGATGATGGATATAAATTGAATTGTACATATTGTTCTGCAGTTTATAAAGCAAGGCAAATGGGATTCGATTTGGAAGCTTTACCTGTTAGAGAAAATGATTCGCAAGAAGCAAAATTATTACAAAAATATCCATATTATGCTTATGAAAATCCGGATGGCAGTAATATTACTCGTCCTGAAAAATATAGTTCAAATGACTCTATAGAATGTTTAAAAAATATAGAATCAAAAGTTGGAAAAAATGAAGAGTACATAATGTGGTATCAGCCAAAAGAAGGCACTGAAACATTAGCACATGTAGTAAATATTTCCCGAAACGACAAAAATGAGTTGGTGTTCTATGATTCTCAAAACGGAAAGACATATGGTAAGGAATATATTGATAAAATAAATTTTAATAAAACTTCTGAAAATAAAATGTATTATTATCCACAATATTTATTCCGAGTAGATAACAAAGTTGTAAAACCAAAGGTATTAAATAAAATAGCACGACCTTCTCAGCGAGTTCCAATATAAAGAATGTTAAGAACTTTTGGTTCAGTTATTTCAATACAAAATTTGTTTTTATATAGAATTGCGTATATTTTACCGTCTTTATTTGAACATGGATAAATATATTTATATTTGTCACCATTTGGAATATCCGTTTTTTCTATTTCGTATTTATCGGTTTCAAGTTGTAAATTATGCCTTTTTGCATAATTTACAACTGATTTAGGAACTTTTATGTAATCATCAAATATTTCATCGTTAGAATAAGATTGCAGTTGGGTTAAGAAAATAAAAATAAAGAAAATAATTGCAAATTTTTTGATTATTTTAGAAAGATGTTTTTTATTATAATTATTTTTCATGTTTTATGCTACTCTGTTATAATAAATAAAATAGTAAATATATTAAATAATAATATTAATTATACTGTAAATATAAGATAAAAGCAATCGGTCGAAAGACGGTTATGTGTTTTGTTAGGTTGAAAACCCAAGCTTCAATCTTTGAACAAAAAGGAGTCGATAACCCCGAAAGATTCCTTGGGGTAGGGGTAAATAATAGCGGGGTAAATGAAAATATTGTCCCAAACCCGTCCGCTGATATGTTTCAGCAATTAACAAATCAAAACCCTGAAAATCCAATTAATCAAATAATAAGCAAAATATTAACCAAAACAGGAAAAAAAGAATCTGACATATCAGACATTATTGCAAAATTAAAAAGAAACAGAAAAGCAAGAAAGGATAAATAGAGATGCGTTTCAAAAATTACATAAACAGATACAATAAAAAAAACAGAATATATTCACTTGAAGAACTGTTGGCAATGACATTAAATGATTTGTTAGATAACGAACCTGCAATATTATCTCAAGACAGCGATATGGGGATACCAAATTATGAAGAACTTAGGCACTCTCCAAATACACGCTGGATAGACTCATACACAGATAATAACGGACAAAAACTGGGAGGTTTTTACGGAAGTATAAACGATTATGACGAATCATTTATATCTAAACAAAAATATCCTCCATTTGTATTTAATCCTAATAAACCATACTTTATGTCAATGGACGATGCACCTGTTGAAGAAGAAAATGAAGAAGAACCGATTGTTTTAGAGGGCGGTGTTGAAGAAAATGTATATTTGCCAGAAGAAGATGATGAGCAAGAACCGGAGCCTAGTATATACATTCCTGATGAAGAAGAACCCGAAGAACGGCAGAAAACTCCTTATGAATTGAGTGATGAAGATTTAACTGATATTTTGCAAAGTATAATAAAAGCTAAAACAACCGTAAACACTCAAAGCGAACCAATTTTTGAAGAGAGTTTTCCAACTCTATCTCAAACAGATACACCTAATACACCTCCGGTATCACTCCCCCAACTCCAAACATCTCTTAACCAAGAAGAATTAAAACAGATGTATGAAAAATTGTTGGAAGAATTAAGAAAAATGCTGGCGAAATATAAAGGACTAAGCAACATGGCAAAATTCCAAAAAGTTGCAAGCAAAGCGCCAATATACAATGAAATAGAAAATGAGTATTACAGAAATTCATTAAAAATGAAAGATGGTGAACCATTAACTCCAAAATTTATAGAAGAAAATGATGTATATAATTATCAAGATATAACAGACCCTGAAAAATCCAACTATTACAAAGAACAATTAGCTAAAATGTACGGACTTGATGTAAATGCTCCTGATATAAATGAAAAGCTGAAAGACAAGAAGATAGTAGTTCCCAAAGAAACATCTCGTTTGTATCAATATGCAATGAGTTCTGATGCATTTCAAAAATGGGTATCAGAAAACTACGATAAAATAAAAAATGGAGAAAGTTATAATGATAAAATAACATTTCCTCTGCAGTGGAATGATGTGCTAGATAATTCAAAACGCGGTATGTATGCAACAATTCATAATGCAAATATAAAGAATACTAGAGTTAATCCTGATGGTTCAATAACAGGTAACTTAGTTGATCCATTCAATTTTGAAAAATGGAATGATAAGCTGCGAATGCATGATTCTAATGGAAATATGAGAAATCCTTTAAAAGTATGGGGATATAACAAAATTGCGAGAATAAATAATAGAGCATATGAACAACAACAAGCGAATAAACTTGAACCATTTTATATTGATATGCCTGTAATAATTACAAATCCTAATATTAGTAAAATTAATCATATTAAAAACAAATAAATATATTCTAATCTTTTATGTGTTTTAGCATTTTAATTATTATATCAATAGTTAAAAAAAATATTTTTTTTAATGCTAAAAATACTAAAAATGCAAAAAAATAAAAAATTAAAAAAATTAAACAATATAGAAAATTAGTAAACAATGGATAACATAAACAAAAAATAATTATTATTAGTCCAAATGAATAATAATTATTATAAAATTGATTATGTAGTAAAAAATGATTTATGATATGTAACTTTTTTTGTGTAATGTGTGAAATTATAGATATTAGTAATATTATTAATAAAGCATAATATGCCATAATATATAATATTAAAGCACTACATGTTATATTTTCTAATAACTCTTGAAGAATATTTTTATCTCTAAGTACAAAAAACAAACTATATATAAATATGGGTAAAAATATATTTATATATATGTGGCAAACATGCCATTTTTTTGTCCATTGGATAAAGTTGTTAAATTTGGTAATAATGTTTTTTAGCATTTATGTATACTTTCTTGAATGAATAGCATTAGAAATTATATTAAATAATTTCTAATGCTATATTATCATATATTAAAAAAAAATCCAATAACAAAAAGCAAGCAGGGTGGGAAATGCGCCTTTTTCCAATGGAGATAGAGATTAAACAATCGTTCCCACCAAATTTTATGATTAGTATAAATATGGTGGGAATGCAATTAAGATTTTATTAAAAGTCCACATTTTCGGCATTTCCCACCCTACTACTTTTGATATATATTTGCTAATTTTTTCATATTAAAATTCCTCAATGTTGTGAACAAGTAAATAGTGTCGGGTTAAAACCCGACCTATATGCTAATTACAATAATATGAAAGATGCAGATACAAAAAAAGCAGATAAATACTTTCATGCAAAAGCAAATTACGAAGCAGCACAACAATGTATTGTAGGAAGCACGGTTGCAAAAATAATAAGTGATTTGCGAGAATGGAACGACGGATACCGTAATATACATGAAAAAGGATATACGAGAGAGTTTAGTGAAAAGGATATTTTAGAAGATCAAAAAGCCAATAATGAAGGTAGAGAATTAGGACGAAAATATCCAACAAAACCTCCTTATGAAGTATTAGAACATTTAAAACCAAATGGATTACCAAAACGATATCAAAAAAGATGGTAACTTTAGCATTATTTACCATTTAAATAACAAGCGTTATCTTTTTCGTACCATTTCCATTTGTATTTTAGACAATTTTGTTTGTCAATTTTTACTTTGCCATATTCCGTATTAATTTCTATACCACTCTTGCAGAATCCTGTATCTAAGCAGGTATCAAAATCATTGCTTGTCGTAAAAAAGAAAAAAAATATTGGGACTGTTACAATTGCAATATTTACACATATCAAACTTACAAACAAAACCAATAATAAATATTTTTTTTTAGTAAGATTTTTAATTATTCGCAAAATATTTACCTTTATATATAAATGTTATTAGAAATTATATTAAATAATTATTAATAATATACTATCATAAAAAAACAAAAAATCAATCGGTAGAAGGGCTGTTATGTATTTTGTTTAGATGATAACCAGTTTATAAACTCTGATGAACGATTTGCACAAGTTATTCCTCTGAATATTCAGGAGATTTTCCTGTGGTACTTTGAACAAAAAGGTGTCGATAACCCCGAAAGATTCCTTGGAGCAGGGGTAAATAGTAATGGTGTAAATAATGCTGAAATAAATGCAAATAACCCCTCACCCCTAACCCCTCTCCCACAAGGTGGCGAGGGGAATGTTTTGAACCCTGAAAATCAACTGTCAAGTTTACCCCAAAGTATTTACCCCCAAGCATAATACTACTGAATATATCAGAAATGCTTATCTGCAACAGCAGAATGGTAGATTAAGTAATTATGCTCTAATGATTCCAATAAGAGTAAAACTTAAAAAATAGCAGGCAGATAACGAAAAATAAAAATATATAAGCCAAATAACAGTGTAAGCATTCCAACTAACCATAACAGGTTATAAAATAAATTATGCAATAAAAATTTATTATTTGTTTTATCAATATTTTTAAATTTTGTTGACAGTAATTTTAATAATATGTAAATAGCAATAGTTACAAAGATTAGTAATGGACAGACTGCCTCACCACACATGATGGCTATATATGATAAAAAAAAGTCATGTATAGTAATGTCATATATTATGCTAGCAATAAATAAAAAAAGGTATAATAAGTAAAAAGGCAAGACAATATGTGTCCATTTCTGTTGCTTAAGTTTATATATTAAATTTTTACATGCATCAAATATCATAATTATATTATATCATAAATTTTAATATATTTTAAATATATTTTCATATTCATACAACTTAAATCTTTGAACAAAAAGGCATAAATAACCCTGAGAATCAGCTATCAGCTGATTTATACCAAATTGCGCAAGACGCAGATAATGAAACTATTTTGAACCTGATTAACAGATTGTTTAGAACAATTCGTGGAGGAGACAATATGGAAAATAAAACAAATGAAAAGCAATACATAAAACCTGTAGAAGGTAAAATAACAAGTGATTTTGGATATAGAACTGCACCTGTTGCAGGTGCAACTACAAATCATTCGGGTATAGATATTGGTATTCCTATTGGTACTCCGGTTAAAGCTATGGCCGACGGAACTGTAACCGCAGCAAATGGTGGCATGAGAGGTTATGGAAATGGAGTTTTTATCGACCACGGAATAATCAATGGTAAACATGTTGTTTGTGAATATGGACATTTAAGCAGTTTTGATGTTAAAGTCGGTGATAAGATTAAACAAGGTCAGGTTGTTGCTAAATCAGGCAACTCCGGTATATCTTCCGGACCACATTTACATATAACAATTAGGGAAGATAAAATGCCTGTCGATCCTAAAAAATATTTAGGCAATTTTAGTAATTAGAATATTGTTTTTCTATATTTAATTGTTTTCTTTTGGCATAGATTAATAGGGAGTTTATGGTTCTTACATTTATATTATTGTCTTTAAGATAAGGATTAATAAACTCCTTTAATTCTATATATTGAGGTTGATGATTTTGTACGTCAGGGCGAATACAAATACACTTATTCCGACAACTCTCTTACTGCATTAAAAAGCGAACTGGCAGATTTGGTCGTTTCGGCAGTAGAAAGGTTTGCTCAACAAATCCCACTCAATCTTCAAGAAATATTTATCCGGTACTTTGAACAAAAAGGAGTAAGTAGGTTGAGAGTTTACCCAATCATTAAATACATTAAAAGTTACCATCGGGCAGGTATACCCAGCCTGCGGACTTACGGGCAATACTGATGTCAACACAAACTATTTCCATTTTACTATACTGACAAAATAAGCTAATAAATTTATCATAATATACATTATTCCCAAATTGAACCAAACATAAACCGAAGGATTCTCCATAAAAACCTCTGAACATAATAAGCACAAATAAACTATAGTTATAATATTTTTTAAATACTCGGAAAATTGTCCCGGAAATATTTTAATATAATGATTTTTAGCTAATATATTATCTATACGAAGCCAGGATATAAAACTTACAGAAGTTAATACTATAGCCGCCCTTGAAACATATCCGGGCTCGTCGTCCCACATAAAGAAGAAAACCATAAAGAACAAACAAATGATTGAAATTATAAAAAGTACACATAATCTGTCTTTAATAATAAGTTCCTGTACTATGTCAATTTTTTGCTCATGTTCCTGTCCGACAATATTTTTATCTTCCGAATTAATAAACTTACTCATATAAAAACCTGTAGTTACTAACTAAATTTTAATTATACTGCTGCATTTTGAAATATTCAATAAAAATATGCATACCACAAGTTCAGACAAAAATTAATGTCGGGCAAAAAAGCCCGACATTAACTACAACCTACAAGTTGTCCAAACTTTATTATTTATCTTTTACATTTTTATATGGTTTTAATTTACCGTAAGTATCAAGTTGTTTTTGATAAAAATCTTCATAGCAAGCTTTTGCTTCTGCCGGTTTCATTCTTTCAAGTATAACCCGTTTGTGTACACTACCGAGTGCATCTATTATTGATTGTACGTCAAAGATTCTCTTACCTTCGCTGTTACGTATCTTCAACATATAATTAATTAACTTTCTGTTATTACCGTTTATTCTTGTATACAAATCTACAGCATCATAATTTGAAATCTTCGGTCGTTTAATGCCGGCTGCTCTTTCATCTGCTCTTGTTTCTTTTATAGATGCAAGTATCTGCGGCAGCATTCTTACCCTCATTTTTGTAGCTTTGTTTGCATAAATTTTTTCATGTTCATCAACAATACTTGGGTGTAATTTCTTATTAATAAATTCTCTTACACTTTGCTGTGCTTCTATTTTTAGTTTTTGTGCCCTTGTAAACGAATTATTTTTAATTTCCGCCGGTTTTTCTGCAACCTGCTTTTCAATTATCTTCATTTCAGGTTTTACATATTCTGCTTTCTTTTTCACTGCTTGCGTTTCTGCAGGATTAAGAGCCTGTACTGTCATTTGTTTTGATTTTCTTGCAACTAATCTGTTGTATTTAAATTTGTTATAAATATTTTCAACCCATTTTATTAAATTATCAAAACTTCCTTCTTCTGCATAATAACCGCTCTTTATTGCACTTTTTCTTAAATATGCATTAACTTTCATTGTTTTATTTTGATAAAACGGATTAAGAACTTCCTCAACGAGTGCCCTGTCTCTTTCTTCTCCGGGTTTTGTATTATCCATGATGTTATAAATATTTTTACGGAATATAAATGCTTTTGGAGAAGGAACCTTTGCAAGAATGTTATCAAGAGCTGCGATGCTTTCATGTTCTTTGCATTCATCAATATATTTTTCTACGAATTTATAACTGTACTCATCTCTGTCCATTCTTCCAAATACGGAACGCATTGCATCAATTTCTGCACCTGCATTTTTGCAATAGAAGAAGTTTTCAGCATATCTGTTAAATAATTCTATTCTCAAAGATACATTATTTTCATTTGTTGTTCGGTAGATATCAGCAATAATATCTTTTGTTTTTTCATCTGTTGCCGGCGGCAGACAATATCTGTCTGCAAAATTTTTGATAAAATCAGCACCGGGTTTTGAATAGTATTTATCTAAATTTTCTTTTGAAATTGCAGAATTTACACTAATTGTATCCAGTCTTTTCATTTGTTCTGCTTTTTCATAAAATCTTCTGTCGTATTTATTGTCTTCAATCAAGGCATCAAGTTTTTTAACCATATCCTTGTCATCTCTGTTTAATCTCAGATATGCTCTGTATTTGTTCGGATTACTGATATAATCCTCTTTGTGCGGCGATTGCAGAATATCTGCTATAAATTCCGCACTTAACCGATTATCCCTGTGATCTTTTTTTATAATGTCTTCAACATATTTTATTGCTTTTTTATCGGTTAATAACTTCAATAACTCTCCGATACTTTCAATTGAGCCGCCAATTTTTTCAACAACACGGGTATGTATATCTTTTGGTTCGGTTATTGATTTCAGAATATTAAAAATTGTCAGCGGATTTTCCTTATTTTTGGAATTAAAATACATCTCATTATATCTGTCTGCCATTTTCTGCATAAGATTCAACTGACTTGTATTCATATCATGAGTACGCTCATATACATCACGTTTATTCATAACCAAAATATTTGCAACCATTGTTCTTGAATACATTTTTTTCACTCTTTTCGGAAATAAACCGTTAAAACTTGTGTTGTTGTTATTTACTGTATTAATCTGCATTTTTTTCTCCATTTTTTTTGTAATCTTTTATGTATAAAACAGCTAAAAAAATAATTTGCTATTTAGAATTTTAAAAATGCAGCACTTTTACTGCATTAATATTTGTTTATTAAAAAAGTCGTATTTTCGCACTGTTGTGAGTTAAATTCGCTTTTAGAAAATTTAACTGCACTTAATTGTTTAAATGTGCGGATGAATTATTTTGGATAAACCAAAAAGAAAGGAATTTTTATGGAAGAAAATCAATTATCACAAAACAATGCTTTATCTTCTGATGAGCCGGAATTAACCTCTGATAACTCAAATGAGAATAAAGCCGAAGGAGCAGACAAAGAGAAAGAAGGGAAATCAAACGATTCTTCTGCTCTTATTCTGGGGAAATTTAAATCGGCTGATGAGCTTACAAAAGCTTATCAACAGCTGGAAAAACTGCAGGGTTCGCAATCTACGGAGCTTGGTTCTCTGAGAGAACAAATTCGGGAAATGAATGATATTCAGTCTGTAGTTGAAAAACTCGGTATCATTCTTGATAAAAAAAATACCCTGCAAGAAGCTTCTCAAAAATACAAAGAATACTTTGACGATCCGAGTTTCAGGAATCTTGCAAAAGAAGCATATTTGGCTTTAGGCGAAAACTTTGATGCGGAAAAACTTATCAACCTCGTTGAAAATTACGTTTCCGCACGAATTTTCGCTTACGAAAAATCCAAAACCGCAAAAACCGAAACTAAAGAAGCAATTGGTGCAATGCAGTTTGACAAAAACGAAACCAAAACCAAAACTCCGGTTAAGAAAAGTATTCAGCAAATGACACCCAAAGAATTAGATGCTCTTCTTGATGAAATGATTTAACAAACGGATTAGATTCCGTAAATTATCAGGTATCCTTACGCAAATTTTGCCGAGGATTTTTTGAAAAAGAAAGGACAAAATCATGACAACAACAAAACAAATGATTGTAGATGCATTTACAAAAGCATTTGACAAACACTTTTACAACGAACTTGTTATCGGAAAACTTGCTCACAGTGAAGTAAAAGATAACGTTAAAAAGGGAGATGAAGTTAATATTACCATGCCGGGAATGGTTACACTTTTCGACTATGACGGGGGTGATTTACCGACTGCTGAAACCGCTACAATTTCTACCTGCAAAGTTAAATTAGACAGAGGTAAAGCTTTTCACTTTGAGCTTTCGGAGATGGAAGAAGCTATGCTCCAAAATTCACAGGTTGACGGAAAATCTCAGGTTGAAATTGCAAAAGATTACACCGGTGATGCAATTAAGCAATTTGCTGCCGCAGTAGATGCCGCCTATGCAAACCTTTACACAAGAGCAGGTCATTACCTTGACAACAGCGGTTCGGCAATAACTCTTTCCGCACAAAATGCGAAAGATATTTTTGCATATATGCAGGCAAAATTCCAACGTGGTGACGGAAAAGGACACACAAACTGGATTGACGGAGATATGATTGCAGTTATACCGCCTGAATATCAGTTCTACTTAGGTAAGCTTGATGAACTGAAATACACGGAAAAAGGTGCCGAAGAAACCAGAAAAGGCTACATCGGACATTTGTGCGGCTGGGAAATTCTTGTTTCAAACAACATTGCACAACCTGAAAACGGTGTATTCTATCCTTTGTTTGGTGTTAAAGGCAAAACTCTTGCCGGCGGTGTTTCATCAAATATGAACACAACCTTCTACACTCCCGAAAAGAATTTTAACACCTGTTACAAAGGATACGGATTATACGGTGTCGGAGCTCCGAGGGCAGATTTCTTGGGTACGGTAAAAGTTTCTGCTGCTTTGGCTTTGAGTTAGGAATACGTATTTGAATTATTAAAATGAAAGGAATTTAAAATGACAAGAGATAGTATAGATGTACAATATCCGGTCTTAGACCATTCTGAATCTGTTGCTAATATTGCTATTACTAAAAAGGCTGTTACTGTTGCTAACGGTATTACAATAAAAAATGCTTTTTCAAACAAAAATAACTCTTTATTTATTGTTATTGATAACACCGCTAACGCATCTTCTCTTTTGACGGTTAAAGCGGGAGATGCCTATCCGAACTCTATGTTGGGTGATATTGTAATAGAGCTGGCAAAAGGTGTTTCCGCAATTCAGCTGCAGGATTTATCAAGATTCCAAAAATCCGATGAATCAATTGACCTTGATTTCGGAACCGGCTTCAGCGGAACAATCTACGCAATTGCAAAATGGGCAGGAGTTCGACCGGTCGAAGAATAAATAATAAATCGTTCAACGGGTGCGGCAAAATGCCGCATCCTGCGAGCTATCAGCATAAATTTGGTGCAGTACACCGCAATCTACTACTGCTGATAATATTTATTTGGCATATTCAGTTAAAAAGAAATTTTACATTAATCAAAGAATTAATCCTATCCTCAACTATTATTTGTTGAATATATTTCTTTGATTCCGGCTCTTGCACTAAAGGTAATATGTTTATTTCAACATCTTTTTTATATTTTTCCCAGCCGGATTGAGTTCGCATCACATTACCGTATTGCGTTGGGGTTAAATTGTTTTTCAGTTTACTTATATATTCGTTAATATCCGGTTCTTTTGGATTTTGAGATAATTTATCACGATTAATTGTATTATTGTTGATTAGACTGAGAATTTGAAAATTTGTTTCGCTTAACATCAGTATAATCTCTTGTGCAAAAGTTTGATACATTAATCCGTTAGTATCATTCAGAATCTTTATTTCTCCGTTGTTTAACAATTGTATGTATTTGGAAAGTATTATCTGATTGCCCGTAACTTTTCCATATAACGGTTTTGAAAGTTTTAATTTTAGCTCTTTTAAAAGCTTCTCATTTTGGGTTTTATAATATTCCTGTCTTGCACAATAGCAATCATATCTGTAACTATAGCTGACACCCGCATCTTTTATACATTGTGTAAGTGCTGAATCACCGGTATATGCAGCACAAAATTGAGATATAAAAAAAAATAATATAAAGGATATTAAAAATTTTTTCATAAATTTTATTTTAGAGAATATATTAATTTTTGTCAAATAAAAAGGAGGTTTTTATGACAAGTGATGAACTATTTGAATTATTATTACCATTTATTTTTGGCAACGAAGGTGGTTATGTTAATAACCCAAATGATATAGGAGGTAAGACAAATTTTGGAATAACTCAAAATATTTTTAATGAATGGCGTAAAAAACAAGGGCTTCCCCAAGGAGATGTTAAAACGGATATATCAAAAAGTGAAGCGAAAAAAATATATTATAATTGGTATTGGAAAGAATCGGGAGCTGATAAACTTAATGACCCTAGAGATGCATATACACTATTTGATTTTGCAGTAAATACAAATCCTTATTATGCAAAAAATAAGTTTAAAGAAAGTAATTACAATTTTTACACAATGCTAGAGAATAGAAAAAAACACTATGAAAATCAAGCAAAACAACCAAATCTGGCACAATTTAAAGAAGGTTGGTTTAATCGTCTTAAAGATGTAGAAAATAATGCTAACAAAATTATCAATGAAGGGTTATGGCGACCTGATTACTACAATGAAATTACTCCTTTTGACAAAGGATATAATGGCAGTTTAAATCAGGTCGATGAAAATATTCCCGACAGGCAAAATAAGCGTAACAAATATCAATATCTGCGTAATAAAGCAATACAAGACGGGATAATAAAATCTGATAATAAAGACAGTTTAGCTTTCCCAAGAAAATGGGAAGACTTGACACCATGGGAAAAAGAAGAAATGCTAAGACGATATATATAAATAGTCCAACCGGTGCGATACACCACACCCTGTTAATGCGGCAATTCTGTTTTTTCATACGGAGTACGGATTGTTTGCAATACTGCTAATCTGTTTTCATATAACATTCTTATTATATATTTTTTTATTTCAGGCTTATCATTAAACATCGGAAGAATATTGTCTTTTGTATCATCAAAATACACCTTCCAGGCTCGTTGACTTTCAATCAAGCTTTCATATTGTAATTTTTTTAAATCGGGTTCTAATTTTTTTAGTTCGGATTTTATAGATGACTCTATTTCTGATATTGAGTATTTATTCTCAAGTGGATTTTTACAAATATTTTTGGTATCAAGCATACTTAAAATCCAATAATTTTCACGGTAAACATGATACTTTATGCCGGATGCCATTGTATAATAGATAGTACCCTGAACGGAATATAGAATATCAGTTGCACCGGCATCAAGTGAATATATATATCTGTTTAAAAGAACTTGATTTGCGAGGAGCTTATTATAATTCGCCGGTGGTAATTTATCCATAAGGTTTACCGCAAGTTTAGCACTCAAATCTTTATAATAATCTCCCCTTTCATAAGTACACTGTATCATTGCACTTGTTGTATAATGCCTGTCCTTCATACATTTCTGCAAAATAATATCTTCAGTATATGCGGTGCAAACATCAGTAAATAAAAAGGTTGTTATAAATAAAATAAAATATTTTTTCACCTTTACATATTAGTAAATATATTAATTTTTGTCAAATATAATTATTCTATTTTTAACTGTAAAATATTATATAATTACCTTATTCCATATACGGTGAAAGTGCCGATTTAAGATTTTCAAATACCTGCGGAGGTACTTTATCTATCATATAATACTGATTATTTCTGTCCGGTCTGTATAAATATCCTTTTGAATCAATTTTGTAATCAAATACTATGTCATGAATCTTTGCACCGGGTGAATTGAATGCTATTTCTTCAATTTTTCCGTTCTTATCTTTTCGTGCAATTATGGTTGCTACTGTTTTGTCTTTCATTTTGATATTACCGTCTTTCTGAAGAATATATACACCGTTTTTATCAGTTCCGCCATACGTATTTTCGGTAAATATATGTGCCTCTTTGGGGTTCCTGAGCAGCTGCTCTGTCCAGTATTTAGCACCTGCCTGACCATGTGCGGCATACAACTCCGGTGAAATTTTATTTATGTTTTGTAACTTATATATTTTTTGTGTTGTATATGAAATACCTTTACCGCTAAGTGCTATAATACGATTAATTTGTGCTGCCGTTTCCTGAACAGACATTTCTCTTGATGTTTTTGGTACAGCCGCCTGTTGTTTTTTTACTGCGGGGGCGGGCTTTTTCTGAGCCGGTTTTGCTGCGGTTTTTGCCTGAGCATTTTTCTTTGGTGCAGCCGTTGCAGGACTCTTTTGTGCAGCAGCCGTACTTGTTGCAGGAAGCAATAATACATCACCGATAGCTAACTTGCTTAATTCCTCCATGGAAGATTTATTATTAAGTTTTGCTATCTGATAAACATAATTTAACACCTCACCTCGTTTTGCACCTTTTGGTAATTGCTTTCTTGCAATATTCCAAATATTTTCATTTGCAACAACTTTGTGTTCTGTTACATTTCCTGAAACTTCTGCAGATGAATACTGCATCTTGTAGTATTCTTTTTCCGTAATCGGTCTAACATCCTGTACCATAAATAATCCTCTTTCCTATTTAAATATTCCCCTATATTAATAAAAAGTTTTTTAAGGTTTAAAAATTGACATGATTTTTTTAAAAAAGAATACAAAAATCGCCAAAGCCTTCTGATATCAGCATTTTTTTGATTTTACAAAAATTAATATTACAACAATTTTGATTTATAAAGAAAGGAAAAATATGTACAAAATAAAATACCTTGCAACCGGACACGAATTTCTTCTTCCGGATAAAGATGCAAAAGAACTTAAAGAAAAATTTCCAAACGAATATAAGATAATTGAAATTAACGGAAAAAAAGTTAAAGATAAAAAAACTCTGATAAAATTTAAAGACGGCTCAATCAGAGAACTGGTAACAGATACCACCATTACCACAACCCCTCAGGAGCGAGAAAGAAAGATGCATGTATAAATATACTTACTGTATGTATTTAAGCATTCTGTCAATTCTGCTGTTTTGAGATTCAGACATAATATCACTAAAAACCGGCTGTTCATCTTTATTTTTTTTGTTTGTCTTATCTTTTTTAGCTGTTTTTTCGGACGAGGAAACCTTTGGCGGAACAGAAGTTTCTGTTCCACCAAAAGTATCTATTTTTGTTTCCTGAAAAAAAGATATATCAAAAGCCGGTAAGCCCAATTGATGCTCCAAATCAGATAATGCTGACATTATTTATCCTCATTTCCTTTTTTACCGCCGAGTTTTTCTAATGCTTTTTTTGTTATTTCAGAACCAATCGGAGTGCTTGCAAATGCTTCAAACATAGAACCTGCATCAAGTCCTGTTTTTGGGTTTAATATTTTGCCGGCACTTGATACACCGTCTGCAACAGTCCCTGCATTAGCAAAGATCTTTATATCTGCACCTGATAAGTTCTTTGCTTGCTCTACACCAATTTTTTCGGTTGCTTCAACCTGTCTTTGTTTTACCAGAAATTCCTGATATTCTTTATCCTTGTTTACTTTATTAAACAATTCAATTTGACCGGCAACCTGAGCTTTCTCCAACAAATCACGAGAAGTTGCATTTGCTCTACCTTTTGCTTCAATACCTTTTGCATCATTTGTTGCAGCTGTCAAATCAGCTTCGGCTTTTAACTCAACTTGTGTTTTAGTTGCTTCTGCAGTTAATTCAACCTGCTGCTTCTGTGCTTCCGCATTTAATATTGCAACTTTCTTATCAGCTTCTGTTTTAACAATATTAGCTTCTGCATTGATTGTAATAACTTCTTTATCCTGATTAGAGCGGACAATTGCTGCCTGTTTCTCAATTTCAGCACTTTGAACTTCCTGAACTCTTTTTACTTCCATCTCTTTTTCAGCAGTTACTTTTGCCTGTTCCTGAACCATTTGTTTTTGTTTTTCGTTGGCAACACCAACCTCCTGCTGAACCTGAGCTTGTCTCAGACCTACCATTCTGTCTGCATCCTGCTGTTTTATTTCAATCTCCTGTTTTGCCAAAATTTCAGCTTCTTTTGCAGCCTGTAAATTTTTTGCAACTTCTACACGTTTTTCCATTTCAATAGCAGATTCTTTTTTAGCCATAATATTAGAGATTACCTGAGAGCCGGCATCATCACGTATATCCATTAATTCTATGTTTTTAACTACAGTTACACCCCATTCTTTTAGTTGTGCCGAAACTAATTCCGTAAACATATCACCGTATTTGTTACGCTCTGACATAATTAATTCCAGATTTTCTTTTGCCAATATAGAACGAGCGGCACCCTTTACTATTGATGTTAACTGATCTTTTAACTCAACTATTGTAAAAACTCTTGTTGCTGCTTTATTGAAATCAGAAATTCTGAAAAATGCTTTTATATCTACAACAAACGGTAAACGGTCTTTGTCGTATGCCGGATAATTGGGAATATCTATATCTATAACGGTTGTAGGAAGTTTTGATACTACAACACCAAATTTCGGAACCCAGGCAGGAATATGATAATATGTGTTACCCATTCCGTCTGTTCCGTCCCTGCCGTATGATACGGTGTCTTTTGTTCTTTGAACGATGTGTACTTCATTTGTCGGTACAATTCGTCTTAAACTAAGAATATATAACACCAACAGTAAAGTAAAAATACCTGTGCCTGCTGCTAAATAAAATAATAAAACGTCCATGTTTGCGTCTCCTTCTTTGTAATTTAAATTCTTATTCCACAACAGCATTATACGATTTGTTTTTTGGTACATCATCATCTTTTTAATTTAGATTTTAATTTGGGCTGATTTTTTCACAAAATTATTAATTTCGTAAATTGTAACATATTGTAAATGTAAGTTTTTAGAAACATTGGTCAACTAAAAAGCAGTTATTATACGGTTTTAGCCATATAAATAAAATTTGAGTTTTACAAGGCTGCGCAATTTCTTAAAAGTTAATAACTTTATATAAATGTAAGATTTCTATAGCTGAGGATGGAGGAATAGTAAGTATTACTGAAGTTATAGGAGAATCATTATGGGATTAAAAGCATTAAGAATGGGGATTGAAAGTTTCGGACAGTATGGCAAATTAATCGGCACAGGAAAAAACAACGGATTAAAAGTTTTTGAATCACTGAGTGACTGCAAAAGAATTTTAACTACCGTAGACACTAACGGCAAGGTTGTAAAAACGGTAACAACTCAAGAACACTCTGCAATGAATGTTTTACCGGAATCTATTATTCACAAAGCTCATTTAGCTAGGGCTTCAGAGGTTCATATCACTGATGTTGCACGTGCTGACGGTTCATCTGACACCTTCGTAAGAGCATACTTTAATCAGGATGTAAGATACAGAAGAATGATTAAAAACCACGCAGATGGCAGCTATGAATCATTTACCGCTTATGCCCCCGGTTATAATATTAATCATATACCTACAAGTCAGGTTGTAGATGGTGAATTTATATATACCGCAAGGTCTGCCAAAAACGGTGACAAATCTGATTTTATTACATTTGAATGCAATTCCGGCAGTTTAAATCTGCAGGGGAAAAGGATAACTGACACATTCTGCAAAGATTTTAAAAATAAAGAATTTGGCTACAAACCGGATTTGAATGGTATATACAGAGGACATTCCTTAACCACTCATAGGCCAAGAATGGGTAGTCCAAAAGCTGCTCCCGCATATGAATCACCGTATTATCTTTCGGATGAAGTAAATATACCTGTTAGCGGTATAAAAGGGCATGTTTCAAATACTAATGGTGCACAAGCATATCATAATGACGGATTTGACAGAAATACCGGTTCCAAGTTATTACAAAACATGTATGAATATATTAATAAACTCCGCGGTGTAAAGGTATAGGATTTATTTAAATAATAAATTTTTGATAGGGGTGCTGCTGAAAGCAGCACCCCTATCATATTTATCTGTTTTATAAAAAATCTTTAATAGGAATTTTATATTAAAAAAGAAAGGAAAACTTTATGACATTAACACTTTTAGATTTGTACAACACCGCCGCATCACAAGAATGGTCTATGTATGACAATGATGCAGCAAACACGGACGAGATGGAAAAACCTCTTGTTATTGCATTAAATAAGGCGGTTACGGAAATTCTCTATTCATACCCGTTTCCGTTCAGAGAAAGAACCCATATTCTTTTTACCATGCCGAAAATAAAATACTACGATATTCCGCAAGGACTGATTATCAGAGATAAAGAAGAAAATTACAGTATTAAAATTAACAACAACTTAATTAAACTTATCAAAAATCCGATTCAGTTGACAGAAAAACAAGGCTGTCCGGAAGGATTCTTTATTAAAGGCAGCAAACTGGTTCTTTATCCGACACCGAATGAAAAATTTATTTTGACAATTGATTATATAACTCTTTCGATTGGTGAAAACTCAGACGGAGATGAAATTTTTACACTCACAAATGTGGATGACATTATAACCGTACCGCACTATCTTGAAGAAATCTTTAAAAATGCGGTAATCTCACGAACCATGCTTAATTCTATATCTTCAGAAAGTGATGAAAATTACTCCGCTTACAAAAAACAATCGGAAATATCGTATCATCAGCTGGTAAAATATGCAAAGGGGGTGGAGCCTGCAAAATCAATTAAAATCTAAAATCTGTCCGACTATTTTAACGATACGGCTTTTAATATTTCCATAATTGATAAGTAATGCGAAATTGCACCTGCTAATACAAACATGTGCCATACCGAATGCATATACTTCTTTTTGGAAAGATAAAAAATACATCCTACGGAATATAATAAACCGCCCAAAAGTAAATACCAGACAGACAAATGACTTGCATTATTCCATATTGACCAGAACAAAAACAGCGAAAGCCAACCCATTACCAGATATAACCCGGTTGAAAGGTATTTGAATTTGAGGGTTAGGCATGAATAAACTATGCCGGTAATTGCCAAATACCAGGTCATTGCAAGTAGTGCAACAGAGAGCGGAAATGGTACGACCAGCAAAAGAATCGGAGTATATGTTCCTGCTATCAGTATAAATATTGCACTGTGATCAATTTTACGGAAAACTTTTTTTGCCGTCTCATTTACCATTGCGTGATATAATGCCGACGACTGGAATAAAATAAAAAGCGCCGAACCGAAAATTGCAGTTGAAGATGCTTCCACAGGATTATGTGATGCTACTGCAAGCATTACTATTGCATATATTGCAAACATAGCACCAATAGAATGCGTAAACGCATTTATAAACTCTTCTACCGAACTGTACTTAACTTCATTATCCATACATTATCCCTCTGATAAATTATCCTATCATTTACTCGTTTGTATGTCAATGAGTTGCAATAACAACCGTATAAATTTAGTATTTTCTTTTTAACCATATTATTGTATGATTTAATTATAAATAAATTTTGATATAAGAGAGGTGTTTATGTCTTTTAATAATTCCAGCAAAATAAGCAGTTACAGTTATGAAAACACTTCAGGACAGGGACGCAATGCTTTTGTTCCGCCGGAAGTTGCAAAGAAATTTAACTGGGGAGCTTTTTTATTAAGCTGGATTTGGGGATTATTTAACAAAACATACATTACACTTGTCGTAATTGTTATATCAATTATTCCGATTATAGGTACAATAATTGCATTCCTGTTTTGTATCTGGTTTGGTATTAAAGGAAATGAATGGGCTTGGCAGAATAAATCCTTTGATAATATTAATGCATTTCATAATACTCAGAGAAAATGGGCTACCGCAGGAGCAATTTGCGCACTCATATTCATAATATTTGCAGTTACGGTAATTATTCCGTCAATATTCCAGGAAACTTCAAAATTCCAGCATAAATTACAATCTAAAATTGAAGTCGGACAATTAAAAGAAGCTGTTATAAATATTCAGGAAAAACAAAAACTATGCAGACTTACCTCTCCCGGATTGGCTATATGCTTCAAACCAAGAGTTTCAGCAATTGACAGAACCGGAAATAAACTCAGAAAAGAGAGCGGTGCCGTTTGGATTTTTGAAGGAAAAAATAATTGTTCTCAAAACGGAGATTGCTCGGTAAAAATTATAACCAATGAAGAGATTCCGAATGACTTTATTTTAATACCGCTTTATGCTGATACAAACGGATTAATATACGTTAAGGACGAAGACACAAACAAATATCTGTTTGATTAGTATATTATCCCGGTTTTAATTTTTAGCAGGTATCCGCATTACTTCGGCATTCCGTTCGTTGATACTCACTTCAAGCCTACACAAAAAAAACACATACAATCTTGTAACACAACTACAAGCCAAATATATTTACCCCCAAAGAAAAACCCCGAGGGTAAATCTGTGACGGGTTTTCCGTAACAGCACCCTAATGGGGCTAAATTTGTAAGTAAGATGTAAGATTATATAAGAGAGTGTGTATTGTGTTTCTGTTCGTATGTTATTATTACAGCTTCCTGTTTTTTACTGCATATAATACTATTCTGTTGTCTCCTGTCTGTTTTGATTCGCTGATTATGCGATAAAGTTGTTACCAAATCTGTTTGCTCCGTAGAAAAATGATTCTTTCATTACCTGATGAAGATTTCTTTTTCTTACCAAGCGATTGCCAACTTTGGTGTTTGCGATTGCTTCAACTGATTTTTCATAGCAGTTGTTTGCAAGTGATGTGATGTATTTGGATACTGCTGTTTCTTCTTGAGCTTCTTCAACTGATACAGGAGTTACTTCTTTATCAAAATAATCAAAAAAAGTATTTATTGAATCGATTTCTTCTTTTGATATTTTTGATTCTAATAACATCTGCTGTATCTCCTATATATCGCTCACATATATATAAAGTATTTCACTTTTAAAAAATTGCCTTTTTTGTTGCCTTTTGTTAAGTTTTGTAAAGTTTAATTTATTTTTTGGTGATTTTTGTAATGTTTCTAAACATTTGAAAGCATTACAAAATATACCACTGTAGGCATTTTGAGTGCCTGAAAATAGATAAAAAAGAAAGGAGTGTTATGCAAAAAACAACATTAATTTGTAACAACTTTTCCGGTATAAACCGAACAAACGGAGTGTTTTCTTCCGCTGAAATTACTGCCTCGGATATACAAAATGTAGAATTGTTTGCTACCGGAGCAAATCAGGGTGTCGGTATCAGAACCGTTAAAGGTAATGTTGCAATATTCGATACGATTCCGCAAGGAGAAGAAGTTATCGGTATTTTTGAAAGTGTACAAAAGCAACAATCGTACATTTTTATATACACGGAAAATAGTCTGGAGGGCAAAATTTATTTATTTAATCCTGTTGCAAAAACATTAACGAAAAAGGCTGACGGATTAACGGTTACGGGAAATGCCTGCGGCTGCGATATTTCTCAAGGGTGGTCTGACTTATTTATTTTTTCTAACGGAGAGGATTTATTATCTGTTGAGTTAAATCATTACAATGAAAATGCCGAACTTGACGAAATAGAAATTATGAATCCGACTGACAGTGAAGGAAGAAGCATTAAAGGTTTGGGGTTAGTGAGTTTTGCAGGAAGGCTTTGGATTTTTTCCAATCAAACTCTTTGGTATTCCGTTCAGGAAAATATTTATGATTTTTCAACCTCAGACTCCGAATTATCAACCTCGGCAGGGTTTATTGAGTTTGTTAAAAACATTACCGCTATTTACCCGTATTTGGGAACATTAGCCGTTTTTCACAAAGATTCTTCTTGTCTTATTACCGAACAGGACGGAATTTTTTCCAAAACAATGGAATCACCGGGCGGATGTGCCGGCTACAATGCTCTTGTGTTCCACGGCACAGAATTGTATTTTTATGACGATACCAAAAAAGGAATTTTTTGCTTCAGGCAAGTGGTAAACGGTGATAAAACTTTAGGAGAAAACATCGGTCTTGACATTCAGGAAGAATTATGCGGAATTTCCCCATCGGACACAAATAAGCTCAAAACAATCTCTGTCGTAAATTCAGACAGAAATGAAGTCTGGTTTCTTATCCCCGGAGGTGACAACCTTCATTCCGTTATTCTTATCTTTGATTATATAAGAAAGACCTGGGTTAAAAGAAAATCTCAAAAAATTAACTGTTTATGCACAATAAACGGAGTTTTGTACTCTGCAGCAAAAAAAATCTATGAAGAATACTCCGGTGACAGTTTTGACGGTGAGTTTATTGAAGCATTTTATAAAGCCGCTCCGTTTAATCTTGGCAGAGAAAACTCGTTAAAAACATTTAATATTAATCCAAAACTGACTCTGGATATGTATTTCCAAAACAATTTTTATGTGGAATATACAAAAAACTATGATGACATGAGTACAAAAGTAAAAAAAATCAAAGCTAAATCGAAAAAACATTCTTTATATTTTGATACGGGAAACTGGGATGAAACTTATTTTGCGGTCAAAGATATAAATTCCATAAAACGTTTACCGCTATCGTTTTTTAAAACAATTCAAATATCGTTTTTGACAAAAGCCGCAGGAGATGATTTCTGCATTAAAAACATTGAATTTGAACGAATTAAAGTTAAAGCGGTGTAAAAAAGAAAGGAGTAAAAATGGGAAAAACATCTCAAAAAACAACAAACACGGTTTACGGAAATACGACAACCTCGAATCCTTATGCATGGGCAAAAACCAATAATGCCGGAACACTCTCCGGATTTCAGGATGGTTCGGCACTTAATTCTGTTTACAATTTTGTTAACGGGAGTATTGACTCTCTGTTAGAGCAATACCTTAATCCCAGCCTTAATTCAACAACAAATCAGGCAAAATTAAATGCATTTTCTGACACTTTGAACAGACAAACAAGAAGCAATCTGGAAAATTCTGTTATCAACCCGCTTTCGAAAAGAAACATGCTGAGAAGCTCACAGGCATCAGACTTATACAATAATCTTTCTAATCAAAATATTTCAGCGATTGCAGAATTTGCAAATAATTTACTTGCAAACTCTCAAAAAGACACCGCTGATATGCTGACAAATCTGCTTTCTTATTATATGCAGGGGGCAAACTATTTATCAGGAATGCAAAATCAGTCTCTCCAGACAAGCAAAGGAAATGCATCCACAACATCACAACAAAGCAACAATCTGCTGGAAACTTTAATTCCGTTAGCAGTTAACAGTGCTTTAAAAATCAGCGGACTATAGGAGGAATTTATGGACAATTTTTTTCATAAATATGCACCGCTTCTCATTCTTGGGATAGCGGTCATTTTTCAGTACAACCTTTTTGTTACTCCGGCTATTCTTGAACAAACTCACAGGGAAATTTTAAAAGAAGTTTCACAGGTATATATTACCAAATCCGAATTTGTGATTATGCGGGAGCAACTGTCAGACATTAACAAAAAGATTGATAAAATTTATGACCTAATTAATGAAAGGAGTTAAGTAAAATGGCATTAACAAGAATTGAATACGGCTCGCTTGCATCTTCTTCCGTTATGAACAATAATTTTGACTACCTTGATGAACGTATATCAAACATTTCGGAAAACATTTCCACAAGTACTGCCAGCATAAACTCTAATATTGCGAGCATTAATTCTTCTGTAACCAATCTGGGGCAAAATTTTCAGGAAAGTTTAAACACACTCCAAAATTCAATACATTCCGTTTTTTCATTAAACGGACTTTACGTTACAACATATACAAACAGCACTTCCTGGTATCGGGAGTATTTTTCCGATTCTGAAAAAACAACAAGAATTTGGCTTGAACAAGGCGGCTACAGCTGGAATCCGGTATTTATAAAATCATTTGCAAATACAAATTACACCGCTGTTGCAACGGGAACTGTTAACCAATATGCAATAAGAATTGAATCCAAAAATACAGGCAGCATGACTTTTAACCAATGGCAAACAGCAAGCGGAATATCTAACACAACACCTGTCTGGTGGTATGTTTGCGGAAAATAAAACTGTTATTACAAATAATTAAGAAGGGAGTTTTTAAAATGAGTTACATACTTGAAAAACCATATACTGAACAGGATTATGCGGATTTTATCGTTGAATACAATCACAAATTGGGGCTAAAAATAGAATCTGCGGAAAATGCGGTTTATGCACTTGAAAAAAATGAAATTATAAAAGACGGCATTCCTGTTATTGATGAAAATTATAATCAAAAAATTTACGAACAGAGAAGACAGCAATTTGAACAAGAGTTTTTTCAGACATCTCTCGGTTGGATAAGACGAAAAGTGTCAATGAAAGACGGTTCAAAAAAAGATTTTCTTGCAGATTTGCTGATGCCTATTAAAACAGGTATGGAAATGGGGAACAATATAAATATTATTACATATTCTGAACCTGATTATGAAATTGAACCGACGCAAGAATATATGGAATCTTTACAGGAGATAAAAATTGCGACACCTGAATTTATATCGGAATGTCTTATTAGAACAGTACAGGATTTTGGCATATAAAGGAGGACAACAATGGCTTTTATAGTTGATGAAAATGGTGATATATCTCTTGTTCAGGGTGACAGCGGAACTCTTTCCGTTGAAGGACTAAATACAGACAAAAATTACACCGTTTATTTTGCCATACAAGACAAAAACAGAAAACCCGTCGGTAATGAAATTTACCTTTGCAGCAACTTTAATTCGGAAGTTTGCTTTGAATTTACCGGCAGCTTTACCGATTTGTTAACTGTCGGCAAAAATGAAACCTGCTCTGTTTATTATTATGGCATCAAAGTCTGCAATCCAAACGACTACTATGAAGATACTGTTTGTATGGGAAACAAAGAAATCGGAGAGTTAAACACAATAACTGTTTATCCGAAGAAAGTTGAGGGAACAAATGGTTAGGATTAAAGTTACCGGTAATACGGTGAATAATAGTGTACACGCAGAAAATAACAGGGCTAAATATTACTCTGAATTAGCTGAAAACTTCAAAAAGCAGGCTGAAAATTATGCAAAAATTGCAGCTGATTGTGCCGGTTCTGCCTTAGATAATGCTCAAAGGGCAATCGGATGGAACATAACTTATGAATCGGACGGGACAGAAGATTGTCTGACATTTATTGACAGAACTTCGGATGAAATCAATACTGCAGTAAATTATATTGAAGCGGCAAAAAATAATTCGGTATCTGTTATTCAGTCTGCAACGGCTGACAGCACAGTTATAATCTCTGATACAACAGGTGCGGTTATAAGTTCGATTCAAAATGCGGAAACTGAAAGTGTAAACTCAGTAAAAGCACAATGCATAAATTCTTTAGGTTCTGTCGCTGCCGCAGCAACTTCTGCAGCAGATTCAATATCAATTGCCGCTGCAAATGCCGTCAGTTCGATTAACAGTGCAAAAACTTCTGCCGTAAGTAATTTTCAAAATGATGCGAGCAGTATTGTCAGCAGCTCGACAAGTTTAATACATTCGGTCGAAACTTCAGCAGTCGGTTCTGTAGATTCTGTCAAAACTTCAGGAATAAATGAACTCAATTCTGTTATAGCCGCTGCAACAACAGAGATTGAACTTTCAAGGCAAACATGTCAGGAAATGGCAGAAAGGGCAACTTTAGGCTGGAATATTACATTTGAGAATAATAACTGCTTAACATTTACGGCGGTTGAAGAAGAATGATACAGAAAGGATTTTTTAAAATGAAAAATTTAAGATTTATGAAAATTACTCCCGATATGCAGTATGAAATAGGGCAAGATAAAGTTAGCTATTTCCCTGCTTGGGATGTTAAAGATGACGAAACACTACTGAATAAAGTAAAGCAGCTTGCACATTCCACCTTTGACTTATCAAAGTTTACCAAAGTCGGAAGTCCGATAATAAGTGACGGAATAGTAAGTGGGTTTAGTGACAGTAACTATTTAAAAGGAGCTACAACTTTTAATTTAAGTGGGGCAAAGTGGAAAATTACTGTCGGTGTAATACTGCACTCGACACCTTTCAGTGGTTATGAATCTTTATGGCATGCTTATGGAACAGGAACAAGCTATTTTAATTCATTAGGATGTGTAATCGGTACAAATGGTAAATTAGTTCTCAGTATAAGCGATGGTACTGTTCGCTCTCATTCAACAGCTAATGCTATTGAAATTGACAAATTATATATTACCTCTATAGAATTTACTGGAGCAAGTTATATATTTAAGGTTAACGATACTGTTATAGGAACTTATGCAATATCAACAGAAGTAGAGGGAAGTACCAATGACAAAACATTATGGTTAGGTGCTTATAGGGTTGCCGGTAATGCGTTTAGTGATGGTGCAATAGATTTAAAAACTGTAGAAGTTGAAATAAATGGTGTATCGGTATTCTCAGGTAATAAAACAGGTATAGATACGATTAAGCCTGATGATTATACTGTTGTTGGTACACCTACGATTAGTGCGGATGGGGTTGCGAGTGGGTTTAGCGGTAATGGTATGCCACCTACAAGTTATATAAAAACTCCGAGTTTAGATTTAAGTGTAAGTGACGGACATCAGATTATAATTGAAGGTGAAGGCACTTATGTTGGTTCAACATCACAAAGATTTTTCTCTGGTTTAACAGAGAAAAAGGTTTACTTATATACCACAGGTTCTTCATGGTACTTTTCATATAATGGCACTAGTTTACAAGTATATACCTCTTTCACATCAGGTGATAAATTTAGTGTAAGAGCCGAAGCAGATAGCGGCAGAATGTACTTAAAAATAGTAAATATAAGCACAAATACAACTTATCAAGATACAAAAACAGAAACACTTACATCTGCTCCTTCCGATGATTATTTCTTTGGTGGCGGATATAATAATTGGCAAGGTGATATTAATTTAAACGCATTTAAAATTTACGTTGACGGCAACTTAATTTATCAGCCTTGCCTGAAGATACCTTATACAGAAGCAAAGAATAATAACAAAGTTGTTGATGTACTTTACAGAGAAAGAGTAAAGGATTTGTTTGAACAAGAAGGATACAATGGTTATTACACTGTTGATGAAGAAAATAAAAACTTTACCCTGCCGACACATCAGTTTAATGATGTTATAAGTTATTACAAAAACGGTATAAGTGTTTGCGAGCAAAAAGTTGATTTGTCATTATTTCAGCAGGGAAGCTGTACTAACGGAAACGAAGTAACTTTTATTAAACCTTTTAGAGATACTGATTATGTTCTATCAATCCCGTATTCCGCAAAAAGCAAAACTGCCTTCACACCGACACAAAGCGGTGAATGGACAGCTTACGGAAAAACTCATTTATAAAACGGTGCTTTTGAAAATTAAAACGAAAGGAATACATAATGAACTGGTATAAAAACAAAAAAGTCAGCATTATTTTTGATGATATTCCGTCAGTAGGAATACGGTACATAATACCTTCCCTAACAAATGAAGAAAAAAAATCTATTGAAAAATATCCGTTTATATGCAGAAAAGAACTTGAAGTAACATTGGAAGACCTGAAAAAAAACAAAATCTATAATTTTAAAATTCCAAAAGGATACTGCTATGACGGAGCCTCAATACCGCGTTTCTTCTGGCGAATTATAGGAACAAATACAGATAACAGATTTTTAATACCCACTCTTATTCACGATATTTTGTGCGAAAATCACAACTTTATAAATAATGATAAAAGTTTTTCCACCAATGTATTTAACGCACTTCTGGAAAGCAGCGGCATTACAGCTCCTAAAAGATTCTTTATGAAAAATTCTGTTGCATGTTTTCAGACCATTTTCTGCAATTGGAAAGAAGTGAATAATAATTAAAACGACAGGATATAAGGGCAAAAAAGGCACACAGGCAATAAGGAATTATTTTAATCACCTTATTGCCTTCTGCCATATCAAATGATTAAAACCAAACAGTTAATAATTGGCCGGATTATTGTCTTGATTAATAAGGAGGATAAATTGATTTATAAATTATTAGACAAGCAAAAAGAATTTATCGAAATACCACATACAAATGCCCTTGATGTTGCAATTTATCAGGGCGGATACGGAAGCGGTAAAACCTGGTGCGGTTCTCTTCTGGGAATACTTCTTGCAATGAAATATCCCGGCAGCAGAGGAATGGTCGGAGCAAAAGAATACGAACTTGTCAGAAAAACAACTTTGGCAGCTTATTTAGACCACCTTGAGAATCTCGGATTTATGCCTGACAAAGATTATATCTACAATAAAATTGACAAAACCATTAAATTTTCAAACGGCTCTAATATTCTTTTTACCGCACTTGATGATCCTGAAAAATTTAAGTCACTAAATTTACATTGGGCAGAAATAGAAGAAGCCTCTCAAATTTCAGATTCATCATTCAAACAATTACTCGGCAGGCTCAGAAATACATACAGGGGCAAAAACTGGGTAGATTTCAGGTACCGCCTTTTCGGTCATACAAATCCGCAGGGAGATAAAGGATGGATATGGCAAAGATTTGTTGAACATTCAAAAGAAAACTACAGACTAATCATTGCTCCGACAACTAATAACATTTACCTTCCGCCGCATTTTATTCAATCGATGAAAGAAAGTTATGATGAAGAATACTATCGGATAAACGTTTTAGGAGAATTTGGGAATTATTCTTCAGGACTTGTTGTAAAAGGTTTTGATGAAGAAAATAAACTCTATTTAAAATATAATCCGAATTTACCACTTCACCTCACTTGTGACTTTAACGTTGATCCTATGTGCTGGGCACTGGCTCACAAAGATATTAATGATGTTTACTTCTTTGATGAAATTGTAATTGAAAATACATCCACCCAAAAATGTATCGAAGAATTTATTAAAAAATATCCGAATCATAAAGCTGAAATTATTATTAACGGCGATGCATCAGGTGATAACAGAACAACACAAAGCGAATACACAAACTATGCAATTATTAAAAATGCTCTGAATTTACACGGCTATAAAAATGTAAAATTCAGACTCAGAGATTACAATCCGCCTATAATGAACAGAATTTCCGCATTTAATGCAAGAGTTAAAAATTCAAAAGGTGAAAGACATTTGTTTGTTGATCCAAGAAGATGCAAATGGATTCTGTATAACATCTATAACCTCTCTTTTAAAGAAGGAACATCAGTCGTTGATGTTCCGACACATACTCAGATAAAATCTAACCGCGAATTTAAATTCCTTGAACACCCATTTGATGCAATAAGTTACCTTGTGGAATACTATTGGAGATTAAAATGCTAGATTAATTTTATCCCATCTGATACACCACATTCCTACATTCCCCATTAAAAAACATGCAGACAGATAATTCAAAATAAAAAAATTTCACCCCTTCCATGTTTTTCAAAAAGGTGTTAAAATTTTAGTATAGTGTTAAGGTGTTTAATATGGTTACTGCATTAAGTGGCGGGAATATTAATCAGTATGCATACGGCAGTGTGCAACGCAGCGGAACTCTGCCTAACGGCAGAATTGTGTATGACGTTACTGATTCAGAAGGAAATAAAGCAGGTAAATTCTCTATCCCAAAAGAACAAACGGATACATTTGAAGCCTCATATAAAACAATAATGGAAACCGCACCAAAAATTAAAAAATATGTTGATGAAAATTCTTCCGACGAAGATCTCCGCAGGCGGAGAAGTCTCGGAAGAAATATAGTAGCAACATGCGGTGCAATAGGTGCAGCTGTGCCGATTCTTTTATTATGGAAAGCAGGCTCCATGACTAAAAAAATATTAGGAACCGTTGCAGGTGTTGTCATAGGACTTGCTGCCGGATTCGGAATCTCACTTTCAGCCACAACACCACCGGGTTCAAAACAATTCGCAAGAGCAAGCAGAACTATATCTAATCTTGATATAGAACCGGTACTTGATGAAAAAGTATAAATAATTTAAAAAAATTCTGCATCAATTTTATATTAAAAAGGGCGGGCTGAACTTCGTTCAGCCCGCTTCTTTTTTACCATGCCGGAATATAAATTTTAACAATCGCTTAATAATTCTTAAAATTTTAGCAATTTTTATTATGATATATACTTTTTATATATAGTAGTATAAGATATGAGGACATATTATCATGGCATTAAGCATTTCGTGGAGTGATTTGGACACAAATGCCGGTACTAAAGGATATCTGGACAAAACTGAAGTTGAAAAAGCAAAGAAAATGGGTGTTACCAATGTTTTTGAAAACATGATACAAGCAGAATACGAAGGTACACTTGATGTTGATACCATAAGAGAAAAATATGACCACGGTGCTAACGGAAAAAGATTACCAATATACGGAAGTGAAAAACAACGCAACAACGTCATTAAACTCTACCGAGAGTTTACCGTTCTCAAATGCAAATATGAAAATTTAAAAGAAGAATTTGATAAAAAATACGGAATTGTTGATGATTTGAAGGATTTATTATCAAAAATCAAAATATTTAAATCCGACACTGAATACAATTCTTATAAATCAAAACTGGAAGAACTGAAAGCACAAATGAATCTGAAAGAAAAAGAATTAGATTCGTATATAAATGATGAATTTTATCAAAAATATTCAATGCAGGATCCGGATACTATAAGACTTACTGTTTATACCGCTTGGAATCAATAGTCTGAATTCTGACATTTTGATTTATAATTCCAGCATCATCAATTTTTCATCCGCAAAAGTATTATCCTGATACTTCATTGCTTTCGGAACAGTGCCAATTGTCTTAAATCCGAAACTTTCGTACAAACTTATTGCACATTTATTATCAGATATTACACCAAGTTCAATCTGAGTAACATTTTTATCCCGGCACCAATCAATACATTGCTGCATAAGTATTCTGCCTATTCCCAGCCCCCAATATTTTTTTAATATCACAAACGTAACATCTGCTCTGTGGCGGTAACGTTCGTATTTCCGCACCAATCCGACAGAACAATGACCGACAATTTTACCGTCATATTCGGCAACAAACCAATCTGTATCACTATCATTAAGAATATTACTGATAAAAACCTTTTCTTCATCAGCAGTTATACAAAATTCTCCCGGATTTCTCGCCAGAAAATTTGTTTCTTTATCTGCAGCAGAAATAATATTTACAACAGCTTCCGCATCATCAACTACAGGTTTTCGTATTATTACCGTTTGTCCGTTTTTTAATTTGTATTCCATACTAATACATTATCAAAAAATAAGTTATTACGCATATTATTAATTTGGTTTACTGAAAAATAGCAATTATTAAAAAGAAAAATACTTTATATAAGTAAGGGGAAAAAGTATTATATATGGGATTAAAAAGAGTCGGACTGAATATACTCCAAAAAATCAGAAAGGGAGTTAATACAAATGCATTAACACCTGCAACTAATACTGTTTTCCGGACAGAAAGACAAGCTGCCGGTGACACTTTTAAAGCAATTTCAAAGATTACATTTGAAGATTTATATAACGTTATAAAATTGAATAACGGCAGGATAAGAATTATTCCGAAGATGTCAGAATTTAACGGAAGAAACCTGATTCCGTTTGAAATGCCGGAATATTTATATCATATTACCTCTGAAACAAACATGAACCTGATTCGTTCATCGAATACACTAAAAGTTTCTCCAAATGAGCAATTACCCGGAGTGTATTTGCTTGATAAAGAAAATTTCTTAACCAGATACCTTTGTGTCGGCGATAAAAAACGGAATTTATGCAAATCAATATTAACCCATGCCAATGACACAAATAAGGATAGTTCAAATTTAGCAGTAATAAGGATTCCCGTTGAAAGTTTATTAAGAAATGGAAAGTTAAGAATCAGAACACAGGAAGATTTTTTCTATTATCAGGATTTAGTTTATAGATTACAAAAAGGCTTAAATAAAAAATTCAGCCTCAGAATGTTATATAACGATAACTACAGAGCTCAGTTTGAAAAATATATTTTGGATAACGGTCTTATGACAAAACAGGAGCTTGAGCAACTTATGCAGGAAATGAAACAAAAAATACATTACGGATATAAATGCAGTCAACTTACGCAGCTTGAAAAACATAATGCTGTTGAGTACATTTTTAACCACGATATCAGTCCGGATACAATAAAAGGCATTAAGTGCAAACGATTTTCAATAGATGAGTGTATGGATTCAAAAACAGGAACTATAAACATTGAAGCCCTGAAAAGAATATTAGGATAAATAAAGTTTTTACATAGTAAAGTGCAAATAATTGTACCACGCAACCCCAAATAACAAATTATATTTTTATGAGTTTTATAATATAATATAGTTTGAGAAAGGGATATAAAGATGCAAGTACAAAGAATCCAAAACAACAACTGCAATCCGCATTTTAGAGCAAATACCATTAAGATTGATATAAAACTTAAAATGACGGATATAATGGACTATTTAAAGAAGAAAAAAATACCGGAAGCTGAATTAAAATCCGCTGATTTGAATGATATGTTCATAAAGGCAAATACAGATAATAAAAATGATGAAAAAGTTGCAATTCTAACCGGAAATGAAATTTATGAATTTTTTGAAATGGCATGGAAGAAGTTTGGAGAAACCTATCAGGATATACATTTCGCAATGCAGAATTTAGTCCGCATTAAAAGAGAAGAAATGTGGAAAAGTATCGAAAGAGATTTAACTCCCGAACAAAAAGTTCAAATGAAAGATTTGGTAAAACTTCAGAAAAAACACTCTAATGATATGACTAAATATGCAAGAGAAATGACCCGTTTAAAGCAAGATGATTCCGGTAAAGTAACCCCGGAACAAATAAAGAAAGCAGAAGAAGGATATGATTTGGCCGCAAAACAATACCATGCAGTTGGTGATGAAATATATGATTTAAAGTATGACAAAACCAAACTGGATACAACAAAATATGTTGATTTAGAAAATAAATAACGGAATTATCCCCTCTCGCACACCTGATTAAAATCAATTAATTTATTTCTTGTACAATTCTATTTTACGAACAGAATAGGTCGGGTTTTAACCCGACAAAAACTTATTGTATAATACAAGAATGAATTATAAACGCTATTTTATACCGAATTCGATGGTCTTTATCACGATTGTCACATATAATCGAAAACAATTCCTTTTGGATTATATAGATTTGATTAAAACTTCAATAACATACGCAAAAACAAAAATTTCATTTAATATTGAGGCTATTGTAATTTTAAAAGACCATATCCATTTTATCATACAACCAGAAAATATTGATGATTATCCAAATATTATTAAATATTTTAAAACATATTTTTCCCGTAATATTAATATCGATAATTCAGATTTGACAGAAGGTAAAAAGCATAAAAAAGAAAAAGGTGTATGGCAGAGCAGATATTGGGCTCATATTATTTTGGATGAAAATGATTTAAACAAACACATTGATTATATTCATTATAATCCAATGAAACATTATAACATTGCACCCAAAGACTGGGAATATTCAACTTTTAAAAAATATGCTAATAACAATTTATATGATATAAATTGGTGTAACTTTGATGATAAATACAAAATATCAGAATTAGATTTAGAATGATTAACAAAGTTTTTGTCGGGTTAAAACCCGACCTATAAACTATAAAACACATGTCCTTTTTATATTGTTTTCTGAAAGGACATCAAGTATTTCCGAACGTAAATCAATATATGTATCAACGTAAGGAGAATATGCTATCTCTATAATAGAAGCATCTTTCATTACAAATTGCATATATCCGCACCCTTTGTAACTTTTACGTTCTTTGTATTCCGCTATTTCTGCTATATTTATGTTGTATTCTTTATTTCTCAAACTGAAATATCCGCCTTTAAAAGCAATATTAATATAATTGTCGTAATATGAGAATATAACTTTTTTATATGCTAAAAGGTAACCCAAAACCGTTGCTGTTGTAAGTATAAAAAGAACAAACAGTAGTGTCTGATTTTCTGACAAATCATTTTTATAAAAAATTGCACCAAAAAGAATTGGTATAATTAGCAATAAATATACGTAGTAATTTTTTCCAAAACTAAATTTGAATTCTTTTTCATAATTTGTCATATGATAAAACTCCCTGATAAAACAAAAGGCTTGTAGTTATATTTACAAGCCAAAATGTTCTTTTCTTTTTTGCCTACTTTTTTCTTTTTAGTAAAGAAAAAAGTATGGTGGGCATGAAGAGACTCGAACTCCCACGCTTTCGCACTAGTTCCTAAGACTAGCGTGTCTACCATTCCACCACATGCCCTTGCTTTAAATCAGTAGTAAACAATACCAACCGAGATTATTTACCCCTGCCATTATTTAGTTGTCAAAACTGATTATCCTCAATATATCAAGAGCAATACGGTTTGTCAAATCATGAGGGTTAGCCGGGGTGTGCTGCAGAATAATCCAAATATTAGCCACCTTGCCGATATGAATCAAAAGTTGTTTTGGTTTAAATATAATTATTAAATCTTTTTCATACTTCCAGCTATTCTTAATTCTTAGTGGGATAAATATTAATTTATCCCCGTTTTTATTATATAACCCTGTTTATCCCTCTTCCCTGAGCAGCAATATTGCCTTATTAAGCTCCTCTTTCAAATACTCAAGTTGCTGCTCTATATTTGCAGGATTATATATTGAACCGCTCTCCTGATATGCTAAATACCGCTGATATGTTACCGCCTCTCTGCGTAATGTCATTATTGTTTTTGTATATCGGTTTACCTCTGATAATTGCCTGTATGATTCGTAATATCCCTCCGGCTTACCGTTATATTTTTCAATAAAATAATCAAGATTTGTGGTTAAAACATTCGCCTTGGAAACAAACAACTGCAAGCTTTCATTATTATCTATACAGTCATACAATTTTTCCAGCATTGGTATAATATTATTTGAATCGTTTGTATATTGTGAAGTCTTATCCTTTTTCTGAATTATATCAATAAATGCCGGATTGTCCTTAGGAACGGGCTTTAAATCCGAAGGATTATCAAATCCGTCACTCGGTGTAAAGACAGGTTCCGCAGCTTTTGGTTTTGACTTTTGTACTTTGCTTTCAATATCAGGCAATGAACCTGCATATCCTTTACCCTGAAGCTCTTTTTCAAGTGCTTTGTTCTTTTTGTTCCAGAAAAAAGCCTGTGAAGGTAATGCAAAACTCAAAACTATTAATAATGCCACTAATTTTTTCATAATAATATTATAGTGATTATTTTATAAAAATCAAAATGTTATCGTCTTAATATATGATTAGAGTAGCGCAAATGTTCTACTTCACGATTTTTATCTTCCAAATCGGCTGCATTGATTCTGTTTACATGTTGCAGCCATTTATTATTCTTTTTAAGATTTTCAATATCGTGTTCTGATTCAAATAATGCACGTCTTAAATTTTTTATCTCATCAACGAGTGCTTCTAAAATATCATTACTTTTTTCTGACTTAAATCCAAACTCATCTTTGATTTTGTCAACCAGAACATCAGTTTTATCCCAATACCCCGGTCTTTTTATATTTTTATTAATAAATTTCTTTCCCTTTTCGCCTGTGAATATAGTTGGTTTCTGTACTTGTAATGTTACCTGCATCCTATAAACTCCTTTGTATTATAATTCCCTTCTGCCCTCAATAGCTCTTGCAAGTGTAACTTCATCTGCAAATTCCAAATCCGCCCCGACAGGAAGTCCGAATGCTATCCTTGAGATTTTTATTCCGAAAGGTTTAATCAGTTTAGTCAGATACAAGCTTGTAGCTTCACCCTCTACGGAAGGAGAAAGTGCCAAAATCACCTCCTGGACAGTTTCGTCGGTTAATCTGGTTAATAATTCTTTTATACGTATATCTTCTGCCCCAATCCCGTCAATCGGAGAAATTAAGCCCTGCAATACATGATATAATCCTCTGTATTCGTTGGTTTTTTCTATAGCTATCAGGTCCTTTGTTTCCGCAACAACACAAATTACAGACCTGCTACGATTATTTGATGAACATATCTCGCAAGGGCTTTGGGTAGAAATGTTATAACAAACTTCACACGTTCTGGCTGAGCGCTTTGCCATAATTATTGCATTAGCAAACTTTTCCACTTCACTCAGCGGCATCTTTAACACCTGAAAAGCCATCCGTTGAGCCGATTTAGGACCAACGGACGGAAACTTTTGAAATTGCTCTATTAATGTCGCTATTGATTTTGGATAAATCATTACGAATACTCTTTTTTAACTCTAGAATAATCCCGGAATTGAGATTCCGCCGGTTACAGCTTTCATTTTTTCTTCCATTACTTTCTGTGCTTTTCCGGAAGTTTGGTTGATAGCTGCCGTAATCAAATCTTCAAGCATCTCTATTGTATCTTCGGATACTGAAGAAGGATTTTCGGGGTTGATTGCTTCAGCACTCAGTTTTATTGATTTAAACAAGCCCTTGCCGTCACAAATAACCTTAACGGAACCGTTTCCTGCTTCGCCTGATATTTCCATTAAATTTAAGTCATCCTGAGTTTCTTTTAATCTTTTTTGGATGTTCTGAGCCTGTTTCATCATATTCATCATATTCATCATAATTAAAATCTCCTTATGTACTTATTATATTTGTTCTTCTATCTTTGACATTAAATCATCATCTATATCAAAGTTTGCATATACATTCTGAACATCATCATGTTCTTCTAATCTGCCTAATAATCTCATTATATTAACTGCCGTCTTTTCATCAGTTATTTCAATCGTGTTTTGAGGTACTCTTGTAAATTCAGCAGTTACGGATTTGAATCCTTCTTTTTCCAAACCTTCCGCTATCGGCTGAAGATTCGGAATTGATGTATATACCTTGTATTCGTCTTCTTCTTCAACAATATCATCCGCATCAAGATTTATTGCAGCTTCAAACAATGCATCAAAATCAACTGAATCTTTTTCGAATGTTATACATCCTTTTTTGTCAAACATATAACCTACACAACCTGTTTCACCAAGGTTGCCGTTAAATTTTGTGAAATAACTTCTGATATCGCCTGCCGTCCTGTTTTTGTTGTCTGTCATAGCCTCGATTACTACTGCAACACCGCCTGCTGCATATCCTTCATAAGTCATCTCATCATAGTTTTCATTATTTCCTGCACCGGAGCCCTTCTCAATTGCTCTTTTTATATTGTCATTCGGAAGTCCTGCCGCTTTTGCTTTTTCTATTGCTGTTCTTAATCTGAAGTTACCTGCCGGATCCGATCCGCCAAGTTTTGATGCTACAATCAGCTCCCTTGAATATTTCTGAAATTCTGCCGCCCTCAGAGAATCCGTTTTTGCTTTCTTATGCTTGATAGTTGACCACTTTGAGTGTCCGCTCATACTAAATATCCCTTTCCGTCTTTCTGCTTTTAAATTGTATCGGAAATAATACCAAATATCAATAGGGGAAGGGCAAATTTATTTGAGGAGGTTGATTTAATCGGGATAATTGGTAAAATCACGAAAAGATGCTGATTGGCTCTATTTTTTGTATTGTATCGGATGCCAGAGAATATCCTTTATGGCACATTCCGCTTCATAAGGAGTTAATTTAATCTCTTTAACCTGTTTCTTATCACAAGGAATAATAAATGTTATTTTATCTGCCGTAGATTTTTTATCTTTTTGCATATACTTAACAATTTCTGCTGGTGAAAATTTTTGTTTCAGCGGTGCAAATCCGTATTTTTCCAGAAGTTCATTTATAAGTCTGAAATATGAATAATTAATATACTCCTGTTTATACGCAAATGCCGTTATAAAAAACAAGCCGTAAACAACTGCTTCACCATGAGTATATTTTGAATATTTAGTTATACTTTCCAGTGCATGAGCGAGCGTATGTCCTAGATTAAGAATTTTTCTGAGTCCGCATTCTTTTTCGTCCTGAGCAACAACTGCTGCCTTTAAGTTTAAGCAATATTCTATCAGCCGAACCGTTGTCAAAGGTTCAAGCTCCATTATTTTTTCATAACCCAAAGTTAAAAACTCAAACAGGAACTGAGGAACTCTGTATTTACAACTGTCTTCTATCAGGGCATATTTAATAACTTCCCCCATGCCGGACATAAACTGTTTTTTATCCAATGTACCAAAAAAGTTTATGTTTATAAAAACTTTCTTGGGCTGATAAAAAGTACCTATTACATTTTTGTTACCGGCATAATCTATTGCCGTTTTACCGCCGACAGACGAATCAACTGCCGAAAGTATTGTTGTAGGCACCTGAATAAAATCAATCCCACGCATATATGTTGATGCCGCAAAACCTGCCACATCACCGACAACACCGCCTCCTACAGCAATTATTACATCTTTTCTTGTCAAACCAAGCTCTATTGCTCGCTGCATTATTCGCAAATAATTTTTGTAATTCTTTTCTTTTTCGCCGTCAGGAAAGATAAAAATTTCATCGTCTTTGAATAATAAACTGTCAGAATAAAGTTTATATACCTTCTTAGACATTACAATAAGACGTTTCTGACCTTTTGTATATTCCGAAATTTCCTGATTAAATTTTACAAAATCAGAATCCGATATTTCTATCAGGTATTCTTTTTCATCACTTATTTGAACTTTGAGTATCTGCCTCATTTATTATTATCCTGACTATTTCTTGTGGTTCCGCACTTCCGGTATCAATGATACAATGTGCTTTTTTATAATTATCTTCCCGTCTTTTAAGCATCTGCTCGAGCACAGCTCTTGGATTTTCGGTTTGAAGCAAAGGACGGGTACTGTCCTTTGATATTCTATAATATAATATATCAAGGTCTGATTTCAAATAAAAAACTTTTCCAAACCCGAGAAGTATTGCTCTGTTTCCCGGATTCTCAAATGCACCGCCGCCGATTGATATAATTTTATTCTTTCCGGTACATACCATTTTAATAGTTTCATATTCAAGTTTTCTGAAATAATCCTCGGAATATCTCCTGAAAATATCACTTATACTCATTCCCTGAGTTTTTTCAATCAAACTGTCCGTATCAATAAGTGTAAAATCCGGTAATTCTTCATTTAACAGCTTTCCTATTGTTGTTTTACCGCATGCCGGCATTCCTACAAGAATAATATTATTCATACTTTCCTCTTAATCTAATTGAATTTTAGCTGTTTAAAACTTTCCCGTAATTCATCAATATTATCACCGCCCAGTTTTTCCAACAAGGCATCCGCCAGAATAATTGCAATCCTTGATTCTGCTACTACCGCACAAGCCGGAACCGCACAGGTATCAGAGCGCTCAAAATGTGCCGAATCCGGAGTTTTTTCCTTTATATCTATTGTTGCAAGCGACTTGCGCATTGTAGGTATCGGCTTCATTGTTCCTTTGATTACCAGTGTCTCTCCGTTCGTCATTCCGCCTTCCAAACCACCCGCATTATTCGTTGTTCTGTACACATTTTTATTCTTTACAAAAAGTTCATCATGCATTTGCGAACCTTTTAAAGCCGCACTATCCACTCCTGCACCGACCTCTACAGCCTTTACTGCCGGAATACTCATTATTGCCTGTGCAATTCGTCCGTCTAATGCTCTGTCCCAGTGTACATAAGAACCAAGCCCTATCGGCAGATTCCCGTATATAACCTCAAATTTGCCGCCCAAGGTATCACCTGCCTGCGAAGCTTCATCTATTGCATTACGCATTCTGTCCGAAGTTAAATCATCAGAACATCTGACATCGGATTTTTCTGCTTTTTCTTTTATCAAAGTATAAGTCTTGGGATAAAAATCAAGTTTCACATTCCCTATCTGAATAACATGTGAAAACCCTTTTATACCAAATTCCATTAAAATCTGTTTTGCTACCGAACCTACAGCAACTTCTATCGCTGTTTTTCTGGCACTTGAACGTTCCAGTACATTTCTCAAATCGGAAAAATTATATTTTATTGCCCCTGCATAATCGGCATGTCCGGGACGGACAGTTGTAAATGTTTTTTCCTCTATTTTTTTCAGAACCTCCTGACTTGGTGAATTCAGAGCATCTGTTTCCATAACATCACGCCAATTATCATAATCTTTATTCTTTATCTCCAAACATACAGGAGCTCCGGTTGTTTTACCAAATCGTACACCGGACTTAATCTCAACGGTATCATGCTCTATCTGCATACGACCGCCCCTGCCGTATCCTACCTGTCTGCGGGATAAGTCCTCATTTATAACTGTACGTTTTATCCGAAAGCCTGCAGGAATACCTTCTATTATTGCGTTAAGGCACTTCCCATGGCTTTCTCCCGATGTTAAAAATCTGAAATGGTTCATAACTTGTATTATATAACAAACCATTTTCAAATGTAAAAATATATAATTTTAGAGCATTACAGTCTATGCTTCACCATTTATCCAGTTTTCCATTTCAGATGGTTTAACAGAACGCTCATAAATTGCATACCCCGTTTTTACTACAGAATCAGGGCAAAAATTCTTGATATCACTGAAGGTTTCCGCAGCTCCGCCACCGCCGTGAGTACAAAACGGAATTATAACTTTTCCGGAAAAATCCGCACCCGCAAGAAATGATTTTATCGGAGTAGCAAATGTATACCACCATACCGGAGAGCCGAGATAAATTTTATCATATGCTGAAATGTCCGGCATTTCTACAAGCTGAGGTTTATAATTTTCTGCTTTTTCTTTTTTGGCAAGATTTATAACTTCATTATAATTGGCAGGATACTTCTGTACGGTTTTGATTTCAAATAAATCACCACCTACAATTGAATGAATTTTTTCCGCAACACTTTTTGTATTGCCGGAATATGAATAATATGCTACTAAAACTTTACCTGCCATATAAACTCCCTTTCTGTTAAAACTACTATATAAATATAACATATATTGTACCGATACTGCAATAATATATCGCAGATAATTATAATAATTCATTAACCTTATTCGCCTGATACATCCATTTTGTAATTTCACCAACCAACTAAAATACATTCCCCCCCAACCTTTGAATTTTGCTTCAATGGCTATTCGCATTAATCTTGTACTCTGTTCAACCAACCAAAATATATTTACCCCCCAAAAAAAAGCTTGAGTTTTAACTCAAGCGGAAAAAGGGAAAAGGGATTAAAAAGGGAAATCTTCATCTTACATCTTATGAGAATATACCGAACGTTCGTTCGATATTATCACTTATTACTTTCTTTACGGACTCGTATTC
>JAEEGL016698310.1_pt1 | contig 49576 bp, 28 predicted proteins | sample 9134231 | NCBI WGS metagenome assembly JAEEGL01 (sample SAMN16246548, study PRJNA631951) | gut metagenome | biome: gut microbiome; feature: rumen; material: fiber-attached | host: Bos | place: Iran: Karaj | collected 2018-10 | reverse complement strand
GTCATTGAACCGGTCTTCCACCCCAACGGAGGCGTGGCCGATTTCAATCTCATCATCGACGGGAACACCTCGCTGGCAAGTACTGTCTATACCGATGAGAAACTTGCCGCCATGCTGGAGAAATGGTGCGGTCTTACCGGGAAGACGCCGGCTCATCGGCTTGTGAACAAGGCCGATGAGGAAGAAACCGATAAGTCACTATCTACAGATCAAGAACAAAACCAAGAAATCAGATCGTATGGAAAACAAAGACATCGTTGAAGCGCTGGAAAAGGCTCCCGAACTAGTCAAAGCAGCTGAAACGTTTAAAGAAACATCGGGACATATTGTATCTTCTATTGCAGACGCCGTCAAAAAGCGCCCTCAGGCCGAGATACCCGAGTCTGAACTTCAGAAGATTTCCGGAACTCCCTGTGCCCCACCGGACGTTGACTCCTTCTCAAAGGCATTGGTGCAAAAGGTTGCCGGGGACATCGGGTCCACCATCAAAGAAAAGGTCGACAAGGCCTTGGAGGGTGCCACTGTCAAGGTGCAGCACACCCATACTCATTCCTATTGTATCGAGAAAGACTTGAAAGAATACGCAGACATTCGATTGTGGAACAGGAGTATCGCTTTCGGATTAACCTCGGTGGTTCTGGCCGCTATAATAGCCATCATTGCCATCGTTTATTACAATAGCGAAACCTATTGGGGAAAACAATTCTACCAAGTCTATTCGTCCCCTTACCTCACCGAAGAAGAGTGGGAAAATATCTCGCAGGATATCCACACCATCGCTATTCTTCCCAACGAGTTCGACAAGGATCCCAAGCGGGTTAAGGAACGAATAAAAAAGAATAAAGATATTCTAAAGGAGCGGAAAAAAGAGAATCCGAGGCATTGACATTTTGCTTCGGATTCTCCATTTCTCCTTAATTCAGTTTTCGAGCGCCATCACCGATTACCACATCATAGACCAGTGGTTCCTTTCCATACTGAGCCTTGTACTTATCCTTCGCCGTTGCGATAAAAGCTCCATAGCGATCTTCCTTAACGAGGTTAATCGTGCAGCCGCCGAAGCCGCCCCCCATCATGCGCGAACCCGTGACGCCACACGCCCGGGCTATCTCATTCAGATAATCAAGTTCCGGGCATGACACCTTGTAGTCCTTGCTTAGGCCCTCATGGGTCTGGTACATCATCCGGCCCACCAGTTCGTAATTGCCTTTTATCAAGGCTTTCGATACCGCCAGCACCCGGTCACGCTCTCCAATCACATATTTGGCACAGTGATAGTCTTCCCCCGGGGCCTTGCCCCTGACCTCTTCCAGCATATCCATCGTGGCATAACTCAGCGCTTCAACTTCGGGATGGTTCGCCTTGATAAGCCCGAACACATTCTCACAACTATGGCGACGGTCGTTGTAAGCCGAAGAAGCCAACTCATGCTTCACGCATGAATTCAACAGCACCACGCGGTATCCCTCCGGGTCGAACGGGAAATAATCATACTCCATCGTATGACAGTTCAAGCGGATTAAATAACCCTTGCGACCAAAAACGGAAGCGAACTGGTCCATGATGCCGCACTTGACGCCGACATATTTATGCTCCGTGGCCTGGCCGGCATAAGCCAATTCTTTCTTCTCCACCCTATTACCACCGAACAAATCGTTGATGCCATAAGCATAGCAGCTCTCCAAGGCAGCCGATGAGGACATGCCGGACCCAAGCGGGACATCACCCGAAAAAGCTGTATCGAAGCCTTTGACCTCAACACCGCGCAGTTTCATCTCCCGGCAGATGCCGAAGATATATCGGGCCCAACTCTGTCCGGGGCCCGCCGGATCATTGATATCAAACGCCGCATCTTCATCAAGATCGATGGCATAAGCCTTGACCATATTGGTACCATTGGGTTTGATTTCCGCAACAATACCCTTGTCCACTGCTCCGGGAAATACATACCCCCCGTTATAGTCGGTATGTTCGCCAATCAGATTGATCCGGCCGGGAGCGGCATAAACGTTGCCCGTTTCGCCTTCGAATTTGTTTTTGAAATTTGTGCGGACTTTGTCCACCATCATCTGTACCTGTTCCATTGTGCAGTATCTATTTGTTGATTGAATCATGGTTCATATCGCTCCAGGACCTTGAGCCGTTCCCCTGAATCATCCACGAGGAAAAAGGCGGGGACACGCACAAAGTCGGAAGGCCGATGGGAATGACAGCAAAGGATGCGCTTGCCGTCAAAGGTCGTGAAAATCATACCGTGGCCATAGTTCGGCGGGGTTATCGGATCTTTTTCCTGGACCCAGGGTCCCTCAAGTCTGCCGCTCTCGGAATACGCGACCCCCTGCGTGTAATCGGAGAAGCGCCAGCTGGTCCAAATCATACCCAGGCGGCCGGTTCCGGTCCGGAAAGCGTAAGGGCCATCCGTCACCTTGTTGGGACCGATGCTGCCATCCTCGTTCTTCTCCCGGCTCCAGGGAGAATCAAAGGCCCGGAATAAAAGCCGGCGACCCTCCGGGTACGTGCCGGACAGGTCCGGTTTGAGCGGAATGCACTCCACGGTGCCATTCCAGTTCTGGAGCCATTCGTGGCAGAAGATCAGGTACGGCTTTCCATCCTCGACCCAGAGCGAAGCATCCAGCGTTGGCTCGTCGGCCGGAAGATAGGTCTCATCCTGCATTGGATGGAAGGGGCCCTCCGGGCTGTCCCCTACCAGGACGTGGCAGGCACGGCGGTTGATGTCGTTGCCCCTATAACTTTGGATGATTTCGGACTGGTTCGTAAAAGTGGCGAAATAATAGTATCGACCTGCGTAGGGATGGATTTCCGCAGCCCAGATCATGGGGCGGGGACCCATCCAGGAATCCGGATCGGTCCGGGCGACCTGGAACGGACCATCCCAGACCTTGAGGTCGGGGCTCTTCCAGAGCAGGCCGCCGGTGCCTGTCATATAGTACAGTCCGGTGGCCTTGTCCGCCAGGATGAAAGGATCGCTCAGGCGGATATCCTCCGTGCGGGCGTACTGATGGGTCAGGATTTCCACCTCCGTCCCTTGCAAGTACGGAGACGTGAACCGGACCTTGATCCGTCCGGGGTTGTTTCCGGTCCGGACATAGGCCAACAGACGGCCGCGAAAAGCGCGCTGCGCCTCGTCATTCCAGTTGCCCATATCGGTATTGTCGGCCGATTCCAAACCCAGAAGACTACCGGGTCCTTCAATGGTGCAAGTGATCATGTTGTCGGCAAGTGGGACGAGGTTTCCATCCTCATCCACCACTGCGACATCGACATGAACCACACCCCCGGCATCCAGTTCACTCCGGTCTACGGTCGCCCGCAAGGCGGCAGGACGGGAAACGGTCTTGATGGCATATTCGGACACTTTCTTGCCGGATGCATCAAATCCTTCTGTCGTCAAGGTCCCCGCCTTGAACGGAACGTCCCAGCCGATGATACCGGTTTCGTCGTTGAACGGGGTCTGGGCTCCGACTTCCTCCCCATCCAGCAGCAGCCGCGCACTCGCCGCATTCGTATAACAGACCACCCGGATTAGCTGCCCCTCTTCGTAATTCCAGGTGTCCCAGGCATCCCCGCTGTCGCCCATCACCCACCGGGGCGCTTTCGAAGGCTGCGGTTTCGGGTATGTGCCGATGTAGCAGACAGGATCGTCGCGCCACATAGCAGCCCGGAAATGGCCGCGTGGTTTGACGTTCCCGGCCAGGTCCAGAAGACCGCTGTAGAATCCACGGGCCGGCCAGGAGCGGGACTCGCCCAGATAGTCGATGCCGGTCCAGACGAATTGACCGAAGATATAATCATGATCCCTCACGGCTTTCCAGGCGTCATAGCCGACTCCGTTCTCCGACCCGTAGATAACCCGGTTCGGATAGGTCGCGTGATCCTTCTCATAGCGACTCTCCGTGTAATTGTAACCCACGACGTCCACGGCCTCCGGGTACTCCGTCTGGTTGGACATCACGACACCGGCCAAAGCGCCGGTCACTGGACGGGAAGTGTCGATGGCCCGGACACAGGCCGTCAGGCGCTTGGCGATCTGACCGATGCGCATGGCATTTGGCGCTTCGGGCTTGTATCCCCCCGACAGGGGCTGTGTAAATTCCAGGTTGCCGCCGTCCAAAATGGGATGGGAATAAGGATCGTTCGGATAATCCACCTCGTTGCCGATGCTCCAAAGGAAGATGGACGGATGGTTCCGGTCCCGAAGGACCATATCCGTCACGTCCCGTTCGCCCCATTCGTTGAAGAAGTCGGCCGTGCCGTCCATGGCGGGCTTTCCCACGTTCCAACCTTCCACCCATTTCTTCTTGTTGTACTCCCACTCGTCAAAAGCCTCATCCATTACCAGCAGGCCCAGCCGGTCACACAGGTCATAGAACATCGGCGTCTGCGGGTTATGCGCGGTCCGGATGGCATTGGCCCCGATGGCCTTGAGATTCAACAGCCTTCTCTCCCAGACTTCCTCCGGTACCACGGCACCCAGCACGCCGGCATCGTGATGCAAGCAAACACCCTTGATCTTGCGGTTCTTGCCATTCAAGGAAAAACCCTGGTCCGGATTGAAGGCAAGGGTGCGCAGGCCCACTTTCACCTCGGTCCGATCCAGTTCCTCTTTCCCTGAAACCAGAACGGCCTCCAGGGTGTACAGATAGGGATCGTTCAGGTCCCAGCGGTGTGGAGTGGGGACTTTCAGGCTCGCTTCCTGCTTTGCAGCCGCCTTCGAGCTAGCACGAGCGACGGTCTTTCCGGAAGCGTCTTTCAGCGAGAGAGACAAGCGAGCCGATGCCGGGAGAGGGCCTTCTATCCGGGTATCGACCGCCACCACAGCCTGCCGGTCGGTCAGGCTGCGGGTTGCGTAGCCGACACCCCACAGGGCGAAATGGGTCTCTCCTGCCGATACCAGCCAGACACTCCGATAGATGCCCGATCCCGTGTAGAAACGGGAGTCGGCAATTCGGCTATGGTCCACACGGACCGCTAGGACATTGTCCCCCTCCCGGTTCAGGTATGGGGTCAGATCGTATAGGAAAGAGGCGTAGCCACTGGGGCGTTCTCCAAGCAGATGCCCGTTCAGATACACGGAAGACCGATTATAGACTCCTTCGAAATAGATGTAAATCCGCCCTTGAGGCAGGCGGCGGGCGCTGAAATGCTTGCGGTACCAGCCGATACCGGCAGGAAGAAAGCCAGTACAGGACGCATTGTCCGGGGAAAGCGGTCCCTTGACGGACCAGTCGTGGGGCAGTTGGATCCGCGCCCAAGCCGAATCGTCGAAGGCGGACTCGGAGGCGCCTTCCACATCGGCCTGGATAAAGGACCAGCCGTCATTGAAGAGCTCCGGTTTTCCAAAGGAGGTTTGGGCGCCGAGACCCAAAACGGAGACAAAACATCCAATCAGGGACAGAAGAATAAACCGGACTTTCATGACCATCTCAGTTATTTCCCAATCCTGTACAGGCCGTCGCGGCCCAACTGTGTCATCAGGTCACAATGAGCGACATTGCGCAGGGTAAGGTCTTCGTCCCAAATAGCCAGGTCGGGGAGGGAGACGGCAAAGTAGTCCATTACCACCTGGTCATTTCGGTGCTCCTGTCCATATTCCAACAGCATCCGGAACTTTTCTTCCGCCTCGGCAGTCCTGCCCAAAGCGGCCAGGGCAAGACCCTGATAATAGATCTTTTCCGGTTTTGCATCGTTGTAATAAAGGGCCGGGACGGGTTTCAGGTCTCCCTTGGAAGCCTTTTCCCAACATTCCACCGCCTTTCCCGGATTGTCGGCGCCCTGCCAGGCGCAACCCAGCCAGTAATAGAAGTCTTGTTCCTGGGCGCCATGCAGTTTCCCTTCGCCCAGGTGATGCGGATAGACCAGGCACTCTTCCAGCAACCTGATGGCATCGATAAAGCGGTCTTCCACCATCGCCTGCTTCGCCAGTTCTACGCGGCAAAGCTGATATTGCGCAGGAACCTTTCCTTCACCCCCTTCCCAGGGATGGAAATGATGCGCATCCAGTTTGGCCATCGCCTCTTGATATCGGCCAAGGGCGTTCAGCAGGGTGATTTCTTCCAATACCAGGTCGTCTCGGCTTTCCACCTGGGGCCGATGCGCCTGCAGGCGGGCCAGCCGCTGCTCGGCCGGACTGCCCAGTTTCTTGTGCAACTGATCCAGTTCCATCAAGATGCGCGCATCACTTTCGTCCAACGAATAGGCTTTTTCCATCGCCGCCAATGCGCCTTCCGAATCGTGACGCTTGTTGTAAAGCACCAAGGCAAGGCAACGCCAGGCTGCAGGGAAGGCCGGGTCGGCCGCCACCGCCCGCTCCCAGCATCGTTGAGCCTGGTCGTACTGCCGCTTGTCGAACCACAGATTACCCAGCAGCCATAGGGCCCGGGCATCTTCCTCACCAGCCGCTTCCAGGGCAGCGATGGCCTCCAGCCGGTTCGGGAAGGCGATAAATGTCCGCTTGGGCGCTTCGCCGGCCTCAACGGCCCGAAGTCCGCTTCGGGACAGCATCGCCCGCCAATAATAGAAGGACATCTCGGAAAGGACACCCTGCTCCGCTCCGAAGGTCCAAAGGGCATTCGCCTCCTCGTATAACCCAGCGGCACAGAAATCCAGCGCAATCTCGTCGTAATTCTCCGGTTCTCCGCGCATCAGGTCGGCAAAGCTGTCCTTACCGTCGCCCGTTATCAACTGTTTGACCCATAGGCAGCCAAAATTGAACTTGTCCAATGCGAGCGAATCATCGACCAACTTGAGCGCATCCTCCACCCGCCCCAATCGATGAAGCACCGCGGCTTTCAACGCCCGGGCCTTATGGTTGTGCCAGTTGCGGGCCAGGGCATGGTCCAGTTCGGAAAGAGCATCCTCCAGACGTCCCTGCATAACGCTGATCTGGGCACACGCGAAATAGCCGGGATCCTGCCAAGCGGCATTCCAGGTGGACTTGTAGAACCAGTCATACGACTCATCCCACTTCTCCTGCCAACGGAGGCAAAGGCCCAGATTATATAACGGCTCTCCGTCATAGGGGTTGAGATTCCGTTTCTGGAGGACTTTGACGGCGGTCCGGAAATACGGTTCTGCCTTCTCGAAACGGCCCCGGCGCAGGTACCATAGGCCCAGGGCATTGTTGTTCCGCACATCCAGCGGGTCGCGACGAAGCGCTTCTTCATAATAATCCTTCGCGCTCCAGGTCGCATGGCGGTACTGCTCCAAATGCAATCCTGTCAAGTACAGTTGTTCGCAGGTGGTTATCTCGGACGGCGTAAGCGCCGCTTCGGCCGGCGGAGGAACCGGGCGGCCACCCGCCGGTTCGGCATGCCAGCGAAGCCGGTTCACCTGCAGCGTCAGTTGGTCGAAGGGAACTTCCCCCACGGGAATCTCTTCATCGAAGACCTTCTCCGGAGACAAGTCCAAATCAGCCTGATAAAGCGACTTTCCATCGTCGCCGCAAAGGGTTACATGGACCGTTTGCCTGGACGTCGCAAACAGACGCAGACGAACCTTCCCCTCCCCGGCGGGGTCGATGTTGAGGACCAGGTCCTTGTCCGCATTCTTGACGATTCCCAGTTCGCGGTAAGGGAAGAAATACTGGACGAAAGACTTTTCCTCGTACGGCATCAACCAGCTGAAATCGGGCTGGTTCTCCGTATACACGCCCGCCATCAGCTCGATGTACGGCCCATCCTCGTCCGTCAGGTTCCGGTCCCAGGCGCGGCCGAAATCGCCGTTTCCCCAAGTCCACTGCTTCTTGCCCGGGGAGAAGCGATGGTTCGCCACGTGCAACATGCCGCACTTCGTGTCGTTCTCGTAACCGCCCTCGAAATCATAGTCCGAGGCTGCAACCATATAGGAGGTCGGGACCTTAATGTTCTTGTAGTTGGAGATGTCAACACCGGCCGAGTAATCCATCTTGTAATACACACCCGTCGCGATCGGGAAGGTGCTGACCGCCCTTTTTCCGTGATCAAAAACCGCATTCACGTCCGGCGGGAACACGCTTTGGTAGGCATCGTTCACCTTGACGGCCGGATTGGCCCACCACAGGAAAGTCTGGGGAACCTCGGTCCGGTTGTACAGCACTCCTTTTATCTCAAGATAAGCGCACCCGGGACGAAGCGTGAAGCCGGCCATCCCCTTCTGATGGAACATCCGCTCCATCTCGCTGCACCATACCGTCACGCTCCCATCGGCATTCTCCTCGATGGTGCAGTCCACCGGCATGAAGGTGCTGGGGCGATGGTGCTGGGGCCAGTTGAACTCGATACCCCCGCTGATCCAGGGCCCTGCCAGGCCGACGAGGGCGGGCTTGATCACTTGGTTATAATAGATGAAATGCCGATCGGCGATTTTGTCATAGGCCATCTGGACCCGGCCGCCCAATTCGGGAAGAATCATAATCTTGACGTACTCGTTCTCCAGAAATACGGCATTGTATTCCTTGTCCACCTTCTCATCCGCAATGGACTCGATGACGGGATAAGGATAAACGACGCCGCTGCTCCCCTGATAGACGCGCTTCTCCAGGAAGATGGGATTCTTTTCGGGCTCTCCAGCCTCATAGGTCGGGATCGTGACCTTTTCTTTCCAAGCTTTAACCATGGTTATTTAATCAGTTCGGTTTCCAGTTGTTCAAGGGTCTTTCCCTTCGTTTCAGGGAGTTTCTTCACAAAGTACGCAAGGGTGACGAAGCAGATGGCGGAATAGATCCAGAACGTCCCGCTGGTGCCCAGGGCTCCGTTCAGGAGCGGGAAACTCAGGGTCAGCGTGAAACTGCCAATCCAAAGGAAGAAGGTGGCCGTAGCCACGGCGACGGCACGGACGCGGTTCGGGAAGATTTCGGAAATGAGGACCCAGGTCATCGGTCCCAGCGTCATAGCGTAGCAGGCGATGGCGCACACACACAGGATGACCATGAAGATGCCGCTTACCTTGAAGAAATAGCAAGCCCCCAGAATCAAGTAGATTCCGGCTAGGCCGCCAGCCCCCATCAGCATCAAGGTTCGCCGGCCCAGTTTCTCCACGGTGAAGAGAGCCACGAAGGTGAAGATCAAGTTGGCAATGCCGGTGATAACGATATTGATGAAGGTATTGTCCACGTCATACCCCGCCCCCTGGAAGATCTCCTGGGCGTAGTTGAAAATGACGTTCGTTCCGCACCACTGCTGGAAGAAAGCGATGATGATGCCCAGGATCAGCACTCCTCGGAAAGGTTTGGTCAACAACAGTTTGAGACCGCCTTTTTCCGCCTTTTCCTCGGCGGACTGAGCGGCTCGGATGGCAGCCAGTTCAGCCAGCGCATAGTCCCGACCTCCAATCTTGGAAAGGGTCGCCTCCGCCCCGTCATACTGCTTCTTGAGCGCTTCGTACCGGGGGCTTTCCGGAATCAAGAAGGAAAGGATCAGGAACACCCCGGCCGGAATGGCCGTCGCCCAGAACATCCAGCGCCAGCCCATCGAGACGTTCCAGTCCTCCGGATGCGTTCCGGCAATCCGCCAGTTGACGATCTGGGCGGCCAGGATGCCGATGACGATGGTAAGCTGGTTGAGCGTCACGAGTTTTCCCCGGATTTCAGCGGGAGCCACTTCGGCGATGTACATTGGGCTGAGCCCGGAAGCGATGCCGATGGCGATACCACCCACGAACCGGGCGAACAGGAACCAGCCGAACACATTGAAAGCACCTGTTCCGATGGAAGACACCACGAAAATGAAAGCCGACAGGATGAGAAGGGGCTTCCGTCCGTACCGGTCCGCCAGGGAGCCCGCCGTGAGGGCGCCCAGCATACAGCCGGCCAGGGCGATGCTAGTGGCCAGGCCGATGAGGAGGGCCTTGTCGGTGATTCCGAAGAACTGTTCATAGAAGATTTTCGCACCGCCGATGACGACCCAGTCATACCCGAAAAGCAGTCCGCCCAAGGCGGAAACGATGCAGATGAAGTAAATAAAACGTTTGTTGTACGCTTTCATGACATGATGTGTTTGTACAAATATAAGGTAAAAGAAATGTGTCCGGAAAGGGCTGCAAACAGTTATTTCGGATTGTGTCAAACTCCGTCCAATCCGTGTTACCGCTTTCCTGCATAAGACCGTACCTTTACAAAAAATAGAAAACACCCCTTGTTTATGAAGGTATTTCAGCATTTGATCCTTTCGTTTGCGGCCCTATGTTCCCTCGGCCTCCAGGCAGTCGCACAGTACCTGCCCGTTCCCCGGAATCCCTATGGGGAACGGTCCGTCATCATTCCCGTTCCGGCATCTGTAGATGGAATCCAGGCGACCGCCGTCAATCTGGACGAAGGGTGGATGCGGAAAGAATCCCCGAGCGGGGACTTCGTCACATCCCGGACGGCTCCGGAAGGATTCGAACCGTTTTCCCTGGTCCATTCGACGTGGGCGACGCGCACGCCGGACGCCGTGGTCGGTTTCTGGCGGAAAGTGTCCATTCCCGCTTCGTTCGAAGGAGAACGGACCATCCTGCGCTTCGACGGAACCACCCATGCCGCGAAGCTTTGGGTGAATGGACATTACGTCCGTGAACACTGGGGATCCTACACCTCCTGGACGGCAGACATCACGGATTATGTGAAGCCTGGCGAAGACGCTGTCGTTGGTCTGCAACTGGACGAACGGGGCATCGGCGTAGCCGCCTTCGTCCGTTTTTCCGCCGACATCCACGGACATGTTTCCTTGTATGCGGTACCGCAAACCCACTTCCGTCGGATGCGCCTGCATACGGACCTGGACGCCGCCTATCGCGATGCCACGCTCCGGCTGTGGCTGGCCTTCCCGGAAGGGAGTAAAGGGACCGTCAGGCTGACACTCCGGGACCCGCAAGGCAAAAAGGTGAAGACCGCGCCGGCCTCCTTCCGGCTGCCCGAGGGCATGAACGAGTTCCAATATGATATTAAGGTGAAGAACCCGGTCAAATGGGACTCCGAACACCCGAATCTCCATACCCTCACCCTGGAGCTCACCGATGAAAGCGGCCGGACCGGCGAGACACTGGACGAGAAGGTCGGCTTCCGGAAACTCGAGCGCAGGGGGAATCAGGTGTTCGTGAACGGACAGGAAATCAAACTCAAGGGAATCTGGGGCGTGGACAGCGCCAGGGCCCTCCGGGACCTCAACTGCAACCACGTCCGGCACAAGTACCTCACCGAAGAGATGCTGGACGAGATGGACCGGTACGGAATCTATGTCCTCGATGAAAATGCCGTCGATTTCGCCAAATTCAAGAACGGCCAAAGCCCGCGATACGATTGGCAGTGGCTCGCCATGATTTCCGATATCATGGAACGGGATTACAACCACCCCAGTGTCATCATGTGGGGCCTGGGCAACGAATCCTTCCACGATGCTTTCACCCTACAGACGCACAAATATGCCAAATTCGACGACCCGGACCGAATGACGATGTTCAGCTGGGCCAACCGGATCCGGCCGGACGAGGAAATCCCTTACGACGTATACAGCTATCACTATGCGCCTTTCCACAAGCCGGACATCGACGTGTCCCGCTATGAGACAGCTATCTGGCATTCCCCTTCCCTCCTGTATGACAGGGATAACGTCCCGGCAATGCCCGTTTTGGTGGATGAAAGCACCCATGTGACCATTTCTTCCGGGGAAGCCGGTCGCGACCCCAATGTCCGCAATTTCTGGGGCGAAAGCATTCAGCGCAGTTGGGATGTCTGCTGGGACACGCCCGGTGCGCTGGGACTGGACCAGTTCGGCATGTTCTCGGATATGGCGGATTGGGACATGCCCGAACAATGGCTGACCCGCAAGGCCTTCTCTCCGATTCTTATCAAGAGAAGGGACTACGAGCTTCCCGCCCCCGGAAAGCCCCTCGCCATCGAGATGGAGAACCGATTCCTCCATACCGACCTGTCCGAACTGACTATCCTGTGGAAGACCGCTCGCGAAAGCGGAAGCGTGAAGGGGCCGAAGGCGGCGACGAGGCAGAAAGGAATCTGCTGCATTCCGGCAAAAGAATGGAAAGTCGGCAATGTGTTGGAGTTGGCAGTCCTGCGGGCAGACGGATACCAGGTGGACGAGTTCCGGCTGAATGTCGGAAAGGAGCCATTCCGGCTCCCCACCCTTTCCGCATCAGCGCCAACGGTCCAGGAGACCGAGGACGAAATCCTCGTAACCGGTCCCGATTTCACCCTGACCTTCGACAAGTGGGGTGCACAGATTTCCTCCCTGGTTTATAAGGGAGAAACGGTTCTCACGGGCGGTCCGCACCTGCAGGTGCTTGGCTCCAACCTCTCCATCGGGGAGTTCTGGCCCCAGTCCGTTTCCGTACACACGGAAGGGAGCGAGGCGGTCATCGACCTGGATGTCATCTACTCTCCCATTGCCGCCGCCTATCAAATCCGCATCGACGGGAACGGCTATATGACGGTCCGTTATACGGTGAAGCACTTGCCTGACCCTGCGCCCCAGGTGACAACGATTCCCTGGCAGAACGCCCATTACGGCGGATACACGGAAGTGGGCCTGGTATTCAATCTTCCGGATGATGTCAACAGGATCCAATGGGACCGGAAGGGGCTCTGGACCACCTATCCCGAGAACCATCTCGGACGGGAACAGGGCGTCGCCTACCGGAAAACGCCGCCGCGCAAACGGGTCTGGGAGGATCTGGACTACGATTTCAGCTGGATGGGAGGACGGATGACGCAGTCCACCGTCCCGAATGAATTCAGAGCCAGCAAGGAGTACATCCGCACGGCCGACATCCTGCTGGAAGGGAAGACGGTCGGCATCCAGGCCCTATCTGAAGAAAAGGATGCGGTCCGGATCGAAGCGCCCCGCTGGGGCCGCGGCCTGAGCCTGTACATCAACAACCTCTGGAACTATCCCACCCTAGGCGTCGGCAACTATATGAAGCCGCCGATCCTCATCGGAGACGGATACTCCAACGAGGTGCATCTGCGTCCTGTCGACATATCCGAATAATCTCTTTTATACTCCTTATCCATATGAGATCAAACAGAATCCTGTGGCTGTTCCTTCCGCTTCTTCTGTTGGCCAGTTGCAAGGGCGGGAAGGAAGCCCAAGCGCCAGAGCCTTACTGGCTCGGCGCCGACATCAGTTTCGCCCGGTCCCAGGAAGCGCGGGGGTTCCAGTACAAGAACAAAGCAGGGGAACCCCGCGAGTGTACGGCCCTCATGAAAGAATTGGGGCTGAACGCCATCAGCCTTCGTGTCTGGGTCAATCCCAAACCGTGGGTGCGTCCCGGCCAGCCGGTACCTGATCCTTCCGACCCGGCCTACCACATCGGCCTCTGTGACAAGGAAGACGTCCTTGCCAAGGCGCTTGTCGCCAAGGAACAAGGGATGGAAATCCTGCTGAGTTTCCACTACAGCGACACCTGGTCCGATCCCAAGGCCCAGCCCATTCCGGCCGCCTGGATGGGTCATAGCTTTGAACAGATGAAGCAAGATGTCCGAGACCATACCATCGACGTGCTGCAGTGCCTGAAAGATCACGGTGTCACCCCAAAATGGGCCAAAATCGGAAACGAAACCGCCAACGGCATGCTTTGGAACGGACGGAACCGCATTCCCATTCCGGAAGAGAGCATGGGGCATCTGGAACTGAACCCGGAACAGTATGCCGGTTTCATCAAGGCAGGCGCGGAAGCCGCGAAAAGTGTTTTTCCCGACATCATTACCCTGGTCCATCTGGACAGCGGTTTCGACCAGGACTTATACGATCGCAATCTCGGTACGCTCGTCAAGTACGGCGCGGAATTCGACCAGGTGGCGATGTCGCTCTATCCCTATTGGGCCGCCGAGGAACACGACATGGACGATGCCGACCAGGTCATCTCCGATTGCATCGAAAACATCAAGCACGTGTGGGACAAATTCGGGAAGGACTGCCTGATCGTCGAGACCGGCTTCCTGGACGATCCGGAGCATCCGGAAGTACTGGAAGAAGGACGGCGTCAGCTGGCCCGCCTGCTCAGGGAAGGCCGGGACAATACGGACGGCCACTGCAAGGGTGTCTTTTACTGGGAGCCAGAAAGCATGCCGGGCGGCTATCAGCTGGGCGCCTTCGACAAAGACGCAAAGCCCACAGTCATCATGGACGCCTTTCTGGACTACTGATTCATCTGTCTGACTGTCACTTCAGTCCGAAGATACCATAGGCGCCCTCCAGATACTTGCCGTAGAGATCGGGCTTGCCCCACATGTTGATGTAATAGAGGATGACAAGGTCATACTCGGGGTCGATGATGTATTCGGTGCCAGCGCCGCCGCCCCAACGGAAGGCTTCATCCGAGACAGCCTTGGCATCCTTGCGGGGTCCGTTGTCGCGGAACAGTTCGAAGCCGAGCCCGAACTGGAATCCCTTGCAAATGCAGTTCTTGTCCGGGACGCGGTTCTGCCGCATCATCCGGATGGTTTCCGGCTTCAAGATCCGATGGTGATTGAATTCACCGCCGTTCAAGAGCATCTGGCAGAATTTCGCATAGTCTTCAATCGTGCCGTACAGGCCGGACGTTCCGCCGGCATAGGTTTTCGGCCCGTTCAGGGCGGCGGCCGCCCCACCGATGGCGGCGGGGATGAACTTCCCGTCCACCTTCGAGTAGGGCGTCACGAAGCGTGGGCGAAGTGATTCGTCATCATAGAAATAAGCCGTACTGTCCATCCCGAGCGGATCGAGGACCGTCTCTTTCAGAAACTGGGGAAGGGGCTTTCCGGTGATGATTTCGGCCAGGTAGGCGAGGACTTCCATGTCGTGGTTGTAGTTGAAATCCGTTCCGGGCTGGAACCCCAGCGGATACCGAAGGCAGAATTCCACATATTCTTTCACGGTTGTGCGCGGTGCTCGGGTGTCCTGGCCCTGCTCGGAAAGCAGATGGATATACTTGTTCGTCAACGGGGCGAGGAAGCCGGAAGTGTGGCTGAGCAGATCCGAGATGGTCACGGGCCGCTCGGCAGGGACGGTGTGAAAACCGCCATCCCCGTCTTCGACAAGCACCTCCTGGCTGAAACCGGGAATCCATTTCGAGATAGGATCTTCAACGTCCAGCAGCCCTTTCTCGTAGAGAGTCATCAGGGCGACGGCCACAACCGCCTTCGTCTGCGAGAAAAGGACATAAATGTCGTCCGTCCTGGCGGGAATCTGTTTTTCTATGTTCTTCAGGCCCAAGGACTTTTCATACACGACCTGGCCGTCCCTGGCCACGAAAGCCGTCATGAACGGAAGCTGCTCCCCGTCGATGAAAGATTGGAGCAGGCTGTCAAACGCGGCAACGCCTTCAGGGGTTGCCCCGACCGATTCAAGATCGACTTGATAATTGAAAGACTGGGGTGTTGTCCGATGGGGAGCGCATCCGCTCGCCAACAGGGCAGAAAGACAGAGCAGGGAAAGGAGTTTTCTTGTCATAACCAGTATGTTTGATGCAAAAATAGAAAAACAATCCATTCCCTTCTTCGTGGAACAGCCACAATTATCCCGGACAGTCCTATTTGTGCAATGATTTGTCCGATGGCGAAAAGAACAAATGCGGGATTCTTCCGAACTTTATTCAAACCCCAATCCGAGTCGTCATGAAAAGAATCCTCCTTCTGCTCCTGCTCCTTCCCTGCAGCCTCCTCGCCCAGGAGAATATCCCGTTGGATGGTGAATGGTCTTTCTGGATACCGGAAAGCCCGGAAAGCTCCAGTCTCGACCCCGGCGTGTTCAAGAAACAGCCGGTGACGGTTCCCCATACCTATAATGTGATGGAGGGCCTGGACAACTATGCCGGCAAGGCCTGCTACAGCCGCCTGCTACCCATTTCTCCAGCCATGTCGGGACGGCTGGTGCGCCTGCACTTCAACGGAGTCTTCCACAGCGCCATCGTATATGTCAACGGAAGGAAGGCTGGCGAGCACCTGCACGCGGGCTACACCCCTTTCAGTTTCGATATCACGCCGTACCTGGACTTCTCGCCAGGGGCGCGGAACGAACTCCGGGTCGAGTGCGACAACGGGTTCACACCGGAGAATCTGCCCTACAACGGACGGAATGACTGGGCCAACGACGGTGGCATCTATCGCAGCGTCAGCCTGCTTCTGAGCGGAGCGCGAAGCATCCGCTATGTGCACGTCAATCCGGCAATCAACCTGACCGACAGCACGGCCCGCGCCCGTTTCGACATCCGGCTATGGCAGGAAGACGTCTCGAAGGCCGACTTCTCGCTGATGGTTACCGAGAATCGTACGGGGCGCATCGTCCATGAAAGCCAGAAAACGCTAAAGGCCGGTCCTGGCGGCATCTTTTCCTATGAAGTCGATTGCAGCCGGGTGGAACTCTGGCACTTTGATAATCCTGCACTCTATACATTCGAAGTCCGGCTCGCGGACGGCCGGTCGCTCAGCGACATCCGCCGGGAGCGTTTCGGATTCCGGACGGTCACGCTGGACGGCGAACGGCTGCTCCTGAACGGCGAGCCGGTACGCCTCCCTGGTATCGAAAACATGCCCGGATCCAATCCCGACTATGGAATGGCCGAGGATCGCGCCTACATGGAAAAGACGATGAGGCGGATGAAGGACCTCAACTGCACCATTACCCGCTTCCACTGGGCCCAGGACGGCTATCGTTTCGACCTGATGGATGAAATGGGGATGCTCTCCCAGGAAGAGCTGTGCTGGTGGCAGGGACCGGCCAAGACGCTGGGCCCGCTGATGGGGACGGCCAAGAGACAAATCGAAGAAATGGTCGAGGCGCACTATAACCATCCCAGTATCTATTGCTGGGGAATGAGCAACGAAGTGGATGAGAATACTGCCGACATCATCGAGTTGGGCCGTTTCACGCGGAGCCTGGACCCGAACCGGCTGCTCAACAGCATGGGAAACAGCTTCTACAAGACCTTGGAGAACGAACCGTCCCTCGCGCTGGACATCCCGACCTGGAATGAATATATGGGCACCTGGCATGGCGAGAAACGGGAGGATCTGCTCACCAGCATGCCGGAAGTGGCAAAAGTGCTGAATGGCAGGCCTCTGCTGATTACGGAGCACGGCCTATGCGAGCCCGCCTTTACGGGTGGAGACGTACGCCGCATCGACGAAATGATTTTCCATATCACGGAGTGGAAGAAGCATCCCTTCATCATCGGCTATATCTATTTCAGCCTGGAGGATTACCGTTCCCACGCCGGCCAGGCCGGCTTCGGCAAAGGTATCATCCGGCGCCATGGCGTGTGCAATAAATATCTGGAACCCAAGCCCTCGTACTATGTCCTCCAGCAATTGATGTCGCCCGTCATCGTCACCGGAGTCAGGACGGCGCGACGCCATCCGGGAGGAACCTGGCAGGAGATGGACCAGGTGCCCCGGAGCGTAGACATCACGCTGAAAGTGTCGAATGACATCCCTTCCTACACCATCCGTGGTTACAAACTGCGCTACATGACGAAAAAGGGTACCCTGCGTACCCTGTCCCTGCCCGATCTGGCACCGGATCAGGAGTATCTGTTGACGTTGCCCGAAATGAATGATGACATCGCTTTTGAAATCATCCGGGCGGATGAAAGCCGGGTCATGCGTTATTATTAGCGCCAACGCTGCGAATTATTGACGTTTGTCCGTTCCGTGTCAGAATCTGTCCAGTCCTGACCGGTCGGGAAACGAGTTTCTACATATTTTTGTGCCATACATAATTAATAATTCCTATTAATCATGAAGAAAAGATTCTATGCATTGCTTCTCGTCCTGGCCGTCCTCGGTGGAGGCGTCCTGAGGGCGGAATCCCTGCCTGCAGCGTCCGGTGAGACCCTGGCCCAGCAGGCTCGGAGCATCCAGATCCGGGGACAAGTCCTCGACGCGCAGACGAACGAACCGGTCATCGGAGCCGGCATCATCGTGGTCGGCACCAACATCGGTACCGTGACCGATGAAGGCGGCAACTATGTCCTCGGCAACGTTCCCGCCGGCGCGGTCCTCCAAATTTCCTGCATCGGCTACGAAACCCAGGAGGTGACGGCCCGCCAGAACATGCCAATCATCCTGCTTTCCGTCAATACCCGCCTGCTCGACGAAGTGGTCGTTATCGGCTACGGTGTTCAGCGCAAGGCCGACTTGACCGGCGCTGTGGCCAATGTCACCGCGGACAAGCTCAACACCTCGAGCAACGCCACCATCGGCCAGGCCCTCCAGGGCAAGATCGCCGGCGTTGACATCGTTTCCTACGGTGGCGCCCCCGGCGCCGGCACCCGCATCATGGTCCGCGGTATCGGCACCCTCAACAATTCGGAGCCGCTCTACATCGTGGACGGCATGTACATGAGCACGCTGGACAATATCAACCCCAACGATATCAAGAGCATTGACGTGCTGAAAGATGCCTCCGCGGCCGCCATTTATGGTTCCCGCGCCGCCAACGGTGTGGTGATCATCACCACCAAGAGCGGCTCCGACACCGACGGCGTGCCCGAGGTCAACGCCTCGTTCAACTTCGGTGTCGCGCACGCGTCCAAGAAACTCCCCGTGCTCAACGCCGCCGAGTGGGCCCAGGTTTCCACGGAAGCCCGCGCAGCCAACGGCCTTCCGCCCCAGGACATGGCTCAGAACCTCTCCGAAAAGGAGGACAATGACTGGCAGGACATCTTCTTCCACTATGCCCTCATCCAGAACTACAACGTCTCCGTGCAGGGCGGCGGCAAGTACACGAAGTACTACACCAGCATCGGCATGAACGACCGCGACGGCACGGTCAAAGGCAGTCACTTCCAGCGCTACAATATCCAGAGCAAGTTGGACTTCACCAAGGGCCGTTTCTCCGCCGGAACCAACATTGTCGGATCCTACGACAACGACCTGCTGACCAACAGCGACTTTCGCGGCGGCTATATCGCCCGTATCGTGGCGGCCATCCCGACCCTGCAAAAGTATGATCCCAACATGCTCGGCGGCTATGGCGGCTACTACGGCGACGTCGTGAACTACGAGAATCCGCTCGGCATGATCGACCGCAATCTGATGGACGGCGCGCGCCAGAATGCGCGTATTTTCGTTAACCTCTATGCACAGTTCGAAATCCTGAAGGGGCTCAAGTATAAGGTCAACTTCTCGCCGGACTTCCAGTTCGCCCGCAACACCTCCTACAAGGGAGTCTATTCCTTCGGCCTGCAGAGCAGCGCCGTCACCCAGATGACCGACTCGCAGATCCGACGCAACAATATGCTGGTGGATCATCTGCTGACCTACGACAACACCTTCGGCAAGCATAAGGTATCGGCGCTGGTCGGCTACTCCTATCAGGACGTCAACTATCGCATCCTGGAAGGACAGGGCACCGGAATGGCCACCGGCATCCGCGAACTGAGCAACGCCGCGACGAAAAGTGTCACGAATGGAAGCAGTACCCGTTCGGTCATGATTTCCTGGCTGGGACGCGCGTTCTACTCCTATGACAACAGGTATCTGGTCACGGCGACTTTCCGCCGGGACGGATCTTCCAAGTTCACCGGCAAGTACCACTGGGGCAACTTCCCGTCCTTCTCGCTGGGTTGGAATGTCGCGGAAGAGCCGTTCATGCGCCATGCCGACTGGCTCAACCAGCTCAAGGTCCGCGGCGGCTACGGCGTTCTCGGTAACCAGGAGGTGTCCGATTACCAATTTGCGGCGACGGTCAATACCGGCATCAACTATCCGAACGGAGCCGGCGGCGTTTTCCAGGGTGCCTTCCCGAAGAATTTCGCCAACCCGGACATCCATTGGGAGACCACCGCGATGACCAACTTCGGCGTGGACTTCCTCGCCTTCAAAGACCGGCTCAGCTTCACCGCCGACTGGTACAACAAGAACACTTACGACATTCTCCTGAGCGTTCCCATCCCGGGTTCCACCGGCGGCAGCGGCAACATCACCAAGAATACGGGCGTCATCAACAACACCGGTTTCGAGTTCAACATCGGCTGGAATGATTTCGTAAACCGCGACTTCGGCTATAGCGTCAGCTTCCTCGGGACCTTCAATAAGAATGAGGTTGTCGCCATGGGCACGGAGAACCAGCAGATCACCGGCGGCGCCCCGCACGGTGGCGCCTACACTTGCATCACCCAGAAGGGGTATCCGATTGGCAGTTTCTGGCTGATTCCGACCGACGGCTATTTCAACAGCGAGGCCGAGGTCCAGGCCTATAAGGACAAAGACGGGAAACTCATCCAGCCGAACGCACAGCCTGGCGACATCCGCTTCGTGGACAGCAACGGCGACGGCGCGATCAACGACCAGGACCGCGTGTACAGCGGCAGTCCTTTCCCCGATCTGACCTTCGCCCTCAATGGCAGCATCACCTGGAAGAACTGGGACTTTGCGCTGAACTTCCAGGGTGTGGTCGGCAACAAAATCTACAACGCCACCCGCCAAGCCCTCGAGAACCTCTCCATCGGCACGAACTACTCCAAGGACATGTTGAACGCCTGGACTCCTACGAACCACGACGCCTCCGTGCCCCGGCTGGCCGTGACCGACGCCAACAACAATGGCCGCAACGAGTCCGACCGCTTCCTGGAAGACGGCAGTTACCTGCGCCTGCGCAACGTCACCGTCGGCTATAACATCCCGTCCAAGGTGTTCGGCGGCGTGCTCAAGCATACCAAGGTCTTCCTCAATGCCGAGAATCTCTTTACCCTCACCAAGTACCGTGGTTTCTCTCCGGACGTCAATGCCGGCAGCGTGCATTCCCGCGGCTTCGATGAGTTCATCTATCCGGCCAACCGCATCTTTATGCTGGGCCTCAATGTCTCCTTCTAAAACGGCATCCTGATTATGAAAACAAGATATTTTATCATCTGTGGACTTGCCGCTTGCGGCATGCTGCTCGCCGGCTGCGTCAAGCAGCTGGAGCAATCCAATCCGAACATGGCCACAGAGTCCATTTTCTGGCAGACAGAAGAGGACTTTGACAAGGGCCTTACCTCCTGCTATGCGGCCTTGAAGGGTTTCGGCGGCTATTTCGGAGTGCGCGGTGTCGAACTGAGAATCTGCCGCGGTGACGATGTCACCTTCCGCAACGACCTACAGGCTATCAAGCAACTGGGCGAATTTATCAATGATGCATCGAACGGGCAGATCAGCAGCACTTTCAACAACTTTTACACCTGTATCTACCGCTCCAACCTGACCCGACAGCACCTGGAGGAGATTTCCGACCAGTTCTCCTCCGACTTTGTAAACCGCGTCCGTGGCGAGTGCTTATTCATCCGCGGTCTCAGCGAGCATCTGCTGGCCCGTGAATTCCGGGCCGCTCCGCTGCGCCTGGTCGCTTCCCAGTCGCCGGAAGATTTCCAGCTGGCCAATTCCTCGCAGGAAGAAATCTGGAAGCAAGCCATTGCGGACCTGACCGAGGCTGCATCCCTGCTTCCGGTCAAGAACCCTGTGGCTGGCCGTCCGACCAAAGGCGCCTGTTATGCCGTCATCGGCAAGACCTATGTCTATCTGGAGGACTTCGACAACGCCATCAAGGCCCTCGAGCCGCTGACAAAGTCTCCTTATACTTATGCCTTGGGTGATTTCAAGTGGAACTTCGACGAAGCCCATGAAAACGATCTCAACCCCGAGAGCATCTTCGAAGTGCTGATTGATACGGGCGGCGGCACCAGCGAGTGGAGCTCGGAGACGGCCAATACAGCGCAAACGAATGTCCGGCCCTGCGAATTCGGAGCCCCCGAAATCGGCGGCTGGTACGAGGCTACTGCCACGCAGAAGATGATGGATATCTTCCTCGCCGAGCCGGACAAGGACGGCAATGTCGACTACCGGGCCCGAATGTCCGTTGCATGGGACTATCCTGGCTGCATCTACTACAAGATGCCTTTCCAGGAGCGTTTCACCACCGAGTCCAGCCGCAACACCTACTGGTTCCTCAAATACCAGAACTGGGACACCCGTGACAAAGAGCCCCAGCCCGTTTACTCGGCCATCAACGAGCGAGCCATCCGCTATGCCGACGTAATCCTGCTGCTGGCGGAGTCGTACCTCCGAAAAAGTTCCCCGGACTTCGGAAAGGCAGTTTCCTACATCAATATGATCCGCGAACGAGCGAACTTGAATCCTTACGGAGGCGGCATGGACTATCAAGCCATTTTCAATGACCTGGAGCACCAGCGTGCCATTGAGTTCTTCATTGAAGGACAGCGTTTCTACGACCTGCGCCGCTGGGGCCTGCTTGAGCAGCGCCTCAAGGAGGGTGGAAACGATGCCCGGTACCAGCAGTATATGTCCGGCAAGTCCGGCAATAGCAACAAGTTTGATTACTTCCCCATTCCGACAGGTGAAATCACCACGAACCTGCTCTGTGAGCAGGATCCCCTCTGGAGATAAAGACTTGATCCGACTGAAACCGATCGCGCGGCCATCAAAAGCCGCGCGATCTTTATTTCAGGACTGTGTTTCGTTCCGTGTCATTCTTTGTCCGATATGTGAAAGACCTTTGATTTGATTAACGCGAACTTTGTGTCAGAACTTAATACCACAAACTAATATTTATGAACCAACTATTAAAAAGAATCTCTGTCCTTGCAGTTTCGCTGGCATTGCTCCCGCTTTCGCTGCTGGGACAGACGGTTACTGTCCGCGGCACGGTCGTGGATGGCAACAACGAACCGCTTCCTGGTGTCAACGTCTATGAGGAAGGCACCCGGAATGGCGTCTCTACAGATTTGGACGGCCGCTATACCCTCACGGTGAAAAGCGGTGAATCCACCGTCAATTTCAGTTGCCTTGGCTTCCAGACCAAGGTTTTCAAGGCTTCCGAGCTCCGCGCCATCCAGCGCGTCGTCCTGGAAGACGATGCCCTGATGCTGGAGGATGCCATCGCCATCGGCTACGGCACCGTCAAGAAAGAAGACCTCACCGGTTCGGTCACCGCCATCAAGGCGGAGGAAATCAACCGGGGTGTGGTCACTTCCGCCGACGACCTGCTCAAGGGAAAGATGACCGGCGTCCAGATTATCCCTGGCGGTGGCGGTCCCGGCTCGAGCGGAACGATCCGTATCCGCGGTGCGGCGTCCCTCAATGCCTCCAATGATCCGCTCATCGTCATCGACGGTGTTCCGATGGAGCACTCCTCCCTTTCGATGCTGAATCCGAACGACATCGAAAGTTTCTCCGTCCTGAAGGACGCCTCCGCTGCGGCCATCTATGGTTCCCGCGCTTCCAACGGTGTCATTCTGGTGACCACGAAGAAGGGGCAGGTCGGTCAGCCGCTGCACATCAGCTATAACGGTTCCATCTCCCTGAACACCAATCCTTCCCGCATCGACGTGATGGATGCTGACGAGTTCGCCGCCACGATGCGCCAGTACTATCCGGACGCGGCCGCCAAGTTCATCGGCACCTATAAGACCGACTGGCAGGATCTCGTGCTGCAGACCGCTTACACCACGGACCACAACATCAGCGTTTCCGGCAGCCTGAAAAAGATGCCGTACCGGGCGTCCATCGGTTTCCTCAGAGAGGAAGGTACCATCATCGGCTCCTGGCGGAACCGGGGTTCCGGATCCATTTCCCTGGCCCCGTCCTTCCTGGATGACCATCTCAAAATCAATCTCAACGGCCGGGTGAATCTCTCCGACGGCTATTCCGCCAACGTCCTTTTCGCCGCCGCATTCTTCAATCCGACGATGCCGCCTTACTTTTATAATGCCGATGGTTCCATCGATTATACGACCACAGGTGGTTATTTCAACTACGGAATGGGCAAGGGTGCCGATTTCGCGCCCGACTCCCAGGCGGGTATCAGCGGAGCCGGCAACCCGCTTGAAAGCATCTTCGCCACCGACCGCAAGGGGATGACCACGCGGATGGTCGGTAATGCCATCATCGACTACAAGGTCCACGGCTTCGAAGACCTCCGCTTCAACCTCAATCTAGCCTACGAAGGACGCAACAGCTGGAGCATCTCCGGACCCAAGCGCGGCTCCCTGTCCGCCCTGGGTGATTCCCAGGCTCCCGGCATCGGCAAGTATTCCGACACCCAGCAGTCGAACTACAACAAGCTGCTCGAGTTCTATGCCGACTACAACCACGACTTCAACGGACATCGCGTGGATCTGATGGCGGGTTACTCCTATACGCACGTGTTCTCTCACTATTATAGCGAGAGCAAGTTCTGGGACGATTACGGGGATTATAAGAAAGATGAAATCTACGGTAATCCCGACCTGAACGACCAGGAGCACTTCCTGATCTCCTTCTACGGCCGTCTGAACTACTCCTACAAGGGCCGTTATCTGGTGACCGCCACCCTGCGTGACGATGCTTCTTCCCGCTTCTCCCCCGAAACGCGTTGGGGTCTGTTCCCCTCCGCCGCCCTCGCCTGGAATGCCAAGGAGGAAAACTTCCTGAAACACTCTCCCGTCGTTTCCACGCTGAAAGCCCGTCTCGGCTGGGGCGTGACCGGCCAGCAGAACATCGGTTCCAATTATCCGTACCTGGCCCGCTACTCGATGTCCACCAGCCAATCTTCCATGTATGACATGGGCGACAAGGGACTGATCTATTTCCTCAGCCCTTCCGCCTACGACTCCCAGATCAAATGGGAGGAGACCGTCACGATGAACGCCGGTATCGACTTCGGCTTCCTGGATGACCGCATCTCCGGTAACGTGGATCTCTACAAACGCGAAACGCGCGACCTCCTCAATACCGTCACCATCCCGATGGGCGCCAACTTCTCCAACACCCTGCTGACCAATGTCGGATCCATCGAGAACAAGGGTGTCGAGTTCGCACTCAACCTAATTCCCGTCAGCACCCGCGAATGGAATGTCCAGATGGGCCTGACCGGCACCTTCCAGAGCACCAAGTTCACCAAACTCACCAGCGTGGACGACCCCACTTATTACATCCCGACTGGACAGGTGGGCGGCGTCCGCTTCGATTTCATCCAGCGCCATTCGGTGGGCAATGCGCCGTATACCTACTATGTTTACCAACAACTTTACGACAATGACGGAAAGCCCATCCAGAACGCCTTCGTAGACCATGACGGAAACGGTGTCATCAATGACAACGACCGCTACATGGCCGTTACCGCCAGCGGCAAGCCCATCAAGCCGGCTCCGGATTTCTTCTACGGCATCACCTTCAAGACCACCTACAAGAACTGGGACTTCGGTTTCAACGGTCATGGCTCCGTGGGTAACTGGCTGTTCAACGACGCCTACGACTCCCACTCCACGACCAACGCGAACACGAACTACAATTTCATTGCGAACTATTCCCGCAATGTGCTTCGCAGCGGCTTCCATTCCCAGAACATCACGGCCCAGAGCTTCTCTGACATGTTCCTGGAGAACGCCACTTTCTTCCGCATGGACGACATCAACCTCGGATACACCCTTCGCTGGCGCAAGCAGAAGTCCACGATGCGGTTTGCTCTGAGCGCCCAGAACGTATTCGTGCTGACGAAGTACTCCGGCCTGGATCCGGAAGCCTCCGGCGTGAACGGTATCGACAGCAGTATGTGGCCGCGTCCTCGGATCTATTCCCTCAGAGTCGCTATCAACTTCTAAACTGAATCATTCCCATGAAAAAGAATATCATCCTGTCCGGTCTGGCCGCTACGGCAATGCTCACTCTCGTTTCCTGCATCAAGGATCTGGATGCACTGCCCCTGAACCCCACCGACTATACGGCCGAAGCCGTGTACGGCACGGAAGAAGGCAACTACCTGTCCGGCTTGGCCAAAGTCTACCATACCCTCTACATGACCGACGGCGTGTCCAATGTCGGAAACACCTCGCACGCACAGTTCCTCATGGCCTACTGGGAGCTCGGCGAAATTACAACTGATGCATGCAAATGCTCGTGGAACGCAGACACCTGGACTCACTACATCAACGACAATACCTGGACCACCGTTTCCCTCGACCCGACCCTGGGCATCTACTGCCACTCGCTGCTGGGCGCCACGTACGTGAATGAATTCCTTAAGCAGACCAGCGACGAGAAACTCGATGCACGGGGAGTCGACGAGTCGCTCAAGCAGAAAATCCACGGTATGCGGGCCGAAGCACGCTTCATCCGCGCCTTCGAGTATTGGGCCATGGTCGATGTGTTCGGAAAGACCCCGTTCATGGACGAGACCTTCCCAATCGGCAAGGAGGCCCCGCCGGTCAAAACCCGTCAGGAAGCCTTCGACTGGTTGGTGGAAGAGTTGAAGGACCTGGAAGCTTCTCCCGATATGCCGGAGGCTGCTTCCAACTACCCCCGCGTCGACAAGGGTTGCGTCATCGCGCTGCTCATCCGTCTGTACCTCAATGCCGAAGTCTATACCGGCAAGGCGATGTGGCAAGAAACAAAGGACGCTTGTGAACGTCTGTTCAAGAAGAACTACAAACTCTGTCCCGAATATGCTTGGCTGTTCCGCGGCGACAATGCAGAAAATCCGCTAGCCCGTCAGGAAATCATTATGGGCAACTACCAGGATCTTGAACACACGGGGTGGAACTGGGGTGGCACGACCTACCTCATCGCCGCCGAAATGAACGGAAGCGTCAACACACCGGGTGTTTATCCGACCGGATGTCCGGATTCCTGGAGTGGTTTCCGTATGGACGGCCAGTTCGTGGAAAGGTTCTTCCATCCGACCGACGTGGATTTCGAAGCCGGCACCTACAACATCGAGGACAAGCGCGGCAAGGATCTCTTCTACATCAAAGGCCGCAGCAACACCATCGAGAACCTGTGGAAATTCGAGCAGGGCTGGGGCGTCCACAAGTGGAGCAATCTCCCTCACGACATGGCTCCGGAGGATTTCAAGCCGAAGGGCTGGATGTTCTTCGCCGACACGGACTACATTTTCATGCGCCTGGGCGAAATGTACCTGGCTTATGCCGAGGCCTGCCTCAACCTAGGCCAGAAAGCCGCCGCGCTCCCCTATCTGAACGCACTCCGCAATCGCGCCGGTGTCGCGGAAATCTCGGACTATGACGCCAACTTCATCTTCGAGGAGTCTTCCCGCGAACTGTATTGGGAAGGAAACCGCCGGCGCGACCTGATCCGCTGGGATATGTATTCCTCCAACAAATTCAACTGGCATTGGAAAGGCGGCAACTTCGACGGCCAAAGTTTCCCGGAATATATGGAGATCTTCCCCTTCCCGGTGACCGAACTTCAGAACAATCCCAACCTTGCCCCCCAGAATCCCGGGTATGACAAATAAATAAGAATACGTCTATGAAACTGATCAAAAACATACTTGCCGTCCTCGGCGCGCTGTTCCTGCTGGCAGGATGCACAACCAAGTTGGACATCAAGCAACTGGGCGACCCTTCGTCTTACAAGGCGCCTGCCGCTCTCTCGCCGTCCTCCATCCATCTTACGGTCGCGGACGTCAAAGAGGATAAACCCGTTTCCTTTACCTGGTCTGTCGCCGATTATGGTCAGCCCACGGAGATCATCTATGCCATCCTTGCGACCTATGGAGGAAAGACAACGACCCTGTTCGCGAACCTGGGCGGATCTTCCTATGACGCCAAGTCATCTGAACTCTACCAGAAACTGACCGACATCGGTATCCCGCACGGAAAGAATGTCTCCCTCGACATCATCATCTCATCGACCGTAGGCTCCGATTTCTCCTCCCTGCAGTCCCCCGCCAAGACCATCACCGTCTATACGGAAGAGGTCCCGGCCGATTAAGGAACCGACAGGCACATCATAAGAAACCCGGGCGCTGCGCGCGTCCGGGTTTCTTTGTGTCGGTATGGCAGGATGTCAAGTTACTCCTCGAAATCCCAGACCCTCGGGTTTCCGTCTGTCCGCACGGCAGGCATCGTATAGCGTCGGAAAGCATCCACGATAGGCTTCACTATATGTGTTTCGTCGTCAAAGAAACCCCTGCCCCGGTACATCGGCTCCCACCAGAAGACGCCGAGGCCCATATTGTCGGGCGCGGCCATCACGATGTCGTTGACGGCCTGCATCCACTCCTTCTGCCCTTCGGGAGTCTCCGGGAAGGCGGCCTGATATCCCTTTTTCTCGAAATAGTCGCTCGGATAGGAATAGAATCCCGTTTCGACCACGATGACAGGCTTCCCGAAACGGCGGATGGCATAGGCCAGGTTGTCCCGCAGATCCATCAGCGTTCCGTGTGACCAGGGATAGTAGGAATAGCCGATGATGTCGTATTCCACGCCATACTCCTCCATCTTGGAGAAAAAGATATCCGTGAAGTTCACATCCCCACCGAAGTCCACGTGAAGCATGATCCGGACTTTCCCTTCCGGATCCGCTTCCCGGACAGCGCGGATGCCGGCTTTCAGATAGTCTGTAAACTGTTTCCATTGGCTCCGGTCTTTCTTTTCATCCCCATAGAAGACACGGCCCGAGGGCCAAAGGGTGCCATTGCTGACCTCGTTGCCCACCTGGACGATTTCCGGCATCAGCCCTTCGTCCCGGAGACGGCACATCGTTTCGTAGATGAAGTCATGCAGCGCCTGTTCCAATTGCTGGGGAGACAGTCCCTCCCAGGATTTCGGAATCGGCTGCCGCATCGGATTGGACCAGTCGTCGGAAATCATGTAATCCAGGGCGAAATGATAGTCGTTCCGCTTGAGTTCACGTGCATTTTCCACCACATTTTCAATCCCTTGCCCCAGATAGGAAGGCTCGCTGCAGATCATCAGGCGCCCCCAGTTGTAGCCGTGGGACCGGAAGATCTCCCAAGGTGACCGCTCAGTCCCGTCCGTGTCATAAAAGACGGTGCCCCGCTGTTCGGCACGGCGGACAAACGACAAGTCCAGGCCGAAGCAATAGTCATTCCCATAGGGAACCTGATCCGGAGAAACTCCCCCTTGCGCATAAGCGCCCACAAAGCCCATAATGGCAAAAAGGGCCGCCGCGGCGGCCCTCAATTGATGTTTACTCATCTTCCTACCGATTCTGCATAATGGTCACCAGATCGCGGTCATATTCCTGACGCAACGAGCACTCTTTGCCGAAATACATGGTGTCGCCACCCTTGGAAGCATACGGCTTCCAGTCGAATCCCTCGACGACGGGCTTGCCGGTCTTGGCGAAGGAGACCCAGGCGGCGCTCATCTTGTCGGCCAGAGCTCGGATTTCATCCGTTTCCTCTCCAAGGTACTGCTGGGAGACCTCGGTGGTATGGAACACGAATGGAAGCTCATAAGCGTGCGCGGCGCCCATCTTGCCGCCCTGGATGGGACTCTTCCAGGCGAAGAGATAATTATAGACCGGAGCAACGTGCTCGTCGGCGCGGGCATCCGCCGTCGCCACCGTGTTGGGACGGAACATCTGGTCCACGGACAGCCAGTCGGCCGGGGTGTCGAATTCGGGATACGCCTTCTTGAACGCGGCGATAAAGGCATCGGCCTTGTCCCCATAGGTCTCCTTCAGGATCTTTCGGGCTTCCTGCTCGGACGGCTGCTCGATGTAATAGGTGCGCTGGAGCTCATTAAAAGTCGAACCGATCAGCAGCGGGATGTCCTTGGACAATTCGGAGAACGAGGGCTGGAAAGGCTGCTGGATCAGGATCTCACCGTCCAGGGTAGGACCGAAACCCCAGAAGTTGGCCGAACCGGGCCGACGGACGCCAGACATCTCACGCGAAGCCTCGTTTCCCGCTTGGACCAACTGGTCGTACGGAATGTCATTGAGCTTGCCGACTTCCTCGGGAGTAAGTCCCAGCTTCTCCAGAGTTTTGAGCCCGAGCTGGCGGGACTGTTCGGCCTTGTTTCCATTCAGGAGCGTTCCGCTCAGGATGGCAGCTTTGTGGAAAAGGCCTTTCGCGGAAGGCATGCACATCAGGGTGCCGACCTTTCCGCCACCGCCGGATTCACCGAAGATAGTCACATTGGACGGGTCGCCGCCGAAAGCGGAAATGTTGTCGCGGACCCATTCCAAAGCGGTCACGATGTCCATCATACCCACATTGCCAGAGTACTTGTAGGCATCACCGCAGGCGGACAGATCCAGGAATCCCAGGATGTTGAGCCGATGGTTCACGCTGACCACCACCACGCCCTGGCGGGCCAGGCCGCGGCCGCTGTCATTGGGATTGTTGTAACCCGCGCCGGAGGAGAAACCGCCACCGTGGAGCCAAACCATCACCGGCATCTTTCCGTTCACGTCCGAAGTCCAGACATTCAAGCGTGTGGCACCTTCCTCAGACAGACCGAGGGGGTCGTTTTCGATGGGACGCATCTGCTGCATCGAGCGCGGCGGATACTTCGTGCATTCCAGGACGCCCTCCCAGGCATCCGGCTTCTGCGGCGGCATGAAACGCTCCGCCTTGCAGTATGGAATGCCCGCAAAAGCATAGATGTCTTCATCCATGAAGCCGTGAATCGTTCCGGCCTCCGTCTTTACCACGAGCGGGTCGCTCGGGGTTTTCGGGCCACAGGCAACCAACGCCAAGGCTGCCATACAGGCAAGTAAATAGTTCTTTTTCATATCATTAACGGGTTTTGATATCTATTGTCGCGTCTCCCAGTTCGCTGGAGACTTTGAGCGAGGCGATGCCTTTCTCGCCCCGGAAAGAGCGGATGACGGCCAGTGCCTTGCCGCTGAACAGCGGCTTGACAGCCCCCTTCATGCACAGGGTATCCGCAGCGTCGCCATTGTCGATGCCGAGCAGTTCCCCTGCACCCTCCACGCGGAAAGTCAGCCTGGCGTCGGCCTGGGGCAGTGCGCGACCTTCGGCATCCACCGCCTCCACCGTCACGAAACTCAGGTCATAGCCATCCGCATCGATGGTGTTACGGTCGGCCGTCAGGCGCAGGCCGACGGCAGGGCCGGTCGTTTCCCGGACCGCCCGGGCAACCTCTTGACCATCCTTGTAGGAAACGGCCTCTATCTTTCCGGGTTCGAAGACCACCTCCGGCCAGATGGCATGGAGTTGGTCCCGGGTCTTGGACGTGCGTCCGAGGGATTTCCCGTTGAGGAAGAGCTCCACTTCGTCGGCATTGTTGTAATAGGCCCAGACATCGACCTTCTCCCCTTCCGTCCAGTTCCAGTGCGGGAACAGGTGCAGCATGGTCTTGTCCGTCCACTCGGACTGATACATATAGTACGGATCCTTCGGGAAACCGGCGAGGTCCACGATGCCGAAGTAGGAGCTGCGGGAAGGCCAGCGGAAAGCGGTAGGTTCGCCCAGGTAGTCAAAACCGGTCCAGATGAAACCGCCGGCGACCCAGTCCCGGTCGCGGATGGGAATCCAGCTGCCTTCGTGCGTGGTGGTGCAGTCCCAAAGGGCGCGGGAATTGTCGTAGGCGCTGCACTGGTTGGGAATCAATCCCTTCAACTCCTCTTCCGTCGGCTCGGGCGTGCCAGACCAAGGCATCCATCCCGGAACGCGGAGAATTGTAGAAGGCTGATAATAGATACCCCGGCTGTTCTGGGCCGACACGGTCTCAGTACCCAGGATAGGTTTCCCCGGGAACCAGACCCGAAGGGAGTCATACGCATAGGCCCGGTAATTCAGGCCGATGACATCCAGGGCGCCGCTCGTATACACACAGTTGTCCTTGTCGGGACCGTTGCATCCGCAAGTCACGGGCCGGGTGGGATCGTTGGCACGGACCACATCCGCCAGATGGCGGGAGAGTTCCTCATGGTCCTGACGCTCTTCCGGAGTCCGGGCCATCTGCTCGCCGATTTCATTGCCGATGCTCCAGATAATCACACTCGGATGGTTGCGGTCGCGTTTCACCCAATCTGTCAGGTCCTGCGTATTCCATTCGTCAAAGAAGGCGCCGTAACCGGGCCCGTCCTTGCGGCCGCGCCACTTGTCGAAAGCCTCGTCCAGGACCAGCAGGCCCATTTCGTCGCAGAGGTCCAGCAGTTCCGGAGCGGGGATATTGTGAGATGTGCGGATGGCATTGAAACCCGCCGCCTGCAGGATTTCCAGCTGGCGCTGCAGGGCGCGACGGTGCACGGCAGTGCCGATACAACCCAGGTCATGATGCTGACAGGCGCCATTCAACTTGACAGAACGTCCATTCAGGAAGAAACCTTTGTCCACATCCCATTCCGTTTCCCGGATGCCGATGCGGGTCTCGACCCGGTCCACGACCTTGCCCCCCGCCTTCAACTCGGTTTCGACCGTATACAGATAGGGATCCGTGATATCCCAGCGGTGCGGCCGGGCAATCCGGAGCGGTTCCGCATCCGTTCCCTTCGCCACCGTTTTTCCATCCGCATCCAAGATGCGATGAAACACGGAACAGGCCATCGGTGTGGCAGCATCCAATTCCGTCCGGATCAGCACCGTCGCCTCAGCATCCGATATCTCGGGAGTCGTCACACAAACACCACTATAGGCGATCCTGTCTGCATCCGTGCACACCAACCGCACATTCCGGTAAATACCGCTGCCGGTATACCAGCGGCCGCTGGGCTGCTTGGAGTGGTCCACCTTTACCGCAATGACGTTGTCCTCCCCCACCGGATTCAACTTCCCGGTCAAATCCACATTGAACGAGCTGTAACCATAGGGTCGTTCACCGACCTTGACGCCGTTGACCCAGACGGTGCTGTTCATATAGACACCATCGAACTCCACGGCGACACGCTCCGCTTTGGGCGTCCTGAAATGCTTGCGATACCAGCCAATTCCACCGGGGAGGGCGCCCCCGTTGGTTCCTGCCGGATGCTTGGGCGAGAATTCGCCTTCAATCCCCCAATCGTGGGGAAGCCTGAGCTGCCGCCAGGACGAATCGTCGAATCCGGGGGCAGACCAGTCCGGACTGTCTCCCAACTGAAAGCGCCATTCAAAATTGAAATCCTCCGTCACACGACCGGAAGAAGGGCTGCAAGAGAAGAGGACGGGCCAGCAAAGGGCCAGGGCGAAAAGATACTTGAAAATATGCCTCATAATCACAAGGGGTTGTCGTGTTACAAAGATACGGCTTTGCCGTCCCGAATGCTAGCACGGAAAGGACCGATCCTGACACGAAACGAAAAATCATTTCCGGAACGTTTTTTTTCTTTGTATATTTAAGACAAATTCTGAAACAAGATGAAAAGGATCCTTCTTCCCTTCATACTCCTTCTGATACCATTGGCCGGGCAAGTCTTCGCCCAGCAAACTCCGGTCTTCGATGATTTCAGTGGAAAAACCGAACTGCTGTCCCTCCGCTCCATCACCCGTCAGGCCGACGGGGTGGCATGGCTTGGGGCCGATGACTGCCTCTACAGTTTCGACGGATACGACCTCGTCTCTTTTCCCTATTCCGAGGGGCCGCTGACGATCCAGTGCATCCTTTTCCAGGACAATCACCTTCTGCTCGGGACCGAGCGCGGTCTGTTTTCATTCGATCCCTTGACAAAAACCTATCAATGGATTGAAGCCTTTGGGGATAAAAACACGCGCACGATCCTGCAAGATGGTCCCATCCTCTATTGTGGCACCTCGTCCGGGTTTTACCGCTTCGCTCCAGAAAGCCTTTCCACGGAACGCATCTCCGGGCATAACGTGTTCGCTTTCGCCAAAGTGGACGACTGCATCTATGTGGGAGAGGAAGGAGGTTTGGGGAGATACAACCCCTCCGACCACAGTTACGAGATGCTCCTGGATGGAGCCCAGATCCGTGTCGTCACCTGTATTCTGGTGGAGAACCATCGCCTGTGGCTGGGTACACCTGCAGCCCTGTTGAGATACGATCCATCGACGGAAGAGATTGTCGACCGAATTACCATGCCTGTTGTCAAAACCCTCTGCAATAACGAATATGGCCAATTGATTTCCGGAACCGACAACGGTGTTTTTCTGGTCAATCCGGAAACAAGAGAGATTCGCGAAATACATCCCTCCGTCGCCTGGGATTGTTTTACGGATTCCAGTGGTGATATTTGGTTTGCTACGGACAACGGGATGCTGGCCCTCCGTCAACATCCGGTCATTCTCCCCGTTTCCGGCCTTCCTGAAATCAAGAACGCCCGATATGTCACCGCTCTTCGGGACAGCAAAGATCGGCTTTGGCTGGGAGGTTCTCACGGAATCGTTCTCAAGAAACCGGATGGAGTTGTCCGGCATTTTACGATGGGCAGCGAGGAGAATAAGATTCCCCACAACAAAGTCTATCGCCTTGTAGAACACAAAGAGACCGGGGTCATCTATGCCGCCACGGACGGAGGATGCCTCCGGTACGATGAGAAAAGCGGTTCATTTGAAACCCACACGATCACGGATTCGCATAATTGGTTTTACGATCTGATTCCCGAGTCGGATGGTCTGTGGGTGGCCACCTATGAAGGTCTTTACCACCTGGACTCCGAGAAGGAAGTCCTTGCCCATTATACCCGCCAAGACGGATTGAGCGTCGATGTCCTCGACCAAATCGGGAAGGATGCCCGTGGGGACATCTGGATGCTGGGTCAGGACAAACACGTTTTCCGGCTGGACATCGCCCGCAACAAACTCATCCCTTTCGAAACTTCGGAAATGCCGCTGGCAGACTGCCTGACCGCTGATGCGGAAGGAGACATCTGGCTGGCTTCCGCCGATAAAGCGGTTTGTATCAAGCGGACGCAGGATGGGCTCTCCACGGAGGTAATGCCACTCCATTCCAGTACGACACTGTCCGTTTATTCCATTACGGAGATAATGGGACAATTGTGGATCTGTACTTCTGAGGGATTCCGCGTCGTAGACAAGAAGGCCAGGACCGTCCTCCACTTGGACACCTACCGAAACTACCTGAGTATCGCCTATGACAGAAACCGGAGACGCGTCCTGCTCGGAGGACTCGGGGGCGCCGACATAATGGACTTGACCAATCTGCAAAGGCTGATGACGGCACGGTCCTCTCCCCCGCGCCTGACGGACGTACAGGTGAACAACGACTGGCACATCCCGGAAGAAACCCTTCGGTCGGGGCACCTGAACCTTGCCCGGAACGAGAATCACCTCATCTTCTCTTTTTCCGACTTCAATTTCAACGATGAATTACCCCACCGTTTCACCTGCCATATCGATGGCACCACTTCATCCTGGGATGCGAAGGTTTTTGGGAACAAACTGCAACTGGCAGCCGTGCCTCCTGGAAAGTATGTCATCTCGCTTCTGTCCGATACCAATTATTCTTTGGACGAGACCGAGTTGGTTTCCTTCAGGATCCGACGACCCTGGTATTTCTCACTGCCCATGATGATCGTCTATCTCCTCTTGGTCAGCGCACTCATCTACGGACTCATCCGGTATATTACCATGCGCCGGAACCTGGATGTGGAGCGTCTCCGCCGGGACGAACTGGTGGAGCAAACGCATCAGAAGGAAGCGTTCTTCCAGGACGTCGCCCACGAGTTCAAAACGCCGCTCAGCCTGATCATCGGTCCGGTCGGCAAACTCCTGGGCGAGGCCAGGACCGAATCGGAAGCCAAGGATTTGCGGATGATCCAGGACAATGCGATGAAAATCAGCACGCTGATCCACCACACCATCGACCACTTCAACGAGGCAAAGGGCATCGTCTCCAGTCTGATTACCACCGACGTGGAGTTCGTGGAGTTCGCACGCAGCATCTTCCATTCGTTCAAGGACAGTTTCCCGCAGCACGAATTCATCTTTGACAGCAGCCAGCCACGGATTCCCGTCTCGGTCGATGTCGTCAAGATGGAGACCGTGATGAACAACCTGCTGTCCAACGCCTGCAAGTACACGCCGGAGGGAGGATCCATCCTGCTGACACTCGATCGAGACCTCGAGGGGAAACAACTGATAGTCAAAGTCTCCGACACCGGAGTCGGTATCCCGGACGAGGATCTACCCTTCGTGTTCCAACGTTATTTCGAATCCTCCCGGACCAAGGGGAAAGGATATGAGAGCACCGGCATCGGCCTATCGGTCATCAAGCAATACGTCGAGTTGCACGGAGGCCAGGTCAATGTCGATTCTGACCAGCAGGGCACATCCTTTACACTCCTGCTGCCCGTCCTGTCCGACCGAGCCCAGGACGAAGCACCCTCCTCTACCCTTCAGGATGACTCCGATAAACCCCTGGTTGCCATAATCGACGACAATGTCCAGATCTGCCAGTTCATCGAAAGCCTCCTCGAGAAGGACTTCCGGTGTATCAGCTCCCATAACGGAAAAAGCGGTCTGAAGTTATGCAAGGACGTCATGCCGGACCTCATCATCTCGGATGTCCTGATGCCTGTGATGGACGGCCTGGAGATGTGCCGGCAACTCCGCGCTTACGGTCCCCTGAGCACTATCCCCATCATTCTTCTGACCGCCAAGGACGATGCAGAAACCGAACAGAAGAGTATCGACCTCAATGTCGACATCTTCCTGCCCAAACCCTTTGAACCACAGACCCTCACGGCACGGGTCAACCAACTCCTTACTGGCAAGAAACGGATGGAACAGAAAGTCCGGATGGAAATGATTTCCACACCTTCCACACAGAGGAGCGTTTCGCCGGATGAACGGTACCTGCAAAAAGTCATGCAGTTGATTGAAGAGCATCTGGACGATTCCAGCCTGTCCGTCGGGAAACTATGCGAACTGGGCGAATTCAATGAGAAACAACTCTATCGGAAAATCAAGCAGTTCACGGGCCTTTCCGCCGTTGAGTACATCCGATCCATCCGCCTCAAAAAAGCCGCCCTGCTGCTGCAGACCGGCAATTTCACCGTTTCGGAAGTTATGTATTCTGTGGGCTTCTCCAACGCCTCTTACTTTACCCGCGCCTTCGCGGCCATGTACAAGATGACACCGTCCGAATATATGAAATCCTTCAAGGAGAAACAATGATATCGAAGAAATGCTGGGGGAAAACCCCGGACGGCAAGGATATCTTTCTGTATACCCTCCGGAATTCCACCGGAGCCAGCGTACAATTGGCCGATATCGGGGCGGCAATCGTTTCCATCGCCGTTCCCGACAAACATGGGGCCCTGGGAGATGTGGTCCTAGGATACAGGAATGCTACAGATTATTTCGGGGACGGTCCTTGCGCCGGAAAGATTCCGGGACGGTTTGCCAACCGAATTGCCGGGGGGCGCTTCACACTGGATGGGAAGATATATCGACTCCCGCTCAACGACGGCCCCAATCACTTGCACGGAGGACCGGATGGCTTCCAGAACCAATTCTGGGAAAGCCATATCGAGGGAGAATCCGTCGTGTTTTCCTATCTGTCCAAAGACGGTGAAGCCGGATATCCCGGAAATCTTCTGGTTATAGCCCGTTACGAGTGGAGCGAAGACCATGAACTCCGGCTGACGCTATCAGCCAAGACCGACGCTCCGTCCATCGTCAATCTCACCAATCACGCCTATTTCAACCTGGATGGCGCGGAGTCCGGATCCGTCCTAAACCATTTATTGGAAATCCCCTCTTCCCGGTGGCTGCCGATGGATGCCGGCTTCATTCCAACCGGCGAGATTGCGTCCGTGGAAGGGACACCGATGGATTTCTCCCACCGGAAGCCCATCGGAAAAGATATGGCTGCTGATTTCAAGGCGCTGCGGGAAGGGAAAGGGTACAACGCTTGTTACTTGATTGACAAAAAAGAAGGCGAAGACCTCGCTCTGGCCGCCACGCTGTGGGCCGTCCATTCCGGCCGCCGTCTGGATATCCTAACCACCCAGCCATCCCTCATGCTCTACACGGGGAACTGGCTCAAAAGATGCCCGGCAGGAAAGACGGGGCGGCTGTACGAGGATTACGATGCCGTCGCCCTCGAATGCCAGCACACCCCTGACGCCCCCAACCAAAAAGACTTCCCCACGACGGTCCTGCGTCCCGGGGAAGTCCTGGAAGAAACGATTGTCTGGCAGTTTTCCGTAGAGCCCGATCAATACGAGGGTATTGGCCCCGAATAAACAATGATTATTTCAGGTCAACTGCAGGCCAGCCGTCCGGGGTCCAGGTGAGATCCAGGACCAGGAGTTTGGACCGGTATTCGTACTCGCTGTCGTATCCGTGGGCGAACAGATAGTCCTTCCCGTCGAAAGTGACGACGGCGCAGTGGCCGACGCCGGCGTAATGGCCGTCCCCCTTGGCGACGACCGTCCCGCCGCCATCCATCAGGGAGACGCCGTCTTTGTCGATGTACGGCCCCATCACCTTCTCGGAGCGGCCAACCACCACATTGTACGTGCTGTTCGCACCGCGGCAGCAAAGGTCATAAGAGACGAAAAGATAGTAGTAGCCGTCGTGACGGAAAATGAATGGAGCCTCGACGGCGCCGTTGCCGGGATCGAAATCCGGGCCACGCGGGTCCCGCTTGATTCCGTCGTCCTTGCCGGCGATATCCTTCGTGGTTCCCTCAGGACGGCGGCAAAGTGGATACCACTCCTGCGGCTGAGCCATCTTCGTGAGTGTTTCGTCGAGCTTGAACATCTTGATGCCACGCCAGAAAGAGCCGAAGGACATCCAGCCGGTGCCGTTTTCATCGACAATCACATTGGCGTCAATGGTGTTCCATTCGTCGCGTCCCGGGATGGACTCCACAATCATTCCGTGGTCCTCCCACTTGAAGTCAGGGGATGCGGGATTGAGCGTCTTGTTGGTGGCGCAGCCGATGGCAGAGATGTTCCGGCCGAACACTGAATAGGAATAATAGATGTACCAAAGCCCGTTATGATACTGGATATCCGGCGCCCAAGGCATCCAGCGGAAGCCCTTGTCCACGGCCCACTGGGGCGTTTCCTTGAACACCGGCTCCTCAATCCGCCAGGACTGGAGGTCGTCGGAGGACATGCAGCCCATACCGGTCGTAAACACATAATAACGTCCGTCGCAGAACGCGACGACGGGATCGTGGGCATCGGGGTATTCCACCACCGTACCGGGCAGGGGCCCGCGCGGTTGGGCGGAAAGCGTCTCGGCGACGAGCAGGCCCAGGACAAGGAGATACTTCTTCATAACTAAAATCAATAATCCAATACAACGCTTCCGTCCGGTCGGAGGATGTCGAAATGGAATCCCTCATTCAGATTCCGGAGAATCAAATCATACGCCGTGCCGGGAGCGAGGTCCGGCAGGGCGATCCGCACTTGTTCCCCTTTCTCCGTGATATATTGCAGGGAATAACCGCGCAGGGTATAGGAAGGGATGTCGTCCAGTACCTGCAGCGTGACTTCCGCATCCCGGCAAATCAGGGAGGCGGAGCCCGCGTCCGTCTTGCGGACCTTGGAGACGGCAACGGGAGACATAATCTGGCGCAGGATGTGGTAGGACGCCTTGGGCTCAAGCCGCTTGTCGCATACGCCATGCCGACGCACCGCATGTTTTCCCACGCCTTCTTCCCCGATGTGAGTACGGTAATCCTCCAAACTGAAATAGATGTAGCCGCAGATGAACGAGTGTTTCTTCCATTCGCTGATGTGGTAGATCATTTCGTCCACCCGGCGGGCGTCACCGCCGGTGAAAGCGGGTTCGCAAAGCCCGTGTTCCGTAATCATCAGGGGGCGTCCGTTCAAGACCTTCTCCACCTTCGGCATGCTCGTCAGAAGATCTTCCCGCGTATCCGCATGCCAGGTTCCCATATATTCATTCCACGTGGGAAGGTCCAGTACCAGACAAGGATCGTTCTCCAACTTGTCCCAGATGGAATTACATACTGCATCCACGATGCGCACCGAATCAAGCGAGCGAGTGAAGGCCCCCAGTTCGACCAGTTCTTTCCGGTTCTCATCCACCTCGTTGCTCAGGCCCCAGCCAAAGATACTCGGGTGGTTATAATGTGCTTCCACGAGTTCGGCAATCTGCCGTTTGGCCGTTTCCATCAGCACCGGCGTCAGTCCGTCGGCCGGTCCCTGCCACCAGGAGATCTCTTCCTGGACCAGTATCCCCTTTTCATCCATCAGGGACAGGCGGTACTCATCCTGGGCCCAGTGGAAACGGGTGATGGTGCAGTTCAAGTCCTTCATCCTTCCGACGGTCTTTTCCATATAAGAATGGGACTCGGCCATGCCGAAATCCGGGTTCGATCCGGGCATGTTCTCGATGCCTGGCAGCCGGACCGGTTCGCCATTCAGGAGCAGCCGGTCTCCCTTCAGGGTGATGGTCCGGAAACCGATATTCTCCTGCTTGGTATCGGAGACCACCTCCCCGTCCAGCAAATCGACCTGGAACGAATACAGGGCGGGGTTGTCGAAGTGCCATAATTCAACCTTCCCGCAATCGAACGCGACATCGAACGTCCCTTCCGGGCTCCGTTTCATCATTCGCGTCTGCGAGAACAGGGTCCGTCCGGTCCGGTTCTCGGTGACCTGAAGCCGGAAGGTCGCTTTCTTGACTTCAGGCTCCCAAAGCCGGATGCTGAACTGTGCAACCGCGGTGCTGTCCCGCAAGTCAATCTGCGGCGTTACATGGACATATCGCAGGCTCCGGGGACCGCTTTCATGGAGGGATACGCTGCGATAGATGCCGCCATCATTGGCCCAGTCGAAACGTCTTCCGTAAGGCAGATTGTCCTCGGAATAACTGTTGTCACATTCGACAAGTATCTCGTTGCGCACTCCGGGCGAATAGTCAATGAACGGGGTAACGTCAAAACTGAAAGGAGTATAACCGGCATTCAGGTGTTCCCCGACTTTCCGTCCGTTCACATAAACGACGGCGTCGTGGAAAACGCCGTTGAACTGAACGCGCAGTTTTCTCCCCTTCATCTGCGGGGTGATCGGCAATTCCCTGCTGTAGAAAGCTTTTCCGGCATACGCCTCCAAGCCTTCCATCACATTGTAAGTATGCGGGACCGAAACCGTCGTGCGCGGATAATCGGGCGTCCAGAAAGACCATTCCCCGTCCAGGGACATCGTCTCCTGGGCAAACAGGCTGCAAGGGAGCAGCGCTGCAAGAATCAGTAAATGCTTGAAATCCATCATGTGGTTATGTTATATATGCAAAGATCGTGGATTTCAGTCAGAAAAGACCGACCTGGCCGGACAAATCATGACACAGAAAAGACTTCCGTCACTTTTTTCTATCCGTGGCAGAAATCGGGGAATACGTGTCAAGTCTTCCGGAAAGAACTCCCTACCTTCGCAACAAGATCGTTTTAGGAATGGCGTTGGTTATATGGTTGGTTTTCAATGCCCGGAAAATCTTTTTTTCGGGCATTGTTTTCCTTATCCTGTCCTGCCCATGCACCCTGGCCGACCCTTACGGACTGGATGTCCGCTCATTCGGCGCCATGGGCGACGGGAAGACACTGGATACCGAAGCCATCAATCAAGCCATCGAGGCAGTTTCGGCGAGTGGGGGCGGGACCGTTTATTTCCCTGCAGGGGTATATCTCAGTCATTCCATCCATCTGAAAGACCATATCCGGCTATACCTGGACCGGGGAGCCATCCTCAAGGCTGCAGTACCGGACGGAGAATCCGGTTATGACCTCCCTGAGCCGAACAACTCCTCCTATCAGGATTTCGGACACAGCCATTGGAAGAATTCTCTCATCTGGGGAATCGGACTGGAGGACATCGCCATCGAGGGCGGCGGACTCATCGATGGTACGGATGCACTGTCCCGTGGCTTGGGTTGGAAAGAACAGGACCGGTCAGCCAATAAAGCCATCGCACTCAAGGAATGCCGGAACGTAACAATCCGCGACATCGAGATGCTGATGTGCGGGCATTTTGCCCTGCTGATGACGGGTGTCGACCATCTGACTATCGACAACGTGCGCGTCGATACCAATAGGGATGCGTTCGACATCGATTGTTGCTCCGACGTCCATATCTCCAACTGTTCCGTGAACACCGCCAACGATGACGCCATCGTCCTGAAGAGTTCATACGCACTCGGCTATCTCAAGCCGACGGAGAATGTCACCATTACGGGTTGCATGGTTTCCGGTTTCAATCCAGGGACATTCCTGGATGGGACTTACGGACGGACTTGGCGGGATGTCCCGGATCGGGACGGCCCTTGCGGGCGTATCAAATTCGGGACTGAATCCAACGGCGGTTTCAGGAATATCGTCATTTCCAACTGCATTTTCGAACACTGTCGGGGACTGGCCTTGGAAACCGTGGACGGCGCCGTCATTGAAAACATTACGGCAAGCAACATCCTTATGCGTGACATTGTGAACGCACCTTTCTATATCCGCCTGGGAAACCGCGCACGAGGGCCGGAAGGGATGCCTCATTCCATCATCCGCCGGATCCGCATCGCCCACGTCATCGTGGACGGGGCCGACCCTCGCTATGCATCCTCTGTTTTCGGTCTCCGGAATCATCCCGTGGAGGATGTCTCCTTCACGGACATTCTTATCCGCAGCAAAGGCGGGTTCTCCTTGGAAGATGCCATGCGGCAGACCGGATCCAATGACTTCTTCAACCGAGATATCAAAAGAACCAGACAGCATCCATTCGATATTCCAGAGCAAGAGAATGGCTACCCGGAACCATCCGCCCACGGCGTCCTCCCGGCTTTCGGGCTCTTTGTCTACCATGCCAGAAACATTGTGTTCGACCATGTCGTCCTGGAAACGGAGCAGGCGGACTGCCGCCCTGCCATCGTCCTGATGGATGTGGAAGGAGTTCAATTCCGGGACATCCGGGCGAGTCGCGTTCCGGAGATGCCTTTCTTCGTCTTGAAAGACGTCCGGGGACTGGAGGTCTCCCGCTTCGAAGGATTGGAGGACTTCGAAGACGTGCAGGTCGATGATTTCACCTGCATTCCTTCTTCTTGTAAACCACCTATGCAACAACACTAAACACAAGAAATATGAAGACCAGATTATTTACCATGCTCAGCGTCCTGCTCCTCGGCAGCACCGCCCTGGCCCAGGAAAAAGTCGTCTCCCCCGTCATCGGAGAGAACGAAGTCACTTTCAACATGCTCGCCCCCGCAGCGAAGGAAGTCACCGTCCACGGATCCTGGATGGATCCGGACGACAACTGCTACGGAACGCCCATCTGGACCAAGGATATCGAGGTCGTCAAAATGAAAAAGGGGAAGAACGGCGTCTGGACCTGTTCCATCCCGGTGCCCTCCTCCGACCTTTGGACCTACAATTTCTATGTCGATGGCGTATACGTCCTCGACCCGGCCAACAAGTTCGTACAGTGGGATGGCACGCGGGAACTGAGCGTCCTGCTCATCGAAGGAGATGTCACGAAGAATTTCACAGGTGCTACGCAGCACGGTAACGTCGAACTCGTCTGGTATGACTCCCCCACCCTCGGCCAGCAGCGCCGGATGATGGTTTATACCCCGTACGGCTATGAAACCTGCAACAAGCCCTATCCCGTGCTCTATCTGCTTCACGGCGGCATGTGCGATGAAACTACCTGGGACAACATGGCCCAAGCCACGGCCATTCTCGATAACCGGATCCAGAAAGGGGAAGCCGAACCGATGATCGTGGTGATGCCAAACGGGAACCCTTCCCAGAATGCGGCTCCTTACAAGCTTTTCGCCAACGAAGACAGCAATCCCGACCTCATCAAGGAGCGCAATGCCTATGTCAACTCCCTGGTCAAGGATATCATCCCTTATGTTGAGAACCATTACCGTGTCATTCCGGACAAGGCCCACCGTGCCGTTTCCGGTCTGTCCATGGGCGGCGCCCACACCTTGGCCGTCACGGCCGCCTATCCCGACGTCTTTGATTACATCTGCCCGATGGGTTGCGGAGGCAGGCGTTCCGATGACTTCATCGAAGGAATCCTGGGCATCAAGAAAGCCGGATATAAACTGTACTGGCACGCGGCCGGCACCGCTGACTTCGCCCATCCCGGCGCCGTCATCCTGGATGAGATCCTGACCGAGAACGGTATGGAGCACACCTTCTACGAGAAGAACGGCGGTCACACCTGGAGCAACTGGCGTATCTTCCTGGACACGATGCTCCCGCTACTGTTCAAATAATACGTCTTGCCATGAAAAGGACTTTCATTCTTCCGCTTGCCGTCCTTCTGACGATGATGATGGCCTGCCATTCCAGCCCGGTTGCTCCGCCCGCCACCCAGTCCCGGGTTCTCGAAGAGGGAGGAACCGGCCCCTATAAAGCCTTGATGCTGGAGGATTCCGGTCTGGAAGCCCATACCATTTTCGTCCCGTCGGATTTGTCACCTTTCGGGAAGAAGAATCCCTTGCCCGTGCTTGTCTGGGGGAACGGCGCCTGCATCAATTCCCCCTGGCAGCATATGCTGTTCCTCAACGAAATAGCCTCCCATGGATTCCTTGTCATCGCCACGGGCTATATTCCCATGACGGAAGAGCATTACCAAGGTCCGATGTCCACTTCCGCCCAGCAAATCGAGGCCATCGACTGGGCCATCACCCAAAACGGAGACAAAGAGAGCCCTTACTACCATCGAATCGACATTGATGGAATAGCCGCCGCCGGCATGTCCTGTGGAGGGCTCCAGACGCTGGACAATGCAACCGATCCCAGGCTGAAGACCATCATGGTCTGCAACAGTGGTCTGTTCATCGACGCGACCGGTGCCGTTCCGAACATGCCAATGCCCGCCAAGGAAAGGCTGCAGGAAATCACGGTTCCCGTCCTGTACATGCTGGGCGACCGGGAAGACATCGCCTACGAAAACGGCATGGACGACTTCCACAGGCTCGTGAAGGTTCCCGCATTTGCCGCCAACTATCCGGTCGGCCACCTTGGGACATATGACCGTCCCCATGGCGGTGAATTCTCCGTCGTCGCAACAGCCTGGCTCAAGTGGCAACTCAAGGGTGACCCGGAAGCCGCCAAGTTTTTCCAGGGACCGGACTGTGGCCTCTCCCTTCGTGAAGGATGGACTATTGAGAAAAACCCGCTCATTGAAGGGGATTAAAAACAAAACACTTTTCATCCTGGGCTCCCTATTTGGGAGCCTTTTTCACATCAGATAAGGGTGGTTCATGTATTCAATTGTTTTGCTATTCTTGCCGCAAAGCCTTACATTTGTGAAGATGATAACGGTTATCATCGAGGGAACGCATATCGTTAAGAATAAAACTATTTGGGATCATGGAAGAAAGGAAGGATATCATCATCTACAGGTCTGAGGACGGACTGGTGAGAATGGAAGCGTTGGTAGACCCTTCCGGGGAAACTATATGGGCAACTCAGAAGGCAATTGCAGCATTGTTTGATTGCACAAAGCAGAATGTATCCTATCACCTGGGAAAAGTCTTTGCCAATGGCGAGTTGGACCGCACCACGGTTGTCAAAGAAATTTTGACTACCGCACAGAGTGGCGCCAGAGGCCTTTCTGAGGACAGAATACTGTACTATAACTTGGATGCAATTATCTCCGTAGGATATCGCATCAATTCCCTCCGGGCCACCAAGTTCAGGATCTGGGCCACTCAGCTCATCAAACAGTATATGCTCAAAGGCTACGCCGTCAACCGCAATGCCGTGTCGGAGCAGAAATATGAGGAACTCAAGAAGGCCATGGGGCTGCTGGAGAATGTTTTCAGCAAAGAACTGCTCCTCACCTCCGACCAGGCAACGGATCTGTTCGATGTCATCCGGGACTATACCTATGCCCTGGATACGTTGGACGCCTACGATTATCAGAGTCTCAAAATAACGGACACAACTGCACCGGAACGCTTCCACGCAACATACGATAATGCCATGGAAGCGATCAAGAGCTTGAAAGAGAAGTTCGGTGCCAGCGATTTATTCGGTGTCGAAAAAGACGCTTCCTTCCATAGCAGCATCGGCCAGATTTACCAAACCTGGGAAGGGAAAGATCTCTACCCCAGCATTGAGGAAAAGGCGGCCATGTTGCTCTATCTGGTTGTCAAAAACCACTCTTTCGTGGATGGTAACAAGCGTATTGCCGCCACCCTCTTCCTCTGGTTCATGCAGAACAACGGCATCCTTTACCGGCCGGACGGCACCAAGCGGATATCTGACGCATCCCTGGTGGCTCTTACATTGATGATTGCGGAGAGCCATACCGAAGAGATGGACACTATGGTTAAAGTAGTGGTGAGTCTGATAAACCGGAAAAATTAAGGGAAAAAGAGGGAAAGGGAAGTCTATTTCCGTTGATGGTCTTGAGGGGCAGATTTTAGGGTCGGTATATATATTTTATATACCGCCCTATCTGCCCCACCATCAAGACCAGGGAAAAATCAATCTTCCTTATCCCTTCCATACTCAATTTCAAGATTGGGATCTGCAAGGCTGTATGAGCCATCCTCATTGCATATCAAGAACGTTCCTGACAAGGCGCTGATGTAGTTCCTCGCAGTCCGCTCCGAGATGTTCTTCCCTCCGGTAGTGAAAACACTGGCCACCAGCCTCCGCACTAGCTCCTTATGCCGGATCTTCTGTCCGGGATGAAGCAACTTACTAACTGCACCCTTTGCCACCCGATATTGACGCCGCTCTTCCGTATGATCCACCGTCGGGGCATACTCGACAAGCATTCCGATTTCAGGATCCAGGCGGAAACAGAAAGGCTCATACTCATCTTCCCTTTTTTTGGGGAGCTCCACTCTCACGAACTTTTCCAGGGCATCCTCATCTTTCTTCAAGGATAGTTCCAGGCCGGCCGCTTCATTCAGGCGCATGCCGAAATGCCCCTTCGCATTTCCATTGACAAGGGATTTGTGAGATGTCGTGATGAGAACAGCGTTCAGATCGGTAGCGATCTGCTTGAAATGGTTCACCAAACCATCCGCTTCCCTATTGTCATTGAAATCCCTGCAAAGGTCCCGGGCGGAGTCGATGACGATCAAATCCGGTTTGAACTGGCGGCATGCATCATCAAACACTTTCAGTTTGGCGTCAATACCGCCTTGGACAACGAGCAACGAAATGTACTGGAAGAGCTTCAAATCTATTTCCGGGACCATCTTCATGAAAGACTTCATGCGCTTCTTGATGGTGTTCTTGGCGAGTTCCGTATCGAATACAATGACCTTCAACGAACCGGCCGTCGAGTAAAAGGAAAGCGTTCTGTCCGCCATGATGCCTTTGTTGGAGGCAGAGGCAGCGATGGTCAAGGCCAGGAATGACTTCATGGCACCGGCAAAACCGCTTATCAAATATACGTTTCCGCGATAGAAATAGCCCTGTCCTTTACGGAAAATGAGCGGGACCTCGTCCGGCTCGTGAATAAGCGTAGCAATATCCAGGACATAGTTCTTCCACTGGTCATCCTGGAGGAGGGCTTCGAGCGTCTTCATTTTGACGGCGAGTTCATCTGAAATCTCCGTACTCGGACAGTCCCGGAGTTTCCGTGAGTAATCCGTCAGGATTTCCTTCCTGGCGCGACCGACATAATCGCTGATAAAGGCTTTCGTGACGTATTCCACGGGCGTGGAATACGTCATCTTGCCACAAATCGTCGCGATGAAGACAGATATCTGGGACTTGACCTCTTCATCGCACAGTTTTCTCTCGGCTCCCGAGATTGCCATGAAGAAAGAACAGAATGCCCTGATACGTCTCCCCTGGACTTCCGGATCCTTGTCTTTGATCAGCGCCTCCCGGACTGAGACCATATCTATCGGGGCATGCGAACCATCCAACTCTTTGACCACGTTGAAAAACTCGGACAATGCTTCGTGCTCGAAGAATTCCGGCTTCACGTTGTCCAGGATGTATCGCTTTTCCTGCTGCTCCCCGCACAATAAGATGGCGAGGAGTTCGTACACTATCTCATTCATTTTCGTCCTCCCTTATTGCAAGATTTCACCGGACTCAAGGCGGCGGATCGCCTCCTCTGAATAGTATACGAACTTCCCACGTCGTACCGTCACGGGTAAATAGCCCGACTTAGCCCAACGCCAAAGCGGAGAGACATCAACACCCAGACGTATCGCGGCCGCCTTCCGGCTGACCAGGACCTGCTTGTTAGGCGCGAGATAACTAGCAAGAGCTTTCTCAACGGCCTGCTTAACCAACAATTGCATTTTCTCTTCTTCCATAGTTAACATGGATTAGGATGTTCAACTGCCTGCCACCATCCCCACGTGACCTGCGTGTAGCGACAGCACCAATCTCGACCCGGTCTCGGCCTGTTTGGCGAGACAAAGGTGAGTTTTTTGCAAGGCAATAAGACTATATATATAGTATATATATATACAATATACTCAGCAGAAGAGAATAGCAATACGCTCATTATCAATACGATAAAGGGCCGACGATTCAAAGAATCATCAGCTCTTTACTATGGTATTCAATTGAATTATTGCCGTTATTATGAGCCAGACTACTATATTGGTCCCTTATAATCCGGGAACAATTCCTTCACTTTCTCCACCAGATAATCCACATTTGGACATTCGGAAGCCTTTGCAAAACAGTCTGGATAGTTGCGCTCTCTTCAGATGGAAGAGAGGTAAGTAGTCTTTCTTGTGACAAATAACACAATTAACGACAAAGCATTCATACCTCGTCGAGTATCACTTTTCTCAGTTTATATGTGATGGCCGTTTTAGGGTTTTAAGCATGCCAAAGGTATAACCATCACACCATCGGGGCGGGTATAGGCATACTCGCCACCCGTGATGACCATAAGTAAATCTGGTTCGCGAAGAGGAACCTGTTTCTCCTCGTTGTTATGTTTTCTGATAAGGTCCGCCAGTTCTTTGAGGTGAGAAGCCCCATCTTCAATCTCATTGCTACCCAGTTTACACTCGATGAGGGCATACCGGCCGTCTTCCAAATGTAAAACCACATCGGCTTCAAGACCGTAGCGATCCCGATAGTGGGAGATTTCACCACCTTGTTGGGCTGAATAGACTTTGAGGTCCCGTACGCACATGGCCTCGAAAATGAATCCGAAGGTTTTAAGCTGGGTCTTCAATTGGCCTGGACCGAGACCTAAGGAAGCAGCAGCTATTGACGGATCGCAGAAACTCCTCTTCTCACCACTACGGATTGCGGTCTTGGAACGAATAGATGGATTCCAGGCTGTGATGTCCTGGATAACGAAGAGTTTCTCCAATGCAGCCACATACTTGTCGAAGGTGCTGCGTACCAGAGAATCATTATTCGCTATGACATCGGCAAGAATGGTCGTTTTATCGGCGAGCGTCGATATATTTCGGGCATAGGATCGAAGGATAGCCCTGGCAATCTTGGGGTCCAATTTCTCTTTGGCCGCTTTCGAGATATCCTTATCGCAGACGGTCTTTACATAGTTTTTGGCAACCAGTAGTTTGCCGCGTTCCGTTTTGGGCGGAAGAGCTGCTGGCCAGCCACCACGGCAGGCGGCAAAGATGAGATCCTCGACACTCATTTTGGAATGAGCGCTGATATCCGTGGACGGATTGTCGAAGAGTGCCTCCAGAGAGATATCACCGGAAGATTCACCTGTCTCATAAAGGCTCATCGGAAACATCGTGAGATCCGCAATCCTGCCAGTGCCGGTATGTGCGGTTTCAGAGGTATCGGCCGATGTCGAGCCTGTCAAGATGAACTGCGAGGGCTTCTGGCGACGGTCACAGGCCACCCGGACTGCATCCCAAAGCGTGGGTGCATCCTGCCATTCATCAATCAAGCGGGGTGTTGCACCTTCCAACAGGAGGGATGCTTTCGTAAGAGCAGTTGCGAGATACTCATCCCGCTTATCCGTGTCCTGCAGTTCAATGATGCTGGCAGCTTTCTGCTTGGCAGTAGTTGTTTTTCCGCACCATTTAGG